>Ga0172382_10001293_pt1 | contig 45096 bp, 26 predicted proteins | sample Leawel138RmetaG_FD_122245 | JGI IMG/M metagenome (GOLD analysis project Ga0172382, IMG submission 122245) | Leachate microbial communities from a municipal landfill in Southern Ontario, Canada - Leachate well 138R metaG | ecosystem: Engineered > Solid waste > Landfill > Unclassified | place...
CCGGCGAGGTCTATAATGCATTATAAAAAACAAGACCAGTTTAAGGCTGGGCATAATATGTAGGGGTGTAGTGCTAAACCACAAAATATTGTCCATTATTTCAGGACTTGACAAGATGTTGCCGCCCCAAACCACCAGTCCACCAGCCCAGGAAACTCCAGCCCAGCAAAGCACCACCCCCCCCCCAATCCGTGCAAATCCGTTAAATCCGTGTTCTATTCCTTGAATGTGTGCGAAGCTTCTCGTCACTCGTAGCTGGTAGCTCGTAGCTAAAACAAAGGGATCGATCAAACGACCAATCCCTTTGTTTATATTCATTGTTTGGGTTTAAGGTAATTCAGACCAGACTTTCTCGATCATTGTTTTGACTTCTGCCATCTTCAAATATGATAGAGGAGCACCAAAAACATAGGCACGAGAATTTTGGAATTGAGAATTATTTACCTTGCGAATTCCCACGATCTGACCGTTAAACAATTCAAACTCTTCTTCTGAAGGGTTGGGACGCACGGGGTAATCGACAGGCTTGCAAACGAAGCTATAGAGAGGCTCGGCATTTGTATCTGTCATTTTGAAATATGAGACTTCGTTATAGCCGTGGCGGCTGTTGACAGTGTTGTTGAATGAAGCATCATCGCCATCACCAAACTTCAAATCCATGTCTGCATATCCGCTTTTTTCGGACTTTGCACCTTGGAAGAAAGACACTCTGTTTCCGCTAACGATATCGATGCTTTTGCTATTGAGTCCCAGCATATTCATCAAGACCATTCTATCCGGATTACCGGTGATTTCACCAATCTTTCCGTTGAGGTGCGAGGTGTGGGAAATAATCAAGTTTCCACCGCGCTGCATATAGAGGGTAAGCGCATCATCGACATAGTCAAGCTTACCATTGGCTTGCGGGTTATCAGCATGATAGATCACAAGTTTATACTTTTGCAGGTCACTGAAGGCCAGCTTACGTGATTTCTTGCCGGCAAAGTCGGTCTGCAAATCAGCGATTTTGATGACTGCAAGATCATCGTCATTCACAATGCCGCTAACGACATCGCGATAGAACTGATCTACATAATCTTCGGGGCTCGTGCTGGAATTATGTACGTCGTCATCAATGATGAGAACACCTCTTCTTTGGGCAGGCGGGATATATTCCACAACATCAAACTCCCAAACATAAGGTTCTTTGGAGGCGATGTTTTGCATATCCACGCAGCGCACTTCGAACTTGTGAGCTCCGGGCATCACTTGGTCAGCCGTGAGAATGAGGGACTGTCCAAGCACGGAGTTCACAGGAACTCTGAGCCATCTGACGGGATTTCCTGCATCGTCTAATTCAGTGATGATTCTGTCTCTATATGGTGCAAAATCAAAGGCATCGTCGTCATAACGCAGATCAAAATGAGTGATCTCGCTATAATAGTTCACGAATCTGTTTTCCAAATTGTAACTGTCTTCGTCGAGGACGTTATTTTCCCTCTTTTGATAGGGATCGTCCAAGACATATTCAAAAGGTTCTTCTTTGGCATATTCGCCGAGCCAGCCCCAACGCATATACACTTTGAGGTTGGAGCTATAGACGACGGTGTTCCTGCCATTGGCATCCTTAAAGAAAGAGGTTCCAAATCCCTCATAAGAGGTGGTTTCAACGAAAGGAAGCTCTTCATTTGAGCTGCTATAACGCCAATAATCGTAGTGATTATCGCCGAGGGCATAAAGCTTATCGGAATACAACCAAGCTTTCGGGCTGAAACCGGGTTTGATCTTCATGCGAATGGAGAGAGTGGTGTGAACAACTGAGTCCACATCATCCGGATGCGCGGAAAGTATGCCGGCCATGTCACGAACTCGGGCTTCAACGATTGTGATGGTGTTATTATATGCGCCTGTCTCTTCATCATAGTCATAGGTGAGCGCAGGTTCGGTGTCGCCGGTAAGCAAATAGCGATTGATCTTGCTCTGACCGTAGGTGCTATACCAATCGGTGACGCTGACGTCGTGGAGAATATCTCCATTGTCGTCCACTTTGGCTTTTCTGATTCTAAAGAGATATTCAAAGGGAATTTCAAGGACGTAAGGATCGTGGTCAACCATCGAGAAAGCAAGCTGCAAGCCGCTTCCGGTATCCTTGCCATCGGGGTTTCCCTTTGTGGTGCTGAGGAAGCATTCAGGGATTTCGCTGTGAGCATTAAACTCGCGCCAAGCAGGAGCGGAGATAGCACCACGATTGTCCATGGCCACGATCTCAAAGCGGGAAATCGTGTCTTGCTGGACACCATTTTCATCAGCAGCAGGGAAGTTAATCACTGCATACTTTTGGGATGTCCAAACTGTGCGACGAGCCTCAGGGTCGTCTAAGGGAATGCTTTCATCTGCGCCGGACATATAGTGAATCACCCAGCCTTCGCCCAATTCTAAGAGAGCGTCGGGGATGAGTGATGCATCGTCGCCGCTTGCAATAAATTCATATCCCGGAGTGGCGATAGGATTGCCAGCTTGATCCAAAATGCGGAAAGCGCAGCCAGCGATTGTGCCATCTTGGTCTGTGGCATGCCAAAAAATCTTTTGTTGAAAGCTCTGCACGGGGTCGCTGTGTGCGGGGTTATGGTCATCTGAAGTGCCACCGTATGAGGTGATCTTAATCACAGGCGGAATATTCTCAAATCTCTTGCCTGATTTTCCACAGCCGCTGATAATCAGCATAAAAGCTGTGACAACTAAGATGAGTGTCAAGAGTCTTGAACTCTTTTTATTCATCGAGTCCTCCCAAACATCGGTTATTATTTCTCATGGTTTTCACTTAATTTAATATTGATTAATTCGTCAACATTTTTGTTTATGTTTCTTGCAAAAAGGGCAGATTGAACGAGGTGGGAATAGAGAACGGCAGTGGTGATCCTGCCTATTCCGCCGGGGACGGGAGTGAGCGCTAAAGCCTTGTCATAGCAAGCTTCAAAGTCCACGTCACCCACGAATATATCCTCGCCGGAAGCGTCTTTTATCTTGTTAATTCCCACATCAATAATAATTGCTTTTTCTTTGATCATTTCTTCTTTCACGAAGTGCGCAATGCCGATTGCCGAGATGAGAATATCAGCGTTTTGACATATTTCTTCTATGTTTTTGGTGCGGCTGTGACACACGGTGACCGTCGCGTTTGCAAAGGCTCTCTTCCAGAGCAACATATTTGCCAGAGGTTTGCCCACGACGTTGGAACGACCCAGAATAACGAGGTTTTTACCCGCGGGATCGATGCCGTAATAACGCATCAGATAATAGACTGCGGCGGGCGTGCAGGGAACGAAACGTTCGTTTTCCATCAGCATGAGACCGAGATTGACGGGGTTCAGCGCATCGATGTCCTTCATGGGATCGATCTTTTCATTGATAATATGCTCCTCAAATCCCTTTGGTAAGGGCTTTTGGACCATGATCCCGTGAATGTCCGGGTTTTGATTTGCCATATAAATCGTGCCCAAAAGTTCTTCCTGTCCGGCATCGGCAGCCAAGGTCAAAAGCTCTGCTTCGCAGCCCAGTTTCGCCGCTGTCTTGATGATGCTTTGGACGTAATATGAGCTGGCGGGGTCTTCGCCTACTTGGATCAATACCATCTTGGGGCTCAGCTCGTGTTCTTGAACTAAGTCCTTGTTAATCTTGTTGATAACGCTTGCAATTGGTTTGCCTATCAGCTTCTTTTCCATTGATTTATACCTCGATCGGGGTGTTTATCCGCGTGATGGAAGTCGCTCTATTTGTAGTTTCGTCGATATCCACCAGCACGGCGTTGATCCGCGTGCCCCTATATGAGGTCTCATAGCGGATGGGCATCGCAGTGGTCATTTTCTGCAAAATAATGTCTTTCTTCACGCCTATAACGCTGTCGTGTCCGCCGGTCATGCCCACATCCGTGATGTATGCCGTGCCACCGGGCAAGATCTCTTCGTCAGCGGTTTGAACATGGGTGTGAGTTCCCAATAAAGCACTGGCTCGTTCATCGACATACCAGGCGAAAGCGCGCTTTTCAGCGGTTGATTCGCCATGGAAATCCACCAGCAAGGGGATGCTCTGATCGCGGCTCTCCCAAAACTCGTCAAAAGCCTCGAAAGGAGAATTTGCAGGCGGCATATAGACCTGTCCGCAAAGGGTGATGATCTCGAGCTTCTTGCCGTTTTTCTCCATGATATAGCTGCGATTGCCGAGTGCTTTTTTGGGGAAGTTTAAGGGTTTGGTGAGCTTCGGCTCTTCGGCGATGAAGGCAAAAGATTCTTCTCTATCCCAGAGGTGATTGCCACTGGTAAAGCCGTCCACACCAAAGCGGATCAGTTGTTTGAGTGTTTTTTCCGTGACGCCACGACCGTCAGCCAAGTTCTCACAATTTGCAAGCACAAAATCCACTTCATGCTTGTTGATAAGAGCGGGCAGGTTGCCGATCACCAGTTGCCTGCCGGGCTTTCCGAAGACATCACCAAAAAAGAGTATTCTCATTTATTTTGCCATGGCAATTTGGCGCGTTTCGCGAATGACGGTGACTTTGATTTGTCCGGGATATTGCACCTGTTTTTCGATGGCAGAGGCGATCTCGGCAGCCATAAGCGGGGTCTGATTTTCCTCGATAGTGCCGGGTTCGACGATGATTCTGAGCTCGCGTCCTGCTTGGATGGCATAGGATTTATTCACACCGTCCACGGAATTGGCGATCTCTTCGAGCTTGGCAAGGCGCTGCATATAGGTTTCGAGCATCTCGCGTCTTGCGCCCGGTCGGGCACCTGAAATGGCGTCTGAAGCCTGTACCAATGCGGCATATATGGAAATCGCTTCCACTTCCTCGTGGTGAGCTTCGATGGCATTGACGATGATCTTTCCCTCGCCGTTTTTGCGGGCAAGATTGGCGCCGATGATGGCGTGAGTGCCGTCAAATTCATGATCCACAGCCTTGCCAATATCGTGCAAGAGTCCGGCGCGACGGGCAATTTCTTGATCGAGATCGATCTCTGCCGCCAAGATGCCGCAAATCCATGCTGCTTCAATGCTATGTTGCAAAACGTTTTGACCGTAAGAGGTGCGATAGTGCAGGCGTCCGAGGGTCTTGATGAGATTGGGCGAAATATTGTGGATATTAGTCTCCAAAACAGCTTGTTCACCGATCTTGATCAGGGTCTCGTCCATCTCTTTTGCCGTCTTGGCGATAACTTCTTCAATCCTGCCGGGATGGATACGCCCGTCGGAGATGAGCTTTTCGAGAGCAAGTCTGCCGACCTCACGACGCACGGGATCAAAGCAAGAAAGGACAACCGCTTCGGGGGTATCGTCAATGATGATATCCACTCCGGATGCCTTTTCAAAGGTGCGGATATTGCGCCCTTCGCGCCCGATGATGCGTCCTTTCATCTCGTCTGAAGGCAGGGAAACTACGGAGACAGTACTCTCGGAAACATGATCCACAGCCATGCGCTGAATAGCGGTCGCCAGGATCTCGGAAGCCTTCTTATTGGCATCGAGTTTGATCTGTTCAATGGAGAGTTTGGCATCGGTTGCAGCCGCTTGTCGAGCGGTGTTGATCAATTCTTGGCGCAATCTTTCGAGTGCTTCTTCCCTACTGATTCCGGCCACTTCGGCAAGCTTTTCTTTTTGTTTGAGGATGAGGGCATCAAACTCTTCGGATTTCTCTTTGATGCTGTCTTCTTTGAGTCTCAGATTCTTTTCTTGTTCACTGAGACCGTTTTCCTTCTTATCCAGCGAGTCGAGCCTCTTATCCAAACTGCTGAGGCGTTCGTTATATTTCTTCTCTTGGACTCTTAGTTCGCGCTGTCTTTCTTTGACCTCTTCATCGAGGATTTTCTTTTGTTTAAACCATTCATCACGAGCTTCGAGCAATGCCGATTTCTTGGTGTTCTCGGCTTCCAAGGCAGCTTCTTTCTTGATGTTTTCAGCTATCTCGGTGGATTGGGCTATGCTCTTGAAGGCTGTGTTACGTTTTACGAGGTAGAACAATAGAGCCACGACAAGCCCGAGAGCTATGCCTATGGCAAACCAAATGTATGTGTTCATCGCTTTTTCCTTAATTTAGATCTATATATCGCGCAGTGGCAAAGCTCACCACACTAATTTTCAAGAAAGCCCGACGGAACCGTGTATGTTTGACTTTATACAAAGCCGTTATGAAGGTGGGATTCTTACCTAAAAGCTTAGCAATCCGGAACGATGCCGGCACGCACGCCACCAATGGCTTGATTCCCTGCATAATATGTGGCTTTTATGCAATCCATATCACAAATTCCGCAGGCATAATCACATATTCATGATCTTTTCGATCATCTGATTGACCCGATCTAACTCGGATCTGAGCTCCTCGTTTTCTTTAATTAAGTCTCGCAGCTTTTCTTCCCGCTCAAATGCGGCAAGGAGGAGCAGGCGCGAGAAATCCAAATGTTCATATTTCTCATAGAGTTCGTTGACCTGCTGGGAGATAGCATTCGCCAGTTGAATTGTTTCGGTGGGCTTGTCGCTGCGAAGACTAAATCTTCTGCCAAAGATTTCCACCTCAACCGGTTTCATGATTAGTTTGTCTCCTCAAGCAGTGGGAAAAGGTCGTCAATCCTGCCTAAGGCATCATCGGCGATTCCTTCGATGCCCAAGAGCATTTGCTCCAATTCCTGATGCTGTCTTTTCAGCTCATCTCTCTCGGCAACGAGAGCTTTGTAGTTCTCATCGTTTTGAAGCTGATGCTTGCCATATTCTTCAAGCTGAGCCATGAGCTGCATATTCTCGTCTTTGAGCTCAGAATTGTCCTTCTTGAGCTTTTCGATCTCTATCTTATCTGCAGCATACTGATCAAGCAGCTTCTGCAGCCGTTCTTGCAAATTCATAACAGGGTTATTCATCTTCACCTCATCGAAACATTGAGTTCTTCTTTTAATGTTTTCTGTACTGAAACCATAAGCATATCTATGCGCTCATCTGTCAATGTTTTTTCTTGGTCTTGCAAAACAATGTGTAGGCTGAGGCTGCGAAATCCTTGCGGGATCTGATCGGAACGATATTCGTCAAAAGGACTTACGCTTTGGACAAGAGCTCTATCCGTGTTTAAAATACTGTCTTTAATTTTATCGTATGAGACCTCGAGCGGCACCAAAATGGAGAGGTCGCGCTGAACGGAAGGATAGCGCGGGATTTCTTCATAGACTCTATTTCTGTTGCGACTGAGCTTGGCGATGTTATCCATATTCAGTTCCAATGCCCAAACCTCTTGTTTGAGCATCTGAGCGTCTATATCCCAAGCTTCCAAGACGGGAGGCAAGATGCGCCCGAAATAGCCCAGTTCGACTCCATCCATGTGATAGACAAAAGACTCGCCCTGAGTGAGATAGGGCATCTTTGCTGCGGAGGCAGAGTAGTCCAGCCTGAGCTGATCTAAATATCCTTCAAAACAGCCTTTCACCCAAAAGTAGTCGATCGTCTCTGACTTCTTGGCAAAATGAGTCTCGCCATCTTTTCCTGTGAAAACCGCTGCTAAGCGTTTCGGTTCACGATGAGTGTCACCCTCTTGTAAATAGATGCGTCCCAGTTCAAAGAGGCGAATATCGCGCTCGGAATGATTGAGATTATATGCCAGATTGCTGAGCAATTGCGGGATTAGCGACACTCGCATCACTGACTGATTTGCGCTTTGCGGATTGATCAGACGAATGAATTCCGGCTCTTTTTCGAAGCCCAAGTCTTTCATGCGCGAAGGATCGACAAAGCTGTAGTTCAGGGTTTCAAAAGCGCCGTGAGCCACCATCCAATCGCTTGCCGCATTGTTAATCTTATAGGCATGCCTATCCATGATCTGCTCTGAGATTTCGGGCTCAGGAACCTTGTCATATCCATCAAGGCGCGAAAGCTCTTCGAGGATATCCACCTCACGGGTGACGTCCTTTCGGAAGCCGGGAATCTGGAAATACAGTGCCATTTCACGCTCATTTTGCGTGGGTTGGATTTCCAAGCCATGGCGATTACCATGCTCAAACATGCCTTTCCCAACGTAGTTAAACTCCAGCCTTTCAAGGATATCCCTTATCCGGCTTTCATCCATCTTATATCCAATTAAAAGCTCAAAACGCGCGGGACGAACGCCCAAAACAAGGGCAGACTCCTTAATCGGATGACTATCCAAAATCTCGCCACAGAGCTTGCCGCCGGCGATCTCAAGGATGAGTGATGCAGCTCTATCGCTGATAGAAGCAGCATATTCACCGGAGAGATGACGCTCAAAGCGATAGGATGAATCTGTGCTGAGCTTGTGTTTATATGAGGTCTTACGCACGCTTCCGGGCTCGAAAACCGCACTTTCAAGGGCGATATTCACCGTATCAAAAGTGATGGAGGTATGCAGTCCACCCATGACTCCCGCCAGCGCAGAGGCAGATTTTCCATCGGCGATAAGCAGTTCATCACCGTCTAAAATGTATTTCTTCCCGTCCAGCGCAAGGAACTCTTCCTTAGGCTCAGCGCGGCGCACGATGATATCCGGATGGGACTGTCCATCCTCTTTTGCCACGAGTTTATCATAGTCAAAAGCATGCAAGGGATGCCCGGTTTCAAGCATCACATAATTAGTGATATCCACCACGCTATTGATGGGACGAAGTCCGCTTTTAAGTAGCGCAGTTTGCAACCAATGCGGCGAAGGATATATCTTCACACCCTCAATCACACGCAAGGTATAACGCGGGCAAAGCTCCGGCTCCAGATTTGTAAGTTCTATCTTTAGCGAACCTTCGGGCTTTGACAGGGCAGGAATAACGGGCTCTTTGCTCTTGAGCAAAAGCTTTGCAGAAAGGTCTCGCGCGATTCCCAGATAGCCCAAAAGATCACTGCGATCAGGCGTGATCTCCAGCTCAAAAGTCGTATCGGGCAAACTAAAAAGTTCATCCGCCTGCGTTCCAACATCTATAAAAGGACAAACTTGGATTATCCCGCTATGATTATCCGAAATACCTACTTCCTTTTCAGAGCAGAGCATACCGTGGGACTCAATCCCGCGAATCTTCGCCTTTTTAATCTGAAAATCTTTGAGATTTGTTCCCGGCAGAGCCAGCATAGCATTCATGCCTGCACGGCAATTCGGTGCGCCACAAATCACCTGAACCTGGTTATTTTCATCCTTTTCAGCGTAAGGCACGTCGCCTATATCCACCATGCAAAGCCAGAGATGATCAGTCTTTGGCACCCGCTCGGCAGAGACAATATGTCCCACCACAGCGGTCTTTCCCAAAGCCGGTATTTCCTCAATCCCCTCCACCTCTATTCCGGCAAAGGTGAGCAAGCGTGAGAGCTCCTCTACTCCGCAATCTATATCGAGATATTGTTTTAACCAAGAAAGTGCTATTTTCATCACATTTCTCCTCTGAATTGACGCAACATACGTAAATCATTTTCAAAGAGAATACGCATATCCGGGATATTATATTTGAGCATGGCAATACGCTCAATACCCAAACCAAAGGCAAAGCCCGTATAGATTTCGGAGTCTATGCCGAGGGTATCAAAGACAGCGGGATCGACCATGCCGGCGCCGCCCATTTCCAGCCAGCCGGATTGTTTGCAGACCCGACAGCCCTGTCCACCACAAGCCACACAAGAGATATCCATCTCCGCAGAAGGCTCGGTAAAGGGGAAAAAGTGTGGGCGAATACGGCTCTTGACATTTGAGCCAAACATAATCCGCGCAAAGCTTTGCAGCGTATCTTTGAGATCGATCATGCTGACGGCTTTATCCACCACTAAAGCTTCCACCTGAGTGAAAACCGGCGAGTGTGAGGGATCGGGCTTATCATTGCGATAACAGCGTCCCGGCGAGATGATCCGAATCGGTGGTTTATAATTTTCCATCACGCGTATTTGCACGGTAGAGGTCTGAGTTCTCAACAGTTTACCGCCTTCCAAATAGAAGGTATCCGCGAGATTGCGGGAAGGATGGTCTTTGGGCGTGTTCAGCGCATCAAAGTTATGGAATTCATCTTCGATCTCACCTGCTTCGGCGATCTCAAAACCCATACTCATAAAGACTTCATCGATCTGACGACGGATGATGCTGAGCGGATGCAATCCACCGCGAGAAAGCGACACTCCCGGCAGCGAATTGTCAAAGCCGCTGCTATCCTTTTTCCAAGATTCTTGTTTGATCGCATCCGAGCGGCTCTCCAAAAAGGATTCAATCTTTACGCGGGCACCATTGAGAAGCTCCCCAAAAGCGGGGCGTTCTTCCTTGGAAAGCTCGCGCATGCGCCCATAGAGCCCGTTCAACACGCTCTTTTTGCCCAAGAACTTGGCTTTAACATTTAGTATATCGTTTGGAGCGGAACACTGCTGTATTTCCTGTTCCGCCTCCAAAATGAGGGATTCAAGCTGGTCTTGCACAGTCTATTTCCTTATCTCGGTCTATCTTAGCTCTTTCAAGCCAAATCATTTCTTTTTACAAGGAAAGCGGTTTCACTTTGGAAACCGCTTCCGAATAATAAACTGACGGAGAGGCTGATAAACAGAGCACTCTCCGCATATACACTTAACTATTCAGCGCTTTTAGCGATTTCCACCAAGCGGGCAAATGCAGGCTGATCGTGCCAAGCCAAGTGAGCCAGAACCTTGCGGTTGATCTCGATATTGGACTTGTGTAAGCCATTGATAAAACGGCTGTAGCTCATGTCATTCATTCTGCAAGCGGCGTTGATGCGGCTGATCCAAAGTGAGCGGAAATTACGCTTTTTCTGTTTGCGATGTGCAAAGGAGAAAGCCATACCGCGTTCCACGGTTTGGCGAGCAAGACGATAGGTGTTTCCTCTCTGGCCAAAATTGCCTCGGGCAGCAAGCAGATATTTCTTCCTGCGACGATGGGCTGCGGGGTTATTTGTTGATCTTGGCATGTTTCTCTCCTTATTTTCCTAACATTCTATAGATTCGCTTTTCATCGACTTTCTTGACTATTGCACTCTGTCGAAGGTTGCGTTTCAATTTAGGGCTTTTTTTAGTTTTAATATGTGCGGCTTTAGCATGGTGTCGCACCACCTTTCCTGTGCCGGTAAGCTTAAAGCGCTTTGCGGCAGCTCTGTTGGTTTTGATCTTTGGCATTTCTATATCTCCTTGAAGTAAAAATCATATTTTGCCTGAGCTTACGCAGCGCATAAATCAGGCTGTGAATAGGGAAACTTAACTCTCTTCTTTCTCAACCGGAGGGGCTTCTTCTGCAGCGGCTAAAATGCCTTCAACATCTTTCTTGGGAGACATCACGATAAAGAGAAGGTTGCGATCGGAGACTGCTTCCTGATCCACCTCAGCAATGTGAGCAAGATCCTCTTTGAGCCTTTCCAAAACGCGATAACCCAAGTCTTTATGAGCCATCTGACGTCCGCGGAAACGAACCGTGAATTTCACCTTATTCTGTTGTTTAAGAAACTTGATTGCATTGTTTTTCTTGAAATTATAGTCATGTTCTTCCGTGTTGGGACCAAACTTAATCTCTTTAACTTCAACTTCATGCTGTTTCTTTTTGGCTTCTTTTGCCTTCTTTTCTTTTTGGAAATAGTATTTACCGAAGTCCAATATTCTGCATACCGGCGGCTCGGCATTCGGGGAAATCTCCACCAAATCCAATCCTGCACCTTCGGCGATCTCCAGAGCTTGACGCAATGGAACTATCCCAATCTGTTTACCATCTGCACCAATTAGGCGCACTTTGTCTGCCGTGATCTGATTGTTGATCCTTTCTTTCGGCACGACTTCTTTGGTCTTGGCCTTGAAACGTTTTATCCGGATTATAAGAACCTCCTTCTTACCGGAAATGAAAAAGGCGGAACCAATTTGATTCCGCCTGCTTCACAGTAATATATGTGATGTTTTTATCTGTTAATCTCAGCCCTACACACACCTAATGGGCAGTAAGGCAGAAGCAAACGGCTTCATTTGTAGCCACTTTCTCATAAGCCATATTTCTGTCAATACATTTGTTGCGCTTAAAAACATTTTCCTTTGTCTTTGTCTTTACCTGAACATGATATCATCTTTTATCTCAGCTCATTTATTGCTGATAATCACCTCAAAACTCTAACAATACGAAAGCCAACATTAGTGAATAAACCATCAGCTTTTCCGACACCACGGTATGTTGTTCGACAAATATCACTGTCATTATACCAAGAGCCTCCGCGCATTATACGTGTTTCGCCTTTTGCAGGGCCGCGCGGATCTTTTGCTGGACTACTGCTATAATAAGATTCATCGTGCCAATCCCAACACCACTCAGACACATTGCCACTCATGTCACTAATCCCTAACTCATTGGAGTATATTTGCCCCACCGCATGAGTTTTCTCGTCAGAATTATCATCATACCAAGCGACACTACCGATTGTATTTGAACCGGCATATTGATAACCTCGAGCTTTTTTGCCACCAAGAGCAGCATATTCCCACTCAGCTTCCGTGGGCAAACGATAGCCATCGGCATCCCAATTGCAATAGGTATTAACCCCGCTGCCGCCATAGCAAGGTGTGAGCCCTTCGCGGGCACTGAGCAGATTGCAAAATGCAACAGCATCATACCAGCTCACCGATTCCACGGGCAGGTTATCGCCTTTGAAAGTTGAAGGATTAGAGTCGAATATTCCCAGCCAATCCTTTTGTCTAATCTCATATCTACCTATCAAAAATGACGAAACAGTCACTTCATGCATAGGCCGTTCATCAGCCCATCCATCATTGCTGCCCATCCAAAAAGTACCGCCCTCTACAAATATCAAGTCTATTGGTGAATAATCAACCGCCTCTTCCGGCATCTCATCGATTTCCTCAACTTCATCAATATAATTATTGTAGGAATACCTTTGGTGCTGCTTATTTGGGATTAGAAAAAAGAAAAGTATAATCATAATCACTGTAACCAGTATTGCGATAAAGATTTTAACCTCTTTATTGTTCTTTTTCGCAGGAGGCTCAGTTGAGGCAATATTACTGATCTCTCCCTTGTTTTCCCCAACATCATTGCTCGGATTGGCGGCTTCCTGCATCATGGGCGTGCTAATATGCACACCACCATTGAAAAACGATCCAAGCTCTGCGATATCAGCCCTTTTATGTCTATCCTTCTGGGTCATTTTCTCCAAAAGCCGTATCGTTTCATCTGAGATATGCGGGTAATAATTCCGTGGATCAGGCAGCGTGTCATGCACAATCTTATTCATCACCATAAAATCACTTTCTGTGTTCAGATCGTAAGGCATGCGCCCACTCAGCATCTCAAAGAAGGTCACACCGAGGCTATAAATATCCGTCTTACCATCGATATCCTTTTCAGCTTGCACCTGCTCCGGACTCATATAGGCAACCGTGCCCAATTGCTGTCCTGTCTGCGTTAGTCCCCGCTCGCCCATGATCCGCGCAATGCCAAAATCCAAGATTTTCACCCTATCATTATCGTCTAAAATGATGTTGGAAGGCTTGATATCGCGGTGGGCAATCCCCATCTCGTGCGCATATTCCAGAGCGGAAACCGCCTGTTTTAATATCTTTAGTGCCCTTGCTTCGGGGATCGGTCCCGTTTGCCGGATGATGTCCTTCAGCGTCCTGCCGCTTGCGTATTCCATCACCATGTAATAGCGCTCATTTTGCTCAAAGAAGCTGTGCAAGCTGACAATGCCCGCATGATTTAGTTTCGCCTGCATTCTTGCTTCATTGCGGAATCTTTCCACCAAACCGGCATCCGCCGTCAAGAGAGGGCTGAGCTCCTTGATCGCCACATACCTATCCAAAAAACTATCTTTGGCGAGATAGACGGTACCCATGCCGCCTTTGCCCAAGAGCTTTTCTATCTTATAATCACGTAAAAAAGAGCCTGCTGCTAAGTGCATCTCTCCTCCCGATTCTTTGATTTTACAAGTGTTGGAGTCTTATCTTTCCAGTCAATGTTTTTCTGCAAATTCCACCCGTTTTCCATCCCCTTCCTTACTGGGTTCTGCTCATGATATGGTCATGATGTGGTCATAGGCATGAGCATATCATGAGCGCATACTAAGCTGAATCCAACAGGCAAGACGCTGTAGTGATGCGGATTTGACGAACAAATGAAGGTCGCAGCACTTAGCTGTAAAACCATTTTTTCCGCCACAGCGTTTTAAAGTCCAAAAAAGTTCGTCTTTATTGCCGAAAACCGTCGTATTTTCATGCCCCAAATTCCATTTTCCGGATTAGTCAGCTCTCTTGTTTTATCCTGCAAATAAAGGAACTTCCAGGCACTTCTATACGTCTTTAGTTAAGCTTTTTTATAATAGTTTAGCCTCCTCAGGCAGGACAAATCAATTAAATCTCAATATAAGATTCTCGGGGTTAATTTAGTTTAAACTCAACCGGAATAATCATCAATGTATCTACGGGTTTGCCGCCGCTTCTTCCGGGCTGAAACTTAATGTTTTTAACGGCATCAATGGCAGCCTGATCGAGACTGAGGGCAGCCGAACGTTTAACTCGAACGTCTCGGACAGAGCCGTCTTTAAGCACTTCCACTTCAAGAATAACGGTGCCCTGAATCTTATTGCGGAGAGCAAGTTCCGGATATAGGGGCATAATTCTATGTAAAGGAACCGGCTCTTCGTCAAACGGGACGAAATGAGGTTGTGTTTCTTCATCAGAAAGACTTGGGTTGGAAGTGGTAGCCGTAGAGACCCTGCCAATTTCTTGGGAGGCACTTTCATGTGTCACATTTTCCGCAGACTCGATCTCTTCATTATCCTTCTCAAAGCCTTTTAACACAGTTTCCCTTATCATGCGTTCTGCAATTTCGTCATACACACGATCCCGCTCGGCTTTTTTCGATAGGGAAGGAATATATGTCATGACGACTACTATTACGATTTGCATTAAAAAAATTAGCCACAACTTTTTCTTATTCTTGACCTTTTTCTCTTTCTTGAGCAGATCGTCCGGAGGCAGATCATTGCGTTCTTCACTGTTTGCTCCCATAAAACCTCCTCCCTCTTCTTTCTTCTTTTTGAACACCACAGAATTGACATTATTATCAAAGTGTGCTATAAGTTCGGCAATATCAACCCTTTTTTCTCTGTCCTTTTGAGTCATTCTCGTCAAAATCTGTATGCTTTCATCTGAGATATGCGGATGATAGCTACGCGGATCCGGCAACACATCATTCATAATCTTGGTCATCACATCAAAATCACTTTCGGTATTCATGTCGTAAGGCATGCGCCCCGAAAGCATCTCAAAGAAAGTCACCCCGAGGCTATAAATATCCGTCTTGCCATCAATATTTTGTTCAGCTTGCACTTGCTCCGGACTCATGTAGGCAAGCGTACCCAACTGCTGTCCTGTCTGCGTGAGACCTTTCTCGCCTATGATCCGCGCTATACCAAAGTCCAGAATCTTGACCTTATCATTATCATCCAAAATAATATTGGAAGGCTTGATATCTCGATGAATAATTCCCATCCCATGAGCGTATTCCAAAGCGGAAACAACCTGCTTCAAGATGTTTGTAGCCCTTTCTTCCGGGATCGGGCCTGTCTGCCTGATCATCTCTTTCAGCGTCCTGCCCTCGGCATACTCCATCACCATGTAATAGCACCCATTTTGCTCAAAGAATCCATAGAGAACTGCAATGTTTGTGTGGATTAATTTAGCCTGTAATTTCGCCTCATTACGGAATCTTGCGATCAATTCGCTATCTGCCGTCAAGATTGGATTGAGCTCTTTGATAGCCACATACCTATCCAAAAAGCTATCTTTGGCAAGATAGACAGTGCCCATGCCGCCTTTGCCTAAGAGCTTTTCTATCTCATAATCTCGCAAAAAGGAACCTGCCTCAAGATGCATATCTCCTCCCGATTCTTTAATTTTACAAATATTATAGTGTTATATTTTCAGTCAATGATTATTTACAGATTACACCCATCTCTCACCCCCTTACTTACTGATTTCCGGTCATGATGCTTAGAACTCGATAGGCAAGACGCGGGCGTGATACGGATTTGAAGCACAAAAAAAAGCCGCAAAGAAGCAAAAACTCCCTTGCGGCTATTTTAATGATATTGTTTATTTCAGAAGTGTCATTTTACGGCTAAAGCTTTTGCCATCGGCGGTCATTCTCATGAGATAGATGCCGCTGGAAACGCTCTGTCCTTTCTCATCCCGTCCGTCAAAAACGAGGCTGTGCACTCCCGCAGCTTTCTCGCCTGCAAAGAGTGTCCTAACCTTCTGTCCTTTGATGTTATAGAGCACGAGTTCAACCTTTGCAGCATTCGCCAGCGCAAAAGAGATCGTGGTCTCGGGATTAAAGGGATTGGGGAAATTGCCCATCAGGCTGGTCACGAGCGGGCTCTGTCCCTCATCCTCGCTGGAAGTGGGATCAAAGTTAAAGCTAATCGTCTCGCTCTTTTTGCTCTGTCCTTGTGCGTAATTTGCCACCACATAAAACCAGTAATCGCCTTCATAAATCAGCGTTTCATGGTAGCTGAGCTCGGTGGATTCTTGCACGAGTTCAAACAGCGATGCGCCATGCCTGCGATATACTTTATATGACACAAAATCAAGGTAATTATCTATAGGCGCCGTCCAGTTAATCGCCAAGCTTTCTTCCGAGACGCTATATTGAAGTTCTTGCACACCGGGCAAGGAAAATAGCTCCATATCCAGCTCATAAATAGTGCTGGTCTCAGAGAAGCTAACTTCATAATCTTCAAAGCCATAATAGCCATCAGCATGAGCTGAAACGCCGTGCTCACCGAATGGCAGATACAGGGAATATTCACCCTCTGGGCTCGGCATGCAATAGACGCCGGAATCGCTGATGACCATGGCATCCATATAGCCCGGGATTTCACCATCGACAAAGATGTTGCCGTGGAGCTTTCCGGAGCGCTCTAAATAGCCCGTAGTGCGGACATCATCGATGAACCAGCCTTGGTTATGGGTGCTGGAATCGCTCTTAAAGAGGAAGCGGAACTTCGCATTTTGGTTTGCATAATCGGCTAATGAAAAGCGAGCCAGAGTCCAATCGCCGGAGCTTCCCGAATATCCGGGGCCGGCTAAAACATTGATATATGAGGTGGGATATGCGCCTTCGGGATAGATCAGAGTCCAGCTTGAGCCGCCGGTGTTGATCAACACTTGACCGCCGTCGTAATTTGCCTCGGTTTCATAGCGATGCCAAAATTCAAGCATAAAGCTCTCGCCTACATACACGCTGGGAGTCTCCAAAATGTAGTTCGCATTTGCAGAATATGCGCCGTTCAACACGGTTCCCCAGACATTGTTTCCGCTATGTGCACCGGCATAGGAGGAGCTTCCCCAAGCCCAGCCGCCGCTTGCAGGAGTGGGAGTAAAGCCGCCATTATTGTCCTCAAAATCGGCGTTCATGCCGGTGGTTCCCACGCTCACGCGGATATTGCTCGTCTGTGCGTTCACCTGTGCGCCCATGCTGATGAAATAAAAGGTAATGTTGTTTCCCATCGGCACGTCTTCGCTGAGGCTGATCTCAAACACGGCTTGAACCGTGCCCCCTGCGGGTATGAGACTCAGCACTTCCGTGAAATTGGTCACCTGAGCATAAGGCGAGCCGCTGTTGAGGCTCACAGAGATATCCTTGGCTTCCACATCCGCATTATTTTTGAGATTCACGATGAGCTTGAAGCTATCGCCCGGATTTGTGGAGCCGCTACCACCATCGTCATTCATTTGCACGGTTTCCACGCTGAGCATAGGCTTTTGCACCTTGATATTCACGGGGAAAGTCCAATCACCGCTCTCACATCGGGCAATCACGTTCAGATTGAGCACGGTGTTATTCGGGCAATTTGCATGAATATCGATCAAAATGGGCTCTATTCCCGTAGTCGGCACTCCGCAAGGGATCTCCGGATAGTCGGAGACGTTGTTTATCAAAGTGGCATAGGGGCTATTGAGGCTCACCTCAATGTTTGCTTCAAAAGCGCTGTTGACGCCCTGATTGCTCAACACAATACCGAGTTCAATGCGCTCTGAAGGCTCAGCAATACCATTTCCATTGGGGTCGTTGATCACAAATCCGTTGTAGAGAAGATAGGGATTGTCATAAAGTATGGGAACTGTGGTGATGAGGATTGCGCGGTTGTTTCCCAGTGGTGCTGCGGCTTGCGGATATTGGTTGTTATAAGTATATTGCAAGCCTCTTAAGCCGGTGTGGTCTTTGATGCCAATCGTGCAATAGTTTCCGTGAACGGTATTTGAACTGCCCGTTTCCACGTTATTAAAGGTTTGATATTGGATCTTGACCATCCCGTCTTCCATTCCCGTAGGATAGTAAAGAGGATCATAAAAGATCAATTGGAAAGTTTCAAGACTGTTATTATAGTTATTTTTCAGCTTGTAATATTCGATGACGAAGATGTTTTCTGTGCTGTCATAATATTTGTAGATGCCGGCATCCCCGTTGATTTTGAGTTGATCCCAAAAAGCGGCGATCATCGGGGAGGGGCCGCCTCCGCCGGGCAGAGGAGTATTGCGATAGTCAGGATCGTTGCTGATTCCAAAAGCGATGAAGCCATTGGAGCAAACCGTGATCTGATCGTATTCAATACCATAAAAACTGAAGGGGAAGGGCAGGTCAACCACATACAGATCGTTGTCCCGATATTCGTCGTTATCACGTCCGGCAATGCGGCTTCCGGGGCCACCCAAGGCAGGATTGATCTCAATCCAATCATATTCGGGGCAGTCGGGATAAAATGCGTCCGTATCGTCATAGATGAGATAACCATAGCTATCGGGCCCGAGGGGAGTGTGTTGGCTCACCACGCCAATCTCGAGATTGAAGACGCTCTCTTGATAGAAGCCTGCATCATTGGTGATTTTGAGTTTGATGGGCATCTGCATCCCCGGGATCAGGGCACTATTGGCAAAGACTTCAAAGCTTTGGAGATTCTGACCATAGCTGCCTGCTTGGATGGTGCCGACAAAGGAGCTGCCGCTGGCAACTTGGATCATATCATTGAGAGACATAATCTCGGCCTGCAAGTCCGTCGCGCCGGCTATGGAGCTATTCTGCAATCTCAGGCTGATCGAGGCACTCTCACCGGGGTCCAAGACCGCATCGCCGCCGGCATCGATGAAGATATTATCCACCACGATGTTGGCGTTATATGCGCCGACAATGAGCGGAAAGTTCCAGTTAGAACCCTGGTCATCGCTAAGGTTCACCTCAAAAACAAGGCTCTGAGAAGGCTCGAGATTCCAGCCTAAGTCAAAGAGGTTGTATTCATTGCTGCCCACGTTGGCATTGGGAGCAATCTCATCAAAGCTGACGCTATCTTCGATTATCTGCACGCCATTGTGATAGCAACTGATTTCGCCTTGGAGTCCACTGATGGTCTCGGCTGTGGTGTTTTGAACCCAAAGCTTCATGGCAATGCGCTCTCCGGCGGTGGCAAAGCTATCGCCATTACCGATCGAGCCGTGTTCGCCGTTCTCAAAGAGCTCGCGCTGGGAAAAGACTATCCCGCCTGCGCCTGCTGCCACTTGCTTCATCATCGGCTTGTGGTTCGGCTTTGCGGCGGTGACATATAAAGTGCTGCTGATTCCATTGGCAAAAAAGAGGTTGATATTGCCGAATTCATCGGTGATCCCTTGAGCAAGCGGCAGTTCGGATGTTGTGGTCATCGCCGTCACGCTGGCATAAGGCACCACATCACCCTCGGAATCGGTGACGTTCACGCTGAGTATCTTACTCCCGTTTACCACAACGGTCGGAGCATTGATCTGCAAGCTCTTGGGAATGCCGACAAATACTTCCATCGTGGGATCGCCCATGAGATTGCACCAATGCGCGCTATAATCAGCGGGATTGCTGTGTGAATTGCCATAGACTTCACGGATATAAATCTTGCCGCTGAGCAGAGCCTCGCCCATGGTTCTCATGCCGTGCACAAAGACTCCCTTGAATATCCCGGCGTTGAGGATGTTGTTATATTGGGTGTGCGTTCCGGTGGTCGCCATCCCGATTGCGGTGACCGCTCCTCTGGGTTGGGCGGCAGTTCCGAGGCGAATCAAAGTCTCTGTAGTTCCCTCGCTACCGTCATAGTTGCCCGTGCTGCAAGTGAGCGTCACAACGTGCGGATATTTGGGAGCATTGTCCAGGCTATTACCGGGACTCCAGCCGCTCATGCCCAGCCATCCTCTATAGCTGAAGAAGCTTACACCTTGGTTAAAGCCGGTGTTGATAGTGTTTGAATATCCGCCGCTATAGTTTTCGATGAAGCTATATTCCGGGTTTGCCATCTGGGCTATCTCGCGAACGTAGATGCTGTTATACACACAGCTTATCCCCGAAGTGCCGGGGTCTCCGATGAGGAGAACGCGATTGAGCCAATCAGCAGAACCGGGAGCGAGGTTGATATCCCTTTCCATGAGATAAATCTTGGCGAGGATGGTGGTGAGATGCACATCGCTTGCAGCCGATATCCTGCCGATAAAAACGTCGCCAATCTTGTCGTTGCCTTCCAGATGGGTATAGGGATAGTCGCCGGCGCCGCTATATCCACTCATGCTTTCCTTGAAGTTCGGAATCTGTGCGCTGCTACCCACGAGAATGACGAAGTCCGGCTTTGTTGAGGGGTTGTTATATTGCTGTTGAATATAGTTCTTTATCGCTGAATTCGAAGTTCCTGCCACTTGGGTGGATGCAACATTCACGATGTGCCCTTTTTGCCTTTTCCACATGATATAGCCATTCAGTGCCGTCATATAGCTGGTGCTCATATTGCTGCCATGGATCAAGAGAATCTTGCCATAGCCCTGTTCTGTGTTCAGGTTTCTATAGGAGGGGAAATTAATGAAATGTGCTTCGTAGATGGAGCGAAATGCCGGGGAATAAGTGATGTATTCTGCTCTGTCGCTATCGGTTCTCTGATTTGTGAAGTTTATCTGTATGCGAAATTCTTGGTGCACTGTCAGCTCATTATTCTTCGAGTCCCAGCTCAGCGGATTGATGTTGATGGACGCCATGCGAAAGTCGCGCATGATGGCGATCTCTCCCGCTTCGGCGAGACTTGAGCCCAATGCGTCATAATAGCTGTTCCAATCCGGCTCAAAGTCTTCTTCTTCATAGACTCTGCCCGCGGGAATGGGACGTATTCCTCTGATTTTCTCACTGCTGATGGGCTGCACAAATATCTCATATCCCCCTGATGGAGGCAAGATGAAGCTCGTTGCAAAAGCAGGCAATGCAGGCTCATCGGGCGAAACAGAAAGCTCTGCTCCTTCGAGACTCAAGAGGTGAAATTGGCTCTGCGCAATGCGCTGTTCAGATATCTCAAGTGCGGGTGTTTTAAAGTGAAGCTCCAAGCCTTGCTCTCCCGATGAAACAAGGCTGAGCGGATTTGCCGTCAAAGAAAGAGCTAAGAGGCAAAATAGCAGCAATACAGTGGTCTTTTTCATACTAATTCTCAGATTCCCCATAAGAAAGCAAGAACCCGAAGCTTTGATAAACTTCAGGTTCACTGCCTCATATTAAACTTTGTTTTTTAATAGTCAATTAAAACTCATAGAAGAAGACGCCTTCATCGCGTGAACCAACGATGAGGATATCTCCTGACATTTTTACAGAATTTACATAGCCGCATTCGGTGATGCGCTCTTTGAGTTTGGGCGCAGCAGGATTGCTCACGTCAAGAAGATATGCACCGCCGCCGCCTGAGCTGAGCGCAACATGCCCACGGGAATAGTCCACAAAAGTGGCATGACCCGTGGTGTCATAGCTTCCCACCAAAACAGGATTGTTCACGTCGCGAACGTCCACGATCTTGAGTCCGCTCTGACGCGCTGCGATATAGGCATAACCATCTTTCACCACAAGCTTTTGAGCCTCTCCGCCTGTCACCACATTGCTAATGAGTGCGCCATCTGTCTTGTTAAAGATAGCCAGCCCGTTTTGTTGTGCTGCGGCATAGATATAATCACCCTCAACATAGACTCCGGAGAGGAACAAGTGCGTGTTATTTCCATAGATGGAGCCCGGATAGAGCACCCCGTCATAGAGGGCATAGTTCAGGTTCATGCTTTGAGAGCAAAACACAATCTCCATGGTGTTGTGATCCAAGGGCTCATCCAAAGCGCGCGCATAGATGTCTTGCACGCTGGCTGTGCCACCCGTGATGGCGTCAACGACCTTGAGCGTATCCGGGTCTGCCGTGCTGATCACATGAAACTTGTCCGTCGTCTGAACTTCATAGAGGAAAAGACAATCCGTTTCCTCGATATAGGCAAGCCGGCGATTCCTCCAAAACTTGATCATACTGCCATCTTCGGCACTCATCTCAGGATACCAATTCAGCTTGAAATTGCTCAGATTAATCTGCGCCAAGCCTCCCTGATCAAGAGCGACAAAGGCATAGTTATCTCCGGTGTCGATCTGCGACGGATTGCCGACTACGCTCACCTGTGCGAGCTTTTTAACGGCACTTTTGTCAACATAAGCAGTGTTCTTTTCGGCACATCCGAAAGCGAGCAAAACGCTCACTATAATCAAACACAGCAAAAACTGTCTGTTCATCTCTTTCCTCCATTTAGGTCAGATATTTTTATTCTATTATATTCTTTATGCAAGTTCCATTCCGAAATCAGCTTAATCAACATGATTAATCCTATTGCCCCTGGCGACGGAAGAAGTGCTTGGGATCGCCCCACTGGTCAAAGCCTACTGTTTCGCCGATGGATTCGATGCTTCTCTGCAGTTCTTGCACCACCTGAGCAGCGTTTTCATTGATGCCCGGCTTGCCCTCATAGAGCTGATAGCCTTCACGATATTTGGTGTCCGTGATATTGGGCATAAGCACGTTTGCACCCGCTAAAAGTCCCCGCTCGCGTCCCTGTGGATGCAGTGCTTGCAGGGCAGTGGAAGCGGCGATATTCACGTCTTTGAGTGCGATGCGACAGGCGGCGATGAGCTTGAGCCCCAGAGTGAAGGCCTCAGTGGGATCAAAAGCCTCCACCAAGTGATTCAGCGGCGTATCCTGATGAGGGATATAGGGACCCATGCCGAGCATATCCACGTCTTGGTCATAGAAAAACAATATGTCATCGGCGATATCTTCAATGCTCTGACCCGGCAAGCCCACCATCACCCCCGTTCCGGTTTGATAGCCCACCTTGCGCAAACGCTCGAGAGAGAGAAGTCTATCCTCAAAACGGTGGTCAGCAGGATGCAGCTTTTTATAGAGCTCACGATTGGTGGTCTCCACCCTCAACAAATAGCGATGAGCACCGGCGTCGAACCACTTTTGATAGGTCTCCTCGGTCTGTTCGCCCAAAGAAAGCGTGATGCCCAACTTACCGGAAGACATCTCCTTGATCTTGCGCACCAGCTCGGCGATAAAATCTGTCCACTGCGTGTCAATGCGCTCCCCAGCCTGTATCACCAAGCTGCCATAACGCTGATCAAAAGCCCATTTCGCCTCTTGCAGCGCCTCGTCCATAGAGATGCTATAGCGCGGGAAATTGGGGTTTTCGCTGCGGATTCCACAATAATAGCAATTCTTTGAACAGATATTGCTGATCTCGATGAGACCGCGAAAATATACAGTGGTTCCCACGTATTTCTTTTTGACCTCATAAGCACGCGCAAAGAGAGCATTGAGCTCCCCTTCTCCGCGAACGCTGAGCATGTCGATGATTTCCTGTTTGTTCGGACGCATCCTTTTATATTCCTTATCTTTTATTTAGGCTTAATTTTCGTGGCTTTCAAGCTCTTTGATGGGCATTCTTTTGTCAATAGTTTTGTGCAAAACCCTGATTGCATAGTGCTTTCAAGAGCCTTCTTTCGGAGCAAGGCAAAAGCAATTCTTTCACAAAAATTATCCTCTACTCTCTATAGGAGCCCAAAATCGAAAAATGGTGACAAAACAGGTAACTAATTTTTCGGTCAGTCTCGTAAGTGCTTGATAAATGAAGCCTGAAATAGTTTTGAAATAGATATTAAGCATAACCATGTTATGTAAACTTGATTAGATTTCAGTTACTTAGTTCTTGGTTGATTTGTTATTTGCTTGACTGGGTGGATGATAGAACACGGATTGGACGGATTGAACGGATTAACACGGATAGGGGTTTGGGGCGGTAACATCTTATTGCCGCATGAGCGTCAGCTCATTTGGGTGAACTGTGCTGCCGCGGGCGGTGTGGGAACGCTCTCGTTGCCACGAGCGGCAGTAAAAGTTAGCTCGCTGTGCTCACGTTTGCTTGGATGTGCTACGCACTATTTTACGGTTTCATGGGCAACGAGGACCTTGCCCGACCAGATAGAAAACTGCGTTTTCTCAGGCAACAGGATGTCGCCTGCCCAAAGACAGTATTTGCTTCGCAAATGTTGAGTTAGAAGCCGGCTGAAGCCAAGCACTACTGCTCATCAAATCCTGACGCTCTTAATCGTCCCCTGATTGAGCTTTAGCGCAGGCTTGCCATGGATCATCATGATGATACCCAGCTCTTTTTGGCATGCGGGGCACACAGGACGCGAAAAGGTCTCCGCACCTTTTAAGCCAACGAAGTCCTCGTGGATGCGGTCTACCATACACTTGATCAACCTCCCCTTCCCCGCCTTGAAATAGCGAAAGAGCTTATATCCGCATTGGCAATCAATATCTATCAGCTTTCCTGTACTCATCATCAATCCTTTTATATGCTTTTCTGATTAACCCGACAAATAGAAACATGGCAATCTCGGTCAAGCACTTTCTTAAAGGCCCCACATTTCCCTAAGGACAAAACCCCGCCATCCACAAATTATTTTCACTCAATCTAAGCTATTGCATATTAAATTAATAGGCTTTCTTAACCCATAGAGAAGCAAAGGACTTCAAAGATTTTTCTTGCCAAGATATGCTACCCGATTATCTTGGTTAGTGAGTGCTTACTTACACTCAATAAAACAAGGATAAACAACGCATGGAAATGACCAAAAGACAGATGGAAATCGTTCAAGCCGCGATTGGGCTCATCGCCCGCGAAGGCTATGAAAAACTGACCACCAAGAATATCGCTGCCGAGCTCGGGGTCACTGACGCCGCCTTATACCGTCATTTCGACAGCAAGAAAGACCTCATCAAGATGATCCTCCATCACTTTGAAAACATCTCCTGTCAGGTTATTTCCAGCATAGAATCCAAAGACCTCTCTCCCATGGAAAAAATCCGCTATTTCGTGATGAACCGCTATGAAATGTTCAAAGGAGACCCCGAACTGGCGATGATTATGTTCAGCGAAGAGCTTTTCCAAAACGACCATTCTTTTGAAGAGCATCTCCTCTCCATCATGCACATTCATCGCGATCAGATCATGGGCTATATCATGCAAGGTCAAAAGCTTGGCGAGATCCGCTCCGACCTCAATCCCATGAATGTCTTCAGAATGATCGTCGGCTCCATGCGCATGTTAGTCACGCAATGGAATCTCAGCAAACACGCCTTTGATCTCGAACTCGAAGGCAAATCACTTTTTAACACAATAAAAAAACTAATAGAGGAAAAACGATGATACGTCAGATTATCACAATCGATGAAGAATTGTGCGACGGATGCGGACTTTGCATCCCGGGCTGTCCCGAAGGCGCACTTCAGATTATCGACGGCAAAGCCCGTTTGGTGAGCGATCTCTTTTGCGACGGACTTGGCGCCTGCATCGGGGATTGTCCACAGGGTGCGATCAGCACCGAGATGCGCGAAGCCGAGCCCTATAACGAAGCAATCGTAATGGAAAACATCATGGCAGCCGGCGAAAACACGATCAAAGCTCATCTCCACCACCTTATTTCTCATGGCGAAACCGGCTATTATAACGAAGCCATCGAGATCCTAAAAAAGAACGGATATGACATTGACGCCCTCACCCAGGAAGAGACCATGGCATGCGGATGCAGCGGCACTCACGCCAAAAAGATTGAGCCCACAGCCGACAGCCCTGCCCCGCAAGGCGCAGTGAAGTCCGAGCTCGGTCAATGGCCGGTTCAGCTTGCGCTCATCAATCCCGCCGCCAGCTATTTTGACGACGCCGATCTTCTAATCTCAGCAGATTGCGTGCCTTACGCCTTTGGCGATTTTCATCGTCGCTTCCTGAAAGGCAAGATTGTAATCACATTCTGTCCCAAATTGGACATGGATATTGAAAGATATATTGACAAACTCGCACAGATTTTTAAATTGCACAACATCAAGAGCGTGACAGCTTTGCGCATGGAAGTCCCCTGCTGCGGCGGAGTGGAAATCATCCTGCAAAGAGCTTTGGAACGCGCCGGAAAGATGCACTTTGTGAAGATCTATGTGATTGATCCCGAAGGGAATATAATCTAAGGAGAACATAAAAATGGAAAGCAGATATTACAAAGATATCCCGCCCGTATTGAACGTAAACGGAATGATCGGAACCAAGCTCTACACCCAACCAGAAGGTGAGATCGTTCACATCCAGTTCGAGCCCGGTGCCCATCTCAAGGCACACAAAACCCCCGTCAACGTCGCTTTTTACGTTGTCGAAGGAACCGCAACTTTCACCATCGGTGAGGAGAGCCAGAGCTTCCCCGCCGGAACAATCGTGGACAGTCCCAAAGACATCCCCCACGCCGTCACCAACAACGGGGATACGACCCTTCGCATCCTCGTAATCAAAATGCCTAAACCATAACATTTAAGGAGGAATATACAATGAGTATGTTTTGTTACCAATGTCAGGAAACCGCCCGTAATACAGGCTGCACCGTTCGCGGTGTGTGTGGAAAACAGGATAGCCTCGCCAATCTCCAAGACCTTTTGATCTATAGCATCAGAGGCTTGGCTTGGGTATCCCACAAACTCAATCAAAACGGTAAATACTATCCTGAAGACAGCATTTTCGCCATGCAGGGTCTTTTTACCACCATCACAAACGCTAACTGGTCAGAGGATGTCTTCATCGCTCTCATCGAAAAAACCATTCAGCTCAGAGACACCCGCAAGAAAGAACTTTGCGCCCTCATCAATGATGAAGCAGTCTGCAAAGCTTATCCCGAAGCTGTCCATTTCAATATTTCCAAAGATGAATACGCAGATTTTGCCACAAAAGTCGGTGTTCTCAGAACCGAGAATGAAGACGTTCGCAGCCTGCGCGAAACCATCACCTATGGCATCAAAGGTATTGCCGCTTATGGCGATCATGCTGCTATGCTCGGCTTCCAAGACGACGATGTCAATAAATTCATCATGGAAGGCCTTGCCGCCACCATCGACGACAGCCTCAGCGCAGACGAGCTCGTGGCAATGGTGCTCAAAACCGGTGAACATGGCGTGAAAGTAATGGCAAAACTCGATGAAGCTCACACCACCACCTATGGCAATCCCGAGCCCACCCACGTGAATATCGGAGTAGGCAAGAGACCCGGCATCCTCGTATCCGGACATGATCTCAAAGACTTTGAAGAGCTGCTCATCCAAACCGAAGGCAAGGGAATCGACATCTATACCCATGGCGAAATGCTCCCCGCCAACTACTATCCCGCATTCAAGAAATATGACCATTTCCATGGCAACTACGGTTCATCTTGGTGGCATCAGCTTGACGAATTTGAAAGCTTTAACGGCCCCATCCTCATGACCACAAACTGCATCGTTCCCCTGCGCGAAAGAAACACCTATCTCGATCGCTTCTATACCACGGGAATGGCAGGATATCCCGGCGCTGTTCACATTGCAGACCGCGAAGATGGCAAAGCAAAAGACTTTGGTCCCATCATCGAACGCGCTCTCAAATGCCAGCCGCCCACAGAAATCGAAACCGGCGAAATCGTTGGTGGATTTGCACACGCAACCGTGCTCAGCCTCGCTGATAAGGTCATCGAAGCCGTCAAATCCGGCGCTATCAAACGCTTTGTAGTGATGGCAGGTTGCGACGGACGCCAGCCCGCACGTGAATACTTCACCGAAGTGGCACAAAAGCTTCCGAAAGACACCATCATCCTCACCGCCGGCTGCGCCAAATATCGCTATATCAAACTCGATCTCGGCGATATCGGCGGCATCCCGCGCGTGCTTGACGCCGGTCAGTGCAACGACTCCTATTCACTCGCCGTGATCGCACTTGCTCTCAAAGATGCCTTCGAACTCGAAGATATCAACGACCTCCCCATCTCCTTCGACTTGGGCTGGTATGAGCAAAAAGCTGTCACAGTCTTGCTTGCCCTGCTCTATCTTGGCTTCAAAAACATCATGGTCGGCCCCACAGTTCCCGGATTCTTCTCCCCGAACGTGGCTAAGGTCATCATCGATACCTTTGGACTCAAACTCATCGGCAATGCAGATGACGATATCGCTGCTATGATGGGCAACTGATAGCATATCATCTGATAACATAAATCAAAAGGCAGGAAGTTAATTCCTGCCTTTTTCTTTGCTTATTTTCAGCTATTTTTATTCAATAATCAGACCATATTCTTTATCATCTAACCATTGTTGAGCTCGTTCTTTTATCGATTCCACCATGCCTGGCTGAACTGATAATTCTTCCTCTATCACGCCTCTCAATGTTGTATAGCTTTCTGTTAAGTTTTCCGCTTTAGGACCAATTGCTAAAGCGAGAGTGATCCAGAAATATGCTTCCTCATTGTTCTTTTCCACTATATCACCCCAATAAGTTATTGAACCGAGATGAGCTTGAGCATCAGCATTTCCCTGCTCTGCAGCCTTGCTAAACCATTGTATTGCTTCAGCATGGTTTTGATAGACACCTTCTCTATAGTACATATTCCCTAATAAGTATTGCCCTTCAGCGTCTCCCTGATTTGCAGCCATCTCATACCACTTTTTGGCTTCTTTGAGGCTTTGCACAACTCCCAAACCCATTTGATACAGAATCCCTAACTTGCATTGGGCTTGAGCATACCCCTGTTTTGCTGCTTTACTATACCATTTTGATGCTTTAGAATAGCTTTGTGTGACGCCTATTCCATTGGAATACATAGACCCTAACCAATATTGCGCTTCCGGCAATCCTTGTTTAGCCGCCTTAGTCCACAATTTCACTGCTTCAGCATGGCTTTGTGAGACACCTTCACCTGCGAAGTACATAAGCGCTGCGATGTTTTGAGCATCAGCGTCTCCCTGTTCAGCAGCCATAAAATACCACTTGAATGATTGTGAAAAATCTTGATCGACCCCATCAGCTAATGCATATTTGGCTCCAAGTAAAGATTGTGCCTCTGCATCGCCATCCTCTGCAATGGCAATCAATTCATCCATAGACAATTCTTCATATTCAATGGGATCTTTGGCTTTTGTGCAACACACAAGCAGTAAAATAACACTAAATATTATTAAAACTTTTTTCATCTTTTCCTCCAGCATTCTCAATGATTGCATTTAAGATTCATTACAAATATCTGTCAAGAAGAAAGAATGTTTCGCGGACTCCGCTAAATGGTTAAGCATGTCTGTCAAATGGATAATCGGGAAAGGAGATTCAATACAATTCCTGATAGAGAATAGAAATGGTATATTTTATCAATAAGGCCGTCTACCAGATGGGAAATTGATAACATTCATCTGAGATGTAAATAAGGCAGGAAGATAATTCCTGCCTTTTTTCTTTGAATTCAATTTTACACCAACGTTTGAGACACTACCCTCATTATCTAATATCTTTGTCTGATTCTTTTTGACCTTATCCCCATAATTTACACCGATGTAATTGTGGTACAATGCTATACCCGAGATAAAGGACAATACAAAGTCTTAGCTGATCTGATGATATGCAAAAAGAGGGGTTGCAACAGTAGCAACCCCTCTTATATTAGATCTTATGACAGTCTCTATTCCATCAACATCATTTTCTTGATTTGAACAAAGCCACCAACTTGCAGTTTATAGAGATATATCCCACTGCTGAGTTTGTTGCCTTTTTTATCTGTCGCCTTGAAAACCACATTGTGTTTTCCGGCAGGTTGCAGGTCGTTAATCAAGGTATTTACGAGCTGTCCCTTAATGTTAAATATTTGCAATCTAACATCTGACTGCTCTTTGAGATTATAACTAATCGTTGTTTCAGGATTAAAGGGATTTGGATAGTTGCCAATCAACTCGGTATCTGCCAATTGCACGAGGTCATCGTTGCTTACCTTAACAATGACTGTAAAACTGACTGAACACACTTCGCTTGCACCTTTTTCAGTATCTGGATCACCGCCTTTGACATTCTTCGATTGAGGTGTGGTTGAAACTCCTCGTAAGAGGAAGGTATAATCTCCGCTATCCAAGGAACTGGTGGTATACTCTGTGGATTGTCCTACTTCCACCCAACCACTATCATTGAAATTGATTTCATAATACTCGGGGACAATGTCGCCGGCAGTCCAAGTAATGGTTATAGGTTGCACTTCTTCCCAATTAAAAACCTGTCCTTCTTCGGGATATAAAATTTCAGGTTGCGAGGGGTCAATCACTTTTTTAACCACAAAGTCTTGATTGTAATAGCTGACGTTAACGTTTGTATAATCTCGACTAAGGGGTTCGATTATATATCCTTCCTTGGATGGGACAACACTCCCAGACCATCCTACGGGCACAACGATAGAATAATCTCCCGTATTGGGATCATAGTCTATCTCTGCCGGAATGATGTCATTAGCCGTGATTTGAATGTTTTCCAAATCCCAGCTCGTGGTGGAAAAAGTTCCGAAGATAGTGTGATTCTCAATTGGGTCTGCTTCAAGCAGGAAGGTTGTTTTGGGGAAAGTGCCCGAAAGGAGGCGCGGGACAAATTGCACTGTTTCGGGATATATTGGATCGAACCAATCCCAATAGCTAAATGTATATAAAGAACGGTCAACGCCCCATGTTTGGCTTCTAAATCTGTCATACAGAGTGTATGTTTGCATATCGTTGTCTCTATAAAAGAGCATCACGAGGTTTTCACCGTTCGTATATTCAAAGGGCGTGTCAAGTATCATATCGATAGTATGGCTGCCCGCAGGGTAGCTAAGGTTTCCATCAAAGACCAAAGTCAATTCATTGGGACGAATCCAACCATTAGTCAATCCCGTCTCGGTGGTAGTCCCCATCCAAATCTTATGATGTTTTTCGAAAATACCATCGCTTTGAATTAGATAGTAGAATCTCAAACCATTAATCGTGCCATTGAAATATTGCATCTCTTCGGCTGTGATGATCGTCTCAAATATGCTTTGGTTATAGAAGAAATCTATCGGCACATTTGCCATTTCATCTCCTTCACCGAGGGTGAGAACATCAGCTGAGATACCTATACCCGAGATATGCACGGTATGATTAACCCTGCTCCTCAAGTTATCTTGGATGCTCAATAGAGCACTCATGGTCCCAAGCGACATAGGCGCAAATTTTATCTCAATTTCTGCGCTTTCATCCGTACGCAATCTTGCCGGAAGTGATGGCATATTTAAGATGGAATAAGCCGGATTGCCGGTGAGCGTGATATTGTCCAAGGAAAGCTCACCACCACCAATATTTGTGATAACTATTTTTTTAATCACATATCCCGTGTTAATCACTTCACCAAAGCTTATGGAATCAACGCTTTGAAGATATTCTGGGACACCATAGAGTTCAAAATCTTGGTTAGTGTATGCTCCTTCATTGATGGTGACCGTGTGGCTCACACTCGGATAACCATGTTTTGAAGCAGTTATCACGTGAACCCCTGCTTGGATTGATTCAATGACATAGTCTCCATTAATGTCGGTTATTGCGTGATATGCGCTTTCACCCATTCTCACATCGACATTAGGCACAGGGAACCCATCTTCACTCACGTTCCCGGTTAATGCACCCATGGGCTGAGTATTGAAAAAGAACAAAGTGTTGGGTCGTTTCGCAGAAGTCCGTGAAGCAAAGCTAACTTGGCCAACTTGGCTTTGCCCGCGCAAACAGCTCACAAAGGATGTTGGCGTGTAATATACAAAAGTATTTCCATGGTTGTTGTCTTCCACAAAATCTGTATGGACTTCAACGATTATATTATCCGTACCGTTCCAGCTAAAAGGTGTTGCAAAGGGATGAACATTTATGCCAAGTTGTGGCATAAATATGTCTTTTTGAAACACTGTTTGATAGTATCCATCTTCAAAATATGTTTCTGATAGGTTTGTTCTTGCTGTGGTTTTGAGACTAATCCTATAGTTATGCATTGGAGTGCATTGCCCCAAGGCCTGAACGTCAAATGCCAAATAGTTTATCGTTCCGGCGGCACCTTGATGGGCATTTAGTTCCGCTGCTGTAAATAGATATTGTTGGCGGAAGCTTGCATAGTATGTGCCATACGGAGTGGTGCTATCGGTTTGAGGGTCTGTGATCTGGCTTTCCTGCCCTATTTGCACCGGCGTATAACCCGGTTCTATCACATGAACGAGCATCGGAGGTGTAGTGTTGTTCTCAGGATGATCGTCATCTGCTAAAACTGCTTTTCCATATACCTCATGTATTCCGGGAGCAGCAGGAATCCAAGTTATATTGAATTGATTTTCTTCAAAAGGCTGGATCGTTGTGCCTTGGATCGTTGCAAGCTCTGTTCCATCGGACTTTATAAGCCTCACCAAATAATCGCTTATTGGCAGAGTAGAAAGGCTTTTCACCGTCACATTATAAACTCCAACAGTGTTTGTAATAACAGCAGCATCTCCTGTTATGCTCACTGCGGCAAGGTCACGTACAAAGAGCTCTTGCATAACGATCTTCATGTTTGACCGATTTTGATTCACAGTACCGCTGGTTGCCGTATCACCAGCGATTGTATCACTATGAAATCTCAAAGAGCTGTTATATCCAAGATTAGTGTAATAGACTGATGCATTTTGAGTGTGGTTGCCGGGAACAATGTCTGCAACAACATCCACGAGCAGGTTTGATACACCATCCCATAGGAAGGGCGTGCTGAAACTGTGTTGGTTCCACCCGGTAACAGGCAGATATGAATCTGCCTGATATACTGTTTGATAGTTTCCGGTTTCATAGGTAGCAATCAGAGCATTTTGCAAAGTATGCTTAAGGCGGATGCGATAGTTGGGCATCGGAGAACAGTTGTTTACGCTTGCCACATTAAACGCTAAAGATTGAATATTACCCGTGCCGCCACCCATGGTGATCAGCTCACTTGCTTTGATCAGATATTGCTGACGAAAGCTCTTGTAATATGTGCCGTATGGAGTGGGTGCGCCACTCATGGTGTTTGACTGAGTGCCATCGCCCAATTCTATTTCTACAGTCTCGTTATCTCTATTTAAGCCTTGATTGGCATGAGTCATAATATTTGTGCCGTACAATCCGGCAAGATTCAAGCTCAGAATCAAGAGCACGAAGAGAAGACGCGTTCTCACTATATGTTCTCGAGTTATTTCAATTACTTTTTTCATATTGTTTACTCCCATTTTCGATGCTATTCCATCAACATCATCTTTCTTGTTTGGCTATGGTTATTGGTTTGCAATCGATAGAAATATAAGCCGCTACTGAGTTTATTACCATTTCTATCTACTGCGTTAAATACCACGCTGTAATTTCCTGAAGGCTTGGTTTCGTTCACCAAAGTCCGCACTAATTGTCCTTTAAGGTTAAACACTTGCAGGCTAACCTTAGCTTGTTCTTTTATGCTATAATTGATTGTAGTTTCAGGATTAAATGGGTTGGGATAGTTATGATGCAATTGTGTCTTGACTACGGCGACTTCATCTTCAATATCCACATGATTGAGAGTGAAATCTCTCACATTTTCTTCGCCGGCAAGGATAATAATATCTGCAAAAACACGATAGTTATACTCTTCGTGGCTCACGGTGAAGTTGTAGGTGCCTGCCGGGAGTGTTAGGTTGTAATGACCATCTTGTCCTGTTATTGCAATATATCCATCATTTGCGATAACTTTTGCACCGGCAATGGTCTGTTGATTTGTCGAACTTCTAACAAAGCCTGAAATGCTCCCGGGATTCGACACCTTAGCTAGGGCATTTGAGAAGATCGGCAAAGATTGATTATCAACGCCATAAAAGAGTTTAATAGCCCAGCGATATTCGCCTTCCGTCAAAGCATCCCAGCTGTCATCAACAAAGTTCAAGTCTGTTATTTGTGTATCGGTAAGAGAAATCCAGTTATCGTCGTTTTCTTCTTGGCCGACATTTAAACGCCAAATGGCATAAGTACCGAAATCACTGTTTTTATCCGTTGTGATCTTTGCCACTTCATTTGCAGTTCCATTATCCGCTTCCATTCCGGACATAATCAATTGCGGAGCGTCCCAGCTGAGATTCACCTGAGTGTAGCTTGCATTAGCGAGTGCTCGGAAGTTTTCGGGTGCAAAAACCCCTTGTTCCAAGGCGATATCTCCCATGTCAAAATCGGTCTGTGTCAGATTGATGGTGCCATCAACAGGCATATATCCGGGTGCCGTTATCCTATATTGATATTCGTTGTCGATAAACACTGAGGAGTCAAAAATAAAGCTACCATCAGCGTTGCTTTCCACAACAAAATCTGCATAGCCGCTCAGGCGAATCTTAGCACCGCCCAAGCCTTGAGCTGTATCAGAAGCGATAACATTGCCAAAGACAGATACTTTTGGAATGGGAGACATGTTGACGTTTAGGTTCGCCGTCTGACTTTCCACTACTGTGATGTTATGTGTTTCAGCATAATATCCTTGTTTTGAGAAACTCAGAGTATAGCTATTTGGCAAGAGATTGCGAACATTGTAGCGACCTTCACCATCAGAATATACGTGACTATTTCTTGTGCTTATGCCCACAAGAACGCTTTCTATTGCTATGTTGTTTTCATCTTTGACCAACCCAGTGATATGTCCCACACTACCGGGGAGGAGATCGAAGGTGGTCTTGGGGAAAATACCGGTTACGCTACCTTGAGCCATATTGTTTGGATCATATTCAGCACCATCACTTGACAGGGCAATAGAGCGGTTGGTTCCAATTGTCTGCACAAGAAATGAATCGTTGCTAAAGTAATAAGTCCAGTCTCTTGGTCTTTGCACCAACATCACAAGGTTGCCGGTATTGTCATGGCGATATGGCTCTGGGAAGGTGATCTGAATCTTGTTTGATCCTATGGGGAAATACACCATATCGTCGTAAACCAACGTTAGACTATTTGCAGGCATCCAGCCATTTTGTGATCCCGTTTGATTTGTACTGCCCATCCAAATACGCACAGGCTTATTAAACACGTTTGAAACAAAAGAGTTATAGAAGCTCACACCGGTAATCAAACCATCAAAGTATTCAAGTTCTTCTCTTAAATAAATGGTCTGGAACATTGATTGTGTCCAGTGCATATCTAAAGGAACCCTTGCCAGCTGATTTCCACTGCCAATGGTCAGACTGTTTACGCCATATCCATAAACATCGATGGTATTCAAAACTCTTAATGTTTCCGTTTCTTTTCGTCCACTCAGATTTATCCTGCGAAAAGCATCTATATCATCGTTGATGCTTATGATTGCACTATGAGCACCCGTGCTGTTTGGTTGGAAATGAACATCAAACATAATAGACTCATTAGAATATAGAGTCACGGGAAGATTGGGCAAGTTCATCAAGCTAAAAGCGTCACTATCGTTAATATCAATTGATGAAATGACAAGCTCGCCACCGCCAGTATTGGATATTTCGAATGATTTAATTCTTAGTTCGTTTACGGTAGTATGTCCAAAATTATGTTGGTTTTCACTAATGGCGAGCTCTGGGATGCCAACCAAATTGAAGCTCTGACTGGTATTTGCATCTTCAGTTATCACCACTTCAACACTCTGGGTTACATAATTGTGCTTAGACACCGTGATTGTGTAAGTATCGGCAGGCAGATAGTCTATTCGATATAAGCCGTTTTCACCACTATAAGTGTTATTAAAGGTTTGTTCAACCTGTATCTTGGCACCTTGAATAGGTCTGCCGTCTTCAAATACCATACCGCTGAGGCTTCCCATGGAAATTCCCGTCATATACAGCCTAATATCTGCTCTATCAACGGAAGTATAACCATTACCGCCAGACGAGACGTCGTCCATGAAACTGCCATTAAACAAGCTGCTATAAAAGCCCGTCTGAGTAAAATATGCCACAGCATTAGCTTGATCTCCATCATAGTATTGGTCTGTTAGCGGCGAGCTAAGCTCAATGATAATATTTTGTTCACCATCCCACATAAAGGGCGTATCAAAATCATGCTTGTTCCAGCCATAAGTGGGCATAATGCTATCTCTGTGGTAAACTGTTTGATATTCACCAGCTTGAAAATATTGATTAAATGACTGTTGATTGGTGTGTTTTATCCTGATAGTATAATCAGTGATTTCAACACAATCCGCTGCTTCACTTACGTGGAAAGCAATGGAGTTGATCAAACCTTCTCTGGCGTTCATATCATTTAATTCTGATGCATGATACAAATATTGCTGTCTGAAGCTGCTGACTCGAGAAGGATACGGCGTTGGATAGTTGTATAGGGTATTCACATATTGCCTTTCGCCAACCTCATAACGCAACATATATCTTGGCAACACATTTGCAATAAGCTCTGCAGAAGCAGTCACACCACTTGCTGTGATGGAAATATGGGCATTATTTATGCCTTGATAGTTGCTTTGAACCCAAATGGGAATGGGTACAGAAAAACCGCTTTCTAGATTGAGCGGGAATAGGCTCTCGTCAAAAGCAAAGTTTTCTGCATGCTCGCCGGTGATCTGGATATTGGCACTATTCAAAACCAAGGTTTGCATACCCGTATTTGCAACAAAGAGTAGCTTTTCTGCACTTGGTAATCCATAATAAGCATCTTCAAAATAGACTGAGTCCGCATAAAAATGTGGTTTGCCTGCACCGTCAAATTCACCGGTTTGAATTCTGACGTTTGGAACGCCAGCATAGCGGGATCCATTACGGGGTTGATCGGGATTGTGATTAATCTCATTATTATAATATTGAAGGCTACGGGTTTCGGGAGAGGGTGTTCCCAAAAACGCGCCGGCATCCCAATCCGAGTAAATGCTGTTTTCACTTACAGCGATCACCAAGTTATCTGAATTATTATAAGGGAAAGGTCTGTCTAAGATGATCTCGACCCAGCCCGGATTTGAAAGCAAGGGAACCTGCCCTTCAAAAACCTTGCTCATAAGAGAGGTATCCAACCAAGCATCCTCGCTGTCAAAAGCCTCGTCTGTCGTGTGTCCCATAAAAATAGTCCAATCGTTTGAATAAGTTGCTGATGGTCCTGTCCAGTAATAAGATAATTTCTCAATCTGAGTTCCATGAATATCGATTTCTGATTGAAGGTAGATGCTTTGAGAATATGTGTAAAAATAGCTTGGACGCACGGGAAGTATGGTAGTATAATTTTCTGTTCCAATGTAGAATAAACCCTTGGGCAATACTACTGAAGTCAAGGTTACCTGTCGCACTATACCGTTATAATTAATCACAAAGACGGCATTATTTACACCTTGCACCGTGCTATTTGAATAAACTGGGATATAAGCATATTCGCCTGAACCAAGCTCAATGGGCAATACGCTTTGATCATAGGCAAAATGACTTGCGTGCACACCTGTGAAATAAAGGTTTTGCTCGTTGAGCACCAGAGTGCCTATTCCGCTGTTTTGAACGCGAACCATCTCGGGAGGATTGTCGTATCCATAACGAACCTCGCCAAAAGATATCTGAGTAGGATAGAATGAGAGAATGGGCTCCGTGGGCATTAGGGTCACTTCAATATTATCCACAAACAGCTCATTATTCCAATTATCAATAGTTGATTCAGCATAGAAGATAAAATATGTATCTCCAGAAGCATCAGCGACCGGAATCTCAATAGAAATCCCCGTATATGGGATTTCGTCATAAATATCATCAGCACCGATATTGTTCCATTCTCTAAGGATTGTGGGGTTTTCGCCGAGCGGATTATCGCACACGGCAACGAGGAACTTATCGTCTTGCTGTTCACCGGGATAAAGTATGGGCAGAGGAGCACCCCAGCGAGTGAGTCCAAGATCAAACTTTAGCACACAGCCGCCAGCAGGGACGTCCACTTTGGGACTCACCAACCAACCGCGTGTCGCCTGCCCTGAAACATGAATGGAAGCAGAGTTGTTGCCGGATGGTCCGTTTATCCAAGGCTCACGTCTCCATTGTGATCCCGCGTATTCAACCACAGGAAAGATGCCGCTAAACTGAGTCCAACCATGCGCCGGCCAGTCTGTACTCGAAATGCCAAAATCTTCAAACCAAGGTGGGCTTGTAAAGAATGTCCAAATAGGACAGTCAGTCGCCTCTCCAAAGTCGTTATAGGGGACAACGCTCCAAAAATATTGTGTATCATCTTCAAGCTCGGAGACTATATAGTTGCTTTCAGAGCCCATGTCTTCCAAAAAAGGAGGTGGGTTAACATCACCAAAATAAAGCTTATATCCCGTGACGATGCCTTCATCGGAAACCCAGTTCAATCTTGTTGCATTGCCCCAGATATTGTTTTCATTTGTGGGGTTAAGAGCTAATGCGGGACCGGGAGCTTCCATTAATTCGGTGACTAATTGAATGTTTGGGCGTCTATCAGTGCCATAGCCATTATCTGCGGGGAACGAAGGATCGTTTGTTCTATACACGGTTTTATAATCGGTGGTTTCATGGTAGAGGAACTGAGGATAGCCCGTCATCCACCAGCCATTGTAGTTTTCCCACAATATTTCTATGTTACTTACTCCATCCCACTGGAAAGGTGTATCAAAAAAAGTATATGCCCAACCGCTACCATTGGTGACTGCATCACCTTGATACACCTGCGTAAATTGAGCATTGCCGGGATATACAAGGTTGTTCTGATAAGTGTTTTGAGTGGTGTTCCTTATATACACGCTTTGGTTTATCATTGTGTAGTTTGATGGCGTATTTCCCACCTGATATCCAAGACCCATTATTTCATCATCAGCCGCAAAACCGGATGCATTGATCTCTGAAGCCAAGTAGATAGTTTTACTCCACCCATAGTTAAATATTCCGTTGTAGGGCACATTGTATTGTAGGCCAGTTCCATAGCCAATCGTGTGTGTGCTTGCAAAGAATAAGCAACTCAACGATAGTATTGTGAGAAGAAGCAGTATTTTTTTCATTAACTCATCCTTAGTTTTTGTTATTTTATGATTATTAATTTTTTGTTTTTAACGGTAGAAGCAGTTTTCAGTTTGTAATAATAAATGCCGCTACTACAACGTTTTCCATTCATATCTAAACCATCCCACTCAATGAGATGACTTCCTTCTCCGATTTCTTTTTCAAAAACTTTTTGACCGCGCACATTAAAGATGCTGAGCTTGCCTTGTTCGCCTCCTTTAATGGATAGATCAATGACTGTGCTGTTTTTGAATGGGTTTGGATAGTTGCTTTTGAGTTCGGTTTTTACAACTTGAACCAAGTCTTCGTTACTGATGGGCACAAAATCCACATTAAAGTATGTTGTCTGGTCGAAAATGATTTCGATTCCATCAAAGGTTTGCACATTATATTCATCATGTGAAAACGTGACGCTGTGACTACCGGTGGGAAGAATAAGGCTATATGAACCATCTTCTTGCGAAAGTGTTTGCAGTTGTTCCGACACAAAAACAAGCACACCCTGAATGGGAGATGAATCTGTGTTCCGCTTGATCACCCCGGCAAGGATGCCAACATCCTCAAAAAGCGTGATATCCACACTGCTGTTTTCACCTTCAGCAAGACTGATTTCAAGCTCTTTTGCCACATAGCCTTCCTTAGAAATGCTGAGGATATAGTCTCCCGCTAAAAGCTCGTTGAACATAAAACTACCGCTTTCATCGGTTTGCATTGTATCTCCATCATTCAAGCTTACAAGCACTCCGGCAAGAGCTTCTCCTTGGCTGTTATAAACGATACCAGAAATCTGGGAAAGTTGGTTTACCACAACGCTAATGCTTACAGAAGCAGCCTCTCCGGCTCCTCGTTGCTTTATCTGAAGACTGTTTTTGGCTCTAATGTTAACAGACGATTTTGCCTGAGGTGAATCTATTACGCCCCGTACCATAAAGACATATTCGCCGCTGTCTAAGAGAGGAGTATTAAACTGAGTATTTTGACCGAAGTTTTCCCATGCTCCCCCATTAAAGCTGATTTCATAATATTCTGGTTGCATACCTTGCGTTCCCCAGAGAATTGTGATGGATGTGGGTTCGACAAATTCAAAGACCTGATTATCAGCCGGGTAGTTTATTATAGGACTTGCAGGATCAACATCTCTTTTGATCACATAGTTTTGATTTGGCAAGTCAGCCTGAATAGCTTGATAATCTCGACTTGAAGGTTCAATGACATAGCCTGCTTTGCTTGGCACCACACTCCCTTCCCAATCTCTGGGAACAGTGATCTGATAAGCTCCTGTCTGAGAATCATAAAAGATCTTTTCAGCCGGGATGTTTGTTGCTGATATTTGAACATCGTCCAAATCCCAACTATATGCGTTAAATACACCCGAGATGGTATACTCAATATTTTCTTGTAATTCCAATAAAAAGGTTGTTTTTGGATAAAGACCGGTGACGTGGCGAGGCGCATAGGTTACAGTATTTGGATCAATCGGAGGGGATATCTCATCCCAGCTTACAACCAGAATAGAGCTGGAAGCATCTCTATTCTGGCAAAAGAATTGATCATAATATGTATATGTGGCAGGGTCATAAGCGCGAAATACCAACAACACAAGATTCTCGCCATTTGTGTATTCAAAAGGAGTGGGAAAAACCACCTCTAAAGTCTGGTTTCCCACCGGCAAATCCACAAAGCCGTCATAGACCAAGGTAAGCTCATTGGGACGTATCCATCCATCTAACAAGTTGTCCTGAGTAGTTGTGCCCATCCAAAACTTGACCGGCTTCTGGTTTATATTGCTTGATTGGAATACGTAATAAAACTTCAAGCCGGTAATCATTCCATTGAAATGATGCAACTCTTCTGGAGTATATATGGTTTCAAAAAGAGATGTGTTGTAAAACACATCCAATGGAGCGTTTGAAAGAAAGCTTCCATCGCCCACGGTGTGAGTTGCATAGCTGACACCAATGCCATTAAACACAATGCTGTTAGCCGCAGCACCGCCGATGTCATCTCCGATAGTCACTGTTGCTGTGTGGGCGCCAATACTGGTCGGTGCAAAGATGACATCAAACTCAATCATTTCTTCCGTGCGCAATCTTGCGGGTAAAGGAGGGAGATTTTGCAAGAAAAAATCACCGCTACCATTAATCTCTATCGAATCAATGCTTAATTCGTCACCACCAATATTCCCGAGTGTCACAGTTTTCAGTAGATAACCGCTCTCTATCACTTGCCCGAAGTTCCAGCTTGAGACATTTGAGCCAAACTCTGCAACACCTTCCATCACGGCATTTTGGACAGTATTTACTCCATTTGAAATCGTCACCGTATGGGACACGCTTTCATAACCATATTTAGAAAAGCTCAATTCATGTGTCCCAATGGGAAGTGCGTTCAAAGAATAATATCCATTTGAATCGCTTCGGGTGTGATATATCGTATCTCCAAGCCTGACCACCACATTTGATACGGCAAAACCATCTTCAATAATAGTGCCGCTAACAGAGCCCATTGCTCCCACATTCATATAGAGCCTGATGTTTGGTCTGTGGTTTGAACGAATAGCTGGACTGAGGTTAAAAGCATCTCCGATCTGGCTACCGGCTCTCAAACAGCTCGTTGAACTTGTTGCGGAATAAAACACTGTGGCATCGGCATTATTGTTATTTTCCACAAATTCTGTTATGACCTCTACAATGAGGTTGTCGATTCCGTTATATATAAAAGGAATATCAAAAGGGTGCATATTCCACCCTTCATGTGGGAAAAACGTGTCTGCCTGAAAAACCTGCAAATAGTCCCCGTCTTCAAAATATCTTTCATATAAGTCTGTCCTCTCTGAGTGTTTGAGCCTAATACGATAGTTATACATTGTGCCACATTGACCCAATTGATATAGATTAAACGCCAAATAGTTTATAGAGCCATAAGCTGCTCCGCTCGAGGCTAATTCAGCGGCAGTGAATAGGTATTGTTGACGAAAACTTGCATAACGATTTCCATAAGGCGAACTACCAGAATTTATGTCTGTAACAGTGTCATTATATCCTCGCTGAACTACTGACATCTCATTTTCAATCACGATGATAGAAAATCTCTGAGTTTCGTCGTTACCAGGAAGCTCATCGTTTGCTAAGACCACTTTCCCATATATCTGATAGCTACCTGAAAGCACAGGAGCCCAAGGAATATTAAAAGTGTGTTCTTCCATAGGCTGGATTTGCACTCCATTTACACTGGTTAATTCCTCACCATCATCTCTCATGAGCTTGACTTGATAATTACTTTCCGGAATGTTTGAAAGATTCTTGACCAAGACACTAACATTTGTGGAAACGCCGGCACGAACTATTCTTTCGCTCGTGATGTCAATGGCGGCAAGGTCTCGGATATTTAACTCTTGCAATTTGAGTTTAATATTGGAACGATATGCAGTTACAGTACCATTGGTTGCGGTATCCCCCGCTTGATCATCGCTATGAAACCTCAGAGTTCCATTAAAACCGGCATTGCTAAATTGCACTGATGCATTTTGCGTGTGGGTCTCATCAAAGATGTCGGTAACAATATCGATCAAAAGGTTTGATTGTCCGTCCCAGAAAAACTGTGAACTCAGCGTGTGTTCATTCCATCCCGATGTAGGCATAAAACTATCTTCCTGAAAAACCTCTTGGTACTCGCCCGCTTCAAAGGTTGCGATCAACACATTTTGAGTAGTGTGTTTCATGCGGATGCGATAGTTTGGCATAGCAGAACAGTTGTTTAGATTGGTCACAAAGAAGGATATAGACTCGATGTTCCCCACTCCCGCACCCAACGCCATCATTTCGCTTGCACGAACCAAATATTGTTGTCTAAAGCTCTTATAGTAGGTTCCATAAGGTGTAGGCGCACCGCTTGAACTATTTGCGGCAGTGCCAGTACCAATTTGTATTTCAACATAATTAGAGCTATCATTTTTTTGCTGATCTGGCAACAGCTTGTTCGCTCCTATGCCGGTTATGCAAAACAGCATGCAGCATAAAGCAAGAACTGTGTTTTTAATAGATAGTTTTTTCATATTTCTTCGGTCCTCCACGAACTCGTTAAACAGGATTAAACTTTTCCAAAAGGATAAACAACAATCACACAATATTCATAATAGTACATTGCATTTGAACACTTGACTTCAAGAATCTAAACAACCACACACTAACTTAAATTGAGCATAATCCTTTAAACATTTGAAAGACTTAGTGAAACATCAGCTTAAAAGACCATACTTCTTATGGTGCCAAATCAATTGCCACTGGTAATCCTGTCAAGCAAAATTGTGCGATTTTCATACTTAATTTTAGAACATGTTTTCTCGCTAAAAAAGAGGAGCTACAAGCGTAGCCCCTCTTTCTTATTTTGCTTTAATTTAGCTTATTTTATTATGAGCATTTTCTTTGTTTCTGATTTGCTGGGGGTCACCAATTTGTAGAAATATACTCCATTTCCACAACGGTTGCCATCCATATCACGACCGTTCCATTCGAGGGTAATGTTGCCTTCGCTCAGCTTTTTGCTATAGACAACCTGACCGAGCACGTTATAGACTGTAAAGCTTCCGCTTTCGCCTGATTTGATTGCTATATCAACGCTTGTCTTGCCTCTGAAGGGATTTGGATAGGCATTACTCATAGAGCTGACATCTGGCAATTCGGGGGTTGAAGGGAAGTCCACGACCACAGATTGATAGCCGTAGTAGTCGGAGCTATTATAGCTCACAGCTTCCAGCCAGTAATAATAGGTACCATTTTCTATTTCTCTGTCGCTATATGAATAGGTGTTTCCAGTAGAGCTGTTTGTGGCTTCAAGAATCTTTCCCGTGATCAGCTCAGCGTTGGCAAGGTTTGTATCCATAGACCTGTAGATCTGATAGCCAAGCATTTGTGTTTCTGATTCCGTTTTCCATTTGAGGTTAACGCTATTTTCTTTTGCAACAAAGACAGCATTAAAATAGCTCAATTCAACCGGCAGGGTGGGGTTTCCGCCACTACCAAGCGCAAATTCAAAGCTACCATCTTTAGCACCAAGGTCGATAGGGACAATGATATCAACGCCCGGAGTCACTTCTTGTGCAACCCACTCGCCACCAACCATATGGGCAAACCACTCTTCAAGGGTGCTGATGGTGAGATTGATCATACCATCACCAATGATGCGCCAAACCTTGTGATAGGCAGGAACAAACATACTGTTGGGAATGGGGGTGGTGGTGGCAGCGTCATCTTCATAAGCTCCGGCGAGCGTTGCTCCGCCTATTGGGGAGATAACTACAGTTGTATTGGGCGCCAAAGTGACATCTACGTCTGGTGCGATGGGATAGATGACGGGGCTTAAGCGTACGCCAACATTATCGACATAGATATCCGGTGAAAATGGCGAGGCAAGTTTCTGCAGAGTCTCAGCATAGAAGGCAAAGAACTTGACACCCGTGATGCCTCCAAGAGGAATCACCACTTCTTCGCCCAAATGAGAAATGCCTGTGATGGCATAGGGTGAGTCTGTGCTATTCCACTCTCTCAGAATGGTGGGATTATCCATTGTGGGGGTATCACTCATCACCACGCGGAATATTTGGCTCTCATGCATATCAGCAACATATTGATCGGCACTATTGTATGCAGTAAGAGCGAGATCAAATTTGAGCTCATGGGCTGTAGCAGGAATTTCAATGGGCGGAGTGACCAACCAGCCGGCTTTCGCAGGTGTGGATTGATATGCAAATTTTGCAGCGTTATATGTGGCATTAAGCCATCTGCCGCGTATCCAAGTACTCACGCTTGTGCTTCCATACTCAGGATAAATGCTATTTGATAGTTGCCAGAATGTGGGTAACCAAGCAGCGGCAGTGCCAAAGCCTTCTTCCCAAGGGAAGGTGTTGATTGCGGGCATGGTGCTAA
>Ga0172382_10001296_pt1 | contig 45054 bp, 44 predicted proteins | sample Leawel138RmetaG_FD_122245 | JGI IMG/M metagenome (GOLD analysis project Ga0172382, IMG submission 122245) | Leachate microbial communities from a municipal landfill in Southern Ontario, Canada - Leachate well 138R metaG | ecosystem: Engineered > Solid waste > Landfill > Unclassified | place...
GCAGTTTCTGAAATTTTGCTGCTTGACAGCGTCGCGCCGGAGGATGACCGAGTCATCCCCTTCGGCAGTGTCTCTCTCGGGACGACAAAGAGAAAAACGATGCAGATAATCAATCGCAGCGCAAACGATCTGACAGTCGCGTCGATTGCCAGCCCTTCGCCGCCCTTTGTCCTCGACAACGATTATTGCTCCGCGACGATCCTCGGGCCGCAGAGCCGCTGCGCGGTGCAAGTGACATTCACACCCGAAGGCGTCGGCGAAGCCGGGACCGACCTGACGATCGAAACCTCCCATCCGCAGGACGGACGCATGATCGTTGCCCTGAGCGGCGTCGGCACACCCGCCAGCGCCGATTTCCCGGCCCCGCGACTTATATTTCCGGCAAACGCAGAGACCAACCTCAAAGACTCCGTTTCATTCCGCTGGTACAAATGTCGGAATTCGGCCGGACGAATGGCTGCTTACCGGGTGTATGCGGATCAGAGTCCGAACTTTTCCGGCAGTCCGCCACGGCTGGTGAGCGGATCGGCCTTGCGCCTGGGACTTGGCGTTGGCGCTCTGCTGCTGCTCCTTCCGGCCGCTCCCGGCGGCAAGCGAAAATCGCGGCATTGGTTGTTTCTGCTGCTGGCCGCAATACTTCTGGTTGCCGCGTGCGGCGAGGATATTGAGGACAGCTCGACGGCGACAGTCAGTGGCTTGGAGGCCAACACTACCTATTACTGGCGGATCGTCGCCGAATATGACGACGGCATCGAAACCCCCAGCGAGATCCGCTCCTTTACCACCCGGTAGGATTTTTCTCCGCGCCCGGCGCAGGAGTATGGCATGGGCTTGGAGAAATACCAGCAAAAGCGCGATTTCGCAAAAACCCCAGAGCCCCGGGGCGCCAAAAAGGGCGCTTCCGGGCGTTTGTACATTATTCAGAAACACGCCGCCCGCGCCCTGCATTACGATCTGCGGCTGGAAATGGGAGGAGTGCTGAAAAGCTGGGCCGTCCCCAAGGGGCCTTGCCTCGATCCCGGGCAGAAACGGCTGGCTGTTCATGTGGAAGATCATCCCCTCGAATACGGCAGCTTTGAAGGAACCATCCCGCAAGGCGAATACGGCGGCGGCGCCGTCCTGCTTTGGGACCGGGGAGAATGGGCGCCACAGGAGGATGCGGAGAAGAGCTATCGCCGTGGCCGGCTATCCTTCCGCCTGCACGGCGACAAATTGCGAGGCGATTGGACCCTTGTTCGCATGGGCGGGAAAGGCGAAGGTTCGGCAGGAGAAAACTGGCTGCTGCGCAAGCGTGCGGATGCCGAGGCCCGGCCGGGCGATGACGGCGAATTTCTTGAAGAGAATCCCCGCAGCGTTGTCAGCGGACGCTCCATGGAGGAGGTTGCCGCCGCCGGCGGACCGGTCTGGCGCAGCAATCGGGCCACGGCCGAGAAAAACCCGGTGCCGATCGATCCCGCCGCTCTTCCCGGCGCTGTCCCCGCCCGCCAGCCGACGACGCTGGCGCCCCAACTGACGCGGCTGGTAACGACCGTCCCCCTTGGGGAGACATGGCTGCACGAATTGAAATTCGATGGTTATCGCCTGATCTGCACGTTGCGGGAAGGGGCGGTGCGGTTATGGACCCGAAGCGGACAGGATTGGACGGAGCGCTTTCCCGCCATCGCCGACGCGGCGGCAAAGCTCCCGATCCGCCAAGGCATTCTCGATGGCGAGGTGGTCGTTCTCGATGCACAGGGCATCTCCGACTTTCAGGCATTGCAAAATGTTCTCCGGGAGGGCAGGGGCGGTCGTCTTTTTTATTATTTGTTCGATCTGATCCACTGCAATGGTTACGATCTTTCCCGCGCCAGATTGATCGATCGCAAAGAGTTGCTGCGGCAGATTCTGGGCGAACCGGGATTGGACGGCGAGCCGCTGCGCTTCAGCGATCATGTCCGGGGGCAGGGGCAAAGGGTTTTTCAGCATGCCTGCCGCTTCGCGCTGGAGGGGATCGTCAGCAAGAGAGCGGACAGCCCCTATGTCGCCAGGCGCGCCTCCAGTTGGGTGAAGGTCAAATGTATAAAGCGCCAGGAGTTCGTCATCGGGGGATTTACCCCACCCGGCGGCAGCCGGGCGGGCTTTGGCGCCTTGCTGCTCGGGTATAACGATGAACAGGGAGATCTGATCTATTGCGGAAAGGTGGGCACCGGTTTCAGCGACCAGACCCTGCAAATTCTGGAAAAAGATTTGCGGGACCGGCACAGAGAAACGCCGCTTTTTCGCAACCCCCCTCGCGGGGCGGAAGCGCGAGGCGTCGTCTGGGTTCATCCGGAACTGGTGGCGGAAATCGAGTTTATCGAATGGACGCAGGATGGCCGCCTGCGCCATCCGTCCTTCAAGGGGTTGCGCGAGGACCGCGCGGCTGCCGGCGTCGTCCGCGAAAACCCCGATCCGCCGCCATCCGGTCAGGGGAAAGGGCGGCAAGCGGCGGCCGCGCGGGAGGAACAAGGCGTGGTGGTGGCCGGTGTAACCCTGTCCAATCCGGAGAGGATTGTCTACCCCGAACAGGGGGTGAACAAGGCGGCCCTGGCCCGCTATTATGAATTGATCGGCGAGAGGATCCTGCCGTTTCTGGCCGGCCGGCCGCTGACGGTGGTCCGCTGTCCGCAGGGGCGGCAGAAAAAATGTTTTTACCAGAAACACCTGAACGAAAGCGTGCCGCCGCCGGTGCGGGGAGTGCCGGTCAAGGAGAAGGAAGGGGAGGGCTTGTACCTGGTGGTGGACGACTTGGCGGGGGTCATCACCCTGGTGCAGTTGGGCGTTCTCGAATTTCATCCCTGGGGAAGCCGGGAGGATCTGCTCGAACGACCGGATCAGGTGATTTTCGATCTCGATCCGGCGCCCGACGTGGGCTGGGAGGATGTCATCCACGCCGCCCGCCTGGTGCGCTCAACCCTGGAGGAGCTGGGGCTGGTCAGTTTTGTCAAAACTTCGGGTGGCAAGGGGCTGCATGTGGTGGCGCCGCTGACCCGGCGTGCCGATTGGGAGGAGGTTCGGGCCTTCTCGCGGGCAGTGGCCGAGGAGATTGCCCGGCGCGAACCGGGGCGATACGTCACCACGATGAGCAAAGCCTTGCGCAAGGGGAAGATCTTCATCGATTTTTTCCGCAACAGCCGCGGCGCCACCAGCATTGCTCCCTACAGCACCCGTGCCCGCCCCGGCGCTCCTATTTCCGCGCCGCTGCACTGGGACGAACTCTCGCCCGATCTCGGCCCGGCCGAATTCACCCTGGGCAATCTGCCGGCGCGCCTGGCGCGTCTGCGCCATGAACCCTGGAGTGATTTCTTTTCCATCCGGCAATCGATCGGCAAACGGATCCGCACCCGCCTGAATTATTGAAGATCGGCCCCGCTTTTGTCCGGCGCCGCTTCCCACTTGTTCAGGTCGGGGATATCCGCCTGCGCCATCAAGTCCCATTCGTCCCACCCGGTCGACTGCCGGGCGACATCCTGGTAGGCGCTTTCCACCGAATCGTAATGCCCGAGAGCGATGCCGTCGATCGACAATTCGCAGCCCGAATTTTTGCGCCGAATGAAAAAGGTTCCGACGGGCGAGCGGTAGCGGTAATCCATAATCAGTCTCCCGGTTCACTGCGGCATGATCGTCCGCTATCGGGAAGTCTGCCGGAAAAGCGCCGCCTGTCAACGACTACCCCATCTCATTGTACTCCCGTTCGCGGAAGGCTACGCCCAAATCCGCCGCCACCCGGCGGCAGGCTTGCATATCGATGCCGGGGATGGCAACGGCGGTGGCGGTGACTTCGGGGATATGCTGGCGCGCCTGGCGCAGGAAATCCTTTACGCCCTCAAAACCGGCTTCGCCGAAATCGGACCGGCATAAACGCTGATAGGTGGCCGCATCGGGGGCGTTAAGGGAAACCGAGACGGCATCGATCAGACCCCGCAATTCCGGCAGGATGTTGCGGCCGTATACCAGGTTTGCCTGACCATCGGTGTTCACCCGCACCTTCACTCCCAGATCCTTCAGCCAGGCGGCAATCTCCTTGACCAGATCGAGGCGCAGCAGCGATTCACCATAGCCGCAGAAAACGATTTCCCGCCAGAGACGGGGGTCGCCGATCGCCTCTTTGACCTCTTCGGCGCTCGGTTCGACGGCGAGGCGCAGCGCATGCCCTTTGACGGTGAAGTCGCGAAATTTGGCGCAGAACGTACAACTGTTGGTGCAGCGATTGGTGATGTTCAGGTAGAGGGAATCGCGGATCGGATAGGCAATACGGGCGCTCTCCTCCACCGCGCCGATGCCGAACAGGCGACAGGCGTTGAGGGTGGTGATACGGGCGACGTCGGCCTCCGACAAACCTTTGATGGCGGCGACGGCCTGGGCCGTATGGCGCACGTAAGCCGGTTCGTTGCGTTTGCCGCGAAAGGGCTGCGGCGCCAGATATGGGCAATCGGTCTCGACCAGCAGACGCTCGATCGGCACGCCGCGAACGACGGAGCGCGCTTCCTCGTTTTTTGGATAGGTGATGGCGCCGGGGAAAGAGATGTAGAAGCCCAGGTCGATACAGTCGCGGGCCATCGCCAGGTCGCCGCTGAAGCAGTGCAGCACCCCGCCGACCTCGGCCGCCTTCTCTTCGCGCAGAATTTGGACAACTTCCTGATGCGCTTCCCGGTCGTGAACAATAAGCGGCAGGCCGACTTCCCGGGCCAGGCGGATCTGGCGACGGAACGCCTGGCGCTGGACCTCGCGCGGCGCCCGATCGCGATAAAAATCGAGCCCGATTTCGCCAACGGCAACGATCTTCGGTTCGCTGCCGATCAGGGTGCGCAATTCAGCCATGGCGTCTTCGCTGGCGGTTGCGGCGTCGTGCGGATGAATGCCGACGGCGGCGAAAATATCCGAATTATCCTTGGCGATTTCGACATTCAGCCGTGAACTGCCCAGATCGGTGCCGACGGTAACCAGGTGGCTGAGGCCGTTTTCCCTGGCGCGGGCGATCACCGCCTGCCGGTCGACGGCGAACTGGGTGCTGTCGAGGTGGGCATGGGTATCGACCAGGGCGGGAAGCAATGCGTTCATTGGCGGTTCTCCCAATTGAAAAAGGGCGCCGTGGGCGCCCCGTTTTTTTTTGCATCAGAACCCTGTAGGGCTGCTGTTTGCCGCACCCTTGCCGCTGTATTCTACTCGTTCTCGATACGCGGGAAGAGGGGCTCGGCCTTGCGGATCACGGTTCCCGCCTGCAACCCGCCCCAGGCATCGTTGCCGTCCAGGGCATCCTGTTCAGCCAGGCTGAGAATGTCCATTATCCGGGCGCCCGTATCCGGCAAAAAAGGCGTAGTCAGCAGAGCGATCAGGCGTATCCCTTCCAGGAGATTATACATGACCGTCGCCAGGCGCGGCCGGTCCTCCTCTTTTTTTGCCAGCGTCCAGGGGGCGGTGTCGTCGATATACTTGTTGGCCGCGCCCACCAGATCCCAAATGCTTTGCAGCGCCTTATGGAATGCGAGTTCTCCCATGAGGGTGTCGATCCCGGACACAGCCAGAGGAAAACGATCAATGAAAGCTTGATCGAGTTTGTCGGGTTCGCCGGGAGCGGGAAGACTGCCGGCGAAATATTTGTTGAGCATCGCCGTCGAACGGCTGACCAGGTTGCCCAAGTCGTTGGCCAGGTCGGAATTGATGCGATGCACCAGAGCCGTATGAGAAAAATCGCCATCCAGACCGAAAGGGACTTCGCGCAGCAGAAAATAGCGGATGGCGTCGACCCCGTATTTGTCCACCAGCATGTTCGGTTCGACCACGTTTTGCAGACTCTTGCTCATTTTCTGCCCTTCGACCGTCCACCAGCCGTGGGCGAACACCTTCTTCGGCAGGGGGATGCCGGCCGCCAGGAGAAAGGTCGGCCAATAGACAGTGTGAAAACGCAGGATGTCTTTGCCGATGACGTGCACGTCGGCGGGCCAGTAGGAGCGGAAGTCGCCCTCTGGATCCTCCGGATAACCGAGGGCCGTGATGTAGTTGGTGAGGGCGTCGAACCAGACGTAAATGACGTGCTTTTCGTTCCCCGGCACCGGGATTCCCCAGGAGAAGGAGGTGCGGGAGATGGAAAGATCACGAAGACCCTCGCGGACGAAATTCAGGACTTCGTTGCGCCGGGTGCGCGGTTGAATGAAATCGGGATTCTCTTCGATATGCCGAAGGAGCTGCTCCTGATATTTACTCATGCGAAAGAAGTAGGAAGACTCCTTGAGTTTCTCCGTCGGGCGGCCGCAGTCGGGGCAGCAGCCGTCGAGCAACTGCGTCTCGGTCCAGAAGGTTTCGCAAGGGGTGCAATACCAATCCTCGTATTCTCCGAGATAAATATCGCCTTTCGCTTCGATTTTCCGAAACAGTTCGCTGACCCCTTTTTTATGCCGTTCCTGAGAGGTGCGAATGAAGTCGGAATGGGAAATGTTGAGTTTTTCCCACAGCGCCTGAAAGCGCTTGACCACCCGGTCGGCCAGTTCGAGCGGGGTCTCGCCCTTGGCCTGGGCGGCTTTTTCGACTTTCTGCCCGTGCTCGTCGGTGCCGGTGAGGAAAAACACGCTGTACCCGCGGGAGCGCTTGTACCGGGCCAGGGCATCGCACGCCAGGGTTGTATAGGCGTGGCCGATGTGCGGGACGTCATTGACGTAGTAGATGGGCGTTGAGATGTAAAAGCATTTGTCCATCGTCTTCTCCTCGGTTATTTTCGCCGGGGCCGTCGCCGGCTGCGGCGTTTTCTTGCTTCGGGTGCTGCGGGCTGCTCGCCGGCCACGGCGTCGGGTGCGGCGGAAGCTGGCGGGGCATTGGTCTTTACCGCCTCCGGACGGGGTCCGGGTTTGCTTCGGGGCGGCCGCTGTCCCTGCGGCCGTCTCCCCGCCGGTTGCTGCTCCTGACGAGGCGTCGCCGGTTGCGGGGAAGTTGCGGCCGTCTCCGGCGCCGGGGACGCCGCTCTCGTTTCCAAGTCCTGCGTCGCCACTTCCGCGGTCTTTCCGTCTTTCAGGCGAACCGTGACCTTTTGCGCCAGCACCTTCTGTTCGACGACTTCAAGCTCCTGCCCGTCCACCTGCACGCGTTTGCCGCATTTGGGCATTCCTTTTTTCATTGCGCAGTAGGTTTCGAATTCATAACCCAGGCAGCAGAGGAGGCGCCCGCATTGCCCGGAAATTTTGGTCGGATTCAGGGCAAGGCCCTGCTCCTTGGCCATTTTGACCGAAACCGGGGCGAATTCGGAGAGGAAAGTGCAACAGCAGAGTTCCCGACCGCAGATGCCGATGCCGCCGGTAAGTTTGGCCTCGTCGCGCACGCCGATTTGCCGCATTTCAATGCGTGTATGGAAATGATGGGCCAAGTCCTTCACAAGTTCACGAAAATCGACCCGGCCGTCGGCGGTGAAATAGAAAACGATCTTGGAGCCGTCGAACAGATATTCGGCGCGCACCAGTTTCATTTCCATCTTTCTTTCCTGGATGCGCTGCTTGCAGAAGCGGAAGGCTTCCTTTTCTCTGGCCGTGTTATTGTCGGCAAGGGCAAGGTCCTCATCGGTGGCGGGGCGCAGGATGCTTTTGAGATCGTCCGGCGCCTCCGCGGCCATGATTTCCCGGGGGGGGATGACAACCGACCCCAGCGCTCGTCCGCGGTCGGTTTCAACCACTACCCGATCGCCGGCGGCAAAATCATACATCTGTGCGTTAAAATCGTAATGGCGGCCGGCGGCGCGAAACTTTATCGCCACCAGGCGAATTTTTGTATCTGCAACTTCTGACATTTCGGTAGTCCGTCTATGGGTAATTGCTGTGCAGCTTCAGGCGGCCAGCCGCAGCAACAGGACGTCAATGGCCAGCTGGCGGTTCACATTGCGTTCGAGCTGCCATCGGGTGGCGCCAATAAATTCCAACTTTCTCAGTAAGGATGCCGGCGATTCTTTGCCGGCTATGCGTTTTATCTTTTCCAGCAGGTCGAGGTTGACCAGTTCGCTCTCCCGGCCGCCTTGTTTGTAAAGCAGCAGATCGCGATAAAACGCCTGCAGAATTTCAAGAATTTCGGGCAGCCTGTCTTTTTCGTCCGTCAGTTGCCGGGTCAGTTCGAACAGGGGGAGCACGCTTCCGGCGGACAGGGCGGTTACAGCCTTGAGCAGGTCCCGCCGTTTCTCCAGGTACAGATCGCGATCTTTGCCGAGCGCCTTGTGAAAACTGCCTACCGAAAGAGCCGCCAGCACATGGCCTTCCATTTCAGCCAGCCCCAGTTTTTCACGCAGCACCTCCTGGAGTTGCTCCCGCGCAAGATGCGCGAAGGGCAGGCGCTGACAGCGGGAACGGATCGTCGGCAGGACACTGTCGCTGTTGGCGGTAAGCAGAATCAGCAGAGCCTCGCCGCCAGGCTCCTCCAGGGTTTTAAGCAGCGCATTGCCGGCCGCCGGATTCATCTTTTCCGCGCCGTCGATCAAGCAGACCTTTTTGGGCGCCTCCAGAGGGCGGAAGGCCAGTTCCCGCTGAAGGGCGCGGACCTGTTCGATTTTGATCGAAGCGCCATCCGGTTCCAACAGGTGCAGGTCCGGATGGTTGTTGTGATCGACTTTGCGACAGGCGGCGCAATCGCCACAGCCTTTCCCCTCCAAACAAAACAGCGCTCGCACCAAAGCCAGCGACATCAGTCGTTTGCCGATGCCGTCGGGGCCTTCAAAGAGGTAGGCGTGGGCCAGGCGACCGGATGCAAGGGCGCGGCGCAAGATGTCCTTCTGCCGCTCGTGGCCGAGAATCTGACCGAAGGTCACGCCGGTGCTCCTTTGTCGAAAAATTCAAGGACAACCGCCGAAACCCGTTCGGCGACCTCCTCTTCGCTGCCGGTGGCGTCAACCACCCGGAAACGGGTTTCCCGCTGGGCGAGCTGCAAATAGCCTTCTCGCACCCGGGAATGGAAAGCGAGGGATTCGCGCTCAAAGCGCTCCTCCAGTTGCAGGGACTGCACTATGTTGCGCCGGCGCGCCCGCTTCAGTCCGGCGGCGGCCGGCAGATCGAACAGGATGGTCAAATCCGGCCGTGCTCCGCCGCTGGCCAGCCGGTTAAGATCGTGGATCAGATCCAGGTCGAGGCCTCTCCCGTTTCCCTGATAGGCGACAGTGGCGTCGATGAAGCGGTCGCATAAAACCGTCTGTCCCGCCTGCAACGCCGGCCGAATGACTTCATCCACATGCTGGGCGCGCGCCGCGGCATAGAGCAGTAATTCGGCGCGGGGGACAAGGGCGGCAGAGGCGGGATCGAGAAGGATGCCGCGAATCGCGTCGGCAATCGGGCAGCCACCGGGTTCGCGGGTGACCAGCACCTCACGGCCAGAGGACTGCAAGGCGGCAGCAAGACGGCGGATCTGGGTGGTTTTTCCCGACCCTTCGATGCCCTCAAAGGTGATGAACAAAGACATAAAAGAATACCACTATGGCAAAGCATTGTATTATAGAAATGCTCAGGTGAAGAATCAAGGGAAAACCAGAAAAGGGAAGGAAACAACTCTGGTTTACGTTGCCAAGGTGGAAAGAATTCCGGTATACTCCCGCGATTGCCAAGGGCCCAGATTCTGTGGGAGGAGCATTTCGTGAGAGATCCAGACGGCAAAGAAAAATTGGCGGGGAGCATTGGTTATGTTTTCGACAACCCCGAATGGCTGTGCGAGGCGCTCACCCACAAATCGTATACCAATGAAAAGCCGGGGCAGAACCTGACGCACAACGAAAGACTGGAATTCCTCGGCGATGCCGTCCTCGGTCTTGTCGTCAGTCGGCATATCTTCAACGCTTTTCCGCATCTTGCCGAAGGGGAGCTGACCCGCATCCGGGCGGAAATCGTCAACGAAAAAGGTCTGGCGGCTGTGGGTCGCCAACTGGCAATAGGCGATGCTCTGCTCCTTGGCCGGGGGGAGGAAAAGAGTGGCGGGCGTGATAAGGACAGTCTTATCGCCAATGCCGTGGAAGCGGTCCTGGGCGCGATTTTTTGCGATGGCGGGCTGGAAGCTGTCGCCCCGGTGATCGAACACACTTTCGCCAAAGCGATCGAATATTCGGCCAAGCGCAAGGTCGGTATCGATCACAAAACCCGTCTGCAGGAGTATTTGCAGGCGCGTCACGGGTGCACCCCGGCGTACGTTCCGGCGCGAACGGAAGGCCCGGACCACCAGCGCATCTACACCGTCGAGGTCCACTTCGCTGGGGAGACGATCGGCTGCGGCCAGGGGCGGACGAAAAAAGCGGCAGAGCAGGAGGCCGCAAGCAAAGCCTTGGCCGCATTGGGGCAATAAAATTCTCTTTAAATCCTCGATTCAGGAGCAGAAATACTTGGTGGATAACGAAAACCCTCAACAGTCGTTTCGTTCCGGCTATGTTTCCATTGTCGGTCGACCAAATGTCGGTAAATCGACCCTGCTCAACCGCATCCTCGGGCAGAAGATAGCCATCACCTCGCCAAAGCCGCAAACGACTCGGAACCGGATCCTCGGGATTCACAGTTTTTCCGGCGGCCAAATCCTGTTTCTGGATACGCCAGGAATTCATGCGGCCCGGGGCCGGCTGAACAAGTTCATGGTCGACCAGGCATTATCGGCCTGCTCCGAGGTTGATCTCGTCCTTTTTCTGGTGGATGCCGATCGGCGTCCGGGGGAAGGGGATGATTTTATCCTCGATGTCCTGCGCCGGGGCGCCGCGCCAGTGCTTCTGGTGCTTAACAAGATCGACCGGATCGGCAAGCCGGCCTTGCTGCCGCTGATCGACACCTACGCCAAAAAATTTCCATTTCAGGCGATTATCCCCGTATCCGCGCTGAAGGGCGACGGCATCGATGAGCTCGTGGCCGCCGTGGCGGCGCGGTTGCCGGCCGGACCGAGTTATTATCCCTCGGATATGGTGACCGATCTGCCGGAGCGCTTTATTGCCGCCGAGATGATTCGCGAGCAGGTGTTGCGGCAGACCCGGGAAGAAATTCCGTACGGAGTCGCGGTCACCGTTGAAACGTTCGAGGAAAAACCGGAACGGAATCTGGTGGTCATCGGCGCCGTCATCCATGTCGAACGCGAGACCCACAAACGCATCATTGTCGGCAAGGGCGGGGCGACGGTGCGGGACATTGGCCGGGCTGCCCGGCGGGATATCGAGAAACTTCTGGATTGCCGGGTGTTTCTCGAAATTTTCATTCGGGTGGATCGCAACTGGACCGATTCCGGGCGTTTGTTGAAAGAGTTCGGTTACGAATAACCGCATAACAGCTGAAAAAAAGGCAACATAATGAAACCCGTAATTGCCATTGTCGGTCGCCCCAATGTGGGCAAGTCGACCCTGTTCAACCGGATTCTCGGTCAGCGCCGGGCCATCGTCGAAGATTTCCCCGGGGTCACCCGCGACCGCCACTACGCCGAAGTCGCGCGCTTCGGCAAGCCTTTTCTGCTTATCGACACCGGTGGGTTCGAGCCGGTCAGCAGCGAGGAGATATTGGTGCAGATGCGCCAGCAATCGCGCCTGGCCATGGAAGAGGCCGACCTGATCCTTTTCGTGCTCGACGGCAAAGAAGGATTGACCCCTTCCGATATCGAGGTGGCCGGTATGTTGCGGCGCGTGGAGAAGCCGGTTCTCTTCGTGATCAACAAGGTGGACAGCGAGCGGCAGGAATCGGTGGTGGGTGAGTTTTTTGCCCTTGGCGCCGATCCCCTGTTCACCGTCTCCGCCGAGCACGGCCTGGGCATCAACGATCTGATGACGGAAGTTCTTGCCAATCTCCCCCCAACCCCGGTTGAGGAGGCGGATGTCGAGGAAACCCGTCTGGCGGTTATCGGTCGCCCCAACGTGGGCAAGTCCTCTCTGGTCAACCGTCTGCTCGGGTACGAGCGGATGGTGGCCAATCCGACCGCCGGAACCACCCGTGACAGTATCGACACCCCTTTCACCTACAATCGCAAACGTTACCTGCTGATCGATACCGCCGGAATCCGGCGCAAGGGGAAGGTCAGTCAGAAACTGGAGAAGTATTCGGTTATCCAGGCACTGAAGGCGATGGACCGGGCACACGTGGTGCTGGTTGTTATCGATGCCGAAACGGGAATCGCCGAGCAGGACCTCACCGTCGCCGGTTATGCCTATGAAAAGGGGCGGGCGGTGGTGCTGGTGGTAAACAAATGGGATCGTATTGCCAAAGACAACCGCACTCTGGCGCTTTATCAGGAAAAAGTGCGCGACGCATTTAAGTTCCTTGCTTTTGCGCCTGTTGTTTTTGTTTCCGCCCTGACCGGCCAGCGGGTCGCAAAAATCATGTCGGTGGTTGAGGGGGTTGCCGCCGAATTCGACCGCCGGGTTAACACGGGGGAGCTGAACCGGGTTCTCAACGAAGCGACGCGAACCCATCCGCCGCCGATGGCGCAGGGCCGGCGGCTTAAATTCCTGTACGCCACCCAGACCGGAGTGCGCCCGCCAACCTTCGTATTTTTCGTCAGCAAGGCCGAGGGTGTTCATTTCTCCTATGAACGTTATCTGACCAATCAGCTACGTGAAGCGTTCGGCTTCTCCGGCAGCCCAATCCGCCTGGTTTTCAGGGATCGCGAGCGCCAGGGACAGGGATAAAAACCTTTACTTCCCCGATTCTCTAAGATATATTTATTTCCATTTAATTTTGGAATGTTACATCAATTTTGTCCTGGGTCCGATGGCCCTCTGGCTGGATTTACATGAGCCTTGTAGGAAATCTTGAAGACCTCGGTTTGGGGGAAATCCTCCAGATTGTCAGCCTCAGCCGGAAATCCGGTGTCCTGTCGCTTCAGAACCGCAGCCGGGAAGGGAAGATCATTTTCCACAACGGGCAGGTGATTCGCGCCACTTCCACGGCTTTCCGGGAAAACCTTGGCGATCTGCTGCTGCGCAAAGGAGTGGTGGATGTCGATACGCTGAAAAAAGCTCTTTATCTACAGCGCCAGGCCGAGCCCCCGCCGCCCCGCATCGGGCAAATTCTTTCGGAGCAGTTAAGCGTTTCCAAGGACGTTATCGAAGAAACCATCAAAGAGCAGGTGGAGAAAATCGTCTACAGCTTCTTCGGCTGGGCTGAGGGGACATTTTCTTTTGAACTCGGAGAACCGGTCGATCTGGCCGCCACGCACCTGAATCCCTTGCAATTCATGCTGGAGCAGGGGCTGAATCCGCAGTGGCTGGCCATGGAAGGGAGCCGCATCGTCGATGAGAAGCGGCACCGGGGCGAGTCGCTGGAGGAAGAGGGGCATGAACCGCTTCTCGAAATCGACCATTTGCTCGGCGGCGAAACTCGTGAAGAGCAGACGCAGCAGACGGCATCTCCCTCCGGCTCCCGGGTGTTCCTCATCGACGACGACCGCATTACCCGCGAGCGCCTGGGCGCCATTCTCCAGAAGAGGGGTTTTGCCGTTTCTTGCTTCGCTGGGCCGGAGGATTTTCTCTCGGCCGTGCGGACTGCAAGTGGCGAAGACGGTGAGTTGAGCCTGGTTATTGACCTGATCATGCCACGCACCGATGGCGGCGGCATCTTCGGCGGTCTCGACCTGCTTGAACAGGTCCGCAAGGAGTTTCCGCAGCTTTCGGTTTTGATGATTTCCGATCACCCCAATCCGGAAATGGAACGCAAGGTGCGGCAATTGGGGGCGCCGGCAGTTGTCGGCAAGCCGCGAAAAAGCGAAGTCAGGGAAGAGCGCGGGCTCAAAGCGCTGGAGGTTCTGGGCGACACCCTTGCCGAATTAACCGCCGGAGCAGGAAAGCAGGAACGTCCGCCGGATGTTTCCCTATTCAATCTGGGGGCGGAGCTGATGGCGGAACTCGGTGTCGATGCCACTGCCGACGTGCAAAAAGAATCCCCTGGACTGCATCTGCTGCGCGGGATGCTGCAGGAGCTGAGCAGCCCGTCCCTCGGGGGAGGGATCATTCTGCTGGTACTGCGCTTTGCCAGTGAGTTCATGAACCGGGCGGTGATCTTTCTGGTGAAGGAGGATGCCATTGTCGGTCTTGGCCAGTTCGGCATCGAGCTTGCCGAAGGAATGGCCGATATCCGGGTGCGCAAGATGAGGATTCCGACCTCGGAAGCATCAATTTTCACCATAGTCTTGCAGGGGATGGCGCCGGTGAAGACACAGATGGGCGATGGACCCTGGGATCTGTATCTCGAAGAGCAGCTGGGGGGCGAATTGCCGGAAGAAATTTTTCTCGGTCCCTTGGTCAGCGAGGGGAAAATCGTTGCCATTCTCTATGGCGACAATTTACCGGACAAAAAATCCATAGGCGATACCGAGGCCCTGGAAATCTTTCTTTCCCAGGCCGGTCTGGCCATGGAAAAAGCGCTGCTTGAGCGTCGGCTGCGCGGAAAAGATATCAACTGAAATGGAGAAGAATCAGTGCCGAAGAAAATCCTGATCGCTGAAGATTCGCCGACTATGCGGTCCCTCATCTGTTCCGCCATTATGGCCTTGGGGGATTATGAAATCGTCGAGGCCGCGAATGGATTCGAGGCCCTGCGCATTCTGCCGCGGGAACGGGTCGACCTGGTCATTACCGACATCAATATGCCCGATATCAACGGTCTGGAACTCGTCAGTTTTATCAAGGGCAATCCCAATTACAAAGCGTTGCCGCTGCTCATTATCAGCACCGAAGGGAGTGAACGGGACCGGGAGAAAGGACTGGCTCTCGGTGCCGACGGCTATCTGGTCAAACCCTTTGCGCCGCAGGATCTGCAATCTTTTGTGCAGCGGTTTTTAGCTTAAGGAGACGCCGGTGAATTCGTCGCGGGCCATAAAAGATTTTCTCGCAGAAGCGGAAGAGATCATCGAAAAGCTGAACCTGGATCTCGTCCATTTGGGGGAATGCGGAGACAGTGGCGAATGCGATCCGGAACTGCTGAATGGAATCTTTCGCGGCGCCCATTCCCTCAAGGGCCTTGCCGGGATGTTCAGCTTCGACGATATCTCCGAGCTGGCGCATCGACTTGAAAACCTGCTGGACAGCTTGCGCCTGGGAAAAATCAATCTCAGCGGCGAGCTGGTCGAGTTGCTTTTCGACGGCCTTGAGATGTTGACCCGCCTGGTCTACGGCAAGGGAGAAAATGGCGCTTTCACGCTTGATACTTCACCCCTGACCGAACGTCTCGATAAGTTTCTCAAAGGCGGCGAGCGCGGCGAAAGTCGCCAGCAAGGGGGCATCGATCCGGAGGTTATGAGCGTGCTCACCGAGTATGAAGAGCACCGCCTTCTGGACAATATCAGGAAAAAGCGCACCCTGCTGCGGGTGCGGGCCGTTTTTAGTCTTCTCAGCTTCGACCAGGATCTCGCCGAAATCAGCGATCTGCTGAAAAATCATGGGGAAATCATCAGCACCCTGCCGAGCGCCGGCGATTTTGCCGAGCAGATTTCCTTCCAGATTATCTTCGGCACGGGCAAAACATCTCGGGAGATATCCGATCTGCTTGGTCGCGACAACATCAAGGTTGAATTCCTGCTTGACGACAACCACCCGCAGGCCGCAATACCGAATCATACAGAGGAAAAGGACGCCGATGTGGAGGCGCCTCCCGCTGCCGAGACGACCATTCCCCAGGAGGGGATGGCTTCGGTGCGTTCCATCAGCCACACGGTCAGGGTCGATATCGAAAAACTCGACGCGTTGATGAATATTGTCGGCGAACTGGTTTTGGCCAAGGGCGCCATCACGGAAATATTCGAGCAGCTAAAGCTCGAGGGGGACGGCGAGCGGGGGCGTGAACTGCAGAAAGCAACCCGCAATCTCGAGCGTCGCCTGGATGAACTGCAGAAAGGGGTCATGGAAGTTCGCATGGTCCCGGTCGGGCAGCTCTTCGAGAAAATGACCCGAATCGTTCGGCGCGTGGCCAGCGAACGCGACAAGAAGGTCACCCTGGACATCCTCGGGGGAGAAACCGAACTCGATAAACTGATCATGGAGAGTCTTTCCGATCCGCTCATGCACATCATCCGCAACGCCATTGATCACGGCATCGAATCGGCGGCGGAGCGCCTTGCTGCGGGAAAGCCGGAAAAGGGGAAGATTTGCCTGTGGGCGTCGCAAAAGGGCAACCATGTCGTTATCGAAGTGCGGGATGACGGGCGCGGCATCGATCCGGCCAAAATCCGACGCACTGCCATAAAGAGGGGGCTGATCGGTGAACATTCGGAGATGAGCCGCGAGGACATGCTGGACCTAATCTTTCTGCCGGGCTTCTCGACCAGCGACCAGGTAAGTGATCTTTCCGGTCGGGGCGTCGGCATGGACGTGGTCAAAACGAACATCGGCGAACTGTCCGGCATGATCGACATTGACAGCCAACTCGGCCTGGGGACGCTGATTACTATTACATTGCCTATTACCCTGGCGATCATCAAAGCTCTGATTATTCGCGTTTGCGGGCAGACTTATGCTATTCCGGTAACTTCCGTCATGGAAACACTGATGATCGAGCAATCGGCTATTCGGACAGTGGAGCGACGGGAAGTTCTTGAACTCAGACAAATGACCTTGCCGCTTTTGCGGCTCGGGGATATTTTCCAATTGCCGCAACCGCAGGAAAAGACCGCCCGTCCTTTTGTCACCGTGGTCGGGATGGCGGAAAAGAAACTCGGGATCGTGGTCGACGAGCTTCTCGGGCAGCAGGACGTCGTGATCAAATCCATTGGTAAATCGCTTTCTTTCATAAAAGGAATCGCCGGCGCCGCCGATCTGGGAAATCAGAAAACAATACTGGTTCTCGATGTCGGCGGCCTGATGAACGAGGCCGTGCGGGGAGATTCGGCCATTTATGTATGAGGCCTTTTTTGGGCTGCACGAGCGCCCGTTCAGTAAAACACCGGATCCGCGGTTCCTTTACCTGAGTGGTATGCATCGCGAGGCTTTGGCCCGTCTCGCCTATGCGGTGGAGGAACGCGATCTAATTCTGCTGACGGGGGATATCGGCTGCGGCAAGACAACCCTTTCGCGCAGCTTGATGGATCAACTGGAAGAAGGGCACCGCATCCTTCTTCTCGTCAATCCGCGGCTGACCCCCCTCGAATTCCTTCGGGCAGTGGCTCTGCGCCTGAAGATCGAGACCCCGGCTCCTTACAAGGCCGATCTTCTCGAACAGATCGGCAGCGAACTCTACAATCTTTATGAGGCCGGAATTTGTCCGGTTCTGATCATCGACGAGGCGCAACTGGTGCCGCACAAAGAAACATTTGACGAAATTCGTCTCCTGACCAATTTTCAACTCGATCACCGTAATCTCCTCAGTGTGGTGCTGATGGGACAGCCGGAACTGCGCAAACGCCTCGCTCACCGGGTTTATGAGCCTTTGCGGCAGCGTATCGGCATGCAATACGATCTGCGGCCGCTTACGCTGGCCGAAACCGCCGAGTATCTCGATCACCGTATTTGCGTTGCCGGCGGTTCGCCGGGTCTTTTTCTTGCCGGTGCGGTTGAGCGCATTTTTGCCTACGCCGGAGGCATCCCGCGTAAAATCAACCACGCTGCTTCTCTTGCCCTCCTTGAGGGCTTCGGACGTGATGCCCGCCGGATCGGTCCGGAGATCCTCGATGCTGTCATGCCGGAGCTGGAGCTGTCCGTCTGAACTGCAGAAGGAATATAGAATATGGATCTTGCCGAAATTCGTAAAAAGGCAAAGGCGACGCAAGCACCGACGCCGAGGCGGGAAAAAAAAGAAATAAACGCGAAAGTCCCTGCGCCCGAGCCTCCGGCCAAGAACGGGAAGGTCGGGGAGCAAGGCAAAAAAGAGGAAAAACGTGTGGCGGCGCCCGCCCCGGCTGCGGTGGACCCCCTCGAAGAGTTGTTTAATGTTCCATTGGAAATTGCCACGGCTACTGAAGAAAGCTATCATCAAGCCCTCGACAAATCGACGGAAGAAAAGGGGAACCTGCGACAGTTATTAACCTTTTCCCTTGGCGACGAAGAATATGCGCTGGACATCGAGGCCATCCGGGAGATAATAAAACCGAGAGAGGTCACCGATCTGCCGCGGGTGCCTGATTTTATTCTCGGCCTCATTTCCCTGCGGGGGATTATCATTCCGATTTATGACCTGAGTCAGCGGATGCGGCTGGGAAAATCAGTGATTACGCCAGCATCTCGTGTTATCGTCTGCCAGTGCGAAGACCGGGTTTTCGGTCTGCTGGTGGATAGCATCAGTCAGGTCATGCGTTTGCCAAATCAGAATATTGAACCGCCGCCGGCTGTCCTTTCCGGCATTGACCGTGACCTCGTCGAGGGAGTGGGCCGTTACCAGGGCAAAATGATGATTCTTTTGCATCTTCCCTGCGTTGCCGATACGGAACTTCTCTGAAGTCGCGGAAAGGAGTGTCCACGTGTCGAAAAACAAAATTCTGATCGTTGAGGATGAAGAGAGTCTTCTTAAACTGGAGAGCATTCTTCTGACATCCAAAGGTTTTGATGTAAAAGGGGTGCCCAACGGTCAGGCGGCTCTCGATTCTATTGCCGAGGAGCCCCCCGATCTGGTATTGCTCGACATCATGTTGCCGGAGATCGACGGTTTCGAAGTCTGTCGGCGGATCAAGGCCGATCCGGTTACCAAGCACCTGCCGGTGATCATGTTGACGGCGAAGAAGAGCCGGGAGGATATGGCGCGGGGTGAGAAGGTGGGCGCCGACTGGTACATTACCAAACCGTTCAAGTCGGCTATGGTCATTGAAACAATTCAGAGATTTTTGAACAAATGAAATCATCTTTGCATGAACATACCGTATCTGAAGCGCCAGAGGGACGGCGGGAAATCCAACTGGCCTGCTTTCGCGTCGGTGGCGAAATGTATGCGCTGGACATTATGCGCATCAAGGAAATCATCCGACCGCAAAAACTGACGCCTGTGCCCAAGGCGCCGCGGTTCATCGAAGGGGTGATCAACCTGCGCGGGGTGGTGATTCCGGTGGTGGATTTGCGCAAACGGTTTGATCAGCCGAAGCCGGAAACCGATCGGACAGCGCGGGTCATCGTTTGCGCCTTGAGCGGAAAAATCATTGGTCTGATTGTCGATGAAGTATTGGAAGTGCGCCGCTGTTCGCGGCAGGAGATTCAACCCTCTCCGCAGTTTCTTCAAGGCAAGGGAACCGATTTTTTCATTGGTGTTTATCGTCGGGACGAAGAGTTGGTGATGCTTCTGAACCTGGAGAAAATCCTGTCTTCCGATGAAAAGATCGATCTTGAGGCAATTCAACAACTCCATGAAATGGTTGAAAACACCTAATAGTAAATCCAAATGCATTGAGGTATGGAATGATTGTTTGTTGCCCGGGCTGCCAGGCCCGTTTTCGTCTTGATCGCCAGCGGCTCGGTGGCAAACGTATTTCTCTGCGCTGTGTTCGCTGTCGCGAAATCTTCAAAGCCGAAGTTCCGGCAATGGCCCCCGAATCCCCGCGCATTCAGACACTGCTGGCCCATGGCGACCCACGGCTGTGCGCGACAATTGGCGCTCTGCTGAAACCGGAAGGGATCGAATGCCGCATTGCGGGGGACGGCGCCGAGGCGCTGCGTCTGATGGAGGCGCAACCACCGCAGGTGGCGATTCTCGATGTGGCCATTTCCGGCTTGTACATCTTCGAGCTGGTCGAAAAAATCAAAAGCCGTCCCGCCCTCGCCAACACCCGGCTTATTCTGCTTTCCTCCGTTTACAGTAAAACAGCCTACAAGCGCACTCCGGGCTCTCTTTACGGAGCCGATGATTATATTGAAAAACACCATATCCCCGATGATCTGGTGCCTAAAATCTTTCGTTTAGCCACCGGGGCCGTTCCTACGGCCGAGCGGGCGGAGAGCAATGAAGAGACGGTCACCGGCACCGCCCTTACTGAATCGGATGGTGGCGGTGAAGAACATCGCCAGGAAGTGAACCAGCAGATTCTGCAGGCTGAAAACGAAGAATTGAAAGCATCGAGCGAATGGACGGAGAAAGCCAGCCGTCTTGCGAAAATCATCGCCACCGACATCGCTTTATATCATCAGGAAAAAATGGATGAGGGGATCCGCACGAATAGGACTTTCGATTTGATGGCGGCTGAACTCGAAGAGGGCCGGCATGTCTTTCGCCAGCGTATGGCGGGTTTTAGCCGGCAGGAGGATTTTGTGCGCAATGCCTTTGCCGATCTGGTGGAGCGACGCCGGGTCGAACTGCGGGGTTGACCGGGGCAGGAGTTTTTGTGGATTCGAAAAAACAGTGGGAAGTTGCCGGCGGCGAGGAAGAGCGTCTCCAGATTTTAAGGGGGCTCGACCAGAGCGAGGCGTCGGCTCATCTTGCAATCATTTATCAGGCACTGGGCGATGAGAGTTGGCGAGTCCGCAAGGAGGCGGCGGCGTTTTTTCTTGCCCTGCCCCAGGCGGCGGAACGGTCCGGCGATATTATTAAATTGCTGTACGCTGAAGAAAACGCCGGGCTGCGCAATTCTGCGGTTGAAATTCTGGTGTCCCTGGGACGGCGGGCGGTGCCCGCCTTGCTCGCCGAAATAACCTGTCCCGATCATGATGTGCGCAAATTTGTTCTCGATATTCTCGGGGATATCGGTGATCGATCGTCCGTCCCGGCGATGATTGCCGCTTTGGCCGATCCTGATGAAAACGTACGGGCCGCCGCTGCCGAAAACCTGGGAAAAACTCGCTCGGCCGAGGCAGTGCCTGCCCTCCTCGATGCTTTGCGCAATTCCGATCTGCTCTTTCGGTTTACCATTTTGGAGGCCCTCGGGCAGATCGGCGCGGAAGCTCCGGTTGCGCGTCTACTCGAGTTCAAGGACGAACCTTTGCTGCGCAAAGCGCTTTTCGACTGCCTGGGCCGCATCGGCGGAATCGATGCCCTGCCGATTCTGATCGAGGGACTTTCCGATCGCATGCGTAACGTCAGGGAGGCGGCGGTTACGGCCTTATTGCAGATTGGTCAATCCTTTCCTCGGCAAGCAGAGAGCGTTCTTGTCACTTTCGCGGGCAGTGCCGAGGCGAAAAATATCGCCGATTTTCTCGCCAGCGCTCGTGCCGAGCTCAAAGGGGCGGCGGTAAAACTGCTTGGCTGGGTATGCGACAAGCGTTTCGCCCGTCCATTGCTCGAAATTTTCAAAGAAGAGGAATTTCGCGAGGACGCGGCGGCAGCCCTGGTTTCCCTGGGCAAAAACGACCCGGACGCGCTCATTGGTCTTTGGCCGGAAGCGTCCGGGCGCAGCCGTGCCTTCCTGGCTTATCTGCTCGGCGAAGCGCGGTGCGCCGGCGCTGGACACCTGCTGCATGAAGGGCTGAGCAGCGCCGACGCCGAGCTGCGACTTCTTTCGGCGCGGGGTCTTGCCCTCCTTGGAGACCCCGGATCCTTGCCGGCCCTGGTGAACGCGATAGCAGATCCGGAACCGGAGGTGCGCGAGGCTGTTATGTGGGCGCTGGAGCAACTTGGCGCATCGCACCAGCAGGAAATCTTTGCCCGATTGCAACCGCTGCTGGCCGACGATGATCCCGAACAGCGGATGTCCGCCGTGCAGATCCTTGCCAAAGTCGATGGCGCCGAGGTGGAAAAGCGACTCTTTCTTGCCACGAAGGACGAGTCCTCCCAGGTGCGGCAGGCTGCTTTGCGCGCCCTCGACGGGCGTCCAGGAAGTGAACAGATGCCCGCCCTCGTGCTGGCATTGACGGACGAAGATAGCGAAGTGCGGCGTCTCGCGGCGGAATTGCTGGGCAACCATGGCGATGCCAAAGCATTGCACCCGCTCGCTCTCGCATTGCAGGATGAGGACATCTGGGTGCGCTCTACAGTGGTTCGCGCGCTGGCTCAACTCCCTGGACCCGAGTGTTTGGAAATGGTCCAGCGGGCGCTGCACGATCCCGTTGGTCTGGTAGTCATTGCCGCCATCGAAACGCTGGCCGCCATTGATGCCGAGCGCTTCTTGCCGCAACTGATCGAAACCCTGGACCACCAGGATGAAGAGGTTGTCAGCGCGGGGCTGCAATTGCTGGCTGAAAGCGGGCGGCGGGACTGGATCGAACCGGTGCGCGATCGCCTGCTCAATCATCGGCATTGGGAGGTGCGAAACAACTTCGTCCGGATTTACGCCATGCAGACGGGTATTCAATGTCGCCCTCACCTTGAGGCGCGATTGTTGGTGGAGGGGGAAGATCTGGTCCGGCAGCAGATTCAGGATTTCCTGGCCGATCTGTCCCCGACTCTGAGTTGACCATGTTGTTTCTGGCCCCGGACATTCCCATGAGCGATGAGGAATTCCGCCTTCTGCGGGATTTCGTCTACCAACATTGCGGATTGAGTTTTACTGAGGATTCCCGATATCTTCTGGTGAAACGACTCGGTAAGCGAGTGCAACATCACCGGCTGAAAACGTTCAAAGATTATTATTATCTGCTTCGCTACAATCAACAGCGCGATCAGGAATTGAGTGAGGTCGTCGATTGCCTCACCACCAATGAAACCTATTTCTTCCGCGAAGATTTTCAGTTAAAAACATTCACTCAGGAAATCATCCCTGAAATCTGTCGCCGGAAAGAAAAAGAGGGGCAGTCAAAACGCTTGCGCATCTGGAGCGCCGGTTGCTCGACCGGTGAGGAGCCTTACACCATTGCCATGCTCCTGCTGGAAATTGCCGCTCTGCGCGACTGGCAGATCGAAATCATCGGCACCGACATCAGTCAAAAAGTATTGCAGATAGCGCGCAAAAGCGTCTACGGTTCAGCCTCATTCCGCAGTACGCCCGTCGAATACCAGAACCGCTACTTTACGCCCGTTGACGGTCGTTTTCGCATCGGCGATCAGGTAAAAAATCTGGTGACCATCAGTCATCTCAACCTGTTCGATGCGCCACGGGTCTCTCTTTTGGGGAAAATGGACGTCATCTTTTGCCGCAACGTCATCATCTATTTCGATCTGGCGGCAAAAAAACGAGTGATCGAAACGTTCTATCAGCGCCTGCACCCGGAAGGGTTTTTGCTTCTCGGTCATTCGGAATCTTTGATGAACATCAGTAACTCCTTTACCTTGCGACATTTTGTCCATGACATGGTGTACCAGCGTCCAGCGCTGAGCAGGGGAGATGGAACATGAGTGCGAACCGTAGCGTGCGCGTACTGGTGATCGATGATTCGGCCTATAATCGCCGAACCATCATCAAAATGTTGGAACAAATCCCGGAAGTGGAAGTGATCGCCTATGCCAGCAACGGCGAGGAGGGTCTGCGCAAATTTATCGACCTGAAACCCGATCTGATCACCCTGGATCTGGAAATGCCCCGCATGGACGGTTTTACTCTGCTGCGCATCGTTATGCAGCGCCGGCCTACTCCGATCATCATCGTCTCCGCCCGGGCCGAAGACGAAAATGTTTTCCGCGCCCTTGAACTTGGGGCCGCCGAATTTGTGGCCAAGCCCTCGGCCCGTATTTCGCCCGATCTGTTCAATATCCAGCAGGATCTGTTGCAAAAAGTTCGGGAAGTTGCCCGCATGGATATGCGGAAGATCGTCGCCCGCAGCCTTCCGGGAGGTACGCCGACGATCACCTCATCATCGGCGCCAGCCTTGTCCCGGACCGCCGACAAAAAGTTCAGCCAAGTGGTTATCGGATCCTCCACCGGTGGGCCGCCCGCGCTGCAGGCGATCTTTTCCGCCATACGCGAGCCGCTGCCGATCGGATTCGCCGTCTCCCAGCACATGCCGCCCGGGTTTACCCGTGCTTTTGCCGAGCGCTTGAACAAATTCACCGCTATCGAGGTGCGCGAGGCCGAGTCCGGGGACCGCATTTTACCGGGACTGGCGCTGATTGCCCCGGGAGGAAAAAATCTGGTTTTTCGCCGCACCGGGGATGAAATTGTGGCCCGGATTGTCGATCCCCCCCCGGCGCAGCGCTATGTACCTTCCGTCGATGTGATGTTCGAATCCGCGAGCGAAGTTTTCGGCGAAAAAACCGTTGGCGTCGTTCTTACCGGAATGGGCAACGACGGCGCCAGCGGCGTCGTGCAAATCAAGGATAACGGCGGCATGGTTATTGCCGAAGCCGAGGAGTCGAGTGTTGTGTTTGGCATGCCCAAGGAGGCTATCGCCACCGGGCGCGTCGATAAAATAGTACCGCTACCGTTGGTATCCCGTGAAATTTTGCGGCTCTGCGGCCACTGAGTTTAAAAGCTTAGGAGATCAATAGATGCAGAAAGACGACGAGAAAGGCGTGGGCAGCCGGGGGGAGGAGTTCCTCCAGGTTTTCAAAAGAGGAGCCGAATTTACGCAGGAACTCCTCAAGGAGAACGAAAGACTGCGCTACCAGATTGTTCAGTTGGAAGAAGCTGTGAAGAAAAAACCGTCCGGCCTGCTGGTGGAAGAGGAAACCGCTCGCCTGCGCAAGCGGATCGAGGACCTCGAACAGGAAAATAGCGAGATAGTCACCCGATTCCAGAAAGTGGAGGAAGAAAACTTCGATTTTGCCAATCGCTATGTGGAAGTCGAAAACCAGAACAATATGTTGGCAAACCTGTATATTGCCTCCTATCAACTGCATTCGACACTGGATCACCGGGAGGTGCTGCAGGTCATTACCGAGATTGTCATCAATCTTATCGGCGCCGAAGAATTCGCCATTATGGTCATCGATGAAAAACACCGCCATTTGCAGGCGGTCGCCTGTGAAGGACTGGAACTGAAGAAGATTCCGATCATTCGTCTGGGGGAGGGCATCATCGGCGAAGCGGCCAAATCGGGAGAGAACTATTTCATCGACCATATGCAAGGGTATGTTCGCGACATGCACGCTCCGTTGGTATGCATCCCCTTGAAAATCAAGGATTATGTCATCGGGGTCATCGGCATTTACAAACTGTTGGAGCAGAAGGATGAATTTGCCGATGTCGATTACGAGCTGTTCACCTTGTTGGCCGGTCATGCAGCTACCGCCATCTTCTCCTCCAAGCTCTATTCCGAGTCGGAGCGGAAGCTTTCCACCATCCAGGGCTTCATCGATCTGATGACCAAATAGTTTGCGGAGGGCTTAGAATGAATACCTATAAAGTTCTAGTCGTTGAAGATTCACCAACCATGCGCCAGTTGATCGTTTTTGCTTTGAAGCGGCTTCGCGGGCTGAATATCGTCGAGGCGAATGATGGCGTCGATGGTTTGAAAAAACTTACCGGCGACAAATTCGATCTGATCATTACCGATATCAATATGCCCATTATGAATGGGCTGAAACTGGTCAGCCTGGTTCGGCGCGATCCCGGCTACCAGCAGACCCCCATTGTTATCGTCACCACCGAGGGCGCCGAAGAGGACCGTGAGCGCGCTCTTGCCCTTGGCGCCAACGAGTACATCACCAAGCCGGTGCAGACCACCAAATTGCTCGAAGTAACCAGGCGTCTGCTCAACCTCGGCTCTTGACCCGGCGTCTTGTGTATTGACAAGCCGGCCGCATTTTATGGTATATACTTTCGATTGCCTGAACGGGTAATTATCTAAGCAGGAGGAAAATTTGAGTAAAGAAGAAGCAATTGAAGTCGAGGGTTCGGTCATCGAACCTCTCCCCAATGCGATGTTCCGAGTCAAGCTGGATAACGGGCATATCGTTCTGGCGCATATTTCCGGTAAAATGCGCAAATTTTACATCCGTATTCTGCCGGGCGATCGGGTAACGGTGGAACTGTCCCCCTACGACCTGACCCGAGGCAGAATTACCTACCGGGAAAAATAGTCATGCTGTGATCGCATTCCTTTTTCTCGCTGCCATGCGGCAAGGATATTACCGGCTTTTTACCAGATCACACCGGCGAACTGCCGGTTTTCCTGTTTATGACCCAGCCATCCGGCCACGGAGAACTTATGGAAGAACGTTATAATCCAGCTGCCATCGAGAATAAATGGCAGCAATTCTGGACCGAACGAAAAACCTTCAAGGTGGTCGAAGAGAGCCGTCGGCGTAAATTTTACCTGTTGGAGATGTTCCCCTATCCCTCCGGACGCATTCACATGGGGCATGTGCGCAACTACTCCATCGGCGATGTCGTCGCCCGGTTCAAGCGTCTGCAGGGGTTCAATGTGCTACATCCGATGGGATGGGATGCTTTCGGCATGCCGGCGGAAAACGCCGCCATCCAGAACCGGGTGCATCCGGCCAAGTGGACCTACGAAAACATCGCGAACATGCGCGCGCAGTTGAAAAAATTGGGATTTTCCTATGACTGGGACCGCGAGTTGGCGACGTGCGACGTGGACTATTATCGCTGGGAGCAATTGATTTTCCTGCGAATGCTTGAAAAAGGCCTAGCCTACAAGAAAAGCTCTACGGTGAACTGGTGTCCCGACTGCCAGACCGTGCTCGCCAACGAGCAGGTGGAGGATGGCTGCTGCTGGCGGTGCGACAACGCGGTGGAAGCCAAGGAACTTGAGCAGTGGTTCTTCAAGATTACCGCCTATGCCGAGGAACTTCTCGACCAGACCTGGCAACTTCCCGGCTGGCCCGAACCGGTCCTGATCATGCAGCGCAACTGGATCGGTCGCAGCACCGGCTGCGAAGTCGATTTTCCGCTGGAAAATGCGGATCAAAAGATCCGTATCTTTACCACCCGCCAGGATACCCTTTTCGGCGCTACTTTCATGAGTCTGGCCCCCGAGCATCCGTTGGTCCCGGAACTGACCACTGCGGAGCGGCGATCGGAAGTGGAGGCGTTTATCGCCCGGGTGCGGCGGGAGGAGAAAGCCCGGCGCACCAGCGAGGATTTGGAAAAGGAAGGGGTGTTTACCGGGAGTTACTGCATCAATCCTCTTACCGGCCGAAGAATGCCGGTGTTCCTTGCCAATTTTGTCCTGATGGAATACGGCACCGGCGCCGTTATGGCGGTGCCGACCCACGACCAGCGGGATTTTGAATTTGCCCGCAAGTACGATCTGCCGCTGGAGGTGGTTATCCAGCCGGAAGGGGAGGCTCTCGATCCGGCACAAATGCAGCAGGCCTGGACCGGACCTGGAACAATGGTCCATTCGGGGGAGTTCGACGGACTCTCGAACGAGGAGGCCAAAGGACGGATTGCCGATTTCATCGAGAAGAGGGGCATCGGCAATAAAACGATCAATTACCGCCTGCGCGACTGGGGCGTCTCCCGTCAGCGCTACTGGGGGACGCCGATCCCGGTTATTTACTGCGATAAGTGTGGCATTGTGCCGGTGCCGGAAAAGGATCTGCCGGTGGTGCTGCCGACCGATGTCGAGTTCACCGGCGAAGGGGGCAGCCCGCTGGCCAAGAGCAAAGACTTTCTCCATACCGAATGCCCATCCTGCGGCGGTCCTGGCCGGCGCGAAACCGATACGTTCGATACCTTCGTCGAGAGTTCCTGGTACTTTGCCCGCTATGCCTGTCCCGATTTCCAGGGACCCCTCGACCGCTCCCGCGTCGATTACTGGATGCCGGTCGATCAGTACATCGGCGGCATCGAGCACGCGGTCATGCATCTGCTCTATGCGCGCTTTTTCACCAAAGTGCTGCGCGACCTCGGGCTGCTCGGCCATGACGAACCTTTCAGCAATTTGTTGACCCAAGGCATGGTCTGCATGGAAACTCGCTCCTGCCCCACGCACGGCTGGCTCTTCCCCGAGGAGGTGGAGAACGGCAAGTGTTGCAAATGCGGGGCGGAAGTGAGCACTGGGCGCATCGAAAAGATGAGCAAATCGAAGAAGAATGTGGTCGATCCCGACCATCTGATTGCTCGCTACGGCGCCGATACCGCGCGCCTTTTTTCCTTGTTTGCCGCGCCGCCGGAGAAGGACCTGGAATGGAATGAGCAGGGGGTGGAAGGCTGCTACCGCTTTCTCAACCGCATTTGGCGTGCCGTCCTGGACAACCTGCCCATAATTACGCAAAGCGTACCGCCGGAGACCGGTGATGCCGCACGCTCTTTGCGTCGGCAAACCCATCGCACCATCCGCAAGGTAACCGAAGACGTTGATGGCCGCTTCCATTTCAATACGGCAATTGCCGCCGTCATGGAACTGGTCAACGAGATCTACGCGTTTGCCGAGAAGCAGCAATGCCCCGGCGCTCTGCGCGAAGCGTTGGAGGCGGTGGTCAGGCTTCTCGCTCCTTTCGTACCGCATATCGCCGAGGAGCTTTGGAGTCATCTCGGCCATGCCGGAGGCATCGAGGCAGCGGGCTGGCCCGGATGGGACGAATCGGCGCTGGTCGAAGAGGAGAAGACGATCGTCATCCAGATCAACGGCAAGGTCCGGGGGAAGATTACCATTCCCGCCACTGCCGATGACCGGCAAATCGAGCAGGCTGCCCTGGCTGAACCCAACGTGGCCCGGCTTATTGCCGGTCAGACGGTGCGCAAGGTGGTGATCGTTCCCGGCCGTCTGGTCAGCCTGGTCGTCGGCTGATGCGATCTTGGCCTGCCGGTCTTTTTCTTCTACTCCTTATCGGTGGCTGCGGCTATCACGTGCAGGGGAGGGGAAACAATCTTCCCGCCGATGTGCGAACGGTTTTTGTCAGCATTTTCACGAACTCGACCCTGGAGCCACAGGTAGAGACGGTGGTTAGCCGTTCGGTCATCGACAGGTTGATAAGGGGACGTTTTTTACGAGTCGTCGATGAGCCCATCGTGGCCGATTCGCTCCTTTCCGGACAAGTGACCGCTTATACCTCAACGCCCATCGCCTACGGTCGAGACGACGAGATCTCTCGCTATATTTCCCAGATGAGCGTTTCGGCATGGCTGCGGCGTTCAACCACCAACGAGGTGATCTGGCAGGGCGCCATCTCCTGGAGCGAAGAATATTCGGCCAGTCAAAATAGGATGGTGCAAGAGGATAATGAGGCCGCCGCCATCCATACGATCGGCGAACGGATTGCCGAGGAACTCTATTCCCGTCTCGGTGATAATTTCTGATGAAACCGGCGGAATTCGATCGAGCCTTGGCCGAGAGGAAGATTCCTCCCTTGCTGCTCCTGCATGGGGAGGAATCTTTTTTACTGGAAAATGCCCTGGGCCGGTTGCTTGACATCGTGGTGTCCCCGCCAGACCGGGATTTTAATTTTCAAGTTTTCCGCGGCAAGGAAACGCAGGCGGCAAAGGTTCTCGATTCCGCCCGCACGCTGCCGGTTTTTGCGCCCCGGCGCTGCGTTCTGATCCGGGAGGCTGATCAGCTCCCGGCCTCCGAACTGGAAATTCTGCTGCCCTATTTGTCCGCCCCGGCGCCGGAAACGGTGCTCGTTCTGGTCGCCGAAAAAATCGACGGACGCCGCAAATTTTACCAGGACTTCCGCAAGTTCGGAGAAATGGTGGAATTCCGTCCCTTGTACGAGAATCAGATTCCCGCCTTCGTCAAGGACCAGGCGCGCAGCGCCGGACGCTCCTTTACCGACGACGCCTTGGCGCTCTTCTGCCGACGGTTGGGAAACAATCTGCAGGAAGTGCACGGGGAGTTGGTAAAGCTCTTCAGCTATCTTGGCGAGAGAAAATTGGCCGATGTGGCCGATGTGGCCGATGTCGTTTCCGATACGCGGGTGGACAGCATCTTTGACCTGACCAACGCCCTCGGGCAGAAGCGGCGGGACGAAGCATTCCGCCTCCTTTTGCGCTTGATCGACGAAGGGGTCGCTCCGTTACTTATCCTGAATATGCTGACCCGGCATTTCCGGCAATTATGGATGGTTCGAGAACTGCTTGAGCAGAAAACGGCGGCGCGGGATATAGCCAAGCGCATTGGCGTGAACCCTTTTTTTCTCGATGGCCTGATAAACCAGGCCCGGCAGTTTTCAACGAAACAATATCGCAGCGCCTTCGAGCGATTCTTAGAGACGGATTTGGCTCTCAAGTCGAGCGGCGCCCATCCCCGCGCCCATCTGCAAAAGCTGGTACTGGATTTGGGAAGGGATTAAGCACGGGCGCTGCGGAAAAGAGGGAGGCCTTTCCCTTCTTTTCCGCAAGCGCACCAGGTCAGGAGAGGTTGCTCACCAATCTGCTCAGTCGGCTGATCTTACGACTGGCGGTTGCCTTGTGAATCACTCCTTTGGTTGCGGCTTTGTCGATAAAAGGAATGGCCCGCTCAAGAGCCGTTTTGGCGGCGTCGGCATCGCCCCCCGCAACCGCTTCGCGAACCTGTTTGACAAAGGTGCGCATGGTGGAGCGGATATGAGTATTGCGGGCGCTGCGGACGGCATTTTGCCGGTTTCTCTTCTCGGCGGATTTGTGGTTGGCCAAGGTTTTCTCCTCCTTGTGTCGAGTTATTAGTGATTAATCATCCCTTTTGATGGCGTTTTATATCACTGATGTTTTTTCCAGTCAAGTTAAAAAACATCCAATGGTTGTAACTATATCCTTATTATTCGGATAGTTATCTTTTTCTTCAAAGAATTAATTTAAAATCATCCGATTTTTCGACCTGCTGGCCCACCGGGGCGGGTTAATCTCCGCCTTTTTTTTCTTCGATATATCTAGGCAGGACCATGTCCAACAAGAAGGAAATCTCCCGGGCTGCCGGTGTCATGGGGATAGCGACCGGGATGAGCCGGGTGGCCGGGCTGGTGCGGGACATGGTTGTCGCCGCCCTGTTTGGCGCCGGCTTGGCCACCGACGCCTTTTTCATGGCTTTCACCATACCCAACCTGCTGCGCCGCTTCTTCGCCGAAGGGTCCTTGACGGCCGCCTTCATTCCAACCTTTGCCGAGGTTCGTCATCGAGAAGGGGATAGCGAGGCCAAACGTCTGGCGAGAATCTGCTGGACCCTGCTGATCTTGGTAATGGCGATCGTCGTTGTTTGCGGCATTCTTCTGTCCCCCTGGCTCGTCCAAACCATCGGTTACGGCTTCAGCGCCGTAGAGGGAAAACTGGAACTGACCGATTCTCTCAACCGCCTGATGTTCCCTTACATCTTTTTCGTCAGTCTTCTCGCCCTGCTGACCGGAATTTTGAATGTCTTCGGACATTATTTTCTGCCCGCCGTTTCCCCTCTGCTCCTGAACCTGGCGATGATTGCCTGCGCCGTGCTTCTCGCCCCTTATTTCGCGGTGCCGATCACCGCCCTGGCCATCGGCGTTTTGTTGGGTGGGGTTCTGCAGTTGCTGTTGCAATGGCCGGCGCTGCGGCGTCTGGGGATTTCTCTGCGCCCGGATTTCAATTTCCGGCACCCGGCCGTGCTGCGCATGTCGCGTCTTATGCTGCCTGGGATCGCCGGGGTGGCCATTTACCAGATCAATGTCGTCATTACCCGTCTGCTCGCCTCTTTTCTCCCCGAGGGGAGCGTGTCCTATCTCTATTACGGGCAGCGCCTCTTCGAGTTTCCCCAAGGAATTTTCATCGTTTCCCTCGCGCAGGCGGTTTTGCCGGCGATGAGTCGCCATGCCGCCATTGGCGATGAGGAGGGTCTGAAGGAATCCTTTCGCTTCGCTTTGGCGCTCATCGCTCTGGTTACCTTGCCGGCGGCCGCTGGCCTGATGCTTTGCGCGGTTCCGGTTTACAGTCTATTCTTTATGGGCGGCGCTTTTTCCTACGAAGATGTGCGCCAAACCGCTCTGGCCCTGGTCGCCTATGCTCCGGGTTTGCTTTTTATCGGTCTCAGCCGGATCGCCGTTGCCGTCTTTTATGCCCGGAAGAATACCCGCACCCCGGTCTGGATCGCGTTCTGGACCTTGCTGGTCAATGCCGTTTTGGGTCTGCTGCTCATGCAACCGCTGCAACACACCGGTCTTGCCCTGGCCCTTACCCTCTCTTCGGTTTTTAATTCGGTGTTGTTGATCTGGGCGCTGCGTCGGCAGATCGGCGTGCTGGGTCTGGGCGCGCTGAGCAAAACCTTTCTGCGAGCTTTGCCGGCCGCCGGCATGATGGCCGTTGCGGTTTGGGGTATTCTCCTCCTTGGCCCGTGGAGCGCAGACGGGCATGTTGCCATCAAGGCGACGGTGCTTGGCGGCGCGATTTTCATCGGGGCGGGCGTTTATGCCACCGGCTGTCTGTTGCTGCGCGTACCGGAGGCGGGCGAGTTGACGGCCCTGGTTCGGAAAAAACTGCGTTGGAGGACTTCATGAATAATAAGACGCCCTTTTTCTGGCAATCTCCCATCGGCTGGATTGCTCTGGTGGGCGGCCCCGCCGGTCTGAGGGAAACCATTCTACACCCCGATTCCTTTTTGCCGGGGCTGACCGACCTGCAGAGTTCCGGCGAGCATCTGGCGCTGCTGCGGGAGGGGCAAAGGCAGCTGCAGGAGTATTTCGCCGGCGCCCGCACGAAGTTCGAGTTGCCCATTGACCTGGGCGGCCTTTCCCCCTTCGCGGCCCGGATTCTGAGCGATTTACAGAATGTTCCGTATGGATCGACCATTACCTACGGCGATCTCGCGGCCCTGGCCGGGCATCCTGGCGCCGCTCGGGCGGTCGGACGGGTGATGGCGCGCAATCCGTTGCCCATCGTCATCCCTTGTCATCGGGTGCTCGGTTCCGGCGGGCAATTGACCGGCTACTCGGGCGGAGAAGGACTGACGTGCAAGAAATGGCTCTTGGACTTCGAACGATCGAAAAGATAAAATCGATTCAACCGATAAATAATATCTTGACACTCCTTCGCCAGATTTGCTAAAAGTTGTCGGCGTTACGGTTGTAGGCACGTAGCTCAGTGGGAGAGCACTACCTTGACACGGTAGGGGTCGGCGGTTCAATCCCGCCCGTGCCTACCATATCCGAACTCACAACCGTTCGAAAACGTGAGGCATCTTCGGATGCCTCTTTTCATTGGAGATGCAAGATGGCCTTGGTACGGATCGAACTGCCCGATGGTGCATGTCGAGAAGTCCCTCGCGGAACCACCCCCCGCGAAGTCGCCCGCTCTATTGGCGAACGCCTGGAGAGGCAGGCCGTGGCGGCTCGCGTAAATGGCGCGTTGGTCGATCTCGCGACGCCCATCGAAGCCGACGCGCAGTTGGCGCTGATCACCCCCGACTCGCCGGAAGGGCTCGACGTTTATCGCCACTCCACCGCCCATCTGATGGCCCATGCGGTGAAATCCCTCTATGGCGGGGACGTTCAGGTCACCATCGGTCCCGCCATCGAAAATGGTTTTTACTACGATTTCTTCAGCGACAAGCACGCCTTTTCTCCGGAGGAGTTTGAGCGGATCGAGGCCCGCATGAAGGAAATGGCCGCCGCTGATCTGCCGATTGCCCGAGAGGAAATCAGCCGCCAGCGGGCTATCGAGATGTTCCGCGAGATGGGCGAGACCTACAAGGTCCAATTGATCGAGGACCTGCCCAACGAAACGGTGTCTTTGTATCGGCAGGGCGACTTTGTCGACCTGTGCCGCGGGCCGCATCTGCCTTCCACTGGCCGAATCAAGGCGTTCAAGCTAACCAGCGTTGCCGGCGCGTATTGGCGCGGCGACGAGCGCAATGCCATGCTGCAACGCATCTACGCCACGGCTTTTCCGGATGCGAAGCAATTAAAAGCCTATCTCGACCGTTTGGAAGAGGCCAAGAAGCGCGACCATCGCAAACTGGGGCGAGAGCTGGATCTGTTTTCTTTCAGCGAAGAAGCGGGCGCCGGCCTGGTTATATGGCATCCCAAAGGAGCTCTGCTGCGCACCCTGCTCGAGGATTTCGAGCGTCGTGAGCACCTCAGGCGCGGTTACGATATCGTCATGGGGCCGCAGATTCTGCGCACCGATCTGTGGAAGACCTCGGGTCATTACGAAAATTACCGGGAGAACATGTATTTCACCGAGGTGGAGGAGCAGAGCTACGGCATCAAGCCGATGAACTGTCTCGCCCATATGCTGATCTACAAATCCCGCAAGCGCTCCTATCGCGATCTGCCCTTGCGATACTTCGAGCTTGGCACCGTGCACCGGCATGAAAAATCCGGTGTGCTGCATGGCCTGCTGCGGGTGCGCGGCTTCACTCAGGATGACGCCCATATCCTCTGCACTCCGGAACAATTGGACGGGGAGATAAAGGGTGTTCTCAAGTTCGTGCAGGAAGTCATGGCCATTTTTGGCTTCGAATACGAACTGGAAGTCTCCACCCGGCCGGAGAAGTCGATCGGCAGCGATGCGGACTGGGACCGCGCCACCGGCGCCCTGATGAGTGCCCTGACCGACTCCGGTTTGCCCTTTGAGGTCAATGAAGGAGACGGCGCTTTTTACGGGCCGAAGATCGACATCAAGCTCAAGGACGCTCTTGACAGGAAGTGGCAGTGTGCTACAATCCAGTGCGATTTTACCCTGCCCGAACGCTTTGATCTTACCTATGTAGGGAGTGATGGCGAAAAACACCGTCCAGTCATGGTGCATCGGGTTATCCTCGGGGCGATCGAACGCTTCATCGGGGTGTTGATCGAGCATTATGCAGGTAATTTCCCCCTTTGGATTTCACCGGTCCAGGTCATCGTCCTCAACGTCACCGACAATCAGGCCGACTACGCTGAAGAAGTTTTTCAATATCTGCGAACCGAAGGGATCCGGGTCCAGAAGGACTTGCGCAATGAGAAGCTCGGCTTCAAAATCCGCGAGGCCCAAATGGATAAGGTCCCCTATATGCTCGTCATCGGCGATCGTGAAAAAGAGAACGGCACAACCGCCCCGCGCCACCGGTCGGGGAAAAACCTTGATGCCATGACGCCTGCCCAATTCGTGCGCTTTGTCCAGGAAGAAAGCAGGCAATACCATTAGGAGGTGTTCCCATAGCCAAGCAAGAAACCAACATTAACCGGGCCATTCGCGCCCGAGAACTCCGTGTGGTCGATGATGAGGGGAATCAGCTCGGTGTTCTGAGCCTCGCAGACGCACTTGCTGCCGCCGAAGAGCGGGGTCTCGATCTCGTCGAAGTTTCGCCTAATACGGATCCTCCGGTTTGCAGGATCATGGATTACGGCAAATACAAATACCAGACGAACAAACGGGCGGCGGAAGCGAAGAAGAAGACTTCCAGGGTCGAGCTCAAAGAAGTCAAGATGCGTCCCAAGACCGATGAGCACGACTTCCAGGTGAAGATCAGAAACGCTCATCGCTTCCTGGAGGATGGGAACAAGGTCAAGGTGACGATCATGTTCCGCGGGCGCGAAGTCACCCATCCCGAATTCGGGCGTCGCCTGATGGAGCGGGTGGCCGAGGAGCTGAAGGAGATCGGTGTGGTCGAATCGCACCCCGGTATGTTCGGTCGTTTCATGACCATGGTTGTGGCGCCTATTAAAAAATAACCGGTTCTGGAACCATACAGGTTCAAACCGGATTTGTGTTTCAGGCTGCAAGTCTATATTCGAAGGAGATGGGTCATGCCCAAAATTAAAACCAATCGTGGCGCCGCCAAGCGCTTTCGCAAAACCGGGACCGGAAAAATCCGTCGCAGCAAGGCTTTTACGAGTCATATCCTGACCAAGAAGTCGACCAAGCGCAAGCGCAACCTGCGTCACCCCTCCCTGGTGCACAAAGCGGATCAGAAAAATATCAGCCAACTGATTCCTTATCTTTGATAGGCGGATCATTTGACTTTAAGTCCGTGAACTGAGGGGAATAGTCTCCCCCTTCAGATCCGGCAGCGGGGTTTTCCCGCCCATTGACACCAGAAGGAGTTGTACATGCCAAGAGTAAAAAGAGGATTCAAAGCGAGACGCAGAAGGAACAAAGTTCTTCAACTGGCTAAAGGTTATCGTGGTGCACGGAGTAAGCTGTTTCGCAGCGCCACTGAAGCGGTCGACCGGGCACTCAATTATGCCTTCCGTGACCGCAGGGTCAAGAAGCGCGACTTCCGCGCTCTGTGGATTACCCGCATAAACGCCGCCGCCAGAGAGAACGGTCTGTCCTACAGCCGTTTGGTTTTCGGACTGAGAAAAGCCGAAATCGGCCTTGATCGTAAAATTCTTGCGCAGCTGGCGGTTTCCGACCCCCAAGGGTTTGGCGCCCTCGTCGAAAAAGCCAAGGTGCAGATTCAGTAGCCTCGGAAAGGAGAGATGGGGTATCCCATCTCTTCTTTTTTTCTTGAGCGCTGTCCGCGATGGAAGCCTGACGGCTTCCATTCTTATTTCTACTCTGATTTTTCAGGACGAACATGAAGGAAAAACTCGAAGGGATGCTCCAGCAGGCCCGCTCCGCTATGCATGAGGCCGATTCGGAAGGCGCGCTGCAGGAGGTGCGGGTGCGTTTCCTTGGCCGTAAAGGTGAGTTGACGTCCATCATGAAGGATATGGGACGCCTGTCCGCGGAAGAGAGACCGGTCGTCGGCGCTTTAGCCAACCGGGTCAAAGAAGAACTGGAGGCAGGGTTGGAAAACCGCGGCCGCCAGTTGCGGGAGGCGGAAATTGCCCATCGGCTGGCCAGTGAACGCATCGACGTGACTATGCCCGGCCGCCGCTCCTTCGCTGGCTCCAAGCATCCGATCACCCTGGTGACCGAAGAAATCGCCGGGATTTTTTCCTCCCTCGGTTTCGGCATCGAAGAGGGGCCGGAAGTCGAGCAGGATTTTTTCAACTTCGAGGCGCTCAATATTCCGAAGGACCACCCCGCCCGCGACATGCAGGACACCTTTTATGTGTCCGACGAGGTGGTTTTGCGCACCCATACTTCTCCGGTCCAGATTCGCACCATGCTGCGGCAACCGCCGCCGGTGCGGGTTATCGCACCCGGCACCGTTTACCGGCGCGATTCGGACCTGACCCACTCGCCGATGTTCCACCAGATCGAGGGCTTTCTCGTTGATCGCGGCATCACCTTCGGTGATCTCAAGGGGATTCTCACCGCTTTTGTCACCCAGTATTTCGGCGACGACGTCAGCGTGCGCTTCCGCCCATCCTTTTTTCCTTTCACCGAGCCGAGCGCCGAAGTCGACATCCGTTGCGTCATCTGTCGCGGAAAAGGCTGCCGTGTCTGCAAAAACTCCGGTTGGCTCGAAATTCTCGGCAGCGGCATGATCGATCCCGAGGTGTTTAAGGCGGTGAACTACGATCCCGATATTTACACCGGTTTCGCCTTTGGCATGGGACTCGAACGTATCGCCATGCTCAAGTACGGCGTTAACGACCTGCGCTTGTTCTTTGAGAACGATCTGCGTTTCCTCCAGCAGTTTCGTTGATCTCTTGCCGAAATCGTCTGCCATATTGCCGTGATTTGCGATAAAGGATTCAGAAAATGATCGTCACCAGGAACTGGTTGCAGGAATTTGTCGATTTTGACCTGTCTGCCGAGGAATTGGCGCATCGTCTGACCATGGCCGGGTTGGAAGTCGACGCCATGGAAAAGATCGGAGAAGGGCTCGACAGCGTCATTGTCGCCCGGCTACTGTCGGTGGAGCCGCACCCGGAAGCGGATCGCCTGACCTTATGCCAGGTCGACACCGGCGGCGAGACCTTGCAGGTCGTCTGCGGCGCCCGCAATCACAAGAGCGGCGATCTGGTTGCCCTCGCCCAGGTCGGCTCTGTTTTGCCCGGCGACTTCAAAATCAAAAAAAGCAAGATTCGCGGACGCGAATCGATGGGCATGCTCTGTTCCGAAAAAGAGTTGGGCCTTGCCGAAGAGGCGGAAGGAATCATTATTCTGCCACCCGACCTGCCCCTGGGGCAGCCGGTCTTTTCGGCTCTCAAGCTGAAAGATGTGCGTTTTGAGTTGGGGCTTACTCCCAACCGCGCCGACTGCCTGAGCATTGTTGGCGTCGCGCGCGAAGTGTCCGCCATGACCGGCAGTCCTTTGCGCATGCCGGCGTCGCTGGTCGAAGAAGCCGGCGATCCCATTGAGGACCAGACGTCGGTTACCGTGGAGGAACCGCAACTCTGCCCACGTTACACGGCGCGCCTCATTCGCGGGGTAAAAATCGGCCCCTCTCCCGAATGGCTGGTGCGGCGCCTGGAGGCGGTGGGTTTGCGGTCGATCAATAACGTCGTCGATGTCACCAATTTGCTCCTGGTGGAATTGGGTCATCCCCTGCACGCCTTCGACTTTCGCCTGTTGCGGGGGGGCCGGATCATCGTCAAGCGAGCCGTCGCCGGGGAGGTGTTCACCACCCTCGACAGTCAGCAGCGTCTGCTGCAGGACAACGATCTGACCATCTGCGATGCGGAAGGGGCGGTTGCTCTGGCGGGTATCATGGGGGGTGAAAATTCCGAGATTCAGCCGGATACGGTCGACATCCTGCTCGAAAGCGCCTACTTCGATCCGACCGCCATTCGCCGCAGCAGCAAGCGCCTCGGCATTCACACCGAGTCTTCGCATCGTTTCGAGAGAGGCGCCGATATCGAGATGGCGCCGGTTGCACTCGATCGCGCCACGTCTCTCATTCTGCAACTGGCCGGAGGCAAAGCCGCCCGGGGCAGAATCGATGTTTATCCGACCGCGGTGGAACGACGCAGCTTGACCATCGCACCGCGTCGCTGCGAGGAAGTCCTTGGAATTTCGCTGGACCGGGCCGTTATCGAAACGCATTTGCGCAGCATTGGACTTTCCGTCGAGGCTGGCGATGGCGAAACCCTGAAGGTCGCCGTGCCGGCCTTCCGCCACGATCTTGAGCGGGAAATCGATCTGATCGAAGAGGTTGCCCGCCTCAATGGATACGACCATATTCCTGTCACCCTGCCGGTCGGTCGTGGCCAAAGCCATCCTCTGTCCGAAGGGCAGCGCCTGGCGCGTGGCGCACGGGACCATATGGTCGCCGCCGGTTTTGCCGAGGTGATCAATTACTCCTTCGTCTCGCCCACTTTATGGGACCGGTTGAATCTTGGCGCCGACGATGCCCGCCGGGAAACGGTGCGGGTCCTCAATCCGCTGACGGAAGAACAGTCGATCATGCGCACCACTTTGGTCGGCAGCTTGCTCGAAACCGTCGCTCGGAATCTGGCCTATCGTTCCCGTGATCTGCGCCTGTTCGAATTGCGCCCGGTTTTCCGGCTGCGGCAGGGAGAGATTCTCCCGGTGGAAAGTCTTCACCTGACCGCCATTCTTTGCGGCCGGCGGGAGCCGGAGGGCTGGGCGCAGGGGCGCGAAGATGCCGATTTCTTCGATCTCAAAGGGATGACGGAGTCCTTGCTCGACAGCCTTAACGTCCATTCCCGCACTTGGCACGCCGATGCCGGGGAGCCGTTTCTGCACCCGGGCAAGTCCGCGACGATCCGCTGCGGCGAAGCGAATCTGGGAGTGCTCGGCGAAGTGCATCCGCAGGTTTTGGCCAATTTCGACATCGATCTTCCGGTTTACCTGCTCGATCTCAACCTCCCGGCGGTTTTCGCAGCCGCTGACAAGACGCGTGGATTTCAACCGATTTCCCGGTATCCGGACGTCTATCGCGACAGCGCCTTTCTCCTCGACGAAGCAACGACCGCCGAGCAGGTTTTTGCCATCCTGGAAAAAGCCAAGGGGCGCGATGTCGAGGAAATCGTGTTGTTCGATCTTTATCGCGGCAAGGGCATTCCCGAGGGGAAAAAGAGTCTGGCCATTCGCGTGCGCTATCGCAGTCAGGAACGAACTTTGACCGATGAAGACATCTCCCAGGCGCACGGGAAAATCGTCGCCGCCCTCGGGCGCGAGTTGGGAGCCGGGATAAGGTAAAAAAATCAGTTGATTAGATACTTTCCCTATGTTATAAAAACCCGGAATTTCAGGGATCTAGTGTTATCAAAGTGGAGGATTTATGACGAAAGCGGACCTTATTGAGAACGTTTATTTAAAAACCGGATTTTCCAAGAAGGAATCCGCTGAAATTGTCGAAATGGTTTTCGATCTCATCAAGTCCACCCTGGAGGGCGGCGAAAAGATCAAGATCGCCGGTTTTGGCAATTTTGTCGTCAAAGAAAAGTCGACCCGCCGCGGGCGCAATCCGCAGACCGGAGAAGAAATCGAAATTTCTTCCCGACGCATCCTGACCTTCAAACCGAGCCAGGTGCTGAAAGCCTCCATCAACGGTGCCGAATAAGGCCTGACACGCCGTACGGGGTATGAACATTCAGCTTCCCGACAAACTGTATTTCAAAATTGGCGAAGTTGCCGAATTGACCGGGGTGAAGCCACATGTCCTTCGCTACTGGGAGTCCGAATTCGGTTCCTTTCGTCCTGGAAAAAGCCAAAAACAGCAGCGTCTTTATCGACAGAAGGATGTCGAACTGGTGATGCGGCTGAAAGATTTGCTCTACGCTCAGGGCTACACCATTGCCGGGGCGAAGAAAAAACTGCGGGAACCTGCCGGTGAAAAGGATTCCCGTGCCGTTATGCCCCCCTCGGAAAGAGATTCGCAGCACCTCATTGCAGAAGTCATCGGCGACCTGCGCCGCCTCCGCAAGTCCCTGGAGACCCTCCCCTGAAAACCACCGCCGCATAATTTCCCCCAGCCGTCACGAGGCAAACTTGTTGATATTGGTCACTAATGACGACGGCATTGAATCCCCGGGCTTGATGGCCATCGCGCAAAGTTTATCCGGCCTCGGCCAGGTCGTTGTGGTTGCTCCCGACCGCGAGCGCAGCGCCGTCGGCCACTCGCTGACGCTGCATTCCCCGTTGCGGGCCGAAGAAATCCGCTCCGGTCAATTTGCGGTCGATGGCACGCCGACCGATTGTGTCAATCTCGGCATTCACGGCTTGCTCTCGAAACGACCGTCTCTTGTCGTCTCCGGGATCAACAAGGGGGGGAATATGGGCGATGACGTCACCTATTCCGGCACCGTATCGGCCGCGATGGAAGCGACCATGATGGGAGTGCCAGCCTTTGCCATCTCCCTGGAATCGCGTTCCTTCAAGGCCGAGGATTTTGTCATCGCCGCCCGCTTCGCCGCTGAGTTGGCCGAAATCGTCCTTCAGCGGGGGCTGCCCGCCGATACCTTTCTCAATGTCAATGTACCGGCGGCCGCGCCCAGTGGCGTGCGCCTGACCCGGCAGGGCAGACGCCGATATGGCGATGTGGTGGTCGAGAAGATCGATCCCCGGGGGCGCAAATATTACTGGCTCGGCGCCGGCGAACCCGATTTCCAGGACATCGAAGGGACCGATTTTCACGCTGTCCACCGCGGCTTTATCTCCATAACCCCCCTTCATCTCGATCTGACCAACAACCGCTCCTTTCAGATCCTGACCACCTGGGGGCTGGAAGGCCGCCTTCCTGCTTCCTTCATCGAAAATTAGGGGATCTGTTATGGACTTTTCCATCGCCCGCCGCAGAATGGTCGAGTCGCAGATCCGTGCCCGTGGCATCGTCGATCCCCTGGTGCTCGACGCCATGCTTCAAGTGCCGCGCCATCGGTTCGTCGAAGAAGCGCTGACCGGACAGGCCTACACCGATTTTTCCCTGCCGATTGGCGACAAACAGACCATTTCGCAACCGTATATCGTCGCCGCCATGACAGCGGCTCTGGAACTCTCCGGCGGTGAAAAGGTTCTCGAAATCGGCACCGGGTCGGGGTATCAGACCGCAATCCTGTCCCGCATCGCCTCACGGGTTTTTTCCGTGGAACGGATTTCAACCCTGGCGCGTCGAGCGCGGCGGATTCTTGACGAGTTGGGGTGCAGCAATGTCAATATCCGCCTGTGCGACGGCACTCTCGGATGGCGGGAAGCCGCGCCCTTCGATCATATAATTGTCACCGCCGGCGCGCCCGCCGTGCCGGCGGAGTACCTTGCCCAATTGGCTCCTGGCGGACGTCTGGTGATACCCATCGGCGCCCGCGAGGGGCAGATCCTGCGGCGGATAACCCGCACCGACCAGGACGACTATTCGGAAGAGGATCTGTTCGACTGCCGCTTCGTCCCTCTTATCGGCCATTCCGGCTGGTCCGCCCAGGAAATATAAACATGCTGCTGATACGTCGGACCTACGATTGGGTGCTGCACTGGGCCTTGACCCCCTACGGGGCGCCGGCTCTGTTTATCCTTGCCTTTGCCGAGTCGTCGTTTTTTCCCATTCCGCCCGACGTGCTTCTCCTCGCGCTTTGCCTCTCGGTGCCGGCTCTGTCGCTGCGCTTTGCCGCGATTGCCGCCGTAGGCTCCGTTTTGGGCGGTATTGCCGGGTACGCCATCGGTGTCGGGCTCTGGGACGTATTGGCCGAGTACTTCTACCGCTACATCCCGGGGTTCAGCGAATCGGCATTTCTTCGCGTCCAACAACTCTTCGCCCACTATGATTTCTGGGTCGTTTTCACCGCCGGCTTCACGCCGATCCCCTACAAAATCATCACCATCGGCGCCGGCGTCTTTGAAATCAATTTCCCCGTTTTTGTCTTTGCCTCCGCCATCGGCCGCAGCCTGCGGTTCTTTCTCGTTGCCGGACTGATCTTTCGTTTCGGCCCATCCGTGCGAAGTTTTATCGAAAAATATTTCAATCTGCTCACCGTCGTTTTTATGATCCTTCTGATTGGTGGTTTTCTGCTTGTTCGCTACGCTTTTTGAATCTTTATGGCCGCTCTGGGTTGAAGTCGGGATGGATATCCGTTAATATTTCACTCGGCAATTTTCTTCTCTTTGGTGTGCGGCGAATGCAATACCCGATCTCTCTCAGACGCTGGATCATCTCCTTCGTGGTGTTTACATTGGCGGCATGCGCCCCGTCAGGTGGCGTTTACCACACCGTGCAAAAAGGGCAGACGCTGTTTCAGATCGGCCAGGTTTACCATGTCAACGACAAGTATCTCGCCCGACTGAACGGCATCGACGATCCAACCAGTTTGCGCATTGGCGAGGAGCTTTTCATCCCGGGCGCCAACCAGACCAGGTCTGTACCCGTGAAATCAGCCACGCCGGCCAAGGCAAGCAAGCCGAAGCCTGCTGCGCCGGCTCCGGAAAGAAAGGCGGCCGCCCCCGTCGTCTCCAAGAAGAAGAGCCCCCCCACCGCGTCGGCCGCGAAAGCATCCACGGCGACCAAGGGTGTCTTTGCCTGGCCGCTGAAAGGCAATGTGCTGCAGGCTTTCGGTCCGTGCGGAACCCGGACCTACAACGGGGTGGAAATCGGCGCACCCGAAGAAACACCGATCCAGGCCGCGGCAGCCGGCCGGGTGACTTACAGCGGCGACGGTATTCGCGGCTATGGTAATCTGATCATCATCAAACATGACGACTCCTTCTATACAATTTATGGCTTCAATCGGAAAAACCTGGTCGAATCCGGCGTATTTGTCAGCCAGGGCCAGCAGATCGCTCTTTCCGGCCGGCCGCCATCAGGGGGAGAGCCCCGTCTGCATTTTGAAATAAGGGAGGGTAAGTCTCCGGTGAACCCCATTTTTTACTTGCCTTGAAATGAAGTGTTCTCTTAGACTCTGAACCCTGTCTTATTACTAAAAACCAAGGAATATCCAATGGACGAAATGCTCGACTTCAACTCGGATTATGATATTCAGGATGGCGCCGACTCTGGCGGCGCCGGCGATCTCGATAATTTCTCGGAACCCGAAGCCTTGCAAGAGGAAGAGGAGGAAGAAGAAAAAGAAGCCGATTACGACGACCATTCCGATGATGCCATCAAGTTGTATCTGAAGGAAATCCAGAAAACGACCCTGCTGACCGCCGAAGACGAGCGAGAACTCGCCCGGCGCATTTCCACCGGCGATATGGCGGCCCGCGATCGCATGATCGAGTCGAACCTGCGCCTGGTGGTCAAAATCGCCAAGCGCTACATGAACCGCGGATTGCCCTTTCTCGATCTCATCGAAGAGGGCAACATGGGCCTGATCAAAGCCGTCGAACGGTTCAAGCTCAGCAAGGAATGCCGCTTCTCCACCTACGCCACCTGGTGGATTCGCCAGTCCATCGAACGCGCCCTGGTCAACCAGAGCCGCACCATTCGGCTGCCCGTCCATGTTTCCGACGACATCAATAAATTCATCAAAATCAGCCGCGAACTGGTGCACAAGGTAAACCGCGAACCCCATGTGAAAGAAGTTGCCGACGCGATGGGGGTCGAACCCAGCTATATCCGCCGGCTCATGGTGCTGGTGAAGAAAACCTATTCCATTGAGCACCCGATGGGAGAGAACAACGACTACAGTCTCATCGACACCATCGAAGACGCCAATTCCGTCGATCCCTCCGCCCTGGTCGAAGATTTGGACAAATTCAGACAGGTGGCCGACTGGTTGAACTCGCTGAGCGAGAACGAGCGGGAAATTCTGGCCTTGCGTTTCGGCTTGAACGACCGCGAACCCCAGACTCTCGACACCATCGGGCAACGCTTTGGCGTCACCCGCGAACGGATTCGCCAGATCGAAGCCAAAAGCCTGGACAAACTGCGCATCATCATGGAAGAACGCGACCCGATGCTTCGGGTTCAGCGCGAAGAAGCACGCATGAGATGAATTTTTGCATGGATGCATTCAGAAGGGAGACAAAGCTGTGGACGTACTAAGAGACATTATCCGGGATATCTCCGACTTCCCCAAAAAGGGAATCGTTTTCAAGGATATCACCACCTTGCTGGCCGACGGCAAAAGCTTTCACCGCATGATCGATCTGATCGCCCATCGTTATATCGGGGAGAAAATCGATCAAGTCGTCGGGGTCGAGGCGCGCGGCTTCCTCCTCGGTTCGGCGCTGGCCTACAAGCTCGGCACCGGCATCACTCTGGTGCGCAAACCGGGAAAACTGCCGTACAAAACGCGCCGTAAAACCTACGACCTCGAATACGGCACCGATACCCTGGAAATTCACGAAGACGCCTTCAAACCGGGAAACCGGGTGCTCATCGCCGACGACCTTCTTGCCACCGGCGGCACCATGGCGGCGGTCGTCGATCTGGTGCAGGAGCTCGAAGCCGAAATCGTCGAATGCGCCTTTCTCGCCGAACTCGAATTTCTGCACGGCCGAGATAAACTGCCCGACGGCAAAGTCTTCAGTCTGCTCAAGTTCTGAGCTTAACAGGGCCTTTCTCCTTGCAATCGAGGCTTTCGCGGGGTATATAAAAGACCCTTTGGCCCCGTAGCTCAGCTGGATAGAGCAACCGCCTCCTAAGCGGTAGGCCGTGCGTTCGAATCGCGCCGGGGCCGCCATAAAATCAAGGACTTACGGAACTCTTCCGTAAGTCCTTTTTTCTTCTCAAGCGCCAGGTCGGGCTCTTGCCAGAAGGAGATAATCGTTGACGAATTAAAAACATCGGATTAGCATCGC
>Ga0172382_10001297_pt1 | contig 45052 bp, 46 predicted proteins | sample Leawel138RmetaG_FD_122245 | JGI IMG/M metagenome (GOLD analysis project Ga0172382, IMG submission 122245) | Leachate microbial communities from a municipal landfill in Southern Ontario, Canada - Leachate well 138R metaG | ecosystem: Engineered > Solid waste > Landfill > Unclassified | place...
GGGCGGGAGCCATTTTTGTAGTAGGCCATCATGCGCCGAGTCATACCGATGGCTTCCGCCGCACGGCTTAAGCTGAGCTTGTTCCGCTCCATCCACAGGATGAAATCCTCACGTGTTGGTAATCCGGCCTGTTTCCTCCCCAAGGCATAGAGACGGTCTGCGCCCAGATCCAGTCCGCCGGGCCAACTCAGGCCATCGCCCCAGTCATCTGTATGCCCCTGAGCGAAGAAAGCCGGATCATGGAGTGCACAAAAGGGATCTTTCGCCCGTGAAGGGCCAATAAGGTCCTTAAGATCCGTGGTAAACACTTCTCCGGTGGACCAATGGATTTCTACCTGGAACAGGCCAGTAATCGTCGCCGTTTCAATTTTGGGTGCTTGATTCATGGATTCAACCTCCGATATTCCGTCAATAGGGCATCCCGATGCGCCTCAATCCAGGTCCGCACCGGTTCCAATCGCTTTCGGGGCGAGACATAGCCGACTAGAAACGCGCCTGTTTCAATGGCCAGCGACACACGGGATCCGTCACGAAACTGCACATGGACGTGCGGAAGCGGATGCTGCTCCCGGCCATTGATGCGTATACGCCAGTCATCCCCTACGGAGTAGTTGGTCATGGCTTCATAGTAGGGAAATCATTGCACCCTATCAAGATTGACATCAATTTCGTTACACTTCGGTTTGCTCGGCCATTTCCAGGGCATCGTCAACCTCAATGCCGAACTCTTGGTGAATTAAGCTGGGGGGCGGAAAAAAGTCAGGCGCGGGATAAGGCCTTGGCCAGTATTCAAAATCTGCAGGAGAGCATTCGGGTAGCCCAACTCACCCCTCAGGTTGGGATCCAATATGGGCGGATCCGCGCTGCTCTGGAAAGCTGTGGACAACCCATTGGTAATAATGATTTATGGATTGCAGCACACGCCCGCGCCGAAGGCTGGATTTTGGTTACCAATAACGAACGCGAGTTTTGCCGGGTGGAGGGCTTGCAGGTAGAAAACTGGGTAACGGCATGACCTGCTCTCAACACCGTCAAAACTCCACTGGAGATCAGCACCGAAACTGCGCATAATTACGGGCTTTGTGTGCTAGGTGAACGGCCTGGCGCGGGGTTGATCCCGGCGCAGTCCGCTGGAAAAGGAAAAATCATGAGAGAAGTGAATGAGATGCGTGCGTTGCACGAAGATCTCCAGGCCCGGGTGAACGGCCTGAGGGGGTATCTTTGACCTTGAAGAAAAGCGTGGCCGTTTAGAAGAAGTTCAGCGCGAACTGGAAGATCCCGGTATCTGGAGTCAGGCTGAAAAAGCCCAGGAATTGGGACGGGAACGAGCGGCTCTGGAAGCCATCATCGGACCGATGGACAAGTTGAGTGCCAGTCTGGCGGACGGTAACGAAATGCTGGAACTTGCGCTCAGTGAGCAGGATCAGGAACTGCTGGCTTCAGTGGATGCCGATCTGGATACGGCCCTGGCGATGGTCGAAAAACTGGAATTTCAGCGGATGTTTTCGGGAGAGCATGATGCTTCCGATTGCTTTGTCGATATTCAGGCGGGGGCGGGCGGCACCGAAGCCCAGGATTGGGCAGAGATGATTTTGCGCATGTACTTGCGCTGGAGTGAGCAGCACGGTTTTGCTGCGGAACTGGTGGAAGTCTCGGAAGGAGAAGTGGCGGGTATCAAGTCGGCCAGTATTCACGTCAAGGGCGATCATGCCTTCGGCTGGCTGCGTAGCGAAACCGGTGTGCATCGTCTGGTGCGCAAATCGCCCTTTGATTCAGGAAATCGTCGTCATACCAGTTTCGCCAGCGTCTTCATTTATCCCGAAATTGACGACAGCTTTGAAATCGAAATTAATCCAGCTGACCTCAAGGTGGATACCTACCGCGCCAGTGGTGCCGGTGGGCAGCACGTCAACAAAACGGATTCGGCCATTCGGATTACCCACGTCCCATCGGGCATTATTGTCGCCTGTCAGACGGATCGTTCCCAGCATAAAAACCGGGCCGAAGCCATGCGCATGTTGCGCTCCAAGCTTTTTGAAATGGAAATGAAAAAGCGTGATGCGGAAAAACAGGCGCTGGAAGACAGCAAGAGTGACATTGGCTGGGGGCATCAGATTCGTTCTTATGTGCTTGACCAGTCACGGATCAAAGACCTGCGCACCGGGGTCGAAGTGGGAGATACCCAGAAAGTTCTGGATGGGGCACTGGACCTGTTTATCGAAGCGGCACTGAAGGCCGGCTTATAAAATGCAGTCACGCACAATTGGCGCGAGGAGAACAAAGTGGATCATGAACTGAATGACCAGATGCAGGTACGCCAGGACAAGCTGAACCAGTGGCGGCATGAGGGACAGGCCTATCCCAACCACTTTCGGCGCGATGCCCTGGCGGGAGATCTGCAGGCGCGCTATAACGATATGGATGCCTTGGCTCTAGAGCAGGAGCCGATCCAGGCCCGCCTGGGTGGACGTCTAATGACCCGGCGGGTCATGGGTAAAGCCAGTTTTGCCGACATTCAGGATCAGTCTGGACGTATTCAGCTTTTTGTCAGTCGTGATGCCCTGGGGGAAGAGCACTATGCGCGTTTCAAGGCCCTGGATTTTGGCGACATTATCGGCGTGGAAGGGACTTTGTTCCGCACCAAAACCGGCGAACTGTCCCTGAAAGTCCACAGTCTGCAACTGCTCAGTAAAGCCTTGCGTCCCCTGCCGGAAAAATGGCATGGGTTGAGTGATCCGGAAACCCGCTTTCGGCAGCGTTATGTGGATCTTATTGTTACCGAATCGGCCCGCCGGACCTTTCAGATCCGGGCGGAAACTGTGGCCGCTCTCCGCGAAGGCTTGCGCCAGCGCGGTTTTTTTGAAGCAGAAACGCCCATGATGCATGTCATTCCCGGTGGCGCCACAGCGCGTCCTTTCATGACCCATCATCATGCCCTGGATATGACGCTGTACCTGCGCATTGCCCCGGAACTTTACCTGAAGCGTCTGGTAGTGGGGGGTATTGAGCAGGTCTTTGAAATCAACCGTAATTTTCGTAATGAAGGGGTTTCCACCCGCCACAATCCGGAATTCACCATGCTCGAATGGTACGAAGCCTATGCCGATTATCGGGATGCCATGGATTTGACCGAAACCCTGATTCGCGCTGCGGCACAAGCGGCCCTGGGCGACACCCGGATTCAGTATCAGGGCCTGGAAATTGACTTGGGCAAGGCTTTTGTGCGGATGAGCGTGAGCGAGTCGGTGCGCGCCTATAATCCGGATCTGGCCGACGCCGATCTGCGCGATCCGGAAGTCCTGGCTGCCAAGCTGGCGCAGTTGCGCGTGCCCTGTGAGGCTTCCTGGGGCTGGGGCAAACGGCTGATCGAAATTTTTGAAAAGACCGTGGAAGGGAATTTGCAGCAACCGACGTTCATTATCGAATATCCGCTGGAAGTCAGCCCCCTGGCGCGCCGTAATGATCTGGACCCGGAGGTGACCGACCGCTTTGAGTTGATGATTGCCGGACGTGAGTTAGCCAATGGTTTTTCGGAGCTCAATGATCCCGAAGATCAGGCCGCCCGGTTCCGCGCCCAGGTAGAGGCCAAGAATGCCGGTGATGAAGAAGCCATGTTCTATGATGCCGATTATATCCGCGCCCTGGAGTATGGAATGCCACCCACTGCGGGCGTCGGGCTGGGTATTGATCGTCTGGTCATGTTGCTGGCGGATCAGCCCAGTATTCGCGAAGTCATTCTCTTCCCGCACTTGCGGCCGGAATAATCATGCGCCCTTATGAGTTGTGGATCGGGTTGCGCTATACCCGGGCCAAAAGAAATAATCATTTCATTTCTTTTATTACCGGAACGGCCATCCTCGGAATGGTCATCGGGGTAGCCGCCCTGATTGCGGTCATGGCGGTCATGAACGGTTTTGACCACACCCTGCGTTCGCGGATCCTGGCGGTGACCTCCGATGTCATCATTCAGGGTAACGGGGTGCCGGTCATGGACTGGCAGACCGCTACCCGACGTTTGTCGCGGGTGCCGGATGTGACTGGCGTGGCACCCTATGTGCAGGCGCAGGCACTGATTTCCCATGATGGTCTGGTCAGTGGGGCGATGATTGAGGGCATTGATCCTGCTCTGGAAGGGAGAGTGGACAAGCTGGCCAAGGATATGAAAGTAGGCAAGCTGCAAAGCCTGCAAAGTCATCCCTGGAGTATTGTGCTGGGTACGGCTCTGGCCCGGCAATTGGGAGTGACCGTAGGCGATAAGATCACCCTGATTTCGCCCCAGGGCGGAGTCACTCCACTGGGGGTGAGTCCGTCCTTGCGCCAGTTTACCGTGGTCGGTCTGTTCTCTGTGGGTATTTACGCCTACGACAGCGGCATGGCGTACATCAATCTGGGGGATGCTCAGCGCCTTTATGGGCTGGATAAAGGGGTGACCGGCTTGCGTATGCAGATCAAAAATCCCTTTGCTGCACCGGCTTTTGCCGCCCATCTCCAGAAACAACTGGGGCCAGCCTTTTATATTCAGGACTGGACCCAGACCCATGAAAACTTTTTCAAGGCCCTGAGCATGGAAAAACTGGTCATGTTCGTCATTTTATCCCTGATTATTGCAGTGGCGGCATTCAATATTGTGGCGACCCTGGTCATGGTGGTGACCGACAAGGAAACCGATATTGCCATTTTGCGCACCCTGGGCGTCACGCCACGCAGTATCATGCTGATTTTCATGGTGCAGGGAGCGGTAATCGGCCTGGTAGGGACTTTGCTGGGGGTATTTTTTGGTGTCCTGCTGGCCCTGAATATTCCCACCCTGGTGCCCGCCCTTGAACAATTACTGCATACCCAGTTCATCTCTCCGGAGGTGTATTCCATCAGTCAGTTGCCCTCCAAGCTCGAACCCTGGGATGTGGTGCATGTGGCTGTGGCGGCACTGATCATGAGCTGGATTGCCACCTTGTACCCCTCCTGGAGGGCATCACGGGTCGCTCCGGCGGAGGCTTTGCGCTATGAATGATGAATTGGTCCTGTCCGTAGAGCATTTGCGTCAGAGTTTTGCCATTGGCAGAGACAAGCTGGAAGTCATCCGCGACGTCAATTTGCAAATCCGCAAAGGCGAAAGCCTGGCCATTGTCGGCGCATCGGGGCAGGGCAAAAGCACCCTGATGCATCTGATGGGGGGGCTGGAAAAACCCTCGGGAGGGGTGGTCCGCATTCTCGGTCAGGAAATCTACAAACTCCGGGAATCTGCCCGCAGCCGCCTGCGCAACCAGAGTGTCGGCTTTGTGTATCAGTTACATCGCCTGTTGCCGGAGTTTACCGCCCTGGAAAATGTGCTCTTGCCGCTCCTGATTCGTCGGGTGCCGCGCCATTCGGTGCAGGCCTGGGGCGAAGAAATTCTGACGCGAGTTGGTCTGGGTGAGCGCTTGCAGCACAAGCCAGGCATGCTGTCAGGAGGCGAAAGGCAGCGGGTGGCCCTGGCCCGTGCCCTGGTAACCCGACCGGCCCTGCTTCTGGCCGATGAACCGACGGGGAATCTGGACAGTGAATCGGCCGAGAGTGTCCATGACCTGATGCTCAGCCTGAACCGGGAATTGGGCACCGCGCTGGTTATTGTCACCCATGAGCCCGCGCTGGCGGCACATATGGGGCGGGTGTTGCGCCTGCAGAATGGTGTACTGCAGACACTTGAAAGCTGATCCATTCCCGATGGTCCAATGAACTGCCGAAATTTCCGACGAACGAAGCAGGGGGGGCGATCCAGCGGCGGCCTTTGATTTGTAGTCACAAGAAGACTACATTAGAAACTCTGAAACCGATTTATGGGAAATCACCATGAGTACCACCGATACCTATGTCCGCGCTCGCATCGACACTAACACCAAGGAACGTGCCGCTGAAGCCCTCGAAGCGATGGGCCTGTCCGTCTCTGATGCTATTCGCTTGCTGATGTTGCGCATAGCCGATGAGCGCCGTTTGCCTTTCGAGGTAAAGGTACCTAATACGACCACCCGCAAGGCCATTGCCGAGCTGGAGGCCGGGAAAGGGAAGCGCTTCGCCAGCGTTGATGATCTGATGGCAGACCTGCATGCGGGCGATTGACCGGTCTTCATCATAGCGGCGATTGGGCAGGTTATCGGGAATGTCATGTGAAACCCGACTTGCTACTGATCTACCGCAAGTCGAATACCCATACGCTCAAACTTGCACGGCTTGAGCTCACTCAGCGAGCTTTTCAGTTAAGCAGGTGTAGCGGCTTGCAACCAAACACGGCGTGCTCGCAATTAACGGGTGTTTTCGGGGCACTTGGGCGCATTTTGGGCAAGGCGCCAATAATCACGGCATGGCGCAGGCTAAAACGCCTTTTACTGCTGGTTTTTATCTGGATAGACCATCGGATTATCAATCCGGGGGTCCATATAATGGGCTGCGTTACGGTAACGCTGTGGCGCGGCTGGCAACCTGAAAGGAGTTTTGAGTGACGAGTTGCGCAATACTGTCACCCCGGCAGAGTCGGGGAATGTCCTTTTTTTTTGGTTAACATGCTTATATATGAAAAATACCATACATGATCATCAACCCGACACCGCCGTCAACGATGAATAGTACACTTATCGATACATCATAATGCATAAATATTGCAGCAAACCATGGTGCGATTAGCATCGCAAAATTGCGAAACGCGCTTAACTTTGCCGTTACCTCACCGGCGTTTTTTGGAAACCCCTGCACAACTACAACATTTGCCCGAATTGCCTCAGTTGTAGAAAATATCCCTGTACAGCAAAAAAGTATGGCAGCCACGTACGGTGCGATTGATAAAGGCAACATGAATGCACCACCTAATGCCACAAAGCAAAATGCAATAGCATTTACAGATACAATCGTTGCGCGCATTGGATTCATGGTGTCGGATTGTTTAGAACGCCTTCGTCGCGAGAGATAACTGGCAGCAAAAATTCCACCGGCACCAGAAGACGAGACAAGCACACCAAGTAGAATCATATTGAACCCAGCGTTTCTCAAAAGTACTGGTAATTGATTATTGATAAAAAACACCATAAAAGAATAAGTGGTGACAGTCAATAGCAGTTTTTTCATTAGAAATATATTTTTAAAAGTAGATATATTATTATCAGACTTTAATTCTTTAATATTTTTTTCATTATGGTTTTCAACGTATTTATTTGTATTAACATATAGCTTTTTATAAAAAGCGAAAATAATTGTTACTGCTGCGACGAGCGTCATTCCGATGGAAATCTGAATGGCAAGAGCTACCCCATAAATGGATGCGAGCACAACACCCAAAGTCGGCGCACCAATTTTGGACGCGCTCCTCAGGAGACCCAATAAACCAAAATAGCGTGATACATCACTGGGCGGTATAATCTGTGCAGCCAGAGCGTTGCTTGCCGGATATTCTGGAAGCGTCATCACCGATCTGAAAAACACGATCAGACAGAACAATGGAAATGATGGCATAAACAAGAGAAGAGCCGTGGTGCCACCCCTTAGAACCAATGATAAAATCAATATCCATGATGGATTATTTGCAGCATCTACCAATCGTCCCAAACGGGGACCCAGGAAAACCGACGGTCCAAGTATCAAAGCACTTACAAAAGCCATTAGAAAAGCACTTGCATGATATATATATGATGTCAATGTGAGGATTACGAGGAAATCAATCCAAACACTGAAGTTTGCCAGAGCTGAGCCAATAAATAATCCGATTGCTGTCCTGCTCCATAGCTTATCCATAGATTGCTCTTGTTGACACCAAATTCCTCATCTTATTATCTAACCGAAGTAAAAATTAAAATTTGCAGCGAAGCGTGCTTGAAAATCATGACCCATGAACCGCACTGACATATATGCATATAATATGCCAAACATTAATTTGTAATAATTTATGAGATTAAGATCAATAAAATCAGAATGATAAAAAAATAAAAACCATATTGCTGAAAGCGCAGTTTTGGTGCAAAAATTTTTATTTGCACGAAACCAGTGCGTAACCAAACTGGATGCTTTTGTCCAAAATTTGCTCCCTTCATAAAATGGAATTTAAAGCACGTTATGGCCACTGCATAGCCCGTATCTGCTAGTCTTTGCATATCACATCACCAGCCAGATCAGTTACAGGGACCGCAATCTGCATATCGCAGCTTCCAGTATGTCCGAAACCGGCGTACGAATTTCGGTGCATGTCCATAATGCTGTTTCTATTACTTTCGTACGCCAGATTAACCTTTGTCCGAAATCGACCGTTTTTGATAAAGTGGTGATGATGCTTTGAAAATCGGTTTTTTCAAACATTTGGCGTTATCAAAAACCTATCTCAAAACAACCTGATCAATTCCACTGGAGTTTATGGGTTTTGAGAATATCCTGGAGTCTTCCATGCAAGTCGGGTATGCACGGGTATCCACCAAAGACCAAAATCTTGCGTTACAGCATGAGGCCTTGACGAAGGCGGGCTGCAAAAAAATCTATGAAGACCGGGTGAGCGGTGCCAACACGGTGCGGCAGGGTCTCAATTTAGCCCTGGAAGTTTTGCGCGAAGGCGACAGCCTGATAGTGTGGAAACTGCATCGGCTTGGCCGTAATGTCAAAGACTTGATGACCCTGGTTGGCCAGTTGGAAAAGCAAGGGATCCATTTCAAGAGCCTGACCGACAACATTGATACCTCCACAGCTTCTGGCCGGTTCTTTTTTCATGTGATGGCCAGCCTTGCCCAGATGGAGCGAGAGCTTTTGATAGAGCGTACCCAGGCGGGGCTGGAAGTGGCCCGTAAACGGGGACGCGTGGGAGGTCGCAAACGCGCAATGACAGATTCCAAGCTGGCAGCAGCCAAACGGTTATTGGCAGACGGGGTACATCCGAAAGATGTCGCCGTGGATTTGGGTATCTCGGTTCCAACCCTGTACCGCTGGCTCCCAGCCACACAGAGAACATGATTAGGTCGCTACTGGTACTTTTGGAGGCGTTTCACACAAAACCCCCAGAAGCGTTCAATTTCTTCAGCTTCGACCAATGTGATGTTCTGACCCGGTTGGGTACGTTTCCCAAAGTTCCGGTCACCTAAAATTCCCATTCCGCGTTGAACTGCGATGTGTTGGTACTCTACTTGATCCGCGCCGCGTTCTGGGCTGATGAAGATGCGTTCAACGATCACCGCTTACTCCTCGCCTAACGGCTGCTGCGAAATGTTGGTATGCCAAAACAGCCAGAAATGTACTTATAGGTAATGTGACACGAATTATAATGGGTAAATTTTTGAATTAAATTTATCTTCCATGCGTTGGATTGAAAGAGACAAACAACAAAAAATTAATATAATTAATTAAAATCATTACTACTATCTATTGTTTTAAGTTTAATTATTTTTATTATGTTTAATTTTTATTAAACAAGTTGACAGCCGCGCCCATTACAACCAATTTTTTACTGGCTGAAAAACCAAATTTCTCGTAAAAGTCCTGAGCCGAACCCCCACGAATTGTAAGAAGATAGATAGAGCCTATATTTTCAGCATTCGATAACTCAGAAAAAATTGTTGATAATAAGCTTTTCCCGATACCTTGCCTCTGAACCGAAGGCAAGACAAAAAATTCCTGTATATTAAATTTATTTTTATTGAGCCCACTCTCGATTTGACCGAAGGCGGTACCAACAATTGAATCATTGAGAATAGCTACATAACCGCGACTTGATTGGGTTTCAAGCTTAGGACGGAGGCAGGCACGGGCGGATTCTGTAGTCCATCCTTCATTCCAGGGAGGCGCTGAAAAACAAGCCACAAAAATCTGACTAATTTCTTCAACATCAGATTCGGTGATAGGACGAATAATCATGGCTTGAACCAAAAGGGCTTAACGTAGAACTAAGTGGCTACTGAAATCAGCCAGCTTAAGCGCCTGATTAGGCGGCAACTCACACACCATCTGGATCGTGCCGCCTACGGACGACTGGATTTTGAAGCCCAAGCGAGCATAAAGCGCTTTTGCCGGATTCTCTTCGTAGACGCGAAGCTGCAGCATCTGGAAGCCACGGCTGGCCGCGATGGCCTGTGCTTGTTGTATCGCCCAAGAGCCAACACCATAACCCTGTTGCTCTGGAACTAACTGTATGTCTCGAAGTCCCATCGCATCTTGTTCTGGTAAGAGCCTCAGCAGGCCCACTACCTGTGAGTTCGCCATGATCAGCAGATTCTCGAATGCTGCCCAACTGGCAACAAAGCGAGCCGTATCCCACGGAATTTTTCTTGTTGCGAGGTACGCGCTCATGTTGCTGCGGGTGAGCGACTCGCAAACTGCGAGTTCTTGGTTATTCGCAGGCCTGAGAGTGAGTTTCACTTGTCGCATAACGATAATTCGACGCCACTGATATGTGCCGTGTAACAGGGGTGTATGTCGGATAACATGGGATTATCAACCTGTAGGTTGAGACACAATGCACCATTCTGTCTCGTGGCCCCAAAACCCCGAACGGCAGATCGCCCGGTTTTACTCGGTTTCCCTGCTACCCAGGAGGGCAGATTATGAGTCATTACGGTGCATCTGCTCATTCTGGCCACCAGGTTTTATTGAGTATTTGTTCGTCTGTATCCCACGAACAGGATTTAGGGAAGGTTTGAATTGGCATCCCGGTCTCTATTTCCGCATCCTCGCGGGCATCCTGCCAAAGCTCATTCAGAACTTCAGGAATGAAAGCTTTCAGGCTGGGAGATTGTTTTATCAGTCTTGCGAGTTCTCTACGCTGTCCTTGGATGGTGAGTTTCCAGCTGGTGATTCGTTTTTCTGGTTGCCAGGCCCATTTCATGAGATGCATTAACAAAATGGTCAGGCGGCTTTCCAATTCGCGGCGCTGGCTTGCCCCCATACTTTCTACTTCCTCCAGTAGGTTGACCCAATCTACAACACTGACCTGGCGAGTACGCAAGGCCTCCGTCTGATTTTTTGTCCAGGCGAAGAAATCCTGTTCATACAAACTCGTTGTGGATTGATCAAGCTGTCTTGCCGTAGCCATGGGACACCCCCTATGTTGACTTGTCCTGTGAGGATAATCGGTTTGTCGAGTTAGGAAAAGTAAGGCAGTTCCGTCTGCCTGGTGAGTTTCTCCAGCCTCATTCCCTGAGCGTAGAGCATTTTTACTTTTTTGAGTATAGCAATCGGGGGCCCGCTATACTGCAGGGTGGCACAGCTCTGGGATGCTTTCAGTATTTCGTTGCCTACTGTATTCCCGTGCTCATTGTAATCCAAAATGACGCCGGGGCTGGCCTTGTCACTTTCCATAACGGGATGCTCACTCAGCCTCATGGTTAGCGTATCCGTTTCCGGATCGTAGTGAACTTTCATGATCCCCTCCAATACTTCTCGGATGGTCCTGGCGCACTTGTCCCGAAGGCGGGTTCCCACTTCGCGAAGGCCCGGTCTGTTTTGGCGCAATTACTGGCGTGCAATTCAGAAACAGCAGACTCGATCACAGCCCTCTCCTGTGTCCGTACTGTTCGCAGCCCACGGGCAATCAGCGCGCCTTTTGTGATCGATGTCAAGCAAAAATTCATAAAACTGTAACATGGCTGTGTTATGGTTAATTCAATATGTAGGTAAATATTAAAGGAAATAATGACATGGGTTATAATTGATCTCGGGCAGGATGGAACATGGGTTACCATCTGAAATGGTGATCTACCAAAAGGGAGAATATCATGTTTGGCAAACTATTTTTTAATTTAACGAGAAAAAATGATACCACTTACCTTACCACTAATTTCTTGATCCCGATTTATATAATAATAGATAATTCTAATTCTAATTCTAATTCTAATTCTGAAGATGTTTTCTCAAAAATTGGACGCTTCTACGGCGATATGGTCTCATTCAGTTTTTTTATGTCGCTGTCCCTTATGCTTGTTTTCAACTATTTTTTAAAGTTATCAGAAAATATCGTCAATCAATATATTGTTTTCCCCGCACTGGCGATATCAATTGGTTTTATATTTTCTGGGATTGCGGGTATGTTTTTACTTAAACAGAAAATATCTTTCGGTTTTGTAAGTCCGTTTAATCCTAGCGCAGTGTCGATGAGGATGCCTTCACAATTTTTATACTTTAATTTTATAATTTTTATTTTCTTTTCTGTATCAGCATTGTTATCCGTATGGCTCCTCTTTGAAACATCTGAAAATTCCTGGATGCTTGTTGTTCAGGGGTTGGCAAGCTTGGTAATTGCTTCTTCGGCAATGTCGATTGGCCTTAAGTTGTTGCCACTCGACACGTCAAATGGATTCAGTCAGCCCTGAGTTCGAAGATCAAGATAATACGTCTAGTCTTGAAATGTCCAACGCATTAACTCGGACTCATATCATCCGGATTTTTCCATTCATGACGCATGGCTTCGCTGGGAAGCTTGTCACCACTGAAACCCTCTTTCTGCAAAAAATCGGCCAAGGCCACTGCAGCCGCCCCCGCCAGTTTGGCATTGTCCTGAATATTCCGAGCAATATGTTCCGCTTCATTGGCACTTAGAACCAACTCCACACTGTGTTCCTTTTCTTCACGAATCTGCATGGGAACCATCCTCCTCAATCAAAAGCGTGCGGGGGTTGCTGGAAGTGATCGTCGATCCGATAGTCTTGCTCGGCCAGCAGATAAGCCATGTCGAGAGTATCTTTGGCAAAACTTTCGGCGTTTTTAACGAGTGGTTCAACAATTTTCGACAGATCCTTTTTGTCAAAGCGAATGGTGACGCTTTGGGCATCCTTGTGAACGAGCTCCATAAGACCCTCCTCTCCATACTAGTGAATAATTATGCAATGAAAATCCAGGCTACGTCTTAAGGTCTAGTAGGGGAGGAGTTATTTGTCAAACTTCGCTCAGTCTGTCAGAGGACAAATGCACTGCGATTTTCAGACTCTGCTACAAAAAGTCTGGCAGATGCTTACGAATATCTTCCGAGTCCAACATCACAAGATCTTTAGGGATTTCGCTGACAATTTTCGTCTGAAGATGGTGATCGAGGCAATTCCGCAAATGTCCTAGAAATTCCGGCGCAGCAATCAGATGAAGACGCTCACATCCCCCCTGCGCCTGCATGGTTTCCCGAAGATGCTCACCCACAAAACGGGCAAAATGTTCAGCTTCCTCGGTTTTGGGGTCTACCCTCGGCTCCATCGCATGGCGACCTTCACCATGACTGTCGAAACTACGACCAGGACGATCTGTATTAATATCCTGATCATGCAAACGGGCCATAGCGTCTTCCCAACGCTCCTCATTGTGGAGAGAACCGCCGCGATCTTCTGCAGAAAACAATATCGCACGAGCTGATGAGGCTACCAGTACCCAAATTTTACTTGACATAATATTTTTCTCCCGCGTGACGAAAGGATGGGCATTGACCAGCATTACCCTTCATCCGTCCGTCAGCATCATGATTATCGGACCAGGTCAAAGTACTCTACCCTTGACGCACAGAGGGAGGCAAGAATTGTCAGGTCTTTGCAGGAACAGAACTGAACTAACCCACTCTGGTCTGACGCAGCCGTCTGCGGTGCAGGCGCCAGATCACCCAGATGCGCCAACCCTGCATGATGCCAAAATAAGTTATCAAGGCCAGAGCGGCGCCCAGTATCAGGCTGCCTATCCAGGTAACCAGATAGGCATGCCAGAGTCGGTCCCCCATCGCCATGATGCCGATATCACCATGAAATATTTGATGAATATCATGATAATGAATGGTGATGGCAGGTGCGATGCCTAACTGGGTGAGTAGCCAGAAACCAAATTCATAACAAGCGAAAAAAAACGGTATGATAGTCAACGGACCCGTGACCACCCAGGGCATAACCCAGCCGATGGGGATGTAGGCTCTGCGCCAGAGGCAGAGCAAAGTGATGCTGAGTAAATGCCCAAAAAAAGGCAGGCTTCCAATAAAAGTCCCAATGGCGGCAGCACGGGCGACACTATGGCGATGCGGGTGCCAGAGCACCGGGCGTGCCAGATAATGGGTAAAACGTCCGAGGGGACGTTTTTTGAGGATTTCCTCACGGGTGGGAAGGCGGACAAATGCGGGTAGGCGCAATGGGATATTTCCACAACAATATTCGCCCTAGTGTAGCCAAGCTCTTGCCTGGAACCAAATCCTGGCCGTCTTTGGTTCTGGTGGTGCTGGCTGCCGGTCTGGGAATGGGGTTTTTTCACAGTTTTCGGCAGTTGCCGCCGCTGTGGATTTCCTTGCTCTTATGTCTTGTGTCCTTGCCCTTTGCCTGGAAATGGCGACATGGGGTGCTGTTGACTCTGGCTGCTGCGGCCTTCTCTTGGGGTGTCTGGCAGGCTGAGTCGCGCCTCGCCGTGCATTGGACCAGTGCCCGGACATTTACGGTGGAAGGACGCATCAGCTCCATTCCCCAACTGGGCGGGCGCGATTATCGCTTTCAACTGACTCCCGAGCGTTGGTCGGGCGATTCTCCTGCCAGAAAACACCCCACCATTTTGCAGATTCACGGATCCCTTCCCGAACTGCCGGTGGTTGGCCAGCGTTGGCAGCTGCAACTGCATAGTGAAGCGCTCAGCACTTTGCCCAAGAGTCCCTTTGCGGATCTTGACCGTAAGCGCTTCTGGGAGGGTATTGGGGGCGTGGCACGCATCGAAAATGCCCGACTGCTGCCGCCTTCCTTGTGGAATCTGGGTGATCAGATTGCTGCTGCCCGCCAGGCCGTGCTGCAGGCGACCAATATGGCGCTGGACCGTGAATCAGCCGGTTTCGTCCAGGCCCTCAGCGTGGGGGTGGGTAACCAGCTTTCCCCGGAAATCTGGCAGATTTACCGGGATACGGGTACGGCCCATTTGTTGGTGATTTCCGGTTCGCATGTGGCGGTAGTCGCTGGTCTGATTTTGTGGCTGGTACAATGGGGCTGGCGGCGTATTCCCTGGCTGGTAACGCGTTGGCCGGCACAAACGGCGGGGGTGATCGCCAGTATTCCGGCCGCCTGGGCTTACGCCAGTTTTGCGGGTATGCAGATTCCCGGCGAACGCGCTGCCTGGATGATCAGCGCAGCGGCAATAGCCTGGTTGCTGGGCAGGTCGCATCAGGCCTGGCAGGGCTTGGCTCTGGCCGCGCTGCTTATTGTCCTGGGTAACCCCGGAGCTATGGTGGATGTCGGTTTCTGGCTCTCTCTGGGGGCGGTAGCGGCCTTGGTGGCTGTTGGCTATGGGGAAGGGGGCTGGCGTATCCTGCTGCGCAGTCAATGGGCTGTATTTATTGGCTTACTGCCGATCCTGGCGGGCCTTTTCGGGCAGATTTCATTGGTTTCGCCGCTGGCCAATATTCTGGTGATTCCTCTGGTCGAGTTGTTGGCGGTTCCGCTTGCCTTGTTGGGAACCTTTCTGGCGCTGGTGGATATGGAATGGCTCAGTCGGATACTTTTTCGCCTGGTGGCCGTGCAGATGGACGGGATTACGGCGCTCCTCAGCGCCTTGCTCCATATTCCTTTTGCTCAGGTGCGGACGGGCACCGGGCGGATCTGGGCTTTACTGGCCGCAACAGCCGGACTCAGCATTTTCTTTCTTCCCAAAGGTTGGCCCGGTCGCCCTCTGGCATTACTCGGACTGGTGCCACTTCTGGTGCCCGCTGAAGGGAATACGAATTTTGAGCTGCGCAATCTCCCGGTGCAATCCGGTATGGTCCTGTTTTGGCAAAAAGCCCAGCATAGCGGCGTGGTGACGGCCAATCTCTGGAAATCTGCTACGCGGCGTGAAGCCGGTCAGGCCCTTGCGGCAGTTTTGCAGCAAAAAGGACTGACCCGGGTCTCGGACTGGGTGCGCACCGATATTTCCACACCCTTGCCCGCCCTATCGGCAATACATCAGTGGGGGCCGCCAGGCGCAAGGAACTACCCGCAAAATACCGGAGCGCTTTCTGTTTGTCGCGCAAATGCCTCTGATGCGCCTGCTGGAATGCATTTTGTGGATTTGGGTAAAGCCGTCCAGCCCTGTGTGCTGGCTTGGGGAAGCGGTCCTGATCTGCTGATTCTGGGAGACATGGATTTGGCTACGCTACAGCGCCTCGGAAAAGTTGGGTCTTCGTCTTTTCGGCAGGTCAAACTGGCTTTCGCGCCAGCCAGTTTCGCGACTGCAGAGCGGGCTTTTCTGGCCGGACTCATGCCCAATGCGGCCATTCACTATGCGGGGGACGACCCATCCGGGATCTGGTCCTGGCAAAACCGGCATTTTGTCCAATCAGTTTCTCCAGTGCGGGCTTACTGGCAAATAGAGGATTGAAAAATCAGATTGCTGCCACTGCCGTTTGTCGGGTCTTGTGCTATATTCCTGCTTCGTCCAATCTGATTGAATGCTGGAGGCGGTGTGCAGGAGTTGCTGCAGTTATTTAAACTGGGTGGTTTTGTCCTACCCCTTCTGATTCTGCTGGCCGTCATCGCCCTGGCGATTATCGGAAACCGTTTCTGGGTTCTGCGTAAGGCCCGCATTGCGCCTAAGGATCTCGCCCCCCGGGTCACTGATCTGGTGGAGTCGGGAAAAGTGCAGCAAGCCGTCAAGCTGCTCTATGAAAACGATACCCCATTGGCGCGGCTGATGCTGGTAGCCTTGCAACAGGCAGGGCAATCCCGGGATGCCATCAAGGAAACCGTCGAAGAAAGTGGTCGGCAGGAAGTCGCCCATCTCGACCGTTTCCTGAATTTTCTGGGAAGTATTGCCGGGGTTTCGCCCCTGCTGGGTTTGCTGGGCACGGTTTTCGGCATCATGCATGCCTTCGCGGCCATTGGCATGGTCGGGGCGGGTGATCCCAAGGCCCTGGCCAGCGGCATTGCCGAGGCGCTTATTACTACTGCCAGCGGTCTTATTGTCGCCATCCCCAGTCTGATGTTCTATCGTTATTTCAAGGGACAAGTAGATGGAATGGTCCTGGCCATAGAAAAAGAAGCCCTGAAAGTGGTGAACACCCTTTCCGGAGGAGCAGGAAAATGAACCTGCGCCCGCGCATCAATGAAGAGCCCGACATCAATGTGGTGTCCATGGTCGACATCGTGCTGGTGCTGCTGCTTTTTTTTATGGTGACCAGCAGTTTTGAGCATCAATCCCATTTATCCATGCAATTACCCAAAGCTCAGCAGGCTGCCGCCGGTTTGCCGAAGACGCCCATCACCATTGATCTTAGCGCCAGTGGACAGGTGCAGATGGACAAGCAGCCCGTGCCCATGGTGGATTTGTTGGAACGGCTTAAGGCTCTTGCGGCAAAAGATCCGCAACGCGTGATTGTGTTGCGTGCGGATAAAAACACCACGCAGCAATATGTGATTGATGTGTTGGATGCGGCCCAGGAAGCGGGGCTGACCCGGATCAGTTTTGCCACTTTGAGTAATCGCTGAGCAGTGCGACTGGAAGGGCGTTCCCTGCGCTTGGCTGCCCGACTGGCGGCCTATCTGATCAGGGGTATATCTGCGACTTTGCGCTGGGAAGAGTTTGGCGATGCCCAGGTGCGGCAACTGATTGTTGCTGGAAAACCTTTTATTCTGGCCTTCTGGCATGGACGCGGGGTGATGATTACGGAAGCTTACCGACGGGTGGGTGGTCGTGATATTGATGTGCTCATCAGCGAACATCGGGACGGTGAACTCATTGCCATGACCCTGGCTTACTGGGGATATTCCGCCATACGCGGCTCAACGCGTCGGGGTGCGGTAAAAGGGGGGAGAGGGATGCTCAAGGCTGCTCTGAGTGGGCGAACTCTGGCGATTACTCCTGATGGTCCCAGAGGTCCTCGGGAGGTGCTGCATAAAGGGGTCATTGATCTCGCCCGCATTTCCGGCCTGCCGATCATCCCGGTGAGTTATTCTGCGCGGCGAGCCAGGCACTTTTCCAGTTGGGATGGTTTTTTGCTGCCCCGGTTAGCAACACGTCTTGTCGTTACCTGGGGTGAGGCGCTGTACATTCCCCGGGATGCCGACGATCTTCTCCAAACCGAGCTGCAGAAGCAGTTGGAAACAAGCATGATTAATTTACGCAAACAGGCCGACAAGCTGGTAGGCCGTGAGTATGATTAAATTATGAGCTATTACGAAAATGGTTTGTTGCGCGGCCGCTGGGCAAGTTGGCAGGATGCCCGTGCCGGTCGCAGAGGACAGGCCAATGCGCGCTGGGGCTGGATTAAAGCTCCCGGTGAGCGCGGACCTATTCTCTGGATGCAGAGTTTCAGCGATCCCGACAATCAGCGTCTGGGTATTGAGCTGTCCAGAGCCATTGCTGAAAAACGCCGGGACCTGCGTATGGTCATGACTTTTGAAACGGAATATCCGCAGTTATTGCAGCAGCATACCGAATCCCTGGAGCGGCTGGGCTATGGTTTTGGACCCTGCGATCATGCTCAGGCTGTGGAGCGGACTCTGGATAAACTCAAACCGCTGCGTTACCTGGCCTTGGGTCAGATGCCGCGCAAGGGGCTGAGTGCTGCCCTGAAGCAGCGACAAATCCCCAGCGTGCTGATGGCTGCAGACCCCAAAAACCCTGTGCCGACTCTGCTCGAAGCGGTCTATCCCCGGGATGCGCGACAGGCGGAGCAGTGGCAGGGAAAGGTCAGCGCAGCGGTGCTGCAGGAACCGGTGGATTTTGCCACCCTTTTTACCATTGCCCAGGTCGATCCCAATTTCCGCAGCATGATCAGTGGCACGGATGAGGGACTGCTGTGGTGGGTCGAGGGCTTGACCGGAAAACAATGGCAGGACTGGCGTCAGGCCTGGGCGGCTTCGCCGCTTTCTCGCCAGGGGTTGCTGTTTCTGGGTGGGGCTGAAAGGCCGGAAGACTTACCGCTGTTATCAAAATGGCGGCGCCAGCCCCTGCCTGCCGGTTCTGTTCTGGCCGTGGATGAAGACCGCTGGTATCCCGCCTTGGCGGCGGCTGCGCAGGCGGTGCATCTGCAGTCTGCCGCACCTTTCCTGCAGTGGCAGGTTTATGCGGGCTCCCGACCGGTGAGCGTGCACCCCGGAGTTGTCCTCAATGCCGCCCGACAACTCGAAGCCGGTGCTGTGCAAGTCCTCAATAATCCCAGTCAGGTGCTTCAGCACTGGCAGGATCTATATGCCGATGTGATGCAAGCACGGCAACGCGGCGACGCAACCCGCCGGGTTTTCTGGCAGGAGCGACGCCTGGCTGGAGAACGTCTTCCGGAATTTTTGCAGCGGGTTTTTGACTGGTGAGTTTCCGCCAGACCCTCGAACAGCAATGGCAAGAGGGTGGCTGGCTCGCCACGAGTTTACGACCGCTGGGGGGGCTGACGGGCGCGGTTGCCACCTGGCGGCGGCGCCATATTCATGGTCGGGAAGCAGATATTCCGACCGTTGTGGTCGGCAACCTGAGTGTGGGCGGCAGTGGCAAGACGCCTTTGGTGGCAGCCTTGGCACAGGTGCTGCAGCAGGCTGGATGGCAGGTTGCCATCATCAGTCGCGGTTACGGCGCGCATCCACCGCATTGGCCCTATCGGGTTCAGGCGCATGATTCTCCCGAGCGTGCCGGTGATGAACCACTGCTCCTGGCGCAACTGCAGCATCAAACCCAGGCGGTATATATTTGTCCCGATCGTCACCAGGCCATTGCTGCAGCCGTAGCCGACGGCTTTGATCTCGCTTTGCTGGATGATGGGTTCCAGCACCTTGCCTTGCATCCGAGCTTGCGGCTGCTGGTGATGTCTGGATCGCGGCCTTTTGGCAACGGCTACTGTCTTCCCGCTGGGCCATTGCGCGAGCCCCGGGTGGCCCTGGCGGCGGCTGACGCCTTGCTGGTGGATGCTGCCGCAGCCAGTGCCCTGGCGCAGACTGAATCTCCCCCCCAATTCGGTTTTCAGGTGCGTCCTCAGGATTTACAGGCGGTTGCGGATCCACAACGTACCCGCAGCCTGGACAGTCTGACCGGAGAACACTGGACAGCGGTCACAGGAATAGCCCGCCCACAACGCTTCGTGGATACCTTGGCTACTCTGGGGGCTGACGTAGGTGCAGATGCCCGGTTTTTTCCGGATCATCACGTATTTACGCGGGTAGATCTGGAGACACTGTCGCGCCCCCTCGTCATGACCGAAAAAGATGCCGTAAAATGTCGGAAATTTGCGCAGCCTGACGATTGGGCTTTGCGGATTACCGCCGAACTGGCACCGGATTTCATGCCCTGGCTGGAAGGGGCGCTATCAAACTGGAGAAACCATGAGCATTGATCGTCGTTTGCTGGATTTGTTGGCCTGCCCCCAATGCAAGGGGAGTCTGCAACCTTGTGCACAGCGTCAGTCCCTGTGTTGCCCGCGTTGTCATCTGCAATATCCCATTCGCGATGATATTCCTGTTCTTTTACTGGATGAAGCCAAACCCTACGAGGATAAACCCGCATGAGTTTTTGTGTGCTTATTCCGGCGCGCCTGGCATCTACGCGCCTGCCGCGCAAGGTCATGCTGGATATTGGTGGTTTGCCCATGATTGAACAGGTACGGCGCCGGGCGCTCGAAAGTGGGGCTTCCCGGGTGGTCGTTGCCGCTGATCATCAAGAAATTGTTGAATGCATTCAGAGCTACGATGGCGAAGCAGTACTGACGTCCACGGCCCATGTTTGCGGTACGGAACGTCTCGCCGAAGCTGCGCGTCTGCTGGAATTGCCTGCGGAGGCAATTATCGTCAATCTGCAGGGAGATGAGCCCGGAATGAATCCCGCACTTCTGCAGGCTACGGCCCAACTATTACTGGAAGATGTCGGCTTGCAGATGGCCACCGCTGCAGTTCCCATTGGGCACTGGGATGAGCTCGCAGATCCGCATGTCGTGAAACTGATCCGCAATGATCTGGGCCATGCCCAGTATTTTTCCCGCGCGCCTGTTCCCTGGTACCGGGAGCAATTTCCCCTGCGGGCAGGAGCAGCTCTTCCTGATTCCGGAAACTGGTGGCGACATCTGGGTTTGTACGCCTATCGTCATGGATTTCTGCAGGATTATGCGCAATGGCCAGCCAGTGCTCTGGAGCAGATTGAATCCCTGGAACAAATGCGGGCGTTGGAGCGTGGCGTGCAAATTGCGGTATATTGCGCAGCAGAAGCTCCCGCATCTGGCGTCGATACGGCGGCTGATCTGGAGCGGGTGCGTACCCTCTTTTCTTAAACCAACCTCAAGGAGTGTCGTATGGATCTGAAAAAAATACCGGCTGGTAAGTCCTTGCCAGATGATATCAATGTGGTGATTGAAGTTCCCCAGGGTTCTTCCGTCAAGTATGAAATGGATAAAGAAGCGGGCGCGGTGTTTGTTGATCGGTTTCTGTTCACTGCCATGCACTACCCTCTCAATTACGGATTTATTCCCAACACCCTGTCTGATGATGGTGACCCCACCGATTGTCTGGTTTGGTCTCCCCAGGCGGTGGCTCCCGGTACGGTGATTCGGGCGCGTCCGGTTGGTGTACTGATGATGGAAGATGAACACGGTATAGATGCAAAAATTGTCGCCGTACCCCATGAAAAGGTGGCTGGAGGCTATGCGGACATTCGCGATGTCGAAGATCTGCCGGAAAACATTCGTCAGCAGATTCGGCATTTCTTTGAACATTACAAGGACTTGGAGCCAGGCAAATGGGTGAAAATGAAGGACTGGGCTAACTTGGCCGAAGCCCGCAAAATCATCGAAGCGGACGTCAAAAGACACGGTTAGGTTTTTTCATCGCGTTGCTCTGCCGGGGCTTGCCGCCCTCAGGCAGAGCAGGCAGACTAGGGGGGTGACTCGCACATGCAGGAGACAACCCCATGTCTGCAGCACCGCCAGTATCCCGGCAACCGCAACAAAAAGGCCTGAAAAACTCCTTTCATGCCGCCCTGCACCCTGACGAGCCGCTCTGGCGAAGGGTTCCCAGTCGTGACGAAAACGGTCATCTTCTCGCTGATTTTCGTATGCTTATCCCCGGATTACGGGATCGTAGCGGCCTGCGTCAGCAGCATACCTTGCGTATTATCAATGCAGTACTCAAACATTATGGTGCCTGGGTGGTATTTGCAGATATGAACATGCGCACTAATTTGCTCTGGGTGAGTATACGCCCTCGCCCCGGTCTAACCCTCGAAATTCCTGCCGCCATCAAGACGCTGGTGCCAGAGGCTTTGTTATTGGCTCCCTACTGGCGTAGTGCTTAAGCTAATAATTTATAATTGGTCTAATATTTAACTAATAAAATATATGTTGACAGTCTAAAGTGGATATGGAATATTGACTCTCGTAGTGAAGTTGAGCAGTTCCTGACCCGTTGCTTCGTTGGTTATATAGAGAGGATGACTCAGATGACGATTCGTATTAATGATGTTGCTCCAGATTTTACCGTTGACTCCACAGCCGGAAAGATTAATCTCCATGAGTGGATTGGCGATAGCTACGCCATTCTCTTCTCCCACCCGCGTGACTTCACCCCGGTTTGCACCACCGAATTTGGTGCGGTCGCCCAACTGGCTCCCGAATTCGCCAAACGCAACACTAAGGTCATGGGCGTCTCTGTGGACAATGTGGAAGAGCACAAAAAGTGGAAGCGGGATATTGAAGCCTTTGCTGGCGCACCTGCCGATTTCCCGATTATCGATGACACTTCTCTGCACGTTTCCAAGCTCTACGACATGCTCCCTGCGGATGCCTATCTTCCGGACAGCCGGACGGCAGCCAATACGGCAACGGTTCGCTCGGTATTTATCATCGGACCCGACAAGAAAATACGGCTCACCATGCTCTACCCCATGTCAGTAGGCCGCAACTTTGCGGAAATTCTGCGGGCTCTGGATGCCATTCAGATTACCGATGGGGTGCCGATTGCCACCCCGGCCAACTGGGTACCCGGTCAGGATGTGATCGTGGCGCTGTCCCTCAATGATGAACAGGCCAAAGACAAGTTTGGCGATATCAATATCAAGCTGCCCTACTTACGGATGGCTAAAGCCCCTAAAAAATAAGGGCTGCTAAGTGTTGTAGTCATGGCCCCGTCAGGTTCATCCGGATTTGACGGGGCTTATGTTTTTAATTCAATCGAAAACATTTTCAGTTGAATCCTCCCCATTCAGGGCATAATCTCAAGGGTCGGGAGAAATATCTTAGGAGGATTTTCAGCGATGCGCGTTCATGTTCTCCAGCATGTGGCTTTTGAAGGACTGGGCAGTATGGAAACCTGGCTTGAGGACCGCAAAGCCAGAGTGTCCTGGACGCGCTTTTATGAAAATAGCGCATTGCCAGCAACCACAGAGTTTGATTTACTGATTATTCTCGGTGGTCCAATGAGTATTCACGATGAAGCGACTTATCCCTGGTTGTCTGCGGAAAAACGCTTTATTGGTGAAACCATAGCAGCGGATTTGCCGATTCTGGGCATTTGTCTGGGTGCGCAGCTGGTTGCTAATGTCTGCGGGGCGCAGGTTGTTCCGGGCAAGCAGAAGGAGATTGGCTGGTTTCCCGTATATGCGGAAGTATCTGACGCCGATCATTTTCAATTTCCCCGGCAAATACAGGCTTTTCATTGGCATGGCGAGACTTTTGATTTGCCGCCTGGAGCGACCCGTCTGGCCCATAGCGCCGCCTGTGAGAATCAGGCTTTTCAGATAGGAAATCAAATCATAGGATTACAATTCCACCTGGAAAGTACGGCGTTCAGCATTGATGCCCTGATCCGACACTGTGCGGATGAAATTATTCCCGATCAGCCGACCATTCAGAGTGTGGAGCAGATGCTGGATGCTCCTTCAGACGCTTATGAGCAAATCCACGCACAGGTTCAGCGCGTTCTGGATTTTCTCAGCACTCAGGTGCCACAGAAGGTTTTGTAAACTCCGAAGCTTTCGGGTGCGGGCTGCGCGTAGCTTTCCAGACCGGGGCGTTCAGTAAAGGGCTCGGCGAGGACTTCGAGCAGCTGGCGGAAAAGACCGAGATCCCGGTTTTGGGTGGCTGCATTCAGGGCTTCTTCCACTTTATGATTGCGCGGGATATAGATGGGATTCACCTGATCCATATGTCGTGCTATTTCCTCAGCCTGCATGGGTTCCCGCGCCAGGCGATCCTGCCAGCGTTGCAACCAGGCATCCGCAGTTGCAGCATCTTCAAACTGGCTGCGCAACGCCGCAGGGTTCCCCAGAGCTACAGCCGACAGGCTTCGGAATGCCCGGGTATAATCCACGGATTGACCTTCCAGCGTCGTCAGAAAGTCCTGGGCCAATTCCTGGTCCTGTTCTTCCTCTGTGTGCAGGCCCAGTTTGGCGCGCATACCCTGTAGCCAGTAAGCTGCATAAACTTTCGGGAAATGGTTGATGGCTGCGGTCAGCTGGCGAATGGCGGCTTCGCTGTCAGGATCAACCAGTTCGACCAGAGTTTCCGCAAAACGGGTCAGATTCCACTGGGCGATCAGCGGTTGATTGCCGTAGGCATAGCGTCCCTGACTGTCGATAGAGCTGAATACGGTGGCAGGGTCGTAGCGGTCCATGAAAGCGCAGGGACCGTAATCAATGGTCTCTCCGGCAATGCTCATGTTGTCGGTGTTCATGACGCCATGGATGAATCCCACCAGCATCCACCGGGCAAGCAGCGCCGCCTGCCGGTCGGCGACGGCATTAAACAGGGCGAGATAGGGATTGGTAACGCTTTGTACTGAAGGATAATGACGGGCAATCGTGTAATCGGCCAGTTGCCGGACTTTTTCCTGATCATTACGAATCGCAAAAAACTGAAAAGTACCGACGCGAATATGACTGGCCGCAATGCGCGCCAGAATGGCACCGGGCAGCGGCATGTCGCGATGAATGATTTCCCCGGTGCTGACGGCCGCTAGTGCGCGGGTAGTAGGTATGCCGAGGGCGGCCATGGCTTCACCCATGAGGTACTCCCGGAGTACGGGGCCAATGGCTGCTTTGCCGTCCCCACCGCGCGAAAAAGGGGTGCGTCCGGAGCCTTTGAGCTGCAGGTCCCAACGTTGACCGTTCGGGTCGAGTAGTTCACCCAGCAACAAGGCGCGACCATCTCCCAATTGCGGGGATAGATTGCCAAACTGATGTCCGGCATAGGCCTGGGCCAAAGGCTGCGCACCCTGCGGAATTTCATTGCCGGAAAAAATAGCAGCGCCCTGGTCACTGTCCAGGGCGGCAGCGTCCAGTCCCAGTTGCGTCGCCAGAGCATGGTTGAAAAGCAACATATGGGGGGAAGGCACCATTGCCGCTTGCCAGGGGGCGAAAAATCCCTCCAGTTCACGGGCGTAGCTATTGTCAAAATGAAAGCCGTAAGTGCTCATGATTTATCGAAGTATCCAGAATTTGGCAGAGGGCCTGGAGGCTTTCTGTGCTAACGGCACGAGCCAAAATTGCGGCAAAGCCGCCGGACCCTCTGCTGTTTTCAGGTTCATTCCTGGGTCACCGCTTCGGGAATCCGCAACTTCACTGCACCGTCTTCCAGTGTGGCGCTGATCCGGGTGCCCTTGGGCAGATCTCCAAAAAGAATATGCTCGGCCAGAGGCTTTTTCAGGTGTTCCTGAATGACGCGCGCCATGGGCCGTGCGCCCATTTGCGGATCATAGCCCTTATCGCCCAGCCATTGCCGGAGTTCAGGACTGATTTCGAGACTGTATCCCTTGCTGAGGAGTTGCTCATCCAATTCCATGATGAATTTGTCGACCACATGGAGAATGGTGTCCCGAGACAGGGCGCTGAAGGGCACAACCGCATCCAGACGATTTCGGAATTCCGGTGAAAATACCCGCCGGATAGTTTCCATTTCCTGACCACCTTCCAGTTCTGCGGGCTTCATGAAGCCAATGCTGGCCTTGTTTCGGGTCTCGGCGCCGGCATTGGTGGTCATGATCAGGACGACATTGCGGAAATCTACCGAACGACCGCCAGCATCGGTCAGCTTGCCGTGGTCCATGACTTGCAGCAATACATTGAAAATATCCGGATGGGCTTTTTCAATTTCGTCGAGCAGTAGCACGGAATGAGGGTTACGACTGACCGCTTCCGTCAGTTGACCGGCCTGATCATGCCCCACATAACCCGGAGGCGCGCCAATGAGACGGGATACCGTATGGCGCTCCATGTATTCACTCATATCGAAGCGCAACAACGGGATTCCCAGCAGGCTGGACAACTGGCGGCTGAGTTCGGTTTTGCCCACGCCAGTAGGTCCGGAAAACAGGAATGTGCCCACCGGTTTTTCGTTGTGCCGGAGTCCGGCCCGGGCCATTTTGATGGCTGCGGAAAGCTCATGAATGGCTTTTGCCTGTCCGTAGATGACCAGACCCAGATCTCTTTCCAGATTTTTCAGCGCCTGACGATCATCTAAAGAAACATTTTTGCCGGGAATGCGCGCTACGCGGGCCACCATTTCTTCAATGTCGTGGACGCCAATGCTTTTTTTCCGCCGCGAGGGAGGCAGTAATGCCTGAGCCGCACCCACTTCGTCAATCAGATCAATGGCTTTGTCAGGCAAGTGGCGATCATGAATATGCTTGACCGAAAGCTCCACTGCTGCCCGCAGCGCCGTGTCGGTGTAGCGGAGATTGTGGTGCTGCTCAAACTGGCCTTTCAGTCCGCGTAGTATTTGCACAGATTCTTCCTGAGAGGGCTCCGGAACATCAATTTTCTGGAAGCGCCGGGTAAGCGCCCGGTCTTTCTCGAAATGCTGGCGGAACTCCTGATAAGTAGTGGCGCCAATGCATTTGAGCTCGCCGGAGGCCAACGCCGGCTTGAGCAGGTTGGAAGCATCCATGGCGCCTCCAGAGGCTGCTCCGGCACCAATCAGAGTGTGAATTTCATCAATGAAGAGAATGCTGCCCGGCTGTTTGCGCAGCGCTTTCAAAACCGCCTTGAGGCGTTCCTCAAAATCTCCCCGATAGCGGGATCCGGCAATCAGGGCACCCAGATCCAGCGCGTAAATGGTGACATTCTCCAGCATTTCCGGCACTTTCCCGGCGACAATGGCTCTGGCAATGCCTTCCACAATAGCCGTCTTGCCGACCCCCGGTTCGCCGACAAACAAGGGATTGTTTTTGCGGCGACGTGCCAATACCTGCAAGGCTCTGATGACTTCCTCCTGACGCCCGATCAGCGGGTCCAGGCGTCCGGCACGGGCCATGGCATTGAGATTGCGTGCATAAGCCTGCAGAGGGTCCTTGCTGTTGCCCTTTTTTTCGGTACTCCCTTCGACTTCTTCTTCTTCTTCCTCGTCCATGGCTTCATCCTTGCGCATTCCGTGCGCCAGATAGTTGACAACGTCAAGTCGGGTAACGTGTTCTTTCTGCAAGAAGTAAACCGCATGGGATTCGCGCTCGGCAAACATGGCGACAATAACATTGGCCCCGGAAACGGCATCCTTGCCTGCGGATTGGACATGGTAGAGGGCGCGCTGAATGACCCGCTGAAATCCTACGGAGGGCTGGGTGTTGACGGTTCCGGCGGGGCCCATGGCGGGGACCTTGCGCTCCAGAAAGTTTTGCAATTCCATGGATAGATGCTCGGCATTCCCGCCACAGGCCTTGAGTACATCCAGCCCTTCTGGGTTGTCCAGCAGAGCCAGCAGCAAATGTTCTACCGACGCATACTCATGACCGTATTGACGGGCAATCTGAAATGCCTGGTTGATGGATTTTTCCAAGGCCTTGTCAATCATCGGGATTACTCCTTTTCCATGATGCAGCGGAGTGGGTGCTGGTGTTGCCGGGCATCTGCCGTGACCAGTGCGACCTTGGTTTCGGCCAGATCATAAGGGAATATACCGCAGAGACCCTTACCCTGATGATGTACGGACATCATCACCGCAACGGCTTCCTCATGAGGTTTATGGAAATAGGCTTCAAGAACATGCACGACATAATCCATCGGCGTGAAGTCATCATTCATCAGCAATACCTTGTACATCCTCGGCTCTTCCGTCTTCGGATCACGCTCCAGGATCGTACTGCGGCGATGCTGCGTTTTACTCATTTCCCAAGCTCCATGATTTACTTTGTCTGCCTCCATTGTGGCGTCTGCCCCGACCGCTGGCAAGGCGAAACCGCTTAAACAAACAGCTCAGGCTCGATTGGATATGGGGGCGGGCACCGACAAAAAAAAGCGCCGGGAAAATCCCGGCGCCAGCAGATGCAAAACTGCTGCAATTACTTGGTAATGTTGATTTTCGCCTGACTACGCAGCTGGGATACGAACTTGGCGGCTTCCTGCTGGGAAAGCTGGGCCTTGATGCGATCCTTCATGGCACTCAAAGGCGGCGGGGTCAAAGCACGCGTCGCCTGTACTTCAATGACATGGTAGCCGAACTGGGTCTGTACCGGACCTACAGGCTTGTCAATCGGCGCGGTTTCGATAGCCTGGGCGAAAGGCGGTACCACCATACCAGGAACAATCCAGCCGAGTTCGCCGCCATGGGCTGCACTGGCCTTGTCGATGGAGTCTTTTTCTGCCAAGGTTGAAAATTTCTTGCCAGCCTTGAGTTCAGCCATGATCTTGTCGGCTTCTGCCTTGGTTTTGACCAGAATATGCCGGACTTCGTATTCTTTTTTGCCCATGGCCTGCACAAATTTGTTGTACGCCGCCTGAATATCGGATTCGGGAACTGGATGCTCCTGAACATATTGGTCTACAGCGGCATCTGCCAATATCTGGCGCTTGGCCATAGCCAGTCGTTCTTTGACATCAGGAGACTGAGCCAGGTTATGGCTGGTGGCATACTGGGACAGGACTTCCATGTTGACCAGATTCTGCACGACCTGCTCGTGGGCATTGGGCTCTTTGGCCAGCGCCGGACTCATGGACATGATGGCCTGGACTTCACTATTGTCGATGGGGGTACCGTTGACAGTGGCTACAGGAGCAGCAAAAGCAGGTACTGCAAAAGCGCTGAGAGTGGCAGCAAGAATGACCGCGCGAAGTTTCATAAATTTTCCTTCAGGTTAAGTAATGCTCCCCTATTATCCATAGTCACAGACAAAGGGGAAGTGTTAGCAGGAACTACGTTGCAGTGGAATTTCTGTTTCCTGTCTTTTTTCAGGACCCAGAAGGAGTTCCACCAAGGTAAGGGCAAAGTCCATAGCCGTACCGGGACCACGTGAACTGATTAGTGGACCATCAACGACTACGGCAGAACTTTCATAATGATATTCCTTGCTGAGCGGATCCAGCACTCCCGGGTAGGCCGTTACATGGCGGTTTTCCAACAAGTGTTGGCGGGCCAGCAAACCCGGTGCCGCACAAATGGCCGCAATCAGTTTCCCCTGCTGTTTCCGCTGAAGCAGCAACTCCCGTAGAGGGCTGTGTTTTTCGAGGTTTTCAACGCCGGCTGCTCCTCCGGGAAGCACAATCACGTCCACCTCGGTAGCGGCCAGCTCATCCCAGGTGGTGTCGGGGATCAGGCAGAGGCCGCGACCACCGGTGACCGGCCCCGGGCGCAACGCGACGATCGTCACCTGACATCCGGCACGGCGCAGAATGTCACTACAAATAACGACTTCCATATCTTCAAAGCCGTCGGCGACCGGTATGAGTACCTGAATGGCTGAAGACATTAGACAGCAACCTCGTAATTTTTACCTAAGTGCATGATTACCAAATCCGCTCATTTCAGAAACCACGGTGCTTTGACCGCATTTTCATGGGATTTATCCCGATTCAAATTTATTGGCCAGAGGCAACAGACAAGGGAATCACTTCCTGAACGCTATGACCATTTTCATCAACAGGTACTGCCTGTTTTTCGAGAATTGCCAAAGCCTCGCGCAAAACATAATCTTTTCCCAGATTCGGTTTGAGGACGCTGGCAGCTTCCATGGCCTCTTCCGAAGCAGAGCCACTACTGGTTTTTGCTGTGACGAGGGCGGGCTTGCTGGCCGGTGCCGTAATGGTGTATTGCGGTTTTACCTTGCTGCAAGTGTCGGGAGCTTTGAGAACGCCCTGTAATTCCGATTCCTTGAGCAGATCTTCATCCATCGCTCGCAGCTGGGGATTGGCAGGCTGAATTTCCACATTGGGCACAATGCCCTGACTTTGAATGGAGCAACCCGCCGGCGTGTAGTACAGAGCGGTGGTCAGTTTGAGCGCGCCACCATTACTCAGGGGGATGACGGTCTGGACAGAACCTTTACCAAAACTGCGCTGCCCCATAACGAGGGCACGGTGGTCGTCCTTGAGTGCGCCAGTGACAATTTCGGCAGCCGAAGCAGAGCCGCCATTGATCAAGACGATCATGGGCGCGCCGTGAAGATAATCCGGGCCATGTGCCGTAAAGCGCATGTCGCTGTCGGGGGTTCGCCCTTTGGTGTAAACAATCAGTCCCTTGTTTAAAAAGGTATCTGCGGTTTCTACACCGGCGCCAAGGACCCCACCGGGATTATTACGTAAATCCAGAATCAGACCTTTCAGGTGTCCATGAGCGGCTTTTTCCAGTTGCTCCACGGCCTGGCGCGTTTTCCGACCGGTGTTTTCCTGGAACTGACTGATGCGAATATAGCCATAATCCGGTGCCAGCATGGCGGAGCGTACACTCTGAACCTTGATAATGGCGCGGGTAAGGGTCAAGTGGATGGGCTGATTCTGATGCGGACGCAAAATGGTCAGGGTGACCTGAGTGCCCGGTTTGCCGCGCATCATGTCCACGGTTTTTTGCAGACCAATACCCTGCAGTGCCTTGCCGTCAATTTTGACAATCAGGTCTCCGGGTTCGACGCCAGCTTTGGCGGCAGGAGTGCCATCAATAGGAGCGACGACCTTAAGCACACCATGATCTCCGGTCACTTCAATGCCGAGGCCACCAAACTTGCCATCGGTGACCACCTGCATCTCCTTGAATTCTTTGGGCGTCAGGTAAGCGGAGTGCGGGTCGAGGGCGCTGACCATGCCACTGATGGCACCGGTCATTAATTTTTTGTCAGAAGTAGGGTCCACATAATTGGATTTGACGATTTCAAAGACCTGACTGAGGGTCTGGATTTGTTCCAGGGGGATGTGGTTCTGATCCGCATCTGCGTAAGCACTACCCGCGTAACTGCTGCCCAGGCCCAGCATCAACACAACACTGAGCTTGAGCCATGTGCCAGCTGGGCGCGGCAGGATGCGATTGAGTGGGATCATAATGTATTTCTCCAAAAAGCATGCGTCCGGTTTCCAGGAATCGGAGGATCCGGATGAAATTCAGTTGTGAATGTAATCCAGAGGATTGACGGGATGACCGGCGTTGCGAATTTCAAAGTAAAGTCCGTCATTACCCAGTTCACCGCCACTGCCTACCGTGCCTACCTGATGCCCTGCTGCGATTTGTTCGCCGACATGGGCATCGGTGGAACCCAGATGTCCATAGATGCTGAGCAGGCTATGACCAATCTGAACAATTACAATTTGTCCGTAACCTCTGAGCGGGCCAGCATAAAGTACCATGCCGGGAGCAATGGCGCGAACCGGTGTTCCTTGTGCCGCCTGAAAAGTAATACCCTGCCAGTCGAGACCGCCGGTTACACGCGGACTGCCATAGCGTGCGGTAATGGGACCGTTAACGGGTGCTGGATAGCGGCCATGGCCGATGATCGGGGTGCTGGGCGGGCTGATGCTCGGGCTGGGAGCAGGCCGGAGTACTGGCGGCGGAGGTGTCGCGGGTGAGACCGCTGCCGGAACGGGTTTCCGGGGAACCGTGGTAATGTGCGGCGGATGAACTTCGATAGTCGGAGGTGCAGCATTTTCGGCAGCACGTTGGACTTGTTCCGCACGCTGTTGTTCCTCGGCTTTTTGCACGGCTGCAGCGCGTTGTTCGGCACGTTTTTCCGCAGCCAGGCGGCGTTGTTGGGCTGCTCTTGCCTCGGCGGCGGCGCGTGCTTGCGCTGCCGCACGCGCCGCCGCTTCGGCCGCTGCCTTGCGTCGCGCTGCTTCGGCAACAGCCTCCTGGTGTCGGAACTGAACCACCAGGCGACTCACCAAGCCATTAAGAATATTGGCGTTAGCCTGTAATTCGGCAATTTTGGCCTTGTCTTTGGCGATCCGGTCGGTCAGCTGATTTTCGAGAGTGGCATGTTGCTGACGCTGCTGGTTCAGGGTATTTTCCTGGGCCTGGATTTGCGTGGCGAGTTTCACTAATCCCGCTTCTCTCAGCTCTACCTGGTGTTGTGTCTGAACGATTTGTGCCGCCGTATTTTGGGTTTTTACAATGAGCGTGCTGCGGGCTTTGGCTAGGGAAGCGTAATAAACACTCATCCGTCCCAATTCTCCGGGCTTTTCGGTTTGTAGCCAGACCGCGAGGGGGGTTGTCCCACCGAGCATGTAAGCCCCCCGCAATTGTTTACCCAGAATTTCTTTCTGCTGGACCAACTCTGCCTGCAATGCCGTTATTTTTTGTTTCAGTTCATTCAGTTTTATTTGGGTTTGTTGTTGTTGCGCCTGAATGCCAGCCAGCTTTTTTCGGGTCGTCGCAATTTTTAGATCAAGCATTTTGATTTCGTCGCGCAGTTCCGCCTGGGTTTTTTGACCGGCGTTCAGATGGGCCTGAATTTGCCCCAGATTCTCGTGGAGATGCTCCAGTTTTTCGCGACTGTTTTGGATTTTTTCCTGAAGCGAACTGGCATCTGCTCCCAGTGGGAGTAATCCGGTCAGTATCAGCAGAGTAACCGAACGGAGCAAAATCCTCGAGGTCATTTAGGCAGTCTGCACCAGATTTTTTCCGCCCATTTCCGGTGGTTTGGGCAAACCCATAAGATGCAGAAGCGTTGGCGCCAGATCTTCCAGAGCACCGCCCGACAATAGCTCGGCAGGACGTCCAATATACAACAGGGGCACCGGGTTGCAGGTATGCGAAGTGTGTGCCTGACCACTTTCGGTATCCAGCATCTGCTCAACATTCCCATGGTCTGCGGTAATCAGAACTTCTCCACCGACATTACGTACGGCGCTGACAATACGTCCGAGGCTTTGATCGACGGCCTCTACTGCCGCAATGGCGGCACTGAGTTTGCCGCTGTGACCAACCATATCGGGGTTGGCAATATTGCAGATGATGGCATCATATCGGCGACTTTCCACCTGCTCTACCAGCGCATCCGTCAGGGCATTCACACTCATTTCCGGCTGCAGATCGTAGGTGGTGACCTTGGGAGAAGGAATCAAAATCCGGTCTTCGCCAGGATAAACGGTTTCGTCGCCACCATTCAGAAAGAAGGTTACATGCGCGTATTTTTCTGTTTCGGCAATGCGTAACTGATGTAATCCGTGTTGGGCAAGCCATTCCCCGAAGGTGTTTTTGAGCCGGGTCGGAGGAAAAGCCACATGGACGTCAAAATGTTCACTATATTCAGTGAGTGTCACAAAATCTGCGAGTTTGGGCGTGGCCTGACGGGGAAAGCCGTCGAAGTCGGGCTCAATGAAGGGGCGGGTAATCTGCCGGGCGCGATCAGAACGAAAGTTCATGAACAGGACGGCGTCATGATCCTTAATACAGATGGGTGTGCCGCCGATTTGTGAGGGGGCAACAAATTCATCACTTTCGCCCCGGGCATAAGCGGCGGCCAGCGCCTCCTGACCCGTGGCATAGTGGGTACCTTTGCCAAGAGTAAGCAAATCATAAGCCTGTTGTACCCGATCCCAGCGATGATCCCGATCCATGGCATAAAACCTACCAATCAGCGAGGCCAGTTCGCCACCGTGGGTTTTCAATTCGGCTGACAGTTTTTCCAGAGAATTTTCCGCGCAGCGGGGTAGGGTGTCGCGTCCATCCAGAAAAGCATGTACGTACACCCGTTCCGCTCCCCGACTTCGGGCCAGACGCAGGGCGGCAAACAGGTGTTCTTCGTGGGAATGAACCCCCCCCGCCGAGAGTAATCCAAGGATATGGACCGCTCCGCCCTGAGCTTTGGCCGTATCAACTGCCGCACAAAGTGCGCTGTTTTTATAGAAACTTGCGTCGATGATGCCACGGTTGATGCGTTCGTATTCCTGGTAAACAACCCGTCCGGCCCCGATATTGATATGCCCGACTTCACTGTTGCCCATCTGCCCGCCGGGCAGCCCGACGGAAGCCCCGGAGGCATTGAGGAGGTTATGAGGATGGCTACGCCACCAGCCGTCCCAGTTAGGCGTATGGGCCAGGGCAATGGCATTGTTTTCAGGATCTTCGCGATAACCCCAGCCATCCAGGATCAGCAACAGTACGGGGCGCGGTGTGTGGGCCATCAATTTCCTCTAAACCGGGAAGGAATACAAATTAAGGACGCATTAAAGCAGATCAGGCGAATTCTGTCATGGGGTCATCACCAGGGGTTTGAGATGCCAGATATCGGCATTATATTCCCGAATGGTGCGGTCGCTGGAAAAGACACCGCTGGCAGCACTGTTCAAAATACTCAGACGCTGCCATTCGGTCTGGTCACGCCACAATGCTGCTGCCTCCTGTTGTTTCAGCTTATAGCTGGTGAAGTCGGCCAGTACCATCCAGGGATCATGCGGATTATTGAGGGTGTGCATGATGGGATCAAAAATGCCCGGTTCAAAGGCATTGAAATACCCGCTGTGCAGGAGATCCATCACTCTCTGCAGATCGTGGTCGGCCTGCAAATAAACTTCTGGATGATAGTTGCCCCTTAACTGACTGACTTCCTGGGCATTCAGGCCAAACAGAAAAAAGTGTTCGGGCCCGACGGCATCGCGTATTTCAATATTGGCACCATCCAGCGTACCAATCGTCAGTGCGCCGTTCATCATGAACTTCATGTTGCCGGTTCCTGAGGCTTCCTTGCCTGCCGTGGAAATTTGCTCGGACAAATCGGTGGCTGCACAAATCTGTTCCATAAGGGAAACCCGATAGTCCGGCAGGAAACAGACCCGCAAGCGACCGGCGGTATCGGCATCATGATTGACCACGTTGGCAATGTTGTTGATGAGTTTGATGATCCGCTTGGCCATGAAATAACCGGGGGCGGCTTTCCCGGCGAATAGCACATTACGCGGGGTGACTTCGGAGCCTTCACCGCGTTTGATGCGATCATAAAGGTGAATGACATGGAGGGCGTTGAGCAGTTGCCGCTTGTATTCATGAATGCGTTTGACCTGGGTATCAACCATGGCACCCGGAATAAAATGCACACCGGTTTGTTCCAAAACCAGCTTGGCGAGGCGGGCCTTGTTAATTTGGCGAACCGCATCCCAGCGTTTGCGGAACGTGGCGTCTTCTGCAAAGGGGGCCAGGGCCTTGAGATGATCCAGGTCGTTCTTCCAGTCAGGACCAATTTGCTCGGTAAGCAGTTCCCGCAAGGCGGGGTTGGCCCACTGCAACCAGCGCCGGGGCGTGACGCCATTGGTTTTGTTGTTGAACTTTTGGGGCCAGAGCTTATGGAAGTCGGCGAACAGTTCGTCGCAAAGCAGTTCCGTGTGCAGTGCGGCTACGCCGTTGACGGAAAAGCTCCCCACCACCGCCAGGTGGGCCATGCGGACCATTTGTTCGCCATTTTCCTCGATGATGGACAGGCGTTGTAGCAAGGCATTATCCCCTGGCGCCCGACGGGCCACTTCCTGCAGGAAACGGCCATTGATTTCAAAAATGATTTCCAGAAGGCGTGGCAGGAGCTGGCGAAACAGGCGTACCGGCCAGCGTTCCAGAGCTTCTGGAAGCAGGGTATGGTTGGTATAGGCCATGGTGTGGCTGGTAATTTTCCAGGCGCTATCCCAGTCCAGACCATGTTCATCCATCAACAGGCGCATCAGTTCCGGTACTGCGCAACTGGGATGCGTATCGTTGAGCTGAAAACAGTGATGTTCGGCAAAATGGGTAAAATTTTCACCATGTACAGCGACCCAGTCGGCCATCACATCCTGTAGACTGGCCGAGGCCAGAAAATACTGCTGACGCAAACGCAGTTCCTTACCATTTTCACTGCTGTCATTGGGGTAAAGCACCATGCTGATATGTTCAGCATTATTTTTGGCCGCTACGGCTTCGGGATAAGCCCCTGCATTGAATTCGCCGAGATCAAATATATCGGTGGAGGCAGCGCGCCACAGTCGCAGGGTGTTGACGACCTCATTGCGATAACCCGGTATGGGAATGTCATAGGGAACAGCGAGGACATCGTGGGTATCCACCCAGCGATGCTGTAACCTGCCCTGAGCATCCTTATACACATCGCTGCGCCCAAAAAAATGAATGTGACGCACGCGTTCTGGTCGTTTCAGTTCCCAGGGGTAACCATTTTTCAGCCAGTGATCGGGTTCTTCAACTTGCTCACCCCCCCGAATTTCCTGACGAAACATGCCATAACTGTAGCGTATGCCATAACCCGTGACGGGGAGCCCCAGTGACGCACAGCTATCGAGAAAGCAGGCAGCCAGACGACCTAGTCCGCCATTCCCCAGACCCGCATCGGGTTCTGTCTCAATGACGTCTGTCAATTGTCGATGTTCCTGTTCAAGCGCTGCTCCTGCCGCTTCTTCCAACCCCAGATTAAGTAGGGCGTTACCCATGGTGCGGCCCAGCAAAAATTCGAGGGACAGGTAGAAAGTACGTTTGCCTTTCTCTTCCATAACTTTCTTGTGGGTTTTTTTCCAGCGTTCCACCAGACGATCACGCAGGCTCATGGATAGCGCAGTATAGAGATCTTTTTTCGAGCCGGTTTCTTCTTCGGCACCGAGGGTATGAAAGAGGTAATGACGGGTATCTGAGCACAGGCTGCTGGCATCCATTCCCAGGGGTGGTAAGACACAGGCGTTTTTAGCGGGGCGTCTGGCAGGCATGAAGCAGTTCCTCATATGCGGATGGTCGACACCCCCATCATAGAATGATGTTATGGAGAAATGAAAGGGAATGTGAGGTCTGAATTCAGTGACGATTCATGCTTGATCGCCATTTCAGGCAAGCACGATAAAGATGCTAATCTTGCAGTCGTAAAGGTGTTGCTGAGCATTAATCAGGTCAGCAATTCATGTCCTTGAAAAGGAGTCGTCCATGGCTAAATCTTTGGCGGATTTTATACGCAGTGCGCGCAGTCAGATTCGTGAAGTGGATTGCGATACTCTGGAAGACTGGTTGCGTACCCGCGACGACTTGGTGCTGGTGGATGTGCGGGAAGCCCATGCTTTTGTCGAGGGGCATCTACCGGACGCTATTCATGTTCCCCGAGGCTATCTGGAAGCCCTTGCTGATCCAGATTACGGCCATTGCCACCCGGTGTTATCCCAGGCGCGGGATCAGGTGGTGGTGTTGTATTGTGACAGCGGAACGCGTTCCGCACTTTCTGCCGTCACTTTGCAGGAAATGGGTTTTAACGAGGTATATAACCTGGGTGGCGGCATCAATGTCTGGGATGCAGAAGATAAGCCCATTGTGACCTGATGCGTTGAGCTTCAATCGGGCAGCTGGCAGCGGCTCGATTGAAGCGACGGCATTAATTACTCAATCTGGCTTCCAAAATTTTCCTGGTAACGTTTTTTGAATTCGCTCCAGGTGAAATGATGATTTTGGGTGCCAGCCGTTTCAATTTTGTAGGCGCCCATCAACGAGGCAATTTTACCACTGGTTTCCCATCCCAGATTATGTTCAAGGCCGTAAAGCAGACCGGCCCGATAGGCGTCGCCGCAACCGGTGGGATCAAGTACGGCCCTGGGTTTTGCTGCAGGAATGTGGGTTTCCTGGTCTTCGTGATAGATGACGGAACCCTGTTCGCCTTTGGTGACGATCAGCGCTTTCAGGCGCTGGCGTAACTCCGCGACGCTCAAGCCGGTACGGGCCTGAACCATCTGGCATTCGTAGTCATTAACCGTCAGATAGTCGGCCATATCAATGAGACGGGTCAGGGTTGCTGCGTCAAACAGCGGCAGCCCCTGTCCGGGATCAAACAGTGTGGGAATGTCTGCGCGGGTCAAGTCCTCCAGATGCTGGATCATGGCCCCCAAACCATCGGGTGAGACAATGGCCCAGTGCACATCGCTGGGGATTTGCCCGTCCAGATGATTTTCCTGGGCCATAAACATCGCACCGGGATGAAAAGCGGTGATCTGATTGTCGTCCAGATCGGTGGTGATAAAGGCTTGCGCCGTATAATGATCGGGGAGGATGCGAATCAGATGGGTATCCAGGCCCTGCTGTTTGATGTGCTCAAGGTAGGGTGTGAAATCCTGGCCAGCGGTGCCGGCAATGACGGGGTTTCCTCCCAGCAGCTTGAGATTGTAAGCAATGTTACCGGCACAACCGCCAAAATCGCGACGCATTTCCGGTACGGTAAAAGACACATTCAGCATGTGTACTTGCTCAGGCAGGATGTGGGCCTTGAAACGGTCCTGAAACACCATAATGGTATCAAAGGCCAGTGATCCGCAGACGAGTGTGGACATGGCAACTCCTTGTTGGGTTTTTGTCAAATTGTTGGGTTGGGTGTGGTATTTTTGCTGAAAACAGACTATTATCATAACAGGTTTTCACGAATTGTGTTGTCCTGTCCGAGGTGGGTCTGGTCATGAACAGGGGTTTGCGTACATTGCTGGCGGTTTCCATGCTGGCTCTTGCCGTTCCGGCTTGGGCTGAGGGTTCTGCTGCCCACGATCAGACCTATGTGAACCTTTTCGGGGGTAATACTTTTTTCAGCGGTGCTACTGGTCTCGCTCATCATGATGGTAATGCAGTGCTGGGGTTGCGTCTGGGTCAGCGTCTCAGTGCGCATCTGGGTGTCGAGGCGCAGGTGGCTGCGGCTTTTGCCCATTTGCAGGACGCTGCACCCAATGCTGACGCTAACCAGTACAGTGGCGCGCTGCTCGGCAATGTGTACGCCTTTGCCGGCCCGGACACCCCCTATGTTTCTCTGGGTCTGGGTGCTTCCAGTAATCGCTTTAATCAGGATCTGGGGCGCGGTACTTCGCTGATGGGCGTATTGGGACTGGGTTATCAATATTCCCTGGGGGATCATTTTGGGTTGCGCCTGGATGTCCAGGATCAACTGCTGTTCAATACCCCGACGCCCAGCGCCGCAAACCTCAACAATGTGCAGGTGACGGGCGGTATTTCCTATTTTTGGGGCGGCAGCAAAAAATCGGCCTTTCCAGTCATCGGTCCTGCCCATCCCTGAAGCTTGAGTGGATTTTGTTTGCGGGGTGAGCGTCTTTCACTTCGCTTGGCCGTGTATCCTTTGCTATAGTGCGCTCTGTCCCCGTCGACGATCAATTCATCGGCCACGCCAGCAAGGAGCCTGAACGCATGTCCAAAAGCCATCTTTTTACTTCTGAGTCTGTTTCCGAAGGTCATCCCGATAAGGTCGCAGACCAGATTTCCGATGCCATCCTTGATGCCATTCTGGCGCAGGATCCGCGTGGTCGGGTAGCCGCTGAAACCCTGATTACTACCGGCCTGATTGTTCTGGCCGGCGAAATTACGACGACGGCTAACGTCGATTACGCAGACGTTGCCCGTCAGACGGTGCGCCGGATTGGCTATGATTCATCGGAAATGGGCTTTGACTGGGCCTCCTGCGCGGTGATGCAGACGCTCGACAAGCAGTCTCCGGATATTGCTCAGGGTGTGAATGAAGGGGCCGGTCTGGATCTGGACCAGGGCGCTGGTGATCAGGGCCTCATGTTCGGTTTTGCCTGTGATGAAACCGACGTGCTGATGCCAACTCCCATTTATTTTGCCCATCGTCTGACCGAACGCCAGGCTCTGGTACGTAAGGATGGCCGCCTGCCCTGGTTACGTCCCGATGCCAAAAGTCAGGTGACGGTGCGTTACGAAGATGGTCGCCCGGTAGCTATTGATGCCGTCGTCCTCTCCACCCAGCATAGCCCCGATATCAGTCATGCCGATCTGGTGGAAGCGGTGCGGGAAGAAATCATCAAGCCGGTATTACCGCCGGAAATGTTGCACAAGGACACCAAATATTTGATCAACCCCACCGGACGCTTTGTCATTGGCGGACCCGTAGGCGATTGTGGCCTGACGGGCCGCAAAATCATTGTAGACACCTACGGTGGTCAGGGCAGTCACGGTGGTGGTGCTTTTTCAGGTAAGGATCCTTCCAAGGTAGACCGTTCTTCTTCTTACGCCGGTCGTTACGTGGCTAAAAATATTGTTGCTGCAGGTCTGGCGAGTCGCTGTGAAGTTCAGGTGGCTTATGCCATTGGGGTATCCCAGCCGGTCAGCCTGATGGTTGATACTTTTGGCACCGGTAAAATTGATGATGATCGCATCGCGGCGCTGGTCCGTGAGCATTTTGATCTGCGTCCCAAGGGTATTATTCAGATGCTGGATCTGCTCCGTCCGATTTATGGTAAAACCGCTGCTTATGGGCATTTCGGTCGTGAAGAACCGGAATTTACCTGGGAACGTACCGACAAGGCTGCAGCCTTGCGGGATGCTGCTGGATTGCGATAAAAAGACCTCTGCGCGGAGAACCTCTCCGCCGGAAGTTCGGGCCGAGGAGCGCTGCAGTCGCCAGGTCTCTGGTGGTCAGGCTCGGCCCGTTTTCCTTCGTGTAAAACCGCGCTCGCCTTCATGATCAAAGGAACTACCTACATGAATGCTGTGCTTAAAACGGGTGAAGACTTTAAAGTGGCTGATATGTCTCTGGCCGCCTGGGGACGTAAGGAAGTCCGTATTGCTGAAACGGAAATGCCGGCATTGATGGCTATCCGCCGGAAATATCAGGCTCAGCAGCCCTTGCAGGGTGCGCGTATTGCGGGCTGCATTCATATGACCATCCAGACCGCTGTACTTATCGAAACCCTGGTGGCTTTGGGGGCTGAAGTGCGCTGGTCTTCCTGCAACATTTTTTCTACGCAGGATCAGGCTGCAGCAGCTGTTGCAGCCGCAGGCGTTCCTGTTTTTGCCTGGAAGGGCGAAAGCGAGGAAGAATACTGGTGGTGCGTAGAACAGACCATTACGGGTCCTGACGGCTGGCGCCCCAATATGCTGCTGGATGATGGTGGAGACCTCACAGGATTGCTCCATGAGAAGTATCCCGAGTTGCTGGAAGGCATCCATGGTGTTTCCGAAGAAACGACCACAGGCGTGCATCGTCTTTGGGAAATGGCCAGGGAAGGCAAGCTCAAGGTGCCGGCCATCAATGTCAACGACTCGGTGACCAAAAGCAAAAATGACAACAAATACGGTTGTCGTCACTCCCTCAATGATGCCATCAAGCGGGCCACGGACCATTTGTTGTCTGGTAAGCGCGCCCTGGTTCTGGGCTATGGGGATGTGGGCAAGGGCTCGGCAGCCTCCCTGCGTCAGGAAGACATGATTGTGCGCGTCACCGAAGTGGATCCCATTTGTGCCATGCAGGCCTGCATGGATGGCTATGAAGTGGTTTCGCCCTACAAAAAGGGTATCAACGATGGTACCGATGCCTGTATTGATCGGGATCTGCTGGGCCAGACGGACTTACTGGTTACTGCTACCGGTAATTACAATGTCTGCGATGCGGGCATGTTGAAGGCCCTCAAGAAAGGCGCTGTCGTTTGTAATATTGGTCATTTCGACAATGAAATTGATACGGCTTTCATGCGTGCGAACTGGGCCTGGGACGAGGTTAAGGCTCAGGTGCATAAAGTGTATCGTGATGCGCCGGCAGGCAGGGACTTTGATGCAGACAGTGATGATTACCTGATTCTCCTTTCTGAAGGCAGACTGGTGAATCTGGGCAATGCTACCGGGCATCCCAGTCGCATCATGGATGGTTCTTTTGCCGATCAGGTGTTGGCGCAGATACATCTTTACGGGGAGCGCTTTGCTGATCTGCCTGCCGCACAGAAGTCTTCGCACATCAGCGTCACCGTCCTGCCGAAAACCCTGGATGAAGAAGTGGCCCGTTACATGGTGGAAGGTTTTGCCGGGGTGCTGACCCAGTTGACATCGGCTCAAGCCGAATATCTGGGCGTTGACGTCCACGGGCCTTTCAAGAACGACGCGTATCGTTACTGATGGCGCACTCCGTCGAGTTTTTTCCGCCCAAAAATGCTGCAGGCGAACAACGCCTGCAGGAAGCCATCCGTGCCTTGCTGCCTTTAAAGCCGGAGTATGCTTCTGTGACTTTTGGAGCAGGTGGTTCTACGCGAGAACGGACTTTCGCTACGGTGGACATGATCCGCAAGGATTATGCTCTGGAAGCCGTCCCGCATCTTTCCTGCATTGGCTCTACGGAATCGGGTATCCAGGAAATTCTGGAAGATTATCGAACCCAGGGTATTCAGCGCATTGTCGCCCTGCGTGGTGATTTACCAGAAGGCATGAGTAACCCTGGTCATTTTGAATATGCAGCCGATCTGGTGGGTTTTATCCGTCAGTTCGGCGGTTTTAAAATTTATGTAGCCGGATATCCGGAAGTGCATCCCAAGGCCGTTTCTGCTGAAGAGGATTTGCAGCATCTGGTGGAAAAGGTGCAGGCGGGTGCAGATGCGGTTATCACCCAGTATTTTTATAATCCCGATGCGTACTTGCAGCTCCGGGATGATTTACAACGGCGGGGCGTTGAGGTGCCGATTGTAGTGGGTGTCATGCCCATCACAAATTTTGAACAGATTTCCCGTTTTTCGGCCATGTGCGGAGCCGAGTTACCGCAATATTTGCGGCGCCGCATGGAAGCTTATGGAGAAGATCTGCAGTCCCAATATCAGTTGGGGATTGAGTTGCTGAGTCGGCAGTGTGAGACATTACTTTCGCAAGGCGCACCCAGCCTGCATTTTTATACGCTGAATCAGTCCGAGGCGACTACGGCCATCTGGCAGAATCTCGGGCTTTAAGTACTTTTGACGCCATTATCGAAGCCTCGAAAGCGTGGGTAATGGCGTTTTCTGTTGACCGGCTGATAACCTTTGTTAAACTGGATTCAAGACGGCCATGGAATATATTGGTCAGCAAAAGAATTTTTCACTATAAGAGGTTCATACCATGTCTAAAAAGTATCCTGTTGTTGCAGTCACCGGTTCTTCGGGAGCTGGTACAACTACGGTCAAACATGCATTTCATGACATTTTTCGGCGCCTGAAAGTCAATCCGGTCATCATTGAAGGAGACAGCTTTCACCGTTATAACCGGGCGGAAATGCGTGAAGCCATTGCCCAAGCAGCAGCAGAAGGTAAGACCATCAGCCACTTTGGTCCCGAAGGTAATGATTTTGAATCTCTGGAACGTCTGTTCCGTAGTTACGGAGAGACTGGTCATGGCCAGATGCGTTACTACGTGCATGATGATGAGGAAGCGGAACTGCGGGGTAGTGCTCCGGGAACCTTTACGCCATGGCAGGATATGCCTACGGGTACGGATCTGCTTTTTTATGAGGGACTGCACGGCGGGGCGAAAACCGAAGATGTGGATGTCGCCAATTATGTGGATCTTCTGGTTGGTGTCGTGCCGGTTGTGAATCTCGAATGGATCCAGAAAATTCATCGTGATAATTCCCAGCGTGGGTATTCAGCAGAAGCCATTGTAGACACGATTTTGCGCCGTATGCCGGATTATATTAATCATATAACTCCCCAGTTTTCGCGCGCGCATATCAACTTTCAACGTGTCCCTTTGGTGGATACTTCCAATCCTTTCATAGCTCGGGATATTCCCACACCTGATGAGAGCATGGTAGTCATTCGCTTTCGGGATCACAAAATTGAGCATTTCCCGACCTTGTTGCAAATGATTCCCGGAAGCTTCATGTCGCGTTCCAATACCCTGGTTATTCCGGGTACGAAAATGGGCTTTGCCATGGAAGTGATTCTCGGGCCGCGCATTGAACAGATGCTGGATGAAAAAAAAGAAGCACTCTGATAGCGCGTTAGTTTCATCCTGGTGACATCCGGTATCGGTAACATCGATACCGGATTTTTTATGTCCTGCATTTTAAGCCAGAGAAGACAGATCAGCAGTTTCTGTCATGACGAAACTGTAGAGATGTCATGACGTGTCATGCAGAATCAGAAGAAATACAAACAGTTCTATTTGTATGATGTGTTGATGCTTGTTCATAATAAACAAGTTGTTACAAATAATTCTTGGGTTTTGTAGAGGTTTCTGAGATTTTGGCCCCTTTCTTGCTATTAAGTGTTTTGAGTGCTCTGGCATTCAAAAACCGCTTAACGGCTAGGAGGAGGTATGAAAATTATGGGTAAGTCTGCGAAATCACCCGCTACAAAAGCAGTCATTCTGGCAGTGGCCTGCACGTTGGGTGCAATGGTCCCTGTGGCCGCCAATGCGGCGATAGGTTCGGCCTGTTTATTTGGCCAGGGCCGTATTTTGGGCACCGGAGCAGTAACAGCGATAGACGGTGCTGCTGGTGGTGGTATCAACCCCTGGGCAGTGATTTCGGGTTATGGCACCAATCAGCAAATTGGCGCGACCGCTTTTTATTCACATGTATTGCTGAACAACTATAACTTGAACGCTTACGGCGCATCGGTCGGATTATTCAACCGTATTGAGATCTCTTTTGCCCGGCAGGGGTTTAGTTTAGGCAATACGGGTCAAACGCTCGATCATCGTATCCTAAGTGTTGTGAGTGGATCGTCGGTGCCTTTGGGAACTTCCACGACTTCTGCAGCACTTGGTCTGAGCGGACCCGCATTTTTTGGCAGCAACTATGATCTGAATCAGGACATTGTCGGCTTAAAGGCAAGACTTTTCGGTAACGTTGTCTATGATCAGAATTGGTGGGAACCGGAGGTATCCGTCGGCGTGGATTTCCATCATAACGAAATGCCCAAAAATCTGGCGGACACTCTGCATGTAGCGCGCAATGGGGTCAGTTATTACCTGAGTGCAACTAAGGTTTGGCTGAATGGTCTGTTCGGTTTAACGACATTAGCGGACGTGAATATTGATGTGACCAATGCGAACCAGCAAGGCTTGTTAGGTTTTGGTGGTGTCAACGGCATGCGTTACAAAGTCCTTCCCGCAGCCTCTGTGGGTGTTTTCTTGAACCGTCATGTGGTACTTGGTGCAGAATATCGAGATAGAGCTATGCTCGAAAGTGGTGTACGGGCGCGTTACAACTGGCTTGAATGAGGTGGCGTACTGTTGCTACAAAGGGTTTCCGACTCAAAGAGCAACATAAGGAGTACGCCGTGGAAAAGAATA
>Ga0172382_10001298_pt1 | contig 45050 bp, 46 predicted proteins | sample Leawel138RmetaG_FD_122245 | JGI IMG/M metagenome (GOLD analysis project Ga0172382, IMG submission 122245) | Leachate microbial communities from a municipal landfill in Southern Ontario, Canada - Leachate well 138R metaG | ecosystem: Engineered > Solid waste > Landfill > Unclassified | place...
CTCGACCTCGACATGATCGATCAGCCGGGCCGGTCTTTCCTGCGGCGCGGAGGCCGGAAGAATATCGTCCTCTACCATTCGTTCACATGCCTTTCGATCCGGAGGCCGAAGCGTTCGCCCTGCAGGGCGAGGGATGCGGCGGCCGCGCTGCGGGTGGTCCCGCCCATGCTGACGTCCAGCGGTCGGTCGGTCGGCGTGCCGAGCGTGATGACATCGCCCACCCCAAGCCGTTCGAGCTCCCGCAGGCCCAGCCGCGTGCGGCCGATGACGGCCGAGATTCCGATCTTCTGCCGGGCGATGGCCTGCGATCTTTGCCCCGGTTCCGGCCTGCTGCGGGGTTGGCCGGCATAGCGCCTGGCCAACTCCGTCACGATCGAGCGGCGCGCCGTGATCGCCAGTATTTCCGGCCCGGCATCGAGGCATAGCGGCAGGCAATATTCCGCTTCGCCGGCCGGCGCCGGCTGCGCGCCGCCCTGCAGCTTCGCATCCAGCTGGCTGGACAGGTCGCTGATGGCGGCTTTCACGAGATCGTCGATCACGATCCTGTCGCCGGGGGTTCTGATGTCCCTGTCGGTGATCGTATGCCCCAGCATGGCGCCGGCCAGCAGAGGCAGCGTGTCTGCCCGCGACGAGATGTGAAAGCCGCTATCGTGCTGCCATTGCGTGGTCCGGCCGGCATCGCCCCAAGTGTCGCGGCGCGCTTCGCACCAAGCGGGGGCGGGGGTGAGACGGCCCGATACCAGCCATGCGCGCGACCACTCATCCAGCCAGTCGGTAACCGGCTTGACCGCGATGGGCGAGGTCAGGGCGCATTCGGGAAGCCAGCTTCGCGGAGTGCCGGTCACCCCTGCCCCCGGATGCCGAACAGTTGCTGGATCATGTCGTTGTTGACGCTGATGATTTGCGAGGACGCCTGAAATCCGCGCTGGATCAGGATCAGGTCGCCGAATTGCGCCCCCAGATCGACGTTGGACGCTTCGAGCCGTCCGGACAATATGCTGCCGACCCTGCTGTCCTGCGCGGAGAGATACTGGACCTGGCCGAACCCGCTATGCGCGAACAGCCCGTTGCTGCGCTGCTGCAGCTTCTGCGGATCGCGGAAATCGGCCAGGGCGATGGCGCCCAGCTCGCGCGTTTCCTCATTGCTGTAGGCGATCTCGAACTGGCCCTGCTCATTGACCGTCAAGGTGGTGATGGTGCCGGTGCCATGTCCATCGACCTGCGACGCCCGCAGCGTGGAGACGGTGCCGGAGGAAAAGGAGGTGATGCCCGAAAAGTCGAATGCGACGGAAAGGCCGCTGTCGCTATCCTCGAAAGTCAGCGTCGTATTGGCGATATCCGGCAGGCCGCCCACGAAGTTCAGGGTCTGGGAACCGATCTCGTCGCCATCCCCGTCGGTCACCTGCACGGTCCACTGATTCGGCACCGTCTCCTCGCGGGTCAGCGCGATGGTCCAGAGATGCTCCCCGCCCCCTTCATCGAAGAGCTTGAGATCGGAAATCGTGTGGGTCGTGGCGGTGGAGGAAAGGTTGTCGGAAAAGACGATCTTCGTGGTCTGCTCGGGTGGGCTGGTGCGCGCCGTGTCGATATTCAGGCCGACCGGACGGCCGCCGGAATCGAGCACCGCCAGCCTGAGGTCCGTGCCCGCGAGCACGACATGGCCATCCTCGTCGATCACGAAGCTGCCGGTGCGGGCGTAATAGGTCCGGTCGCCGTCGATCAGCGTGAGGAAGCCGCCGCCATCTATCGCGAGGTCGAGGTCGCGGCCGGTCTGGCGCAACTCCCCCTGCGAGAAATTTATCGTGACATCGTCGAAGCTGACCCCGTGGCCCTGGGCGCGGTAGCCCGCGCCATAGTTTAGCCCGCCTGCGCTGCCCCCGCCATAGATGTCGGAGAAGGAGATATCGGAAGCCTTGAAGCCCGCACTGTTGAGATTGCTGACATTGTTGCTGACCGTCTTCAGCCCTTGCGAATAGGCATTGAGGCCGCTCAGGCCGATATAGATGGAACCGAACATATCAGTTTGCCTCCCGGATCTGAGAAATGGAGCTGAGTGCGATATTGCTGATGATTTGATCGCCGGCGGTGCGGATGGTCAGCCGCGGGGCGCCATCCACGAAGGCCACGGCGGTCACTTCCCCGCTCAGCGTGGCGGCCCCGGCCGGAATGTCGACGATCTTGCCCAGCAGCCCGGCCGCCTGCGAGGTGGATTGCGCCGCGACCAGGGTGCGCAGGCTTTCCGACATTTCCTGCGTCTGCTGGATCTGCGAGAACTGGGCGAGCTGCGAGACGAATTCGAAATTGTCCATCGGCTTCAGCGGGTCCTGATAGGTCAGCTGGGTCAGCACGATCTTCAGCAGGGATTCGAAGCTGAGGCCGAACGCATCGGTTGCGGCCTGTGTGCCCGACGCATTGGCGGAGCCGTTCTGCTGGACGCCGGTGAGGCCGTCGATCGGGGCGGATGCCATGATGCCTCCTATCCTCGCCCGCTCTGGCGGATCAGCAATTCATGCCGGGAATGGCCGAAGGCGGCCAGCAACTGGTGCAGTCTCGCCTCCAGCTCGGCGCGCATGTCGTCCGGCAGGCGCGGCAGGCGCAGCACCAGCCGCAATCCCCCTTCCAGCGGCACGAATTGCGCCAGGGCCGTTGCCGTGGCTGCCGGGCGCGATGGATCGGCCAGCGCGGACCGGCTGCGGGCGCTGGATGCAGGCCCATCTGCCGCGCGGCTATCGGGCTGTGTTTGCGCGGACAGGCCGGGTCGGAAAGGCGCGGATGTCGCAGCGGGTGAAGCCATTGCGGCAGGCGACGCCCCTCTGGGCAGGAGTGCGGGGCCGGGCAGGTGGCTCCCTTGCGGCGATGCTGGCGCGAAACCACCCATGGATGCGGCTCGGCTCGCTTCGAAGCGGGCGGCGGGTGCCATGGCCTGATCGGCTTCCGGCAGGGCCAGGCCGGGCGCCGTGCCTGCCGCCTGCTGTGCCATATGAGGTTCCGCGTGGGCACCTGCCGTCTGCGGCGGGAATGCGGTGCTTACCAGCAAGGCGGATGCGCAGAAGGCATGGGCGCCTTCGCCAATGGCGGGCCAGATGGCGGCGATTTCAGGCTGGGCCGAACTGATCGGTGAGATCGAGGTAGGGGCGACCGTGCCCGGCAGCCTCGCCACGTCCGGCAGGCTGTTCGCCGGATGGATCGCGGCAGCCAGTGCTGCCGTTTCGCGCTCCGTCGGGTTGCCGGGGCTCGCGGAATAGGCGGCCATCAGCGCCGCGAACGGCAGCGGGGCAGGCTCCATCCTCGCCGGGCTGCCGTGCGGCAGGTTGCGGGCGGTGCTGGCGGGTGATCCGCCCGGCTCATGCGCGATCCTCATGCCCGGCTCCTCCCGCCCCGGTGAAGGAGCAACTGGCCCGCTTCGGCCATGGCCTTTTCCTCCTCCTTGCGGGCGAGCTTGCGGCGCGCGGCCTTGTGGAGCGCGCCGAGCTGGTCCTGCCGATGGCGCTGGCGCTGCCAGCGCAATTCCCTTGCGGCTTCCGCTTCCCTGGCCTGTGCCGTTCGCTCGCGCCCCGTCCCGGCTTCCTGCTCCAGCAGGTTCACCATCGCGCCAGCCAGCCGGAAGCCTTCTGCGGCGAAGGAACCTGAGGAAAGCATCCGGCGATAGTCCTGCCGGGCGGCATCGAGCAGCCGCTCCGCTTCCCGCTCGGCCTCCTCGGCCTCCGCCCGCGTTGCCGTGGCATCGGCCAGCGCCAGCTCGCCCTGCGCCACCCGCAAGGTTTGCAGCATGGTGAGCTGGCCCAAGCTCCTGCATCGGTTGCGGTCATTGCGCATGGCCGTCGCCTCCGCAGATCCGTGAGAGCATCGCGAAGCCTTCGTTCCGGCTGCAGGGGCGGTCCGCTTCCTGCCGCAGGAAGGTGGCAAGATCCTGCTGCCAGGCGATGGCCTGATCCACTTCCGGGTTGGAGCCTTTGCGATACAGCCCGCTTTCGATCATCGGGCGGGCTTCCTCGAAGCGCGCGAGAGCCGCATGGGCCTTGCGCAAGCTGCGCTTCCGGCGGCGAGAAGAGATCGCCGGCCAGGCGGCTGATGCTGCGCGCGATGTCGATTGCCGGGAAATGCCCCCTCTCGGCCAGCGTCCGGGAGAGGACGATATGCCCGTCGAGCACGGACTTCATCAGCTCGACGAGGGGATCGTCCACATCGTCCGTCTCGCTCAGCACGGTCATGATCGCGGTGATCGTCCCGCCATCGCGCGCGGCGCCGCACCTCTCGACGATCCGGGGCAGGGCGGAAAAGACATTGGGGGTGAAGGCGCGCACGGCGGGCGGCTCGCCGGAAGCCAGGCCAAGCTCGCGCAGGGCCAGCGCGACCCGGGTGATCGAATCCACGATCAGCACGACATGCTCGCCCCGATCCCGCCAATATTCGGCCATGCCCAGCGCCTGATCGATCGCGCGGACGCGCAGGCTGGCGCTCTCGTCCGCCGTGGCGGCCACCAGGGTGAAACGCGCGCGCGCTGCATCCTGCAGATGCGTCCGCCAGAGCTTCTCCACCTCGCGCCCGCGTTCTCCCACCAGGCACAGGATCATCCGGTCGCAGGCGATCTGGCGCGCAAGCTGATCTATCAGGCTGGTCTTGCCGACGCCGCTGGCGGCGAAGATCCCGATCCGCTGGCCCTTGCCCAGAGGCAGGAGGCCGTCGATGGCCCGCACCCCGGTTTCGACACGCTCCCGGGCGACGGTGCGCTGCAGCGCCGGAAGCAGGGCGCCGGCCCTTGGCCCGCGATGATCCGGCAGGATCGCCGGCCCATCGTCGATCGGCCGGGCAAGCGCGTCCACCGCGCGCCCCGCGAAGCCCTCGCCCACTGCGATCCGGTCGAGGTCGCGGCAACGCGTGACCGTGGCCCCCAGCAGCAGGTCGTGGATCGGGCCGAAGGGCGCGAGGCGGAGCGCGCCGGGCTGGACCGCAACCACTTCCGCGACCAACGGTGCCCCGCCGCCAGCCCGCTCGATCTCGCAATAATCGCCGATCGTGGCGATCGGACCATCCGCCTCCAGCCAGTCGGCCGAAATCCGGGTGACCGCTCCGCACCATCGCGTCAGCTCCGCCTGTTCCAGACGATGCACCAGCGGATGCGCCTTCATGATGGTGCGCCTTCTATGGCCAGTTGCTCCAGCAAGGCGGACAGGCGCGACCATTGCTTGCCGATCGAGACGTCGATTGCACCCATGCGCAGGTCGATCACGCATTCCCCGGCGGCCAGATCGGGATCGACCGTCACCTCCAGCCTGTCGAACCGGGATGCGCAAGCCGCCCCGGCATCCCCGTCCGGAAAGTCGCAGGGCGAGACGCGCAGGCCCGCGACGAGGGCGCGGTCGATCCCGGCCAATTGGTGCCGCACCGCTTCGGACACCATTTCCGCAAATTGGCTGCTGTCCCCCAGGACCCGGGCGAGCGCGGTCTGCGCGATCTGGAGCGCAAGCCCTTCGAATCGCTCGAACCCTTCGGAAAATTCCGCCTGCGCCCTTTCCAATGCGGCGGAGAGTTTCTCCAGCGCCGCTTGCGCGTTCTTTTCTGCTTCCTGCCCGCCCTGGAGCTTGCCGCGTTGGAATGCCTCGGCTGCCTGGGCTTCGCCTTTCGCCTTGGCCTGCTTCAATTCTTCCTGAAGCGCCGCGAGTTGGGTTTCGAGCCGCTCGATCCCGGGATCGCCGGTTGCCGGAGCCGCTGCAGCCCGGGCCGCTCCCGTTTCACGATGCCCATGCGTTTCCGACTGCCTGTCGCTCTCTTCGCCAGCGCTGATAGGCGATTGGCTCGCATGGCTGCCATGCGGACGGCTGGCCCGGAAGGACTGCACATCGGCCAATGCATCCCGATCATGCGCTTTCAGGAGAGCGGTCACTTCCGGCCGCTCCCTTCGAATAGCAGCGATCTCGCAAGATCGAGCAGGGACGGGCGCCGCTCGCTGACGGTGAGTTCCTGCGCTCTGGCGCATGCACGACTCAACGCTTCGCGGGCCGCGGGCCGGGGGAGGAGGATATTCCGGGCCTCGGCATCTTCGGGGCTGTCGATGGCCTCTAGGATCTGCGCGAGCCAGGGTGAATAGGCGGCCTGCGTGGCCTGATCGCCATGCTGGCCGGAAGAGGCGCGCGCTGCGGATCGCTCGGCGAGGGCCTGCTGGAGGTCGATCCGCCGTTCGGCCGGCATGTGGCGCAGGATGGCGTTGCGGTCCCCCCGCGAGAGGTGGCGCCATCGCTCCAGCAGCGCATCCAGCGGTTCCGCGCTAGCGCTCATCGCGGTCAAGCTCCCGGGAGGAAAGAGTGGCGGAAAGCACGTCCGCGAAGCTCTGCTGCTCTTCCCCGGTCAGGCGGCTGCGCTGGCGAAACCGGGCGACAGCAATCGCCGCCAATATCGCCAGTCCGCCCAGCAGCCACGGATAGGGGGGCCAACTGGCCCAGTCGCCGGCGGATTGCGCTGGGGCGGATGGAAGCGCGGCGCTGTGATCGTCGAAGGCGGATCGCGGGTCGCCATGCCGGCCCAGCCCGGAGTTTTCCGGAAGCCCGAGCGGCCCGGTTTCGAAGCGGAGAATGTCGCCGCGCGCGGGATCGAGCCCGACTGCCTGCGTGATCGTCTGGCGAATGCGCTCTTCATTCTCCGGATTGAGGTCACCTTCGCTGCGGAACGCGATGCGCAGCTTGAAATTGCGTGCCTCGCCTGCGGGCGGGCCGGAGCGGTCCATCGGCATGGGCGCATCCGGTCCCACAGCATCGAGATCGAGCGCCGAGACCCGGATTTCGAATGGCGCGCCGGGCACGATCCTCTCCGCGGCGGCAGCGGCCCGTGCCCGGAAATATTCTTCGAGCGCGCCTCGCTCCCCGCTGGCCCCGCCCTGGGCCGGTTCAGCCGCGACCGGGCTCACCAGATCGCCCTGATCGTCCAGGATCGCGACATCGGCGCTGGAAAGGCCGGTCACGGTGGAAGCGACGAGGCGCTGGATTCCGGCGATCTGGTCCGGGTTGAGGGCGTGCTTCCCCACGGTCTGGACAGTGACGGCCGCCTTGGGGCCGTGCTGCACTGCCCGGAAAAGCGCCCGTTCCGGAAGGGAAAGATGGACCCGGGCGGAGCTGATGCCGTCCATCAGCATGATCGTGCGGGCAAGTTCGCCCTGCAATGCCCGCTGATAGTTCACCTTCTGCGCGAACTCTGTCAGCCCCATGTCGCTTTCGTTGAACAGCTCGAAGCCGACCACGCCGCCCATGGTGATGCCGGAACCGGCGACGATGACGCGTGCGTGGCTGGCTTCGTCTTCCGGGACAAGCACGCTGCGGCCCTGATCGGCGAGGCGATAGGCGATGCCTTGCTTTTCCAGCTCCCCGACGATGGCAGCGACATCCGCTTCGCGCAGATCCTCGTACAGCACCGCATAGCCCGGCCGCAGGAAGGCAAAATAGAGGACGCACAGCACGGTGAAGACACCGGCCATCACGGCTCCGAAAAGGATGAGCTGCCTGCGCTTCATCGGGTTTGCCGGAAAGATCGTGCCTGCCGCGCCATCACAGCTGCATGTTCATCAATTCGCGGTAAGTCTCGGTCAGGCGCTGGCGGACCTGCATCGCGAATTCCATGGAGAGCCGCGCTTCCTCGAGCGCGAAAGTGACCTGATGCACAGGTATGCTGTCATCCAGCGCGAATTGCCGGACGAGCCCGTCGGCCGTGGCGATCTTGTCGTTCACGCTCTCCAGCCCGCTGCGCAGGATGGACGCGAAGCTCGCCCCTGTCTGCGCGCTGGCGGTGGGCAGCGCCTCCATCCCCAGCCGGTTGAGGAGAGGCGCCGCGCTTTCCAGCGTGACCGAACCGATCGGCGCGATTTCGATCATGACTGCCGCCCCAGCTGCAGGGCGCTGGAATAGATCTGCTGCGCGGCGGCCATCGCGACCAGATTGGCTTCATAGGCGCGGGTGGTCTTGATCATCAGGCTCATTTCCTCCGCGTGGCTGATGGCGGGATAGGTGACGAAGCCCTGCGGGTCGGCATGGGGATGCCCCGGCTCGTAAACCTGGCGAACGGCGGCATCCTGCGCCTCGACGCCGTAAACTCGGACGCCCTTGGGGTGGGCGGGCGGCTCGCTGGCCTGTTCCTGCGCAAGGATGCGGCGGAAGTTCTCGACCGGGCCGGAAACGAGGCGCAGCGGGATGTAGCTGCCGCCGTCGCCGGTGCGCGTGGTCTGCATATTGGCGAGATTGCTGGCGATGATCTCCAGCCGGCGCCATTCCACATCGAGGCCGCTGCGGCTGATTTCGAGGGCTTCCATCACTGGCCTCCCCGCACGGCCGTCCGCGCGATCTGCATCTGGCGGCCGAGCACCTCTATCAGCGCGGCATAGCGCAGGGCGGTGTGAGAGGCGCTGGCCATTTCGAGATCGAGGCGGACTTCCCGATTGGATCGATTCATCGGCAGGCGCGTGAACTCGGGCTTGAAATGGCGCACGGCTTCGACGCCCTGCGCCGCCGCTTCGCGCAGTTGCTCTTCGAAGGACACCTTGAACGGCAGGTAGGAAGGCGAATTCGCATTGGCGATATTCTGCGAAATGGCGGATGCGCGCATGGCAAGGCCATCCAGCGCCCTGGTCACCACAATTGCGGAAAGCTCATCCATCCCCGGTCTCCTCATTGCACCAGAATATCGGCGTGAAGCGCGCCCGCCGCCTTGATCGCCTGCAGGATGCCGATCATGCGGCGCGTATCGACACGGGACCGCGCGAGGCCTTGCACCAGCGTTCCCACCGTCGTGTTGGGAAAGGACATCACCGCATTATTCGCGCCCTGCTCGACCTCCAGCTTGGTGTTGGTGACCAGCAGGCTCGACACATCGCTGGCGAAGCCGCCGATGAAGCTGGGCTGCGACGCATAATTCTCGCTGGTGATCGTCACCTTGAGATCGCCCTGCGAGACGACCACGCTCGAGATCCTGACATCGGCGCCTGCAACCACAGTGCCGGTCCGTTCGTTGATGACGATCCGTGGCGAGCGGCCCGGCTCCACCGAGAGATTTTCTATGTCCGAAAGGAAAGCCGCCAGTTGCGCGCGCGGCCGGGTGAAGCGGATCGCCACTTCATCGGCGTTCTTCACTTCCGCGATGCCATGGCCCTGCGCCCGGTTGATCGCCTCCGCCACGCGCTGGGCGGTGGTGAAGCTCGGTTCCGTCAGCAGGAACGAAACCTGCCCGTCGCTTTTCAGGATCGCGGCATCGACCGCGCTTTCCACCGTGGCGCCGCCGGGCAGCACCCCGCTGGTCGGATAGTTGCGCTGCTGCCGGTTGAGATTGGCCTCGAAATCATATCCGCCCACGGTCAGCGATCCCTGCGCCAGCGCGTAGGGGCGCTGATCGGGGCCGAGCAGCGGGGTCATCAGCAGGGTTCCGCCCGCGAGGGAGCGGGCATCGCCGATCGAGGACACGATGGCGTCGATCCGGTCGCCCGGATTGGCCGATGCGGGCAAGGTGGCGGTGACGATGACCACGGCCACATTGCGGCTATTGATCTGATCGTCGGCAACGGTGCTGCCCAGCCGGGACAGCACGTTGCGCAGCGCCTGCCGCGTCACTTCGTTGCGGCGGGTGTCGCCCGAGCCGGCCAGCCCGGTGACGATGCCGTAACCGATGAGCGCATTGTCGCGCCAGCCGTCGAACCGCCCCAGCCCCTTGAGCATCACGGATTGCGCGGTGGCGGGCGTGCCCGCCAGAAGCGCGCTGGCCATCAGCACCGCGAGGCCGCGCAGGAGGAGACGGGCAGGCGCGGGCATCAGCCGATCCCCAGAAAGCTGAGGATGCGATTGATGATGCCGGGCTTGGCGCTGCGGCTGACGAAGCCCTTGCCGTCATAATCGATCTGCGCATCGGCGATGCGGGAGGACAGGATCGCGTTGCTGGCCGAAATATCCTGCGGGCGGATTCGCCCCCGCACGCCGATCGAGGTGGTTTCCCCGTTTATCAGCATCCGCTGGCGGCCTTCGATCAGGAAATCGCCATTGGGAGCCAGCCCGACCACTTCGGCCGACATGCGCGCGACGAATTGCTCGCTGCGCACCAGCTCGCCCTTGCCGCCGTAGTTTCCGCCGAAATCGAGCGAGACCGATTCATCGACCGATCCGCCGCTCACCCCGCCGCCGAATTCCGTCTTGCGGGACGAATTCTTCTGCAGCTTGCTGGAAGCGCTGGCCGCTTCGTGGATCAGAACCGTCACCGTATCGCCGACCGCCCGGGCACGGTCGTCCGCCGCGACGGCTGGCCATCCCCCGCCATTGTAGAGCTGATCCGCCTGCGCCTGCGCCACCGGCAGGGTTGCGAGAATGACCGGAACCAGCATCAGCCGCGCCTTCATTCGCCTGCCCCCTCCACGGGCGCCGCGAGACGCGAGGCGAAGATGGCGCCATCCTGCGCGCGGACGAATACGGCCTGCCCCATGCGCGAGGGCTGGAGAGCGTTTACCCTGCGTTCGATGATGACCGGCCCCTGGCGCGCGACATGGCGAAGCTCCGTTCCCGGGGCGATGACCGGCCCGCCTCGGACAGTCAGCGGCCCGAGATAAGTGCCGGCGGCCAGCGGCGCGGAGAGGCGCGGCGCGTTCACGCGGCGATCGAAGAGAAGCGGCAGCGGGTCCGCATCCGCGCGGCACAGGGCTGGCGCCACCGTTTCCGGCTGGAGATAGGCGCCGGCATCGAGATCGTGCCGCAGCGTGAGGCATTGGCGGGCGCCGTGCCCGGCCTGCGACGCTTCCGAAACTTCGAAGCGTACCTTTCCGCCATAACGAAGGCGCAATGCCTGCCCCGGCACGCGCCGCCGCAGCAGCTTGGCGCGGGTGGCGCTATCGAGTTCGAGATGGCTGCGTCCGGCCGGAATGACCGCTATCGCCAATGGGCCAAGCCTCGTCCGCTGCCCGTCATCGAGCAGGGCAAGATCCGCGACGGTGATCTCCCGCGCCGGCAGCACGACACGCTCCGCCGCTGCCGCATCGCCGGGCAATCCGGCGCATGCCAGGGCAAGCAGCATGGCGGACAGGCCCGGCCGCATCGTCACTTCTTGAGATTGTTGGTGATGGCGGCGAGCTGGTCGGCGGCCTGGATCGCTTGCGCGTTAGCGGCGAAAGCCCGCTGGATGATGAGCATTTTCACCATCTCTTCCGACAATTCGACATTGGAGCCTTCGAGGCTGCCCTGACGGAACCATCCGGTTCCGTCCTCTCCCGCCGCGCTGTCGATCAGCCGCGTATCCTCAAACGGGCGCAGCAAGCCGTTGTCCAGCCGTTCCAGCGCGTCTTCATGCTCGACGCGCACCAGCCGGATCTGGCCCAGCTCCACGCTTTCGTCGCTGGAAGTGAGCGCGGACACGATGCCGGCGGACGAAATCGAAAGCGATTGCGCATCGAGCGGCATCACGATCCCGGCGCGCAGCGGGATTCCATCCGCCGTGGCCAGCAATCCGTCCTCGTTCACCCGCAACGGTCCGCCCCGCCAGAGCAGGTCCTGCCCGGATGGCCCCATCAATTCGATCAGCCCCTGCCCTTCGATCGCCAGATCCATAGGGTTGCCGGTCGGCCTGATCTCCCCTTGCGCGAACAGCATGGCCTGGGGGATGATCCGCACTCCGCCGCCTTCCGGCAGTCCGCTGGGGGCCAATGCGCCGCCGATCCCGTCCGCCTGCGGTTGCCGCGCCAGGATTTCCGAGAAGCGCGGCTCGGAGCGCTTGAAGGCCGGGCTGTTCACATTGGCGATGTTGTTGGCGATCATCTCCAGCGCGAGCTGTTCCGCCCGGAGCGCCACCGCCCCGACTTCAAAGGCCCCGTTCATCGCCCGCTCCTGCTGAAGGTGGTAATCGCCTGGCCGATCAACTGGTCATAGGTCTGCGCCAGCCGCGCGCCGCCTTCCGACTGGCGCACGGCGGCCATCATCGCGACCATTTCGTCGCTCATCACCACATTGGAGCTTTCGAGCTGGCCCTGGCGCAGAACGCTGCCATTCGCTTCGGCCAGTCCGCTCGGGCTGGCGCGGAACACCGATCCGCCGATGGCCGCGATACCGGAGCCCTGGCCCGCATCGTAAAGCCCGATGGCCGCGACCGGTACGCCTGCCTGCAGGACGGTGCCGTCGCCCAGGATCTCCACGTCCTGACCGTCGAGCACCAGATCGCCGCCACCGGCCTGCTGCAGGATGCGGCCCGCTGCGTCGATCACCGAGCCGCCATCGCCCAGCGTAAAGGCGCCGCCGCGCGAGTAGACCAGATCGTCCCCCGCGCGCAGTTGAAGCAATGCCGGACCATGGATCGCCAGATCGAGAGGCTTGCCGGTATGACGAAGACGGCCTTGGCTGAAATCGGTCAGGAAGCGGGTTTCGGCCACCTGCGGGGGAAAGGATTCCGTTGCCCGGTCAAGGGTCTGTGCGAAGGCGACCTGTTTCTTGTATCCCGCAGTCGACGCATTCGACACGTTCCGGGAAACCGCTTCCACGCGGCGTTCCGAAGACGCAAGAATGGCGGATGCGGACTCCATGAGCCTCGGCATCGAACCCCCGATCTTTCCAGTCGCGGGGATGGTTACGATGCCCGGTCATGCGATCAATTCGCGATACATCGACAACGGATTTAACCCGCGCGGGACGTTCCGGCGGAGCTAAACTTCTGCTTGTTTCGGTGGATTGGTCTCTCGAAACCGGATGCATTCACCTGGCCCCTTCCCGCTTCGGAGCGGGGGCGCGGCCGTGCGTTCATTTCATGAGCAGGAGAATCCCCAGGGCCAGCCCGGTGGCGACCGCGAACAGGGGCCACGACCAGAGTATGGTGTAATCGGCCACCGCCAGCTTGTGAATTGCAAGATACCCGCCGGTCGATCCTGCCGATCCTATGAACAGGGAAACGATCCAGGTCAGAAATGCGCCCAGGGGAAGTGCCTTGAGAAATGCCATAATCCCGCCCTTGCGAAACACTATGCCGATCATACGGCGATCGTGGTTAAGAAACCGTGAGGGCGGCTGGATTCAAGCCGCGCCGCCGGGACTGTCATCAAATAGTAACAATAGACCATAAAATGACCTCGATTCTGCAATCGCTGCTGCAGGGCGGAGCGGGAAAAGTATGGGCAATCCGGAATTCGTTGAGACTATCGACCCAAAAGAAGCTCTGACGCATGTGCGTGTGCAGGAAGTCTCCGGTCCGCTTGGCCGAGTGCGCCTGACCGTGCGGGCGGTGGGGCAAGCCGAAGGTTTCGTGTTCTGCCGGCATGGGACCGCGACACCCTTCGCGCTTCCGGCCCAGGAATGGCTGGCCCTGCCGCTGGCGAATGGAAGCAATTACGACGTCTGAGGGGATAGGCGCTTGACGATGCGCGGACATCGCGGAGCCAGCCTATAGCAATTCACGGCTTTCCGCGATGGCGGTAATTCCGCGCTTGCCGTTCTGCCGCCCCAATTGCACCACCACGTCGATCACCGAAGCCGCATAGGCAATCGTATCGCTGCGGGTCAGCCCGATCCCGGTCTGCATCACCATCAGCGCAAGCTGTTCGAGCGCGCCGCGCAGCGAATTGGCATGGATGGTGGAGAAGGAGCCGGGATGGCCGGTGTTGATCGCCCGCAGGAAGCTGACGGATTCGGCGCCGCGCAACTCGCCCAGCACGATCCGGTCCGGCCTCAGGCGCAGGGCGGCCTGCAGCAATTCATTGGCGGTGACCTTGGCCTCGCCAAGCTCGCCCTTCACCGCCACCAGGCCGACGCCATTGTCGCCGGGCAAGCGCAGTTCGGGCGTGTCCTCCACCAGCACGACCCGTTCGTCGCGCGGGATCTCGCCCAGCATGGCATTGAGGAAAGTGGTCTTGCCGGTGGACGTGCCGCCCGACACGAGGATGGTCTTGCGCGCCGCGATCGCCGCGCGCAGCCATGCGATGGGCGAGGCTTCGCGATCCGGCATCGGCGCTTGCTCAGGCCGGGTCAGAGGGCCGCTGTCATAGGCGTCGAGCGGCAGGTCCAGCCGGCGATGGCGGCGGATCGCCATCACCCATGGCCCGCGCGTTGCCGGCGGGCCGCAGAATTGCACGCGCGCGCCGCCCGGCAGTGTCGCGCCGAGCAGCGGATGCTCGCGGTTGATCCCCTGATGGCTGACCCGGGCGACCTGCTCGGCCAGCCGTTTGATCAGCTGGTCGTCGATCTCGGGCAACGCGATTCGCTGCATCCCCGGCGTCGCGGCGTCCTCGATCCATAGCTCGCCGGGCCGGTTGACGATGATTTCGGTAACCGTGTCGCGTTCCAGCCAGCGGCGGAACGGAGCGAGATAGGCCTCGAGATAGACATTGCCGACCGGCAATGCGTCTTCTTCAGCGCATTCCTCGACCGGCATGAGCTGGTGCAGCGCTGCGCTCACTGCGTGGCCACGCGGGAGAAATCGAGATCGCGCGCGGTAAACACGCGGATCGGTTCCCCCTGGCGCACTCGCACGGTGGGGCCGATCTGGCTGTCCTGCGTCACCGCGGCCGCGGCGGCGCTCTGGCCCCCGCCCAGGATCACGGAAGACCCGCCGCTGGCGATGGTGCTGAGCCCCCCGACGACCGAGAGCAGCATGGCCGAACCGAAGCGCTTGAAGAAGTGGCTGTTCACCTTGCCGGGCAGGCCGGCGGTGCCGGAGAAATCGGTTCCGGGCGAAGCGAGCGCAACCGAAACGCCATCCGGGCGGATCAGCCGCGTCCAGATTACATAGGCGCGCTTTTGCCCCCCTTGGAGGCCGCTTTGATACTGACCGACCAGGCGCGAACTGCGCGGCACGAGGATGCGCGTGCCGTCGAAGGAGCGGACATCGCTGCTGACGACCGCCCGGACATAGCCCGGAACGTCGGTATTGATCGCGGTTTCCAGAATGGCCGGGATCAGCGTGCCCTGGGTCACGGTGGTGGCCGGGTCGACCATCGCGGTCGCCTGTGCCGGGGCGCCACCCACACCGCCGATCCGGCTCGCGAAATCGGAAGCGGAATTGCCCGTCTTGGCGGCTTCGCCTGGCTCCGGCCCCACCAGCGGAACCGGCATGGCGCCCGCATCGAACACGACGGTGGGCGAAGCGTGCGGGTTGCTGGCCGGGGCCAGCGCGGTGGCGGGCGGGTTGGCCAGCACGGCCTGCGGCGCGGGGTCGGCTTGTGGGGCTGGCGCCGCAACTCGCGGTTGCGGCTTTTGTTCGTCCGCGCCTTGCGTGGGCGCGGGGGCGGGATTGCCGGCCGGTTGCACGGTCGCCTGCTGGGCCGGGCCGGCCTCGCTGGCGACGCGGGCGGTATCCATGCTCCAGAGCGTGATCGCGCCGAGCAGGCCGACGATGCCGATTCCGGCGGCCAGGCCCAGGGCATCGGACTTGCCCTTGCGCTGGGTGACGGCCGGGAAAGCGTTGCGGCTGGCAAGATCTATGATCTCGGCCGACATCCCCTCGCGCGGGTCGCGATCGTTCGCGGCTTCTCCGGCCTTCTTTTCCGGCAAACGCATGGCAAGGCGCATCAGTTGGACTCCCCGGCGCGGGCAAGCGCAGCGTCCGTCCGGGACATTGCGTTGCGTTCTGGTTGCTGGTTGATCAGGACCGCATTGTCGCGGCCGGATCGGAGGATGATCTCACGCGGCACGCCGTCGACCACCACGGTGTCGCCCCGGACCGTGTAATTGACAGGGCCTTCCACCCCTTCCTCATTGGCGATCAGTATCGCCGGGACGGGACTGCCGTTCGGCCAGGTCAGGAATGTCGCGTCGCCATCGTCGTAGATTCGCGAGGGAACCAGCTTGCGGTTGCCCTTGCTGGTCCAGGAAAAATTGAGGCTGGCCGGGTCCTTGACCGCGTAGGGATCGCTGGCGGCCGTCATCTCGAGATCGTTCGGACCTTCCGCCAGCGCCGACGCCTGCGCTTCCTTCGGGTCCTGCGGATAGGTGAAGCGCAGGACGTAAAGCGGCTTCGAGGACGGGCTGGCCACCAGATCGAACAGATAGGTGCGGCGGTTGGTCACCACGGTCATGTTGGTGGAAGCCTTCGCTTCCAGCGGCTTCACGAACAGCAGGTTGGCCCGCTTGTTGGGCGTGACCTGCCAGGAGGCGGAATCTCCGATCGCGACATTCTCGATCAGTTCGCTCTCGCCGAACACGATGGTCGCCTGGACATTGGTCCGCCCTTCGATCCGCACCACCTGAGCCGGATCGTAGACCCGCTCGACAAGGCGCTGGTCCCCAGCGAAGGCGGGCTGGGCGGCAAGGGTTAAGGCAAGCGCCAGGGGCGCGATTGCGCGGATCATCGGGATTTCTCCGTAAAGCGGGCAGGCGGGGCGCGGAAGCGGCTGCCGACCCCGCGCGCGCGTGAAGGGGAGGATGAGGATGCCGCGGAAACCGGCGCTTCGCCGATGCCGCGCGAATCGAAGCGGATTTCGCGACGGATGCCGCCAGGCCCGGCATCGTTTGCCGGGGCCGAAGCCGGCACGCCGGATATGGCGATGCTGCGAGCCGTTGCCGCGGCGGGCGAACTCGCCGCCGGGGCGGGGGCAAGCGCGGCCGGGCGGGCGGGGGCGGATGCCGGGCGCGCTTCGGTGCGGCCATCGTCGCTGGCCTTTCCGGCCAGACCGAATATCCGCCATCCGGCCACCATGGTTCCGGCCGTGCGCATCACCAGCACCATCAGCGCGACATGGACGGCGCCGACCAGGAAGAAGGCCATGGCCGCGCGCGGGTTTATCTTCCCGTCGAGGTCGACGAGGCTGGCGATCACCGGCACCGCCAGTTCGAGCATCAGGCTGCCCGCCAGCACCGCGAACAGCGGGGCAAGCGCCAGCATCGCCACGGCGCGAAGCCAGCCCACGAACAGCCCGCGCGTGCCCTGGAACAAGGCCAGGATGACGAAGGCTGGGCCGACGGCGATGAGCACGGCAAGCGCGATCCGCGATGTGACCAGCACGCCCACGGTGCCGAGCAGGAACAGCATCGCCCCCAGCCACAGCAGATTGGGCGGAGAGAACGTGCCTGCACTGGCCTCCGCCTGGCCCTCGGTCGCTTCCGCGATCGCGGCGAACACGATGTCGATCTTGTCGGCGAACAGCGTCGTCGCCGATCCCTGGCTTCCGGCAATGATGGACGCGATCTGGTCCGGCGCGCCGGTGGCGAGATTCCAGACGACGCTTTGATAGGCGACCCAGCTCGTGGCGAAGGTGAGGACAAGGCCCAGCGTCATCATGCGCGGGGTCAGCGCGCTCACGCCGAGGCGGCTGCGGCCGGTCAGCAGCGAAATCGCGAAAAAGGCGACATAGAGCGTCAGCAGGATGGTGAGGGCGGGCACCAGCGCCCCGCCGGAGCCGAACAGCCTGCCGAAGGCGGTTTGCGTCATTTCACCGGCAACGCAATCCACCCCGCGCAGCGCGGCGGCGACGCCGTTGCCGACTTCGGCCCGGGCTATGTCGCAGGCCGCGCTCATTCGGCGGCCGCCCATGCGGGAAAGCCGGCGTCGCCATCCGCTTCGCCGCCCGGCCAGGGATGGCCGGTCAGTGTCGGATACCAGGCGGCCGGCTCATCGCCCACCGCTTCGCGCAGCAGGTCGAGGCGGCGCACCGCGCTTTCGCGGCCCGACAGGATCGTCAGCACTTCGGGCGCGCCGGACAGGTCGAGCCGCACCACCACGGATGCGTCCGGCTGGCGCACCAGGAAGCAGCGGCTGTGCGTGGGCAGGGTGCGGATCAGTTCCAGCTCATGCAGGGTGAGGCCGAACCCTTCGCAATAATCCTCCGACCGGGCGCGGGCATTGGGCATGAACACCATGGTCGCGGTCTGTTCGACCAGCGCCGTGGAAATGCGGCTGTCGAGCGCATCGCGCGCGCTCTGGGTCGCGAACCCGACCAGCGCGTTGCGCTTGCGCAAGGTTTTCAGCCAGTCCCGGATGCGGGCGGCGAAGACCTCGTCATCCAGCGCCTTCCAGCCTTCGTCGATCAGGATCATGGTGGGATGGCCATCCAGCCGCTCGTCGATGCGATGGAACAGATACATCATCACCGGAGTGCGCAGGCGCGGCGCCTCCAGCAGCGCGGTCATGTCGAAGCCGAGCACGCGATGCGACAGATCGAGCCGGTCCACCGCATTGTCGAACAGCCAGCCATGCTCGCCGCCTTCGATCCACGGGGACAGGCGATCCGCGAGATCGCCGGGTTGCGGGCGGCGGGCGCCGGCCAGCAATTCGCGGAAATGGCGCAGGCGGCGCAGCGAACCGTCGTGGGAATAGGCCGCGTCCACCGCATGGGAAATGGTGGCCAGTTCCTCAGGCCCCTCGGCCTTCAGCAGCACGCCCAGCCAGTCGCGCAGGAACGCCCGGCTGGCGGGGCTGTCGGGCAGGGCAAGCGGGTTGAAGCCGGTGGGATGCCCCGCCGCGATCCGGTCATACCGGCCGCCGATGCCGCGAATGAACAGTTCCGCGCCGCGGTCCTTGTCGAACAGGATCGTGCGGGGATTGAATTTCTGCGCCTGTGCGGCGAGGAAATTCATCACCACGGTCTTGCCCGATCCGGACGGCCCGATCACCGAGAAATTGCCGAGATCGCCGTGGTGGAAATTGAAGAAGAAGGGCGTGGCGCTGGTCGTTTCCAGCAAGGTCACGGCATCGCCCCAGTGATTGCCGCCGGCCTGCCCCAGGGCGAAGCCGTGCAGCGAGCAGAAGCTGGCCATGTTGGCGGTGGAGATCATCGCCCGGCGCACCAGATAGGCTTCATTGCCGGGGAACTGGCCCCAGAAGGCCGGTTCCAGATTGGTGTCCTCGCGCACGGCGATGGCCCCGCTGTCGGCCAGGGCGGCGGCGCAGGCGGCGCAGGCATCGTCCAGCCGGGCAAGGTCGCTTTCGCGCACCAGCACGCTCAGGTGATGGTCGCCGAAGCCGACCGCGCCGGTGCCCAGCGCGTCGCGCGCGGCCAGCATCTCATGCCGTTCCGCCACCGCTTCCTCGTCTGCGGATCGCAGGCGGCGAATCGCCAGATCCATCCGTTCCCGCGCGGTCTGGCGCTCGGCGGGGGCGAAACTTTCGGTCACGATCAACTCGCACGGCAGGCGCAGCAGCGCATCGAGCAGACCGGGAGAGGTCGCGTCCGGATAGTCCTTGAGCGAGAGCATGGCGGCGAAGTCGGTGCCTTGCCCGCCGCGCAGTTCCATCGCGTCCAGCCCGAAGCTGATCCGGCGGTAGGGCAGCATGTGCCCGATGTCGGTATCTTCCATGGGGCGGCGCACGGGGCGCATCTCGCCATTGTAGAGAGCGCTCAGCAATTCGAGCACTTCGGAGCAGACCATGCCGCCCGCAGCCTCGTAATCGCCCAGCAATTGAGCGCCATAGCTGCCCAGCGAGGCGATCAGGCCGCTTGCCGCCGCGCGCAGCGCGCGCAAATCCTTGGGATCGGCCTCGATCTCCTTTCCACCCTTGCGCTGCCAGAGTTTCGAGACGCGTTCGGCCAGGCCGGCCTTGCCCTTGGCGGGGCGGCGGACGATGGTGATGAACTGGTCGTTGATGAACAGCGAGCCGCCAGCCAGCCGCTCGCGCCAGCGCTGGTCGATATGCGCCGACAGCGGGTCATCGAATTCCGCGTTCAGCTGCACGTCCACGCGGCGGCGGATGACATGGTGGTAGAGCACGAAACGCGCGTCCAGCGAGCTGCGTAGCAGGATTTCACGGGATGCGGTGTGGGCGTTCAGGGCGGAGCTGTCCTCGGTTTCGAACAGCAGGCCGGGAACCTGGATCGCCGCCATCAGCGAGCCGTCGCGCAGCATGACGCAATGCTCGTCCACCAGCCGCGCATAGGGCAGGCGATCGCCCGCGCGGGCTTCCTTGGCGTTCCATGCGGCGGCGCCGATCCATTTGCTCATGCTTGTCGCCCCTTATGCCGCATAGCTGTTGCAGCCCCACTGCTTCCAGTTCCGCACGCGCGGACAGCGGCTGACCTTGGTGATCCAGAGATCGAAGATGCGCGGCTCGCGCAGGCACGCGAAATAGCCGATGCCATGGATCAGCAGCGCCGCCGGCAGGGCCAGGAAGCTGCCCGTGATGAGGAACAGCTCCGTGGTCAGCGCCGCGTTGATGACGAAATAGCTGTATGTCACTCCGGCAAACATCTGCGGCCGGGTCAGGGCGCGATGGACCGGATAGCGGACGAGTTCCATGATCCCGCGCAGCCCCGCCTTCAGCCCACCGCCGCGGCGGACTGGATGCCCGAAACGATCGATGCGGCGCCGAACAGGATGAAGCAGCCCACGATCACCGTCGCGCCGAAGCGCCAGTTGAGCCGCCCGGTCAGCATCAGGAAGCCGACGGCGGCCACGGCCATCACGGCGACGGCGGTGGCGACATTGCCCAGCAGGGTTCCCTGAAGCCAGGCCAGCGCGGCCACGATCGGGCCGGAGCCTTGCGGATTGGCCGCCTGCGCATGGGCGGCGGCCGGCATGGCCAGGGCGGGAACGGCAGCAAGAAGGCGAAGGGCACGCATGGTCTATCTCCGGGAATGGTCGGACAGACGGCCGAATATGGCCGTGACATAATGTTGGGTTTCGCGGATGCGCGGGATGCCGTTGGCGGCGATCACGCGGCCGGGCCCGGCGTTGTAGGCGGCCAGGGCCTTCTCCACGTCGCCGTCGAATCGGTCAAGCTGCGCGCGCAGGTAACGCGCGCCCCCTTCCAGGTTGGCATAGGGGTCGGACGGATCGACGCCCAGTTCGCGGGCCGTGCCGGGCATCAGCTGGGCAAGGCCCCTTGCCCCGGCGGGCGAAACGGCGTTCGCGCGCCAGCGGCTTTCCTGCCAGACCAGCGCTTCGATGAGGGCAGGGCTGAGGTCGAAGCGGGCCGACAGTTCCCGCACTTTCTCGGCATAGGCGGCCGGGATCGCGAGGCGGGGCGTGCCGCTGTCGGCCAAGGCCGTGGGCAATTCGATTTCCGCTGCATCGGGGACGGCCCCGGCGCCGGATGGTTCGGCAAGCTGGCCGCCGCCCGCGATCCAGCGGTGGCCGCCATAGCTTACTTCAAGCACATCGGCCCGGGCGGCAGGGGCTGTTCCAAGCCCAGCCGCCACGGCGGCGATGGCACCACAGCCTACCCCGAGAATCGTCAAACGCGTCATCAGCGCCTGATGGGCACTTCTCGTGACAGGTCTGTTACAAAACGCCCGATAAAATTGCGCCTCGGACGGGCAATGCCGGGCGCGCCCGATCCAAGGCTTTATAGTATGGGGCTATTGGCGGGATCGGGCACCGGATAAAGGGCGCCCGGAAACCCCGGCGTTCAGCGTGCCGCCAGCCGGTCGCTCCGCTTCAGCTCGGCCAGCGCCATCCGCGCGGCGACGCGCGAATCCACCCAGCGCCCATCGGCCAGTTCGAGCTCGTATTGCCAATCGCTCAGGATCGCGGCCTTGAACATGGCTTCGGCCTGCGCGGTCCGGCCCTGGGCGGCATGGGCAGCGCCCAGGTTGATGAGCCGGGCGGGATCGCGCGCATCCAGCGAGCGGTTGGCTTCGATCCGAGCTTCCGCCGCCGCGGGCATTCCCGCGGCCAGTTCCGAATAGGCCACATCGACCTCGGCCGGTTCGGCGGGCTGATGGGTCGCCGCCACGATCGGGGCCTGTGCCAGGATGGCGGAAGCCAGAACAGCAAATCCAGTCATCATCACTCTCCATAATCATTGCTTGCCCGTGGAGAATGATCGCTCTCGCACCCCATCGCAATAAAAATGAAATATTGTCATAAAAACGAAATAAACAGCATTTCAACCCATCGACTCGAATTTATGCCGCGCTGCGGCGAGAGGCGGTCGGGAGAGGCAATAATGTCATAAATGTCACCAATGCGCTTTTTATAAGCCGCTGACCAAATTGACGTATTTTGAAAAGAAACTGTCACGTCCGGAGACTAGCCGAAGCCCCGCGATAGTGTTCGCATCCGATTCTACGGTTTTTCAGGGGACCACCCATCGTGACAAAATTCCATCGCCCGCTTGTTCTGTGCTGCAGCGTGCTCGCCCTTAGTGCGTGCGGAGCAGACGAAATCGCTTCGCCCGGCTCGGGCGGTGACATCATCATCAACAATCCGACGCCGACGCCTTCGCCTGCGCCCAGCCCGACCGGCGGAGCTTCGCCGGTAACAGCGGCTGCCAGCTGCCCGACCATCTCCGATGCCCTGACCGACAGCGGCGTGCTGAACGTGCCGGGCGGCACGGTGCGGGTCTGCACCCTTCCGCGCCGTTTCACCGCCTCCACCACGCTTCCCTATATCTCCGGCGTGGCCTACCGCATGAACGGCCGCGTGGACGTGGGCACCGACGGCGGCCCGACCGCTTCGGCCAACGACACCAATGTCACGCTGACGATCGAGCCCGGCGTGGTGGTCTATGCTGGCACCGGCCTGTCCTATCTGGTCGTGAACCGCGCCAACAAGATCAATGCGGTCGGCACCGCCACCCAGCCGATCATCTTCACCAGCGAGCAGAACGTCCTCGGCAACGCCACGGACGACAGCTCGCAGCAGTGGGGCGGTGTGGTTCTGCTTGGCCGCGCGCCGATCACCGATTGCGCCGCAGGCGGCGCGACTCCGGGCACCGCGGATTGCGAGCGCGATACCGAAGGTTCGCCCGATCCGGCTCTGTATGGCGGCGCCACGCCGACCGACAGCAGCGGCAAGCTGCAATATGTCCAGATCCGCTATTCCGGCTTCGTCCTTTCGGCCAACTCGGAATTGCAGTCGCTCACCACGGGCGGCACCGGCAGCGGCACCGAACTCAGCCACATCATGAGCTTCAACAGCTCCGACGACGCGTTCGAGTTCTTCGGCGGCGTGGTCAACGCGAAATATCTTGTCGCCGTCGGCGCCGAGGACGATGTGCTCGACACCGATACCGGTGTGCAGGCCCAGTTCCAGTATGTCCTGTCCATCCAGCGCGAAGGCCAGGGCGACTCGATGATCGAGGCCGATACCAACAATTCCAGCACCGGCCACACGCCGCGTCAGGACACGGTGGTCTCCAACGCCACCTTCATCCAACGCAGCACCGCAGGCTCCAACAATGCCGCCATGCTCATCCGCGGCGGCGCGGACTACAAGCTGCTCAACACGGTGGTTCACAGCCCCAACCGCAGCTGCTTGCGTCTGAGCCTGGCCGACACGATCCAGCAGACCGGCACCGACGAGAATGGCCCGCCGGAATTCCGCTCGGTGGTCATGCAGTGCGCCAGCCCGGCCTTCCTGGGCACGGATGGCGTAACCGAGGCTGATGTGCAGAGCATCTTCAACGCCGGCACCAACAACAATGCCAATTTCACCACAACGCTTGCTTCGGGCTTCATCAACGGCTCGAACGAGAGTGCGGTGACCCCCTTCAACGCTAGCACGATCTCGAGCTTCTTCGACAACACCAGCTATATCGGCGCTGTCCGTGACAGCTCCGACACCTGGTACACCGGCTGGACCTGCAACAGCGCCGCCGCGAACCTCGGTGCAAGCAACAAGGCCTGCACCACCTCGCCGGTCACCTGACGGGCCGCTTCGAATGACGGGGGCGGCTGCACGGGTGGCCGCCCCCTCTTTCGCATTTGAATTACCGGGGGTTACTATGATTACGCCGTCTTGGCTGAGCCGCACGCTGCTCCTTACCACCGCGCTGGTCGCGCCGGGTTTCGCCTTCGCCCAGGATTCGGGCACCGCGATGCCGCCGCAGCCAACCGAGGAAACGGCTGTTCCCGCAGACGATCCCGCGCAAGACGCCGCCGAGGAACGCGCGGCCAGAGGTCCGGACATCTCGGTGCCCGGCGAGATCCTGGTTACAGGCCGCCGCACCCAGAATGTGACGCGCAGCGCGGATCAGGTGGTCTCGGTGCTTTCGACCGAGGACATCGCGCGCACCGGCGAAGGCGACATCGCCGGCGCCCTCGGCCGCGTGACTGGCCTTTCCGTGGTCGGCAGCGGCTTCGTCTATGTTCGCGGCTTGGGCGACCGCTATTCGCTGGCGCTGCTGAACGGCCTCCCGCTTCCCAGCCCGGAACCCCTGCGCCGCGTCGTTCCGCTCGATCTTTTCCCCACCAACGTCGTGGCTTCGTCACTGGTGCAGAAGAGCTATTCGGCCAATTTCCCGGGTGAGTTCGGCGGCGGCGTGATCAATCTCACCACCATCGCGGTGCCGGATGAATCCTTCCTTTCGGTGGGCGGCGGCATCTCCGCCGACAGCGAAACCACCGGCAAGCTCGGCTATACCCATTACGGTTCCGGCTCGGACTGGACCGGCTACGGCAATGGCGTCCGCAATATTCCGGGCGCGTTGAAGGACTATTTCTCGGGCGGCCTGCGCATTGGCGACCCGAACGTCAATTCCGCCGCGATCACCGGGGCGCTGGTCAAGCCCAGCTTGGCCGTTGTCCAGCGCAACAACGATATTCCCGCCAATTTCTCCGGCTCGATCACGGGCGGGACCGCCTTCGATGCCGGGGACGCGCGGGTCGGCGTGGTCGCCACCCTGTCCTACAGCAATGAATGGGATACGCGCGACACGATCCAGCAATCCTCGCTGGTTGCCGACCTGACCGTGCTGGATGGCGATTACCGCTCCGTCAACACCGACAACAAGATCACGCTCAACGGCTTGCTCGGCATCGGTGTGGAGCTTGGCGACCATAAGCTGCGCTGGACCAACCTCTATATTCACGACACCCTCAAGCAGACCCGCTTCGCTTCGGGCCGGGATGTCGATTCGGGCTTCGACCGGATCATCCAGGATACGGCATGGTTCGAGCGGCAGCTGTTCGACAGCCAGGTGGTCGGGGAACTGCGCTTCGGCGAATTCGGGATCGACCTGCGCGGCGGCTATGCCAAGAGCAAGCGCGAGGCGCCGTTCGAAACCAACTTCAACTATGTGCGCACCAACAACCCCAATAGCCCCTACGGCGGGGTCTATCTCAACCTGCTCAACAACGGGCAGACCGGCGCGGCTTCCGTCGCCTTTTCCGATCTGGACGAGGATCTGTGGTATGGCGGCGCCGATATCAGCTATCTGGTGGCTCCGCGCCTGAGCCTGACGGCCGGTTACGCCTATACCGACACCCATCGCGAATCCTCGCGCCGCGAATTCCTGATTATCGCGCCCACCACCATGCCGAGCTATGTCGGCCTGTGGCGGCCGGACCTGCTGGTGCGGCCCTTCACGGTCGAGAATTTCGGCATCGACGTGATCGAATCGACCCAGGCCACTCCGGCCTTCGAGGCCGATCTGGAAATCCACGCCGGATACATCAAGGCAAACTGGGAGCCGATCGATTCGGTCAGCCTGGATATCGGCGTTCGCTACGAGGATGCGAAGCAGACCGTCAGCCCGATCCAGGTGTTCGCCGATGCGATCACTTCGGACGCCAGCACCGCGCTCGCGAATGACTACTGGCTGCCCGCCGCGACGCTGACCTGGGAAGTCAGCCCGCAGCTGCAGTTGCGCTTCAACGCATCCAAGACGATTGCCCGCCCGCAATTCCGCGAGTTGATCTTCCAGCTCTATTTCGATCCGGAATCCAACCGTTCCTATCGCGGCAATCCGTATCTGGTGGACAGCGAACTGAAGAACGCCGAAGCCCGGATCGAATATTATCCGGGCCGCGACGAGCGCATCTCGCTGGCCGGCTTCTACAAGGACATCAAGAACCCGATCGAAACCTTCGTCTCGTTCGGCGACAATGAATCGCGCGGCGGCTTCGCCAACGCCCCGAAGGCAAGGCTCTATGGCGCCGAACTGGAAGTGCAGAAATATATCGATCTTTCCGATCAGGGGGGATTGTTCTCGACCAGGCGTCTGGTGGCGATCGCCAACTACACCTACACCAAGTCGGAGCTGAAGATCGGGGCGGACGACCTGGTCCGCGTCTATCCTTCGGAACCGCGCCCGGCCAGCAACTTCTTCCAGGATGGCGCCCCGCTGACCGGCCAGTCCGATCACATCGCCAATCTCCAGTTCGGCCTGGAAGACACCGACTCGCTCTCGCAGCAGACGATCCTCGTCAGCTATGCCAGCAAGCGTGTCGTGGGCCGTGGCGACGGCAATCTGCCCGATGTGATCGAAAAGCCCGGCATCACGGTGGATTTCGTGGCTCGCCAGGGGATCAAGCTGTTCGGGATCGACACCGAATGGAAGTTCGAGGCCCGCAACATCTTCAACCAGCGGCATGAAGAATATCAATCGACGGGCGAGACGCGGATCGACGTGAACAGCTACGATATCGGCCGCAAGTTCTCGCTGTCCGCGTCGGCGAAGTTCTAGATACCCTCCCTCCCGGCATCGCCCCGCGCGGTGCCGGGATTTATGGCTGACGAATGCGGCAAGACGAACGGCCCGGGCGGAAATCCGCCGGGCCGTGTTTTGTTTCATCAGGCAGTTTCAGATCGGAAGGCCGCCCGGGGCGGCGTCAGGGGGGATTACCGCCCGTGGCGGTATCAGGGCAGGTCCAGCACGTAGCCCTTGCCGTGAACGGTGCGCAGCGGATTGCCCACGCCGGCTTCCTTCAGGCTGCGCCGCAGCCGCTTCACCCACACGTCCACCGTGCGCTCGTCCGCCACCTGGTCCAGCTTGCCCAGCCCCTCAATCACTTCCCTGCGGGTGAGCAGCTGGTTCGGGCGTTCCGCGAAGAAACGCAGCAGGCGGAACTGGTTGGAGCGCAGATCGATCGATTTGCCTCTCCAGCGCGCCAGGAAGCTGGCCGTATCGAGGCTCAACTCGCCGAGCGTGACGATCGCCGCGCTGTGGCGGTTCGGCTGCCCGGCATGGAGCGCAAGGATGTGATCCAGGATCGCGGTCCGGTCCACCGGGCCGATCATGTAATTGTCGGCGCCGGCATCCAGCGCGCGGCGGCGGTCCTCGGTATCGTCGCGGTCCAGCACCATGGTGATATGCGCGCCCCTGGTGGCGGGGTTGGCCCGCAGCCGCCGGCACATCTCAAGGCCGGAAATATCGGGCATGACCCAGTCCACGAAGGCCAGCATGGTTCCGTCGATCAATTGCCGTGGGCCGTCGCTTCCCATCGAAGCGAAGGATACGCGGAGATCATCGTGCTCGAACTCGTTGAGAGAGTCTCCCAACGAGTTGGTAAGGAAGACGTTTATGGCTCGCATTCCTGATCTGTTTCCCCTGCTGGGAGAACCAGATGCAGCCGCGACATGACGGGTTTATGACTCCTAACAGACAAAAACCGCGTGCCGGCGCAAAGCGAAGGATGCTCGGTGATAAACACCCGGCCCCGCCATGCGCCGGCAATGGTTTCCCGCCCGGTCGGGCGCGAGCCTGCCGGTTGAGCCTGGCCGGTTCAGGCAGCCACGAAATCGAAGATCGTTTCCTCGGTGGCCAGGAAGGCGCTCAGCTTCGGGGAATCGCAGAATTGCTCCTCATCCTCCTGGAACAGCTTGCTGGCCGCCTGGCCTTCGGGCGAGGAAAGCGCGGCCTCCATGGCTTCCTTGCTTTCCCACCAGACTTCCGTGATCCCGTCGGGAGCGGGCTTCCAGCCGCGCCCGCGGGCGAATTCCTCGATATCCGGGGACGGTATCTTGTGGCTCTGGATGTAACGCAGGAAGCCCATCGCCTTGGCATGCTTCTTCACCAGATTGCCGTGCTCCACCAGCCAGCGCTCGCGGAATTGCTCGTCGGTCATTCCCGGCTTCTTCCAGACTTCCACCACCATCTTGATCATCGTTCATTCTCCCAGTGCCATGTCTAGGTCGGCCTTGCCGCCACGATAGTCGATTTCACCTTTCGGTCAAAAAACCATTGCAGTCATGCCGTAATCGGGCCGTGGCGAGAGGGCGGGTCGTTTCCTCCGCCTCGCAGGTTCCGGTTGACGCAGGCCGGTGATTATCGCAGGTAATGCTGACCATTTGGTGTGCAATCTGCATGGGATTTATTCGCCTGTCCAGCGCGCTATACCAATGTCGGATCACAATATTCCAGGGAGCAGGATGACGCATGGCGAAGGTTGAAGAGGTTCCGGTACTGATCGCGGGCGGCGGCCCGGTGGGCATGACGCTGGCCCTGAATCTGGCCCGCTACGGCATTCACTCGATGCTGGTGGAGCGTAATCCGGAAACCACCCGCCATCCGAAGATGGACCTCACCAACGGCCGCAGCATGGAGCTGTTCCACCGGCTCGGCATCGACGAGAAGCTGCGCGATGCGGGCGTGCCGCGCGAGAATGCCTTCGATATCCTGTGGATCACCAATATGGTCGGCCACGACCTGCATCGGTTCCATTATCCTTCCGCCGCCGAGAAGACCCGCATCATCCGCGAGGAGAATGACGGCAGCCATGGCGCGCAGGCGCCGCTGCGGGTCAGCCAGATCCAGATCGAGCCGGTGCTGAAGGCGGCCATCGACGAAAATCCGCTGGTCGATGTGCGCTTCAACCACCGCTTCGAGGGCTTCGTGGAAAACGGGGCGGACGGCGTGATCGCCCAGATCGTGCATTCGGATACGGAAGAAGTCACCGAAGTGCGCTCCCGCTTTGTCGCCGGATGCGATGGCGGCGGCAGCCGGGTTCGCCGCCGCCTCGGCATCGAGCTGGAGGGCGAGGAGAATGTCGCCGGCGCCTATATGGTCCATTTCCGGACCGACGACCGCGCGCTGCTGCAGCGCTGGGGGCCGATCTATCACCTCCAGAACGGGGGCGGCACGATCATCGCCCAGAATGATCGCGACATCTACACGCTGCAGGCCTGGCTTCTGCCCGGAATGGACCCCGATCAGATGACGCCGGAAGGCGTGCTGGAAGGCTGGGTCGGCACGCATTTCGATTACGAGATCCTGCAGGCCAATCCCTGGTTCGCGCATTTCGTGGTGGCCGAGAAATATCGCGAGAACAGTACATTGCTGGCGGGCGACAGCGCCCACCAGTTCATCCCGACCGGCGGTTACGGGATGAATTCCGGCATTGCCGATTCCGCGGCGCTATCCTGGGTGCTGGCCGCGCGCATCCTGGGCTGGGGCGGTGAGAGATTGCTCGACGCCTACGATCTGGAACGCAGGCCGACGGCGTGGTGGCACCTCGAGGCGTCGCGGCGCCACATGGGCGTACGCATCCAGATCAGCCAGATCTATGCGGAAGCCGGCGATCTCCTGGGCGACGGCCCTGAGGCGGATGCCAGGCGCGCGGAAGTGGCGCGCAAGATCCGGGAACTCGGCAATGCCGAAAATGAAAGCTGGGGCGTCGAATATGGCTATCGTTACGATCAGTCTCCGGTGATCGCGCATGAGTCGAATGCGCCTGAGATCGACCCGCTGACCTATGCGCCCACCACCTGGCCGGGATCGCGCCTGCCGCATGTGTTCCTGAAGGATGGAACGGCGCTGTTCGACAAGCTGGGCCTGTTCTTCACGCTGGTGGTGGTGGACGATGCCGATACGGCGCAGCTTGAGCGCGCGGCGAGCGATCTGGGTGTCCCTCTGGACGTGTTGAAGCTCCGTCAGCCCGAGTTGAGTGCCATTTACGAGCGCAATCTACTGCTGGTCCGGCCCGACCAGCATGTCGCCTGGCGCGGGGATGAATTGCCCGCGGATCCCAAGGCTCTGCTGGAGCTCGTCGTCGGCCGCTGAGGCTATGCCCCCTCGGATGCGGACACTCCCGCATCCGAGGGGGCGAGCTTGAGCTACGCGGTTTCCCGCGCTTCCACCCGCTTCGCAAGGATCGTGGAAAGCGCCCCGGCCAGCGCTTCGGCGGGTGATCCGACCGGCTGCGAGGACCGCCATCCGACATGCTGGTCGGGCCGGACCAGCAATGCGCCGCCCGGCTCCAGCCCGCTCACCGCATTCCATCGGCCGTCGTCATTGCGCCATTGCCCGCCATCGCCCACAGTGACCAGGCGAACATCGACCTGAGCCGCGCCGGATGCCTGGGAAACCGCGGATTCCCAGGTGTTTGCGGGTCCGTTCACGAAAACCGTGAAGTGATCCAGCCCGGCAAGGTCCAGCGTGGAAACCGTCTCGCCGTCCTGCGTCAGCCAGACATGGGCCATGCGATGCCCCGGCCGCATGGTCGGCGTATGCAGATCGCCCAGCGCGCCGCGCGGGGGCGCTTCGGTTCCGTCCGGTATGACCGCGCCATCGGCATAATAGAAGCCGATCTCGATGTCGTGAGCCTGGAACTCCGCCCGCTGGGTCTGGATCACCTCGTTCACCATCTGGCGGCGCGCCGCGCCCAGCGGCGTATCGGAAAACAGGTTCCGGAAAGCCTCGCGATTGAATTCAACCGGCGCGCCCGGCATCTGCCCGATCGCGGAATCGATGGTCAGGTGGTTCTGGAACGTGAGCATCGCCCAGTTCACATTGTTGGCGGCGACGGGGCGCCGCTCGGCCTCGTAGCTGTCCAGCAGGTCCTCGCCCGCTTTGCCGGTCAGGACGGCGGCCAGCTTCCATGCGAGATTATGGGCATCCTGAACCGCGGTATTGAGGCCGAGGCCGGTGGTGGGCGGGTGGCGATGCGCGGCGTCGCCTGCAAGGAAGATGCGGCCGCGCCGGTATTCGCGCGCCAGAACGCCCTGCACCTTCCAGTTGTTCATGCGGATGATCCGCGGCTCGAGGTGGGACAGGCGCAGGAGTTCCCGCAGCCGGGGTACCACCGACGCCTCATCGAACTGGGCGGGATCGTCGGGCTGGAAGGCGAAGTGGAACAGCCATTCCTCGCTGTTGCGCCCGAAGTTTTCGGGGCCGAGCGCGACCATCACACCGCTGCCCCAGGAGCCGCCCTTTTCGGGATTGGTGAACCAGCGGATCATGACGGAATCATCGTCGATATATTCGCTGAGGTCCGCCGCGAACCAGCAGGTGACCATGTCGAACAGGCGATCGATCCCATCCATTTCGATGCCGAGCGTCGGGCCGACCAGGCGCCCGCCATCGGCCGCGATCATGTATTTCGCCCGGACCTGATAGGTTTCGCCCGTGCCGCGATTCTCGATGGTCGCGGTGACGCCATCGGCATCCTGCTCGAAGCTCTTGAGCTCCTCATGGAAATTGATGGTGATGCCGGGATATTTTTTGGTCTGTTCCAGCAGCAGCGGCTCGACATACATCTGCGCGAAATTGGCCGCGCGGGTCGGGCTGTCCGCCTCATAGGCTTCGCGCAGCGAGCAGCCGCCGAATGCATCTATGATCCCGATCCGCTTGCGGTCCAGCTCTCCATCGCCGCCGAGGGTGGTGTACCAGCCCACCCGCGCCATGTTCTCGGCCGGGGTGCTGCGGCTGTAGATATGCTCGGCCAGGCCTTCCTCGCGCAGAATTTCCATGGTGCGCTGGTTGAGATAATGCGCTTTGGGAGCGGGCGAGGTGGCGGGATGCCGTTCCACGACCCAGCTGTCGATCCCCAACCGGCCCAGAAAGATTGCCGAAGACAGTCCGCAGCCGGCACCGCCAACGATCAGAACCGGGGTTTCGATCAGTTTCATCGGTATGAAGTCCTCTGCCTGAAGGCGCCGCCATTGTTTTCGCGGCATGCCGGAATATGCGATTCTTTGCTTGCACTCTTTGCCATGCTGACCAATCAGTCAAATTTCAAAGGTGCCGCTTAAACGGCATTAACGGCTTTGCCCCGGCAAGGCAAAAACTACGGAGAAAAGGGATAGCTATGAAAGGTCTGCAGGGAAAATCCATCATCGTGACCGGCGGCGGCAGCGGGATCGGCGAGGCGGCCGCTCTTCTTCTCGGCGAGGCGGGTTGCAAGGTCACGGTCGCCGATCTCGATGGCGGTAAGGCGAGGAATGTCGCCGACCAGATCGTCCAGCGCGGAGGCACGGCCAGCGCGGTCGAGGCCGACGTGTCGGACGAGGCTTCGGTGATTGCGATGGTCGATCACGCCATTTCGCAATTCGGCGGGCTTGACGGGGCGTGCAATGCCGCAGGCGTGCCGCAGCGCGGGAAGCTGCTGCATGAGGTCGATCTGGAGGAATGGGATCTCTGCCACGGGGTCAATCTGCGCGGACTGTTCCTGTGCAACAAATACCAGATCAAGGCGATGCTGGCGAAGGGCGGGGCAATCGTGAACATTGCCTCCACCGCGGCGATGGTCGGCTTCCCGAACGGCGCGGAATATTGCGCCAGCAAGGCAGGGGTGCTGGGGCTGACGCGCGGCAGCGCGATCGACTATGCGACCAGGGGCATCCGAATCAATTCGGTGATGCCGGGCGGCACGCTGACCCCGATGCTGAAGGGGGCAATGGCGAATGATCCCGGCCTGGAACCGGCCCTTGCCGCGGTCCACCCGATGAACCGCTTCGCGCAGCCTGCGGAAATCGCGGCGGCGGCGAGGTGGCTGCTGTCGGACGAGGCGAGCTTCACGACCGGCGCGGCCTTCGCCATCGACGGCGGCCATACGGCGATCTGACAGGGCAGGCGGGGCGGGGCCTTGCGGCCTCGCCTGCCTGAAAGCCGCTGGTCAGCGATTGAAGACGGGCTGGATCAGCCGCTCCGCTATCTTCCATTCGTCGCCGCTGCGCACGAGGATATCTTCTATATCCGCCACCGAGGCGACGTCGGGCGTGAGCGTTTCGCTTTCGGTGCGATAGAGCGTGAGCAAGGCGCGCACCCTGACGCGGCCATCGTCGAGCGAATCCACCAGCACATTCGACAGGACATGGCGCGATGTGACCTGGCGCTGCGCCTCGCGCGCGGACATCGCCTGGGCGATCTGTTCCCCGGCAATCGTGCCGGGCTTCGGCGCTCCCGCTCCGAAGGTAAGGGTTCCCTCCGCTGCGAAATAGGCGGCGGCTTCGGAAGCGCGGCCGTTATCGATCAGCCAGAAAGTCCGGTACAGCGGCTGGGCGGCGGCGATATGATCCGAGGGGGAAAGCGCGGTCATTGCAGATCCCTCAGCGCAGCTTGACATCTGCGAGGCCGCGCTTGCCGACGTCGGGCCGGCGCTTGAGATCTTCCTCCGGCTCGCCGGATTCGAACCGGCGGAGCAGTTCGTCCGGATCGAACTCGACCCCGATCGGATTTTCCGCGAAGGCTTCCGAATAGAAAAAGGCGGTCGCGTCCTCGATCCTGTCGTAATTGTCGATCTGCAGTTCGATCTGGTTTCCGTCCGGATCGGCATAATACATCGAAGTGGTCGGCCCGTGGTTGATCGGAAAGACCGGCTTGATGCCCTGATCGCGCAGCCGCCGATAGGTGGCGAGCAGATCGCCCAGATCGGCATAGGTGAAGGCGGCGTGGTGGAAGCCGACCACGCCATCCTTCTGCGCTTCGAGATCGGGCATATTGAGGATGGCGACCCGGTGATGCTCGTCATCGTAGGAAAGGAAGCAGAGGATTTCGTTGCGGAAGGCAGGAGTCGCGTTCAGCACCGTCTGATACCAGTTCACCATCTCGTCGTAATTCGAGGTGCGAAGCACGATATGCGCGAGCTTGGCGGGAGACACCGCCTTGTCGCCATGGGGGCGTTCGATCGCGTCAGCCTGGGTTTGCGCCATTTCTTCCTCTCAGCAATTCCTGTTTATCGGTCCGGGCAGGCCATAGCATGCCCGTGCAGCGGCATGATAAAATATTTGAGCATTTGGTTCAACCAGCTTCCTGGCGTCGCTTCCGCAGGCGATCCGCCGCCTAGGGCGCGTCGATAAAGACCAGCTCATACAGGAAAGCGATGTTGCGCAGGATCTCCGTTTCGGAGAACACGTCGCGCCCGGTCAGCGCCTTGTATTCCGTCGATACGGTGAAGGGCGTCCCGCCCGCGCCGATAATCATGTAGTAAAGCCGCGCCGGATCGCATTGGCGCACGGCGCCTTCCTGCTGGCCGAGCCGGATCAGCCTGCTGACCTTCTCGAAATGCTTGCGCAGGTAATTGTCCACCACCCAGTCCAGCCGCGTGGTGCCCTGATTGCTCTCCATCGTGAGGATGCGATGGATCTGCGGCTGCTTGGACGACATGCGGATGAACTGTTCGATGAAGGTGCGCAGCCCGGCCGCGCCCGTATCGGAAGCGACCTTGGCAAGATGTTCGTCCATTTCCTCGACATAGGCGTCGAGCGCCGCGCCCATGGTCGCGATCCAGAGCTGGTCCTTCGACTGGAAGTGATACAGCACCAGCGTGTGCGTCACATTGGCCCGGTCCGCCACTGCCCGGGTCGAAGTTCCCTCGAAGCCGAATGCGCCGAAACATTCGAGCGCGGCCTCAAGGATGCGCTTGCGAACATCGCGGCTGCGCTTGGTCGTCCGCCGCGTGCGGCTGACGTCCGCCCGGTGATCCTGGGTGATGGGATGCGCTTCCCTTTCACCCAGCCGCACCGCGGTGCGGCCGCTGCGACGGCGTTCGGTATCGCGCCCCTTGCGTTGATTTGCCGGTTGCCCCGCTGTCACCATGGGACGGAAACCTGCCTCGCTGCGGTTATCTCTTTCGGTTGCATTGCTTTTCCTTCCCCCTTCACCCGGCATAGCTGCATATACCAGTGCAGTGGGATTGGTAAGCCCGCAAGGGCCGCCGATCCGTCATGCGACCTTGTTTTCAATCGCTCCGATCAGGTCGATCTCGCAACGGACCACATCTCCGGACTGAAGGAATTTCGGCGGCTGCATGGCAACGCCCACGCCCTCGGGTGTCCCCGTCGAAATGATATCGCCGGTTTCCAGGGTGAATGCGGTCGACAGATATTCGATCTGGGCCGCGATCCCGTGGATGAAATCCCGGGTATTGCTGTCCTGCCGCTTTTCTCCGTTGACGAAGCAGCGGACGCCCAGTGCTTCCGGATCGGGAATCTCGTCCGCCGTCACGACCCACGGCCCGATCGGGCCATGGGTGTCGAAGGATTTGCCCATGGTCATGGTGGAGGAATGGAATTGCCAGTCGCGGGCGGAGACGTCGTTCACGATCAGATAGCCGAAAACATGGTCGAATGCCTTGTCGCGCGATACGGATTTCGCCGGCTTTCCGATCACCAGCCCCAGCTCCACCTCGTAATCGAGCTTTTCCGTCACGCCCGGCTCGATCGGATCGAACGGGCCTGAAACGCAGCTGGTCTGCTTGTTGAACCAGAGCTGGTTGTCCGGAACGGTGATCCCGAGCTGGCGCGCTTCGTCGGCATGCCGCTGATAATTCATGCCGATTGCCAGGAACTTGCGCGGACGAAGCGGCGCGAGCAGGCGGACGGAGGACAAGGATGCGCCTTCGCCGGCCTGCGCCAGCCGCTCCGCTATCTGCTGCAATTGGCCAGGCCCGGCTTCGATCAATTCGATCATGTCGTTGGCGGCGATGCCGAGATCGCGAAGGGCGACGATCCGCTCTCCTTCCACGACGCCCAATTGTGCTCCATTCGCGGCGTCGAAACGTGCGAGCTTCATAGTGCAATCTCCTGCTCGGGAATCCTCGGGACCGTGCCGGGCCTCTGGTCGTTGGGTGAAGAATGTGCTGATCGACACGCAATGGAGCGTGATTCAAGTGAGCGGTCAATCCCCGGGCGCTTCGCTCCCACAGGTCATATGCGTCGATCGCGGATTTTCCGCCACGATTTCGCTGCTTTTTCCTCGGCTTTGCAGGCGGGAGCAGGCCGGAGGCTTTCCTGGAAGGACAATCCGGGGAAGGCCGGGAGAGCATCGCGATCAGTTTGCTCTTGACCAAATGGTCGCAATATTATTTCCTCTACAGGGAGATTTGAAAGGGTCGAAGAACTTCGCCGGAGGCCTCGATTCGCTCGCCCCTGTTGCAGAGGCAATATGCGGTTCATCAAGCCCGTGCGAGGTTTCCAGGCTGTGCCGGGGACGGTACGCCGTTCGAATACCAATGGATGCACGCGTATCTTTTCGGATATTGAAGAAGATTGCGTCACTGATGAGGAGAGAAGGATGACGACTGAAGCAAATGCGCTGGCGGATGCGCTCGGCAAGGCAATCGGGGATCGTGACGTCGAGCAGGTCCGCGCGCTTTATGCCGAGAATATCGTGGTCTGGCATGGCAGCACCAATGTCGAGCAGTCGAAGGAAGAGAACGTCGGGCTGCTGGCTGCGGTCTTCGCCATCACTTCCGAACTCGGTTACAAGGACATCGTGCGTCACGACATCGCGGACGGCGTCGTCCAGCAGCACCGGCTGGCCGGGAAGTTCGACGATGGCAAGCCGATCCCCGACCTGCTGGCCTGCCTCATCATCAAGACGGCCAACGGCAAGATCACCCGGATCGACGAATATTTCGACAGCGCCGCTTTCGGCGAGATGGCCGAGCGCCTGCAGGCATTGAGCGCTGAACCGGCGGCCTGATCTCCGGGCCGCCTTGCGGCCGCGGAGCGAAAAGCGCCGGCGTGTGAAGGAGAAAGCGAATGGCCACGCAACTCAAGCAGTTTGAACTGGGGCAACGCGACCATCTGACCGAAAACGCCGGCCTTTCCACCGGCCCCGTTCCCATCGCGCCCTATTACTGCCCGGACTTCTTCGAGCGCGAGAAGAAGCAGATTTTCGAGCGTGCCTGGCTGCTTGTCTGCCGGGAGGAAGAACTGGCGGCGCCCGGCAGCTTCGTGGTGAAGGAATTGCCGCCGACCAGCGTGAATGCGCTGATTACGCGCAGCAAGAGCGGCAAGATCCAGGCATTCCACAACACCTGTTCGCATCGCGGCAGCCAGATCGTCTATGCCACCGAAGGCAGGCAGAGCCGCTTCGTCTGCCCCTATCACCGCTGGACCTACACCAATGAGGGTGACCTGATCGGGGTTACGGACGAGGCGAATTTCTTCAATCTCGACAAGAAGCAGTGCGGCCTGACCAAGATCGCGACCGAGGTCTGGGAAGGCTGGGTGTTCCTCAATCTGCAAAGCGAGCCGGAAGTCTCGCTTCACGAATATCTCGGCGATTTCCGCGGCTATTTTGAAGGCTATCAATATCGCGGCGCCGAGCATCCGATCGTTTTCGAGGCCGATCTGAACGTCAATTGGAAGGTGCTTTCGGACGCATTCGCCGAAACCTATCATATCTCCTGCATCCATCCCGGAACCCTGTCCGATGCCTTCACCTCGTCCGCCAACCCCTACGGGCGGTTGCTGGATGCGAAGATCTTCAGCCCGCATCGCGCCGTGTCGATGTTCGGCAACGCCGAATATCAGATGAAGCCGGAAAATCGCGTGGAGCAATTCGCGGCGGCCTTGGGCGAGCGGGGAAGCGTGATCGCGGCGGCGACGAAGGAAGACGCGGCCGGCTATCTCAGCCATCCCGCGGTCAATCCTACCAACTCGGCCAGCTGGTCGATGGACGTGAATCATGTCTTCCCGCATGTGCAGATCGATTCCGGCCCCGGCGGGTTCTGGACTCACTGGTTCTGGCCGCTCAGCCCGAACCGCTCTCGCTATGAAGGCCGGTTCTACATGGCGAAGCCGGAAACCATGACGGAGAGGTTCCTGCAGGAACTGTATATCTCGCGCGTCGTGACCACGATCTGCGAGGATCTGACCAGCATGGAGCGGACCCAGAAGGGCCTGGAATCGGGTGGCAAGCGTTTCATGCAATTGCAGGACAGCGAAATCGCCATTCGTCATCATGTGGAACAATGCGTCCGCTGGGTCGAAGCGGAATCGGTCAGGGAGGCGTTGTCGTGACGGTTATGGAGGCAACCCGCCTTCCCCCGGGCTTCGCGGAGTTGGAGCGCTTCGTGGGCCGTTGGACGGGCGCCGACACCGACGCCCGTGTCGCCGCGCGCGAGCAATCCTCTATGGAAGACATCCTGGAATTTTACGAGGCGATGTTGGCGCGGGCCGGCGATGCGATCAGGCTGATCGACCGCTACCCGCTGCATGACCTGCCGCCGGACGTGGGGCTGCTTTGCCGGATGGTCCTGACCCTGGCGCATGTCGCTTCCGCCGTGGAAATCCTTGGCCAGCCCAGGGTGCCGATGGCCCCGTTCCCGACCGGCCTGAAGACCATCCGGGGGTCCACGCCCTACGGTTGATGCGATTGCCCCCTCCGCAAAGGGACGCATAAGGGCTGGCTTCGGCTAGCCCTTTTTCATGGGGCGCGGCAGGCGCGTCTTGTAGGTTACGGGGCGCAGTGCGAAGCTGCTGGTCACTTGCGCCACTCCGTCGATCCGGGTCAGGCGATGGCGCAGGAATTCCTCAAAGGCTTCCAGCGAAGGCACCAGCACGCGCAATTGATAATCCGCTTCGCCGGTCATCAGGTAACATTCCATCACCTCCGGAATATCGACGATCGCTTGCTCGAAGCGCGCCAGATGCGCGTCGTCCTGGCTGCTGAGGCGGATGCGCACGAACGCCGTGACGGCCAGGCCCATCTTCGCGGGATCGACCAGCGCAACGTATCCGGCTATGACCCCGGCTTGCTCGAGCCGCTTGGTGCGGCGCAGGCAGGGGCTGGGCGACAAGCCGATGGCGTCGGCGAGGTCCTGATTGGTCTGCCGCCCGTCTTCCTGCAGCTGGTCGAGAATGGCCAGATCATGCTCATCCAGAGAATTTGGCAGAATATTGCTCATAGGCTTATCCATAAGGCTATCTCTGCCGCGGTATATGCATTTACAGCATGAATTAGCAAGGACATGCGTCGCTGCTCCGCGCTAGCCTGCAGATAGGAGGAGCGCATGAAAGACCCACGTCCATCTCGCACGGAATTGATCCGCCGCATCGAAGCCATCGACGCTCGCCTGCGCTGGCTGTCGTCATGGATCATCCATAATGCGAACCATATCAGGGAAAGCCGCGATGGGCTGAAGGTCGGCGGGCATCAGGCCAGCTGCGCTTCCATCACCACGATCATGGCCGCGCTCTATTTCCATGCGCTGAGGCCGCAGGACAAGGTGGCGGTCAAGCCCCATGCCGGCCCCGTGCTCCATGCGATCCACTATATGCTCGGCAATCAGAGCCGCGAGCAGCTCGAGCATTTCCGCGCTCTGGGTGGAGCGCAAAGCTATCCTTCGCGCACCAAGGACAAGATCCCGGTCGATTTCTCGACCGGTTCGGTCGGTCTCGGCGTGGCGATCACCGCCTTTTCCAGCCTGGTCCAGGATTACCTTGTCGCGCATGGCCAGCTCAAGGAAAGCGATGCCGGGCGGATGATCGCGCTGATGGGCGATGCGGAGCTGGACGAAGGCAATATCTACGAATGCCTGATCGAAGGCTTCAAGCACGACATCCGCAATTGCTGGTGGATCGTCGATTACAATCGCCAGTCGCTCGACAGCACGACGGCGGACCGGATGTTCCGCCGTTTCGACGACATCTTCGAGACCTGTCATTGGCGGGTGCTGACTCTCAAGCATGGCAAGCGCCAGCGCGAGGTGTTCGCCCGGCCCGGCGGGCAGGCGATCGCCGACTGGATCGACGAATGCCCCAATGCCGAATATGCGGCGCTCACCTATCAGGGCGGCGCGGCCTGGCGCGAGCGGCTGCATAGGGATCTGGCGGGGAACCGGCAGGCGCTGAAGCTGGTCGATTCCTTCGATGACGGGGAACTGAGCGGCTTGATGACCAATCTGGGCGGTCATTGCGTCGAAACCCTGCTCGATGCCTTTGCTGAGGCGGATGACGACAAGCCCACCGTGTTCATCGCCTATACGGTGAAGGGCTATGGTCTGCCGTTCGCGGGCCACAAGGATAACCATGCGGGCCTGATGAACCCCACCCAGCTTGCCGCCTTGCGGGAATCCATGGGAATCGCGGAAGGGGAGGAGTGGGAACCCTTCGCCGGGCTGGGCGACAATGCGGTGGCGGACCTGCAATCCTTCATGGAGCCGGTGAAGGACGTGCTCGCCCGCCATTCGGAGAAGGCGGCGGCGATTCCCGTCCCGGCCAGGCTTCCGGTTCCGGAAGGCAAGGAGCAGTCGACCCAGGCCGCATTCGGCCGCATCCTGCTCGACATCGCGAAATCCGGCGCGCCGCTGGGCGACCGCCTTGTGACCACTTCGCCGGACGTCACCGTTTCCACCAATCTCGGTCCGTTCGTGAACCAGCGCGGGCTGTTTCGCCGCCAGCACCTGAAGGATGTGTTTGCCGGCGCCAAGATTCCGTCGCCTCAGAAGTGGGAAGGGCATGAGGCCGGGCAGCATATCGAGCTGGGTATCGCCGAGAACAATCTCTTCCTGATGCTGACCGCGCTGGGTCTGTCCGCGCCGCTGTTCGGTGAAAGGCTGCTGCCGATTGGCACGGTCTATGACCCCTTCATCGCGCGTGGCCTCGATGCGTTGAATTATGGATGCTATCAGGATTCCCGCTTCCTGCTGGTCGCGACCCCATCCGGCCTCACGCTGGGGCCGGAAGGCGGGGCACACCAGTCGATCAATCCGCCGCTGATCGCGCTGGGCCAGCCTGGCCTGACTCACTTCGAACCCGCTTTCGTTGACGAGCTGGCGCTGATCATGGGCTGGGCGTTCGATCACATGCAGGCGGAGGACGGCGGTTCGGTCTATCTCCGCCTGACCACGCGCGCGATCGAGCAGGTCGAGCGTGCGGACGACGGCTGGGCCGAGCAGGCCTTGCAAGGCGGCTATTGGCTGAAGGAACCGGCAAGCGATGCGGATGCGGCGATTGTCTTTTCCGGCGCGCTGGCACCGGAAGCATTGGCCGCATGGGACGCGCTGCAGGAAGATTTGCCGGGCCTGGGCCTGCTCAACGTGACGTCCCCGGACCTGCTGCATCGCGAATGGTCGGCGGCCAAGGCAGCGCGCTGGAAAGGCGAGGCGGCCGCGCCATCGCATGTCGAGCGGCTGCTGCGCCGGCTGGCGCCTCACGCGGGTCTGGTCACGATCCTGGATGGCGCGCCTGCCGCATTGTCCTGGCTGGGCGGGGTACGCGGCCAGAAGGTCAGCCCGCTGGGGATCGACCGGTTCGGCCAGACCGGCGATCTGCCGGATCTCTATCGCGAATACCGGCTCGATTCCGACGCGATCATGGATGCCGCTGCGGAGCTTTTCCTTCCGCAATAAGGGGCTGGGCGTGAGCGCGCTCAGCCAGCCAGCAGCGGTTTCAGATCGGGCTTCGTCACCTTGCCCATCGCATTGCGCGGCAGCACCTGCGCGAAGCGGATGCGCTTGGGGATCTTGTAGGCGGACAGTTTCCCTTCGCACCATTCCTTCAGCGCTTCTGCGGTCAGCTCGGCGCCTTCGCGCGCCACGATGACCGCGCCCACGGCCTCGCCCCAGACATCGTCGGCCACACCGATCACGGCGATTTCCGCGATATCGGGGTGGTCGAGCAGCACGCCTTCGATTTCCAGCGCGGACAGCTTGTAGCCGCCCGACTTGATGATATCGATCGAGGTGCGGCCCATGATGCGGTAATAGCCGTTCTCGACCACCGCCATGTCGCCGGTGCGGAACCAGCCGTCCACGAAGCTTTCCTGCGTGGCCTTGGGATTGTCCCAATATTCCAGGAAGACATTCGCGCCCTTGATGCGGATTTCGCCGGGCACGCCTTCTTCCGTGATGGCCGCTCCATCCTCGCCCACCAGCATGACTTGCACGCCCGGCAGCGGCTGGCCGACGTAGCCGGCGCGGCGTTCGCCTTGATAGGGGTTGGAAATCGCCATGCCGATCTCGGTCATGCCGTAGCGTTCCAGCAGCACTTGCCCGGTGCGCGCCTTCCATTGCTCGAACAGCGGCACGGGGCAGGCGGCGGAGCCGGAGACATTGAGCCGCATCGCCCCGAAGCCATCGCAAATGCGCCGGGCTTCCGCGGGTTCCAGCCCGTCGAGATATTGCAGTATCTTCACATAGATAGTCGGCACCGCCATGAACACGGTATAGGCGTCCGCCGCCGTTTCCGCCGCGATCCTGCCCGCATCGAATTTCGGGAAAAGATCCACTTTCGCGCCGGCCCAGAGCGCGCAGCTCAACACATTGATGATCCCGTGGACGTGGTGCAGCGGCAGAAACAGCGGGATCGCGTCGTCTTCGCTCCAGGCCCAGGCATCCAGCAGGGTGGTGATCTGGGCCGCGATATTGGCGTGGGTGGTGACCACGCCCTTGGGCTTGTTGGTGGTGCCGCTGGTGAACACCATCATGGCGCGGCGTTCCGGGGCAATCGCTGGGAGCGGTGTGGTTTCGTCCGCCAGCAGGCCGGAAACCTCAAGCAATTCAATGCCAAGTCGATCGCACAGATCGCGCAGCACGGTGTGATTTTCGGCGCTTGCCACCAGCCGGGTTACCCGCGCGCAACTGAGATAATGATCCAGTTCAGCGAGCGCAGAAGCGACGTTGAGCGGCACCGAGATGCCCCCAGCGCGCCACACACCGTGCATGACGGTGACATAATCGAGGCTGGCGGGCAGGAAGCAGGCGATCCGCTCTTCCTCCAGGTCGTGCCGGGTTCCGAGTAGGCCGCTGGCGAAGCGATCGATCCGCACGTTCAACTCGCCATAGCTGATCGCGCGGCCCTGTTCGACCAGCGCGATCCGGCTATTGCCGTCGCGCAAGTGGGGGAAGGGGGTGGGGTGCATGGCATCCTTCTTCATCGGATCGTTTGGTCTGCCTGTCCGATATAGCGCGGATGCGGTGCGGGCAATCTTCCGGCGGTGACAACTAGCTCTGGCCCTAGAGCGAAAGCAGCGCGGGATCGCCCCCCTGCGCCATGATGTTCACCGAGACCGAGCGCTCATTGCAATAGCGGGTCAGCGCATGCGGGCCGCCTGCCTTCGGGCCGGTGCCGGAGAGGCCGAGGCCGCCGAATGGTTGCACCCCCACCACCGCGCCGATCATGGAACGGTTGATGTAGATATTCCCCGCCGGAACCAGCGCCTCGATCTCCCGCGCGAAATGATCGAGCCGGCTGTGGATGCCGAGCGTCAGCCCATAGCCCCGGTTTGCCAGCCGCCTTGCGTAATCCGGCAGGTCTTGCGCCGCGTAGCGGCAGACATGCAGGATCGGGCCGAACACTTCACGCTCGAGGAAATCGGGTTCCGCGACTTCCGCGATAACCGGCCCGAAGAAATGCCCCTGCTGCGTGGATACGGGATGCCGGGCGACGATCCGCGCTTCCCGCTCCAGCCTTGCGACATGCTCATGCAAGCGGCCCAGCGCCTCGTCGTCGATGATCGGGCCGATATCGGTTTCGGGCCGGGCCGGATCGCCGACGATCCGCGTCGACAGCGCCCCTGCCAACCCGGTGACGATCTCGTCCGCGCTTTCTTCCGGCAGGAACAGCATCCGGAGGGCGGAGCAGCGCTGCCCGGCCGAGCCGAAGGCGGAGAGCAGCACATCGTCGATCACCTGCTCGCGCAGGGCGGTGGTGTCGACGAACATGGCATTGAGTCCGCCGGTCTCCGCGATGAAGGGAATGATCGGCCCGTCGCGCCGGGCGATGGCGCGGTTGATCGCCCATGCGGTGTCGGTGCCGCCGGTGAAAGCCACGCCGTCTATCGCCGGATGGGAAACCAGCGCCGCGCCCAATGTCCCCCCTTCGCCGGGCAACAAGGCCAGCAGACCCGGTTCCAGCCCGGCCGCATGGAACAGGCGGACGGCTTCCGCCGCGATCAGCGGAGTCTGCTCGGCGGGCTTGGCGATCACCGCATTGCCCGCCGCCAGCGCCGCCGCGATCTGGCCGGTGAAGATCGAAAGCGGGAAGTTCCAGGGCGAGATGCAGGCGAAGATGCCGCGCCCGAAAACCTGCCAGCGGTTGGTTTCCCCTACCGGCCCGCGCAGGCTCACCGGCTCGAACTGCCGTTCGGCCAACTGGGCGTAATAGCGGCAGAAATCCACCGCCTCACGCACTTCCCCGGTCGCGTCGGGCAGGGTCTTGCCCGCTTCGGTGGTCAGAAGCGCGTATAGCCTGTCCGCATTGTCTTCCAGCGCCGCGCCCATGGCGCGCAGCACTTCGGCGCGCCGCTTGCCGCCGGCCCGATCCCATCCGGGCTGTTCGCGCCGGGCTGCCCTGGCGGCAAGGGCGATGTCGGCCGGTTCCGCCGCGATCACCTGCCCGATCGCCTGCGCGGTGTTGGCGGGATTCACCACCGGAGCGGGGGCGCCGCCCGATGCCCTGCCGTCGATCAGCGGCGCGGCATGCCAAGCGTTCGTCGCAGCCTTGCGCGCGCCATCTTGGGCTTTTTCCCGCACCGCGGCCTGGCTGAGGTCGCGCCCGGCCGAATTGAGCCGGTCGGGCCGATAGAGATCGCGGGGCGGAGGAATGCGCGGATGGCGGGCAGGCGCGGCTTCGACCTGTGCAATCGGATCGGCCACGATCTGCGCTGCCGGAATATCCTCGTCCAGCAAGGCGTGGACGAATGAGCTGTTCGCCCCGTTTTCCAGCAGGCGCCGCACCAGATAGGGCAGCAATTGTTCATGGCCGCCGACCGGCGCATAGACCCGCAGGGGCGTCGCGCCATAAAGCTGCGCCGCCGCCGCATGGAGCGCTTCGCCCATCCCGTGCAATCGCTGATATTCGACCGTGGCTCCGCCCTCCTGCACCATGTGGCGGATCGCGGCCAGCGTATGCGCGTTATGGGTCGCGAATTGCGGATAGAGTGTGGGGCCGGCGGCGATCAGCGCGCGGGCGCAGGCGAGATAGGACAGGTCGGTCGCCGGTTTGGTGGTGAACACCGGATAGTCCGGCATCCCGCCCAGTTGCGCGGCCTTGATCTCGCTGTCCCAGTAGGCGCCCTTGACCAGCCGCACCATCAGCCGGCGGCCGGTGTTCCGCGCCAGCCCGGCCAGCGCTTCGATCACCGCCAGCCCCCGCTTCTGATAGGCCTGCACCGCCAGGCCCAGCCCTTTCCACTCGCCCAGCTCCGGCTCGCGCGCCAGCCGGTCGATCAGCTTGAGCGACAGCACCAGCCGGTCGGCTTCCTCGGCATCCACGGTCAGGTTGATGTCGTGCCGGGCGGCTGCGATCGCCAGCGATTTGAGCCGGGGGTACAGCTCGTTCCACACTCGCGCTTCCTGCGCGGCTTCATAGCGTGGGCTGAGGGCGGACAGCTTGACCGAGATGCCGTGGCCCGCCTCCGGCCCGGAGCCGGCCGAGGCCGCGCCCACCGCTGCAATGGCGTCCGCATAGAGCGCGGCGTAATCGGCCGCGTCGTCGGGCGTGCGCGCGCCTTCGCCCAGCATGTCGAAGGAACAGGTCAGGCCTTCGCGGCGGGCGCGATCCAGCGCGCTTTCTATC
>Ga0172382_10001303_pt1 | contig 44983 bp, 36 predicted proteins | sample Leawel138RmetaG_FD_122245 | JGI IMG/M metagenome (GOLD analysis project Ga0172382, IMG submission 122245) | Leachate microbial communities from a municipal landfill in Southern Ontario, Canada - Leachate well 138R metaG | ecosystem: Engineered > Solid waste > Landfill > Unclassified | place...
AGCGCTGGAGGGCTTTAGATCAAATGATTGCCACTCCTTATCATGTTGAAGGATTTAAAATATGGGGGCCAATGCAACATTGGTATGATAATCCTGACGGTAGTTCTCAACTTGTATTTGGTCCGGATAATCCCCAGTCTCTTGTCTCTCCTCCTGAACGAAGCGTATATTTACGTCCTTTTGAAAGAGTGAGTGATCACCTGGCCTTTAATGGATATAGCTGGCATATGGCACATTATTTATATCCGATAGCTATAAAGCATATTTTGATTACTTCACAGGTTGCCGATTTATCTACATCCCCCATTTATCAGAATCCTGGGTGGCCACTAGAGTCAGGTACAGGCGTTCAGTAATAAATACAAAACAAGTTTTTATTTACCGGCACGAGTAAAACTGTGCCGGTAAATACTTAAGTATATTTTATAAAAATTTAAAAAGAAAATTATGAAAACAATAAGACCTGCTTCTCTATTTTTGTTTGTAATTCTTTGTTGTTCTTTACCAGACATTTACGCTTCAGACCCCCCTTCTTTATATAAACCCGGATGGAAATTGACATTTCACGATGAATTTGATGGCCCAAATTTGAATGATTTATATTGGTATACCGCCTATCGAACCGGGCGCCTTGAATACCTGAATCGAATAGGAGCAGAAGAAATATTTTATGATCCAAATGCAGAATATAAAATCGAAAATGGCATTCTCAAATTAATAATAGACAAAAATATCCCCGCTCGGAGAAAAATAGAAGATCATGCTTGTTCCTGTATTGTGACATCCGATCATCGTTTTGGAGAAACTACCGATGAATACCAGATTCTGGAAAAATTTTCACAAAAATACGGTTGGTTTGAAATTCGATGCAAAACAGTCGCTGGTTCTGGTATCTATACTGCTTTTTGGCTTCATCAAACCGATCCGAACGATCAGGAATATACTCCTGAGGGAGTAAGAAGGAAAGTAGGTGACGGAGTTGTGGAGATTGACATTTTTGAACAGTGGAGTTGGAAAAATATTAATGAAACCGAGTTTGCTGTTCATTTTACGGACAATCCCAATCGTCATCATATTTGTAAATTAGGCTTTGATCCTGCTGAAGATTATCATGTCTATGCTTTGGAGTGGAAAGAAGGCGAACTGAATTGGTACGTTGACGGCAATAAGGTACATACTTATATTGGAGATACTCCACAAAAGAAGATGTTTATTCTTGCTGCAATATTTCATCGTCCGGACAGGGAAAGAAAACCTCTTTCTGAATTGAAATTTGAATATCCAAAAGAATTTGAAATTGATTATATCCGTGTATATCTTCCGGAAGAATAAAAACGTTGATTTGTATAGTATTTTCTGCATCGAGTAGCACTTTGACCTAATAGAGTAAAGATTTTTTATAAAACAAATAAAAATTTGTGTTTACGAGATGAGAAAGGCGTATTTGCCAGCCGGTAAAAAAACAACATACGTTTCACTCCGAATCACATCAGGTTTTCCCAAAAACACGGGCGCTTTTGAAAAGAAACTTTTGTTTCGCGTTTCAATAAAGATATTATCTGGTCAAACTACATTGCTCCTGCCTTAAATATATGGCAAAAACTCTATTTTTTTCGGGCAGTTCACCTGTTTTATCTTCTGTTAAAACAAAGAAATAATGTTTACAGATTCCAGGAAGGGATTCCAGGTGAAAGAAATTAATTGCAATGATTATAAAGTACGTTTCCGTCGGTGGCTACTAAGTGAAATTGATAATGGAAAAATGTATGATTGGCATGCCGTAAACAGTGAAATTCTTTGCCCTGAATGATGGGTTCAGGGAAAGTGGGAATAGAGTGAATTGAACAACGAGGATTTTGCTTCTCCTGTCTATTCTCCTGTTTTCAACGTTGGAACAATTCCAAACATCTGAATCAGATCTTCCCAAAAAGATTGATCATTGTACAATTCAATCATTTTATTGTCAGTGATGTATCCGGGCTTTTCGCTCGATGGCAGATCCCTTGGCTTGTCATGACATTCCGATTGCATCAGGCCCCAATGGATGGAAATCAATTGAATTTTATTCTGACTGTCATTTATAAGTTCAGGATTGATCCTTACCAGGGCATCACCATAATCTTTTTGACTTTCAGGCAGTAATCCGGAAGCATTATTGAAGGCATCAGTTGCACCAACCGAATAGTAGGCCTGCCTTTTTCTTTCTGCTGCTGACATTCCGGCAAGCACATTATTCAACTTTTCGATTTGTTGATCTGCAAGCGACACACTAGCATACAGATCAACCTCTGGAGCATTATTGAACTCTTCTTCCAGAAGCTCCCCCAGTTCCTTCCTGAGGTCTTCTGCAGCTTTTTTATCAAATTTCAACAATTCCTGATAAGCCTGTTCTAGATCCTTCTTTCGCTGCTGTTGAGCAGCATCACTATAAAAGTTTTCAATTTCCTTCAATTGCTTTTGATTTTCTGCCTGGCTCTTATCAATTTTAGAATTCCAATATTCGATCATTGTCTGAATATATTCCTCCTGTGAAACGGGGAAAAAAAGCTGCTTCCCTGTGTAATTAATGATCGTTACCTCACTCTGGGTTGTAATATAAATCGGATATCCATAAAATGATTCAACAATCCGGGGACTAAGATAAATGTCGGCCATTATTGGTGTACCAGCAATATTGTATGGATTATTTACATGGATACGAAAATGGGAATTAATACGAAAATCGGTTACCGGGTTATCGTTGATATAATAGTATGGGGAAAAATAAATCTCAATTCCAGCTGTGATTTTTGATTCATCTTCCATGGGAAAATCATTTGGTTTTATTAATTTGTTCCATTTGAATATTTGATTCGCGAAACGAACATCAAAACCGCGTGGTGGTGAGAGAAGCTGGTTCTTTGAAAACTTGTCGATCATATCAGCTAAAATTTTTTCGAAATAGGAAATCTTGTTTTTAAACAAAGAAACATCAATCGATAAATCCACATAGGGTATAGTTTCACATGTACCCCGATGGTCAGGTAGAAAAATATCCCCAGTTTCATCCTGAACTTTTTTTTCAGCGTTTTCCTGTGCCCATAAAGGAGTCATACACATCAAAAATAAAACCGAAATAATTATTGCTTTCATCTGATTAAGATTAATTGTTTTCCGTTTCTTACAAATTTACAAAACTTTTTCATTGTTTTCCGCTCTCCGTTAAGGATATACACAAAAATTACATGGTGGTTAGCGCGTGAATAATGAAATGATTCTTGAAACTCAATATGCATCGTGCATCCATTTTTTGAGTGTAACGGTTGGGATTTTCCAGTATGGTGATTGTTCTCAAAAAACGACAGTTCATGGATAACGAAAAAAACAATTTCACTTAAAATCCGGGAAATGAAAAACCAGCAAAAAAAAAGGCATTGACAATATCTGGTATTGCAATGCCTGTCTTTTTAAATCGAGTATATTAAAGAACAGTATCGAAAGCTGATTTATCCGGGCATCATCATTCCCTCAGTGGTTCTTTTACACCAGTCCCTGCGCCATCATAGCATTGGCGACCTTCACAAAACCGGCGATATTAGCACCTTTTACGTAGTTGACAAATCCTCCGGGTTCTTTTCCATGTTTCAGGCACATGGAATGAATATTTTTCATGATGTCTTTCAATTTTTCATCGACCTCTTCACGGGTCCAGCTCAGGCGCATGCTATTCTGAGTCATTTCCAGACCAGAAACAGCCACTCCGCCAGCATTTGCGGCTTTTCCGGGGGCGTATAATATTTTAGCATCGAGGAATGCGTGTTCGGCATCATATGTCGATGGCATATTTGCACCTTCCGCCACAACAGTACAGCCATTTTTGAGCAAGGTAACCGCTGCTTCTCCGCTTATTTCATTCTGAGTAGCACAGGGCATGGCCACATCGCACTTGATACCCCAGGGTTTTTTATTCTCATAGTAGGGAACATCATACTTGTCAGCATATTCCCTTATCCTTCCCCGGTATGCATTCTTAAGCAGCTTTATATATTCCAGTTTTTCCAGGTCAAACCCGTCTGGATCAAATATTGTCCCATTGGAATCCGACAAACTAACTGGTTTACCTCCCATTTCCAAAACTTTTTCCACAGCAAACTGAGCCACATTACCGGAACCGGAAATTGCAACTGTTTTTCCTTTGATGCTATCTCCCCGGGTTTTCAACATTTCTTCGGCAAAATAAACAGCACCATAGCCTGTAGCTTCCGGTCTGATCAACGATCCACCCCAACCTACTCCCTTACCGGTTAAAACCCCGGTAAACTCATTACGCAACCTTTTGTACTGTCCAAACAAAAAACCAATTTCACGGCCTCCAACGCCAATATCTCCGGCAGGTATGTCCGTATTCGGACCAATATGACGGGATAGTTCTGTCATAAAACTCTGACAAAAACGCATCACTTCATTATCTGATTTCCCTTTGGGATCAAAATCGGATCCCCCTTTCCCGCCACCCATAGGCAGAGAGGTCAAACTGTTTTTTAATACCTGCTCAAACGCAAGAAACTTGAAAATTCCCAAATTAACAGTTGGGTGAAAACGTAATCCGCCTTTGTACGGCCCTATGGCACTATTCATTTCAACACGATATCCCCTGTTTAAATGAATATTCCCATTATCGTCAATCCAGGGAACCCTGAACTGAATCACCCGCTCAGGTTCTGCCATCCGTTCCAATATCTTGGAATGAATGTACCTCGGATTCTTGATTAAAAACTCCGAAAGCGTTTCAACAACCTCTAATACTGCCTGGTGAAACTCTTTTTCGCCTGGATTTCTTGCTTGAATATAAGCCATAAAATCCGCTGTAAATTGTTTTGGATCCTTTAAATTCATAAAATATCTGTTTTAGTCTGTTCTGTATACTCTACCCGTAACTTTTCTCCCATTTTGAAAATTATTTATAAATAATTCCTGAATGTTTAAATTAACACAAATGTATGATAATTCAATTTTAGATTACAAACTGAAAGCAAAACAACCAAATAAAATTACTTTTTTTTAATTTTAAGTTAAAAAATCGACTTAAATGCCCATACGTTTTTCAAATACTGAAGCTTCTCATTAAAAAAAAAAATTTACCTTTCTGCTCAAAATTTGTAAGCAGCGAAATCGGGTCCTGTTCATGAAAATTTTTACCCTACGAGAAGATGGATCGAAGAAAGACAGAATGATTAAAACGGTAATGCAATGTTATATAAAGGAAGGCGACAAAGTTCGAATGTTGAGGACCGGCGAGGCTTAAGTACCGGTAAAAAGATTGGGATCAGAGGGGGACTATTGGGAGTGGTCGGAATAATCATTTATGTTTTGCTTGGAGGAGATCCCCAGATGGCTTTGAGTTTCCTGCAGTTTGATTCAGGGCAGACAGAATCCTCCACGGAATATCAGCCAACTCCTCACGAAGAAGAACTGGCAGAGTTTGTTTCAGTTGTTTTGGCCGACACAGAGGATGTCTGGCATAAATTATTCAATGAAATGGGAATGCAATACCGGGAACCCAAACTGGTACTGTTTAGCGGCAAGGTCAATTCAGCCTGTGGATTTTCATCTTCTGCAACTGGTCCTTTTTACTGTCCCGGAGATGATCGCGTTTACATCGACCTGCTCTTTCTTGAACAGCTGCAACAAAGATTAGGAGCACAGGGTGATTTTGCCATTGCCTATATCATTGCTCATGAGGTGGGACATCACGTACAAAACCTGTTCGGCACACTTGAGGAAATGAACTCCCTCAGTCAGCAAGTCAGTCAGAAGCAATATAGCGAACTTACAGTCAGGCTCGAATTGCAGGCCGATTTTTTTGCAGGAATCTGGGCCCATCACGCCCAAAAAATGAAAAATATTTTGGAAAAAGGCGATATCGAAGAAGCAATGAACGCGGCTCAAGCAGTAGGTGACGACCGGATTCAAATGCAATCACAGGGCTATGTGGTTCCCGATTCATTCACTCACGGAACATCTGCCCAACGCATGAGCTGGTTCAAAAAAGGCTTCACAACCGGAGACATAAGAAACGGGAACACCTTCGATCAGAACGCTATATAACAACCTGCTCCAATCCCAGGTTTAAAAAGCTGATGGAATAAACCTTTAAACATCTGATGCCAGGAAGAACCTGCGTGAAAACGATCCCTGTTACTACTATCTTGAAAATTCTGTTTCGTAACCTGCAGGTCGGTACAGAATTCACTCGATTACTTTTTTACAACACAAATCAATCCCTCCCGAAAATCATTTTCCTATCTTTGCACCTTAATTCAGTTTAATCAAAAATAATGGAATACAATTTTTCGGAAATAGAGTCTAAATGGCAAAAATACTGGGAAGAAAACAAAACATTTAAAACACCCGACGATTTCTCAAAACCAAAATATTATATTCTCGACATGTTCCCCTACCCTTCGGGTGCCGGACTACATGTTGGGCATCCTGAAGGTTACACAGCAACCGATATCATTAGCCGGTACAAAAGAATGAAAGGTTATCATGTCCTTCATCCTATGGGTTACGACGCATTTGGTTTGCCGGCAGAACAATATGCCATGGAAACCGGAACGCATCCGGCAGTCACTACAAATAAAAATTGTGATAATTTTCGCCGGCAAATAAAGGCAATCGGGTTAAGCTACGATTGGGACCGCGAAATAAATACAACTGATCCTGATTATTTCAAATGGACACAATGGATATTCAAACAACTTTACAATACATGGTTCGATAAAAACCTCGGGAAAGGCAGACCTGTTTCTGAACTCCAGATCCCGGAAGAGATACAAAAGCAAGGACAACAAGCTGTGAAAAATTATATTGCTGAAAAACGCCTTGCCTATTATGATAATGCCCAGGTTTGGTGGTGTAATTCCTGTAAAACAGTATGCGCAAATGAAGAAGTGCTTACTGATGGAGCTCACGAAAAATGCGGACATACTGTAATAAGAAAAAACCTGAAACAATGGATGCTCCGCATTCCACACTATGCAGAAAGATTACTTCAGGGGCTGGATGGACTCGACTGGCCGGCAGGAGTTATCGATATGCAAAAAAACTGGATTGGAAAATCAACCGGAGCAGAGGTCGACTTTCAAATTGACGGACTCAATAAAAATCTTCGGGTTTATACTACCCGCCCCGACACGCTATTTGGTGCAACCTATATGGTTATTGCCCCCGAACATGAAATGGCCAAAGATATTACCATGCCTGACAAAAAAGAAGCTGTGGAAAAATACATCCAGGCAGCTGCTCTTAAATCAGACCTGGACCGTACCGACCTGGCCAAAGAGAAAACAGGAGTATTTACCGGCCGGTATGCCATTAATCCTGTTAACAAGAAATTAATCCCTGTCTGGATTGCCGACTACGTTTTGATGGGATACGGAACCGGCGCTATTATGGCTGTTCCTGCTCACGACACCCGCGATTTTGAATTTGCACAGGAGTACAATATCCCAATCATTTGTATACTCGATCCCAAAGAAGTGGAAGGACGCGAGGAAATCCTGGCAGGAAAAAAATGCTGGACAGAAGATGGCGAATACATCAACTCTGCATGTATCGACACAGAACTGGATATCAATGGATTAAACAAAGAAGCCGGTATAAATAAAACAATTGAGTGGCTGGAGAACAAAGGGATAGGTAAAGCAACAGTAAACTTTAAGATGCGCGATTGGCTGTTCAGTCGACAGCGCTACTGGGGTGAACCCTTCCCCGTCATTCATTGGGAAGATGGAGAAGTATCCCTTCTCCAGGATGATGAATTACCCCTGCTGCTTCCCGAATTAGAAAAATATTCTCCCGGGGATTCAGGTGAATCTCCATTGTCAAATGCCATAGAATGGCTTCAGGTAACCGACAAAAATGGCAGGAAAGGACGCAGAGAAACCAATACGATGCCACAATGGGCAGGGTCGTGCTGGTATTATCTCCGGTTTATTGACCCCCAAAATAAAAAACAAATTTTTGACCCTGAAAAAGAAAAATACTGGATGCCTGTTGACCTCTATGTAGGCGGCGCTGAACATGCAGTGCTCCACCTGCTTTACTCCAGGTTCTGGCATAAAATACTATTCGATCTGGGAATAGTCTCTACCGACGAACCCTTTAAAAAATTGTATAACCAGGGAATGATTCTCGCTTTTGCTTATGAGACTAAAACCGGAGCAAAAGTTACTTCCGATCTGGTAGAAGAACGGGAAGGTAAATATTTCCATAAAACCACAGGCGAAGAGTTGAAACAGATTGTGGCAAAAATGTCAAAATCGTTGAAAAATGTTGTAAACCCCGATGATGTAATTGAACGTTTTGGAGCCGATTCTCTTCGCCTTTATGAAATGTTCATGGGACCTCTCGATGAACGAAAACCCTGGACTGAAAACGGAGTGAAAGGGGTCTTTAACTTTTTAAACCGTGCATTCCGATTTTTTGCCGACACGAATCATCTTACTGAGGATGAAGAAGATACGGAAGTGACAAAACTGCTCCACCAAACCATTGAAAAGATAACCACTGATATCAAAAACCTGAAGTTTAATACCGCCATCTCAGCTCTGATGGTGCTTAATAATCTGGCTATTAAAAAAGGGAAAGTTACCAGGAACACTGCAGAAACATTTGCTAAAATCCTGTCGCCTTTTGCACCTCATCTGGGAGAAGAACTCTGGTCAATTTACGGGAATAAAAATACTCTGGCCTATGAACCCTGGCCTGTTGCCAATAAAAATCTGCTTGTGGAGAATTCGTTCGAATACCCGGTGTCATTTAACGGCAAAATGAGGTTTAAAATGGAAGTGCCCGTCGATATGTCACAACCCGAAATAGAAAGGATCATTCTGAATGAGCCCAAAGCTCAAAAATGGTTAGCCGGGAAAAAAGTCCGTAAGTTCATCCTTGTTCCTAAAAAAATCATTAATGTGGTGGTGGGGTAAATCCCACTGCCTTCTGACAACTTTTCATTAACGGGAATAATCAAAGAGTACAAAAGAAAAGAAAGAATCTTACTCATAAATTCTATGAACAATGAAAATTAATGCGAACTTAGTTGTATATTTACTAAAAATACAATACTCGAAATAAATTTTATTCTAATGAAAAATTCCTGGGCATTTATTCTGGGCTTTTCGGTGATTATCGCCTTTGGTCTATGGGGTTGGTTCTTCCAGCAATCAAGGAAAGTACAACAAACTGTACGTGTTGTAGGATATGGCACCGAAGAGTTTAAGAGCGATATTGTAAAATGGTCGGTAAGTTTTTCTGAGCGCGTTTCTCTGAATGGCACTCAGGATGGATACCTAACGATGGCAGGGAAGCTGGAAAAATTCCAGGCATTATGGGAAGAAACAGGGATCAAAACCTCTGAGTTTAAAGTATTCCCGGTAAATGTAAATCGGGAATATGGTCAAAATGGTCATGTCGGCTACACACTGGATCAGCGTGTTTATATCGTTTCGGGCGACATAGAAAAGGTTGAACAACTGGCTATTGATCCAAAACTTTTTGTTAATGGTGGCGTCATTTTCGATAACTCCACCATGGAATTTTTCAGCAGTGAAATTGAGGAGATCAAAAAACAATTACTCGGGAAAGCGACACAGAATGCTTATGAACGAGCTGAAGAGATCACCTCCACTACCCATCTCAACGTAGATAAACTGATCTCTGCCCGTGCAGGTGTATTCCAGATTACTGAGCCATACTCCACTGAAGTAGCCGGATATGGAATACACAACACAAGCTCAGCCAGGAAAAACATCAAAGTAACTGTCTCAGCTGAGTTTACATTAAAATAGGCTTCTGGTATTTTTTCAATACTTCAAGAGCACATATTCTGAATTCCACTCAGGATGGCCTTCCACCTCAACAGCCAGTGTCATTTTTCCGGGCAGGAAGTCGGGTAAAACCGTTTCAACTAAGGGTCCCTCCAGGTTTTGGTTTGGCCTGGTTCCTGAATAATTCCACGATCCAATCTCAATCTTTTCATTTCCCGATTGCAGAAAAACCGTCATTTTCCCTGCTCCAATTTCTTCATATTGATCGTTGAGCAGGAAAAGTCCAACAGTAAACTTCTCACCTGTTTCCCAGCTGAATTTTTGAATCCTGGCACTTGCCAGCACCGGCCGGCATGATTCTGAAACAGCGTAAAAAGCAGGTTTGGGTTTCGAGGGATAATTAATTAAACTATTATTCGCAGCGGTAGGCCAGGGTTCATTATAACACCAGTTGAGTGCCATGGAACACCAGGGTTTTTGACGCCGTGCCTCCTCATATATACATTTATATCCTTCACATTGTATCCATTGACCATTTGCAACCAGCTCTTCCAGGCTTTCTGGCTCTCCAAAATAATCAATGAGCATGTCTTTCATTAACCAGGTATCACCTACCCAAGCTTTGAAAGCATGATGAGATTCCCAGCTTGTCCCCGGCATGGGTGGAAATAATTCTTCGGCAGGAATGATGGATTCCAATATTTCTACAGGCGATGGACCTGGCATGCCAAACTCAGTATATGCAGTGCTATTGCTCCGGGGCATCCATTGGTACACTTCCGTTTTTCCATCAAAATCACGAAAAATATAATTTCCGTGACCCATACCGTAGATGGGCGACGTAGGTATAAACGGGGTTTGTGGATCAAGGATATAGCACTGACTGTTCAGCAGACGTAATGCCAACGACTGATCTGTCATTCCCGACCAATTATTAAAAAGTTCATTCCCTCCGCTCCATATGGCATTCGAAGGGTGTTTACGCAGTCGCTTGATAATGGAGTGGGATTCCTGCTCAAGTATACGAAGGTATTCCTCAGTGCCAATATAATTATTACATGCCAGGGGAAATTCAGTCCATACCAATATTCCCATTTCATTACACTTCTCATAAAATGATTCCTTGTTCACAATGCCTCCACCCCAAACGCGCAACATATTGAAATTGGCCTCAACGGCTAAATCCAATAATTCCTGATACCTGTCGGCCGTAATCGTGCCAGGAAATATCTCAGGATTAACCCAGTTGGTCCCTTTGGAAAAAATTGATCTTCCATTTACTTCCATCGTAATCGGCGGTTTGTTACGTGTTTTAGGATAAGGGATATCTTCCTGCCATAACCCCTTATTCATCACCAAACGAACCCGTCTGAACCCAACCGTGTGTTTCTTTTCATCAACCATCTTCCCTTCTCCGTCAAAAATCTTTATTTCAGAAGAATATAATGGTTGATTTCCATGGTCATGTGGCCACCAGAGTTTTGGTTTTTCCATTGTAACGGATACCAGATTGTCAGAGGAAATAATCCCCTTCTCCTGTACAATCAACTTTTTGTCCGGATCGTGAAGAACCCATTCAAAACGTTTTCCCTCCAGACCATTTCCTTGAGCAAAAACAGTAATGTCAGCATGTGTCAGATCATCGTCTAATTGATAATGGGTATAAAAATCATCGATATAACTGTTCTTCCTGATTTCCAAAGCTGTCTCATCCCAAATTCCCAGCGGAACCAACCGTGGATGCCAGTCCCACCCATAGCTTACTGCAGGCTTTACACTTTGGGCAGCCTGACTTCGGTTCAGATCAAACCCGGGAATTTTAGGTGCCGGATAAATTCTGATCAGGAGTTCATTCTCTTCGGCTAAACTTCCGGTCAGATCAAGATTTACAGCAGTAAACATTCCTTCCTGGTAGAACAGTTTCTCTCCGTTCAACCAAATCTCAAACTCATAATCTATTCCCTTCGACACGAAAAACAGCTTTTCTCCAACTCCCATTTCAGGTTTAGGAAATTTTGTCCGGTAGGTCCAGTACACATCTTCCATCCAAAGGTAATCCTTCCAGTTTTCAGCATAGTAATGAGGTTCCCAATGGTTTGCACGGGCATAATCAAGTTGTACCGCTCCGGGTACCTGAGCTGGAATCCACCTGTCGGGAAAGGTACTTTTATCCTTATTAAAGCCCGTCTCCCATTGTAAAAACGGCGACTGAACAATAGCCGCAACGCCTGATTGACAAAATGAAGCCATAATGATCATCAAAAAAATCTGAGTTATAAAGATTCTACGTATCATATTTCAACTTTTAAATGCGGTTAAAAACAACAAACAAAGGAATTATATCCTTAACTCCTGGGTTTTATTTTCAGTTTCTGCCCGATGGAAAGCTTGGTGTTGTTCCTGAGGTTGTTAAGCCGGAGTATCTCTTCGGCTGATATTTCAGGAAATCGTTGGGCAATTTCCCACACGGTATCCCCACTTCTAACTGTATAGTACTCAAAGTGTGGATCTAACGGTTTTGTTTCTTTTGCGGAATTGCTGACAGGTTTTCCTATAAATGCTTGTTTTTGAGCAAAACTCATTGAATTCACCTTTTCATATTTGTCTTTCTGCTCTTCTGGGACATAAATGACAAGCTTCTGTCCTACCCGGATCAAATTCCGGTGAATATTATTCCAATACCTTAAATCGGAAGAACGAACATGAAACCAGGATGAGATGAATCCGATATTATCACCCGATTTCACAGTATATAAAACTTTAGCTTTTCCTTCTATATCTATCGGAGTAAAATTTGAAGAGTGATTCACCGGGTTTACCAGGGTGTTATCGGGGAAATATTTTTCACGGTCATAGGCAAACACTAATGAGTCCTGTGCAATAAAATTCCGGATCAGATCATTTGACAATACTAAAGGATAAGGTTTAGCCGGCTTAGCTGGGATGACATCCCTCCGGTACATGGGATTCAAGGAACGAAGCTGTTCTTTTTTTACACCGAGAATATTTTCAAGCTGGTTGAAATGCAAATAATCATGTACAATAACGGTATCGTTTTGCAAGGGTATTTCGGGCATTCTGGGGCGCAGGTTATGCTCTCGATAATAATTCATCAGGTAGGCAGCTGCAATATAGGCAGGCACATAACCTCTGGTTTCCCTGGGCAATCTATAATATATCTCCCAATAGTTCCGTTTATTTCCCGACCGTTGAATAGCCCGGTTCAGGTTTCCCGGGCCACAGTTGTATGCAGCAATGGCGAGATGCCAGTCGCCATAAGTGCTATATAATTGTTGCAAATACCGGGCAGCTGCATCGGTCGATTTATACGGATCGCGTCTTTCATCAACAAAACTGGAAACCTCCAGTCCTAACTGCCTGCCCGTACCGTACATAAATTGCCATAAACCATTAGCACCTGCACGTGAAAGAGCCTGAGGATTTAAGGCAGACTCAATAACTGGCAGGTATTTTAATTCAAGCGGAAGATTGTACCGATCGAGAGTCTCCTCAAATATGGGAAAGTAATAGGCCGAAAGTCCTAAAATAATTTCTGCTAAATCACGACGTTTTTCCGTGTACAGCTTGATGAAGTTTTTTACTACGTTATTATAGGAAAGGTCTACAACTTGCTGTATCTCTATTAGTCTGGCAATATATACCGAATCAGTCAGTTCAACAGGAAAATAATCTGTAAGTCCCGAATCTGAAGCATAATCATGGAACAATTTTTTGATATACCAGGTATTTTCCAGGCTGTCCATTTTCTCCAGAAAGATATCATTTAAATCTTCATCGGGAAGTGAAAATCCGTCAAAAAACAGAGTGTCAGCGAGTAATGTATCTATGGGAAGTTGAGCTATAGAATCAGGAGCAACCAAGCCGGTTTCTTTGGAACGGATTCCGGCAATCTCATTCATCGGCTCCTCTATTTCCTGGGCAAAAAGAAAATGCCCGTTAAACGAAACCAAAATGGTAGCAAAAAGGAGATAAAACTTCTTCCTCATATTAAAAATTAAATCTAAAATTGATGCAATAAATATAATTATTATCCAAATTAACAATAGATGGTTGCCAGTTTAATGACAAATCATCGCTGATATCAAAATCCATAAAATGAGCATCAACACTGGCATCCAAAATGTTAATCCCGTAAAAACCGATAAAACTGATAACAAGGAGATCTCTGTTTCGACGGTAATAATCCTGTTGACGCGAGATCGCGGTTTTTAGGTTATTAAACTGATTGGGATTATCTAAATCATAATTATTCCGCCTTACAGCTTCAATTTTCAAATAGTCCTGGGTGTTTGGATCGTTATCAGTAAGATGCCTGTATCCTGTTTTATACAACTGATAATTATCGTTATTCCAGTTAATAAAATATCCGATGGCGCCAAAACCAATATAAACCAGGGGTATCTTCCAGTACTTTTTATTGTATGCCTGTCCCAGCCCGGGAAGCAGAGCTGAGTAAATGGTAGCTTTCCGGGGGGAATGTATTTCCTGTTGGGGTTCCTCAATCACCGGCTCTTTAAGTTTCAATGTGTCATTCGATACCTCCTTCTGGGCACGAAGGGGAAATGCCACTACCAATAGAATAAACACACAAAACCATGTATACAAATACCTCCAGATTGTCACGCTAATTTATTTTTCTCAAAAATAGAAGTTTCGCTTCATCCCAAATCTCTCTATTCTGTTTTATTTCAGGTTTTCAAAAATTTTAACAATTCTTTCCAGGTCATCCTCCGATTTAAAAGGGATAACGATTTTCCCTTTCCCTTTTTCATTCACAGCTATTTTGACAGATGATCCCAGCAGTTTACCCAGGTAGCCTTTAAAGTTACGGTATTCATTTGGCAACATGCTTTTGTTGGTTACAGGCGTATGGTTTGTCCCTTCGCTCAGGTCCCGTACAATTTCTTCAACTTTCCGGACAGAATACCCATACTTTATAATCTGGTTATAAATCATCTCCTGAATCTGAGCATCTTCAATATTAATCAGGGCTCTGGCGTGTCCCATGGCAATCTCCTTTTCACGCAGGGCTTTTTGTATGATTGCCGGGAGCTTGAGCAACCGGAGGTAATTGGCTATAGTAGAACGTTTTTTCCCTACCCGGCTGCTCAGGTCTTCCTGGGTAAACTGAAGTTCTTCCAAAAGACGCTGGTAGCTTAATGCAATTTCAATGGCATCCAGGTCTTCACGCTGGATATTCTCAACCAATGCCATTTCGAGCATCGCATCATCTTTCGCGTGGCGAATATATGAAGGTATTGTTCTCAGCCCTGCTTTTATTGCTGCCCGGAGCCTTCGTTCACCTGCAATCACCTGATACCGGTCCATGCTGATTTTTCGAAGTGTTATGGGTTGGATCAATCCGATTTCACGAACAGAGTTAGCAAGCTCTTCGAGCAGTTCCTCATCGAAATTTGATCTTGGCTGAAAAGGATTAGCCTCAATTTTACTGATTTCAACCTCATTAATAGCAGCCTGCTTCATTTTTTCGGCATCATCAATAAGAGCGCCCAAACCCCGGCCAAGTGCATTCCTTTTTACCATAGCAAAAAAAATTAATTTGTAATGATCTTTGTTTCCTGCGCCATTTGGGTCATCCCATTTCGTTGCAGTATTTCACGGGCCAGGTTCATGTGATTGATAGCTCCCCTTGAGCTGGCATCGTATAATACAACTGGCTTTCCATAACTGGGAGCCTCACTTAGCTTCACGTTTCGTTGAATAACCGTTTCAAATACCATATCCTGGAAATGATGCTTAACTTCCTCATATACCTGATTGGAAAGGTTCAGTCGTGAATCGAACATGGTAAGTAAAAAACCTTCAATCTCCAACGCCGGATTCAGGCGGTTCTGGATAATTTTTATGGTATTTAATAGTTTACCCAGGCCTTCAAGGGCAAAATATTCACATTGCACCGGAATGATTACCGAATCGGAGGCTGTAAGCGCATTCACAGTAATTAAACCCAGTGAAGGAGAACAATCGATGAAAATAAAATCATAACTATTTTTCAATTTACTAATGGCACTCCGAAGCACTTTTTCACGATTGGGAAGGTTAAGCATTTCAATCTCAGCTCCTACCAGATCGATGTGCGAAGGGATCATATCTAAATTGGTTATTTCAGTTTTCAGAATAACCTTTTCCGGGTCAATTTCATCCACAATGCATTCGTAAATACTCGATTGTACATTTTGGACATCGAATCCAAAACCAGAAGTGGCATTCGCCTGTGGATCGGCATCAATGATAAGAACTTTCTGTTCCAGTACAGCAAGACTCGCTGCCAGATTAATGGTGGTTGTGGTTTTTCCAACCCCTCCCTTCTGATTTGCTAAAGAAATAATTTTACCCATCAGCTGTTCATTTTATGAATGGTTTCAAATTTAACAAATTACCCTTAATCTCATTAAGGAATTTTTCGACACCCCTCGTTAGTAACTGATTAAAACACTGAAATTGAGCAGGAAAACAGTTTATAATTTTTGCGATTTCATGACACGCATCAGTTGTTCTTTATTAACCGGCACAACTCCCAGATTCTCACAAACCAGACCTCCGGCAATATTTGATATCATAGCCATTATTTTGGGTGATAATCCGGCAGCCATAGCCAGACTGGCTACGCTGATAACTGAATCACCGGCGCCCGAAACATCAGCAATATGACGGATTACAGCAGGATAGTACTGCTCTTTTAAACCATTGCTGAGAAAAACGCCCAACTCAGAAAGTGTAATAAAAATAAGCTTAAAATTCTGTTTCTCTTTCAGTGCGTGCGCAGCATCACGTAACGAATCCAAATCATCTTTCTCTAAACGCAATCCTGTGCCGTCAACGAATTCTTTAAAATTGGGTTTAAAAAGATCAACATTCTTGTAGCAGTTAAAGTTTCTTTTCTTGGGATCAACAGCCGTGGGAATACCCTTTTCATGAGCCATTCTGTTTACCTCTTCGAATAACGAAGGTGTGATAACCCCCTTATCGTAATCAACAAAAATGATCACATCTACCCTATGGGAATCTAACTCCTTTCGGATTCCTTCAACAATAGTCTGTTCCAATTCAGGACGAATAAATTCAGTTGACTCCTCATCAACCCTGGCAATATGCTGTCCTTTCCCAATAATACGGCTTTTTACTGTGGTTATCCTGTGTGGATCAACAAAAATCCCTTGCTCAGACAAATGATTTTTTGCGATCATTTTTTTAAACTTTCGGCCTTTATCATCATCACCCACTACCGAAAAAAGCACAGGAGTTGCGCCTAACGACTGCAAATTTAAGGAAACATTCGCTGCTCCCCCTAACCGGCTTTCACGATTAGTAATTGAAACAATGGGAATGGGTGCCTCGGGAGAAACCCGCTCAACCTTACCCCACAGGTAGATATCAACCATCGCATCGCCAATAATAACAGCGCGCATCTGACTGAACTTCTCAAATATCTGATTTACTTCTTTCCCGTTCACCCGACTTTTTTAAAACTTACAAAACTATAAAAATTTATATTTAAAAGAAGAACATGAATGGATTTATCGGTTTAATTTTAATCTTCGATCATTAAACCGGATCCACATCGATGTGAATCACTCCCTGTCGGTTCTCCTTTTTCCTGACAACAATAGCAGCCGTTCGGCGAATATACTCTTTTATCCCATCAAGTGAATAGCCGGGATTAATTTTCAACCAAATCTCTTTGATATACCACTGCCGGATACGGCTGACCATCGGAAATTCAGGACCAAGAACAGTAAACGCTTTGCTTTTTTTGATCTGCCCGGCCAGCTCTTCAGCCATTTGATGGACATACTCAGCCTGCTTATGTTTGACTACCAGCTTAATTAACCGTACAAACGGAGGATATCGAAACATTTTTCGCTCTGCTATTTGTGCATGAAAAGCAACTTTGTAATCCTGCTGCTGCATCAGTTCAATGATGGGATGTGTAGGCTGTGAAGTCTGAATGACAACCTTTCCGCGCCGGTGTTTTCGTCCTGCACGACCACTCACCTGCGATACCAACTGAAAAGCTCTTTCATGTGCCCGGAAATCAGGAAAACCAATCAGACTATCTACATCTATAATTCCAACGACATACACATGTTCAAAATCAAGACCCTTGGTCACCATCTGTGTGCCAATAAGAATGTCGGTCTTTCCTGAATCCAAATCCTGAATGATCCTTTCAAAAGCATTTTTGGAACGGGTGGTATCTAAATCCATTCGCTCAATTTTTTTCCCGGGGAAAAGGGATATCAGTTCTTCCTCAATCTTTTCCGTACCAATACCATGGGATAAAAGTTCAGTTGACCCACAGGAAACACACATTTTTGGCAGGGGCTGACTATACCCGCAATAGTGGCAAATCAACATCTCTCTGTACTTATGGTATGTCAGACTCACGTCACAATGATCGCACTTCGGTATCCAGCCGCAGGAATAACACTGAAGGTAGGGAGAATAACCCCGCCTGTTTTGAAACAGTATAACCTGCTCCTTATTTTGGAGTGCCTCTTCCATGAGCTGATATAACTCTGGAGTAAGAACTGATTTCATCTGTTTCTTTTTCCGGGCACGAATCAAATCGGCAACAATGATTTCCGGTGGTTCCAGATCAAAATGTTTTTTCCCCAGAAAAACAATACCATACTTACCTTTCAAACCATTATAAAAGCTTTCGAATGAAGGAGTAGCCGACCCCAGTAAAATATCCGCCCGATGCTGCCTGGCCAAAACAACAGCCATATCGCGTGCATGATACCGGGGAGCAGGATCAGATTGCTTAAATGAAATGTCATGTTCTTCATCAACTATGATCAGGCCGAGCCTTGAAAAAGGCAGAAAAAGAGCAGAACGCGCTCCCAGGATCACCTGATACCCCTCCTCTGGATGTAACCTGTATTGGAGTACCTTCTGCCAAACCTCAACCCGCTCCTGGCTATTCATCCGGGAATGATAAATACCCACCCGATTCCCAAAAACGTGGACTAACCGTGCAATGATTTGCGTGGTAAGGGCTATCTCCGGCAATAAATAAAGCACCTGCTGACCCCTTTTTAACTTTTCATCAATCAGATGGATGTATATTTCTGTTTTCCCACTGGCTGTAATCCCATGTAATAAAGTCACTTTTTTTTGCGTAAAACAAGCCTTAACCTCATCCAGCGCTTTTACCTGGGATGCATTCAAAAAGGACAACCCGGCCTGTACAACCTCCTCCTCATTTAACCGGGAAACAGGTTTTTGAAGAGTTAACAGTATTTTCTTTCTAACCAGCTCATTCAACAGGGAGGAACTAAATCCAGTGCCCTTTAGTAACTCTTTTTTTCCAATTTTCCGCTTGCCGGTAATCCCCGATATTCCGGTTTTTTCAAAAAAATGAAAAAGTAAAGCTTTCTGTTTCTTTGCCCGTTGCAAAGAATCCACCTTTTTTTGAAGAATAAATTCATTTTCTGATTCAGGATGTAAAACGACAAATACTTCAGTTTTTACCTTGTATTTCATATCCATTTTCTCCTCAATCCGAATCACCTTTTTCTCAACCAGCAACTTCAACGTCTGATATGAAAAAATTTTACCCAATGCTTTTTGGAGATCCTGAATAGATAAAGCGCCTTTTTTTACCTGTTCAATTATTTTAAATTCTTTATCAGATAATACCTGTTCATCCTCCAGATCGGTCAGTAACACTTTCGACTTACTCTCCAGTTTCAATCCTGCAGGAATAGCTGCCCGGAAAACATCACCCAGCGTGCAACAATAATAGTGAGCTATCCACTTCCACATTTCAAAATGCTCAAGCGAAACAATAGGCTCTTCATCGAGCAACTGAGTAATCTCCTTGATTTCCAACCCCTCAGGAACAACATCTGAAAGAGAATACACCAAAGCTGCATAATATTTTTTTGCTCCAAACTGTACCACTACCCGTTGCCCTGCCTGAATTACTGATTGCCATTTTCCCGGGACACGATAAGTATAAACATCGTGTAATGGTAAGGGCAATATAACCTGGGCATAGATTTCTGACATGGGTAGGGAATGAATCAGGAGTTGAATTTTTGATTAATCCAACAAGCAACATCCTCCATCAGCCAGTCAGGTGTTGATGTTGCACCACAAATTCCGACCGATTGAATGCCTTCAAACCAATCGGGATCGATCTCAGAAATTCTGGAAATATGATGTGTCCGGGCATTTTGTTCTTTACAAATAGAATACAAATATTTCCCATTTGAACTTTTATGCCCGGCTACAAAAAGAATAAGGTCATATTTTTGTGCAAATATCTTTAGGTGGGGAACACGGTTGGAAACCTGCCGGCAAATAGAATCTTTTATTTCAACAGGTACTCCAGGTTTCATTTCAGCTTTTATTTTTTCAGCAATAGCAAAATACTCCTCAACCCGTTTTGTTGTTTGGGAATAGAGGGAAACCGGACGAGAGAAGTCTATTCTATGGATGTCGTTCATACTCTCCAATACAATGCCCTTATTATGGATCTGACCGTCAAGGCCTATTACTTCAGCATGCCCTTTTTTTCCAAAAATAACTACCTGACCATTTTGGGCATTGCTCTTTTCAAACGACCTTTTCACCTTATTCTGAAGATTTAGAACAACAGGACAAGTTGCATCAATCAGTTCAATATTGTTATCCCTGGCGTAATGATAGGTTTCAGGTGGTTCACCATGGGCTCTGATTAAAACTTTACAATTCTTCAAAGTAAAGAACTCTTCGCGTGTAATAGAATGAAGTCCCATTTTCTCCAACCGTTGCACTTCCATTCCATTATGCACGATATCGCCCAGGCAATACAATTCATTACTATTTTCCAAATGACTTTCAGCTGTTTTAATCGCTCTGATCACTCCAAAGCAAAAACCAGAGCGGTTGTCAATTTCAACTTTCATTGTTCCCCGTTCTTTCATTAAATCTATCCAGGCTCCATAGTAATTGTTCTTCACGGGTCAGATGACTGTTATCCAGGATGAGTGCATCATCTGCAATTTTTAGCGGACTTATCTCCCGGGTTGAGTCCATTGCATCCCGATCTTCCACATTCCTCAGGATTTCCTGAAAATTCACCTCAGTTCCTTTTTCAATCAGCTCATTATAGCGTCGTTGTGCCCTTATTTCGGGTGTGGCAGTCATAAATATTTTCAATTCAGCGTCAGGAAAAACAACCGTTCCAATATCGCGGCCATCCATGACAATCCCTTTTTTCAGACCATTGGCACGTTGTTGTTTAACCATTTCATGCCGAACTTCGGCTAAAGTGCTAATCGGACTTACATTTTGAGACACCTCCAGTTTTCTGATCTCTTCCTCTACATTTTCACCATTCAAAAAAGTAGTATTTTTTCCGGCCGCCTCATCCCATTGAAAGGTAATCCTGATATCACTCAATCCGCCCAATATCTTTTTATTGTTGGTCTGGCCGTTAACAATCCATCCCTTACGAAGTGCATACAATGTTACTGCCCGGTACATAGCCCCGCTATCAATATAGATATAACCGAGCGCACGGGCTAACGATTTGGCCAGCGTACTTTTTCCACATGATGAATGGCCGTCAATTGCTATTACAATCCTTTTTTGGGTCATGATATCAGAATTTAATACAAAGGTAATTGAATTTTTAAATCAGACACAATTGTCTTAATTTAAAACCGCTGGTTTAAGTTGATAGCAAGCGAAAAAAGATTCGAAGAACCGGCAAGATGAAATCGGGATGTGGCGAAGTCGAATCGAAAACGATTGATCTTCAAACCAAATCCCATAGAAAAACCTACAGTTGAAAGCCGCTCATCAAATTTTAATTCCTGTCGCCGTTGGTAATTGTATCCTGCCCGAATTACAAAATTATCGGAAGGTAAGATCTCTGCTCCAAGCACCACATGCCTCATCACTTGTTTAGTGAAGCTTTCCTTCCGGACATACCAACTTTCAAGGGTTTGTTCCTTTTCTGACTCGGACCATGCCAGGTCCCAATTGTTCAAATGTTGCATGGTAAGAGAAAAAATGAGAGGGGCATATTTCAATCGGGTGCTGATGCCGGCCTGTACATTCAAGGGGATTGGCTCACGATTGCCGTCCTGGTAATAAGTGGTCACCTGAGTGCCCATATTCCTGGCAACCAGTGCTACATGAGTCAGATTATCCTTACTGCTGTAATTTACACCCAAATCAGCTGCCAAACCAAAGGAGCGATAACTTTCAAAATTTGAAAATACAGGTTTAAGATTAATCCCGTAACTGAGACGCCCATATCGATCGGAATAAATTAAATTGACAGCATATTCGGCAGCATTAAAATAGATCCCGGTAAGTTCACCCTGTTCAGAAGCCTCTTTAAAATCACCATAGTTAATATAATGAACTCCCAGGGCAAAATTTCCTATACCGTTAAAGTGCCTGGCATAGGAGGCATACCCAAAGTTAATGTCAGCAAAATAATTTACATAGTTCGCCAGCACATGATTATGCATCCCCTTGTCTAAAAGAGCAGGATTGTGAAACGGAAGATTCAGATCGGACGAATCGGTCAGAGCGATCTGTGTACCCCCAAGCGCCGCAACACGGGCCGAGTTGGTAAGTTCCAAAAACTGATAAGTGGTTTCTCCTCCAATCTGAGCCCTGCCTGAAAAAACAACCAGGATTAAGAACAGGCATAGGTAAATTTTGTGCTTCATATTAAAATTGCTAATTTTCTATGATTTAAGATAAAACCTCCATGAAAATTAGATTGTTATTTGTATGTGAATATAGGTTCTTCATGCTCATTCATTCAATTTTTTATATCCTGTAAACGTTTTAACTGTTGAAATATTACTTCCAAATTCATTCTATCCCATTTATTCGTATGCCGACTTGATTAACTCTGATCGAATCATTACACACTTCACAAATATAAAATGTTTTCGGCAAATCCTTAAAAAGAAACCTGTTTCAACTCCTGGAAAAGGTCATATACCACCGGACAGGTTTCACAGTTTTTATGCGACAAATCCAAGATTTGGATAAAGCGCTTTCGGTCAGTATGTGGATATTCACGGCAGGCTTTGGGCCGGTTCTCATAAACCATGCAATAGTTATCATGCAGCAAAAACGGACAGGGGTGTTCTTTGAAAATATAATCCCCGTCTTCATCAATCTGTACATATTGTTCTACAAATGAAGATGGTTTTATCCTGAAATGGCCGGCCAGCCGGTCGATATCTTTTCCCGTGAGCCGCGGACCAATAGTTTTACAACAGTTGGCACAATCCAGGCAACAAAATGATTCGAATGCTTCATCATGAAACCTGTGTACCACATCATCCAATATTTTGGGTTTTTTCTTTTTTAGCTTTTTTAAGAAAGCCATTGACTCCTGCCTGTTTTTGTTAGTAAGCAGTTTCAATTCCTCCGGTGTTTTGTGCAATACTTTTCGCATTATGAAATAACATGAACCTCAGCAACATTCTTTCCTTCAGGCTTCCTTTTTTTTATCTGAGCCAGAAATAAGCCGGTAATGACAATTAGAATTCCTCCAATTTTTTGCCAACCTAGTTTTTCATCCAGAACAAAAAACGAAAGAATAGCCACAAAAACCGGAATGAGATTCACAAAGGTATTGGAACGGTTAACCCCAATCCTTCTGATACTTTGCGTAAAAAAGACAAAGGCCAGTGTGGAGGAAAAAACAGCCAGCAAAACAATCGCCCTGAATGCCTGGGGATGAAACGGTGTTACGATGAACTGTTTTAAGTCGACAAACATCCAAACAGGCAAAAACAAAAAAATCCCGATCAGGTTCTGGTAGGCAATAATAGTAAGCGTGTTATACCGGGAAACGACCTTTCGTAAAACAATAGAGTAAGCAATAGCAGAAAAAACAGCAATGAACTCCAGACTAACACCCAGTGGTGATGCATCGAGCCGGAAGGATCCGTCAAGAACAACCAGAGCAACCCCCAAAAAAGAAAAAAGAAAACCAGCAACATTCATCCAGGTCACTTTCTCCCGGAAAAAATACCACGCCGCGATAGGTGAAAGAAGGGGAATAGTGCCAACAATCACCGAAGCAACCGTTGATGAAACATAGGTCAACCCATAACTTTCTCCGAGAAAATAGAGAAAAGGCTCAAAAAAAGCCATCAGAAAAAATAACCTGAAATCCCTGGGGGATGGTTTTTGTAATCGTTTGAGTACCCATGCAATAATCAGTATCAGTCCGGCAGAAATAATCAACCGAAATAAAACTACCGTAATGGGTTTATATGCCAAAAAAGCAATTTTAAACCACACGAAAGAAAATCCCCAAAAAAAAGCTGCCCCCAGAGCAGTAAAATATGCCAGTAACTCCTTATTTTTCATTGCCTCTAATACAGGCCACAAAAATAACTATTCCAATGAATTCTGATGCAGCTTTTTTCCTGGATAACAGACCAAAAATTCTTGAGCTATCCATAGGGCGTCATCGTATCATCTACTTTTTCCCCTCGTTCATAGGCCATATACCTCTTACAATTTTTCCATCCTTTTAAACCACGATTGCAGAACACGTTTCTGATCAAAAACACAGGCTTTTTAACTTCATTGTTTTCATCCTGATAAACAGTGCATTCCTCAGCATATTTGCAACGTTTCCCTAAATACATATTTATAATGGTTTATAGAAAATATTCATACTCTCAATACTCCCCGCAATTTGAGTATTATTAACCAGTGTTCCGCTAAACTTATATCCGGCATTCATAAAAGTCTTGTTCATTCCGGGTTCAGCAAGCCGTGCTATAGTATAAGCATTTATGATCCCTGCTTTTCTCATCTCCTGCTCCATAAAATCAAGTAGATGCCAGGCTAATTTTTTCCCACGGCATTTGGGCAATACAGCAAAGTCAGTCATTTCTACATTTCTGTTTTCAACATCAATTTCTGCAGTGGAAACCCCCACCAGCTGATTCCCCTCCAACACACCAAAATATTTAGCGGCATGACTTTGCATCGTTTGTAAAATATATTGTGAATCATGAACCGGAAAAGGATATGTTGTAAATACCTTTTTAAACAATTCTGCTACAACCTGACTATCATCTTCTTTCAATTTTATTAATGTAAAATCGGGAAGAAGCTTTTTCCGCTGGCTAACCTTCGCATTCTCCAGAAGTTTATAAAAAGCATGTAACTGTTCAACCGGGGGCTTTCTTCTGGTCTCAGAAAGAAATTTTGAAACCATTACTCCATCGGCATACCCATTAAAAAACTGAGGGATAAATGCTTCCATGCAATAGCCGTTATTAACAAACAGCGGGAGCGATTCCACTCGGATTTTAGCGAATATTTTAGTATAATTTTCCTGTTGTGCCAGTTGGTTCATAAATACAATCAGATCCGGAATATCGGCCGGGGCAGATTTTTGCAGATAAATCCTGTCGTTTAGTTTTCCATGCTGCAGGATTGATTGTCCAAATTTTTCAATCTTATCCTCCATTATTATCCCTTCTGTTGTATCGTTCGTTATTATCCGGGATTAGAGAAATCGCTTCATCGTAATCCGACAATAACTGTTCAATGCCAACTCCTTTTTGTTCATCAGCTTCGTCTAATTGCAGTTCAAGATTGCATTCGTTACAATTCCTGTCACAGAACTTTGATTCGTAACTTTCAGGCTCTGTGTAAGTGGTAATAATCCCCTCATAATTTCGAAGAACGACTTTATTGGTTGACCAGGAAATGATATAATTGGGCATAATGGGGATTTTACCTCCGCCACCTGGAGCATCAATCACATAAGTTGGGACAGCAAATCCGGAAGTATGACCGATCAGGCTTTCCATGATTTCAATCCCCTTCCCCACTGGTGTTCTGAAATGCGACAGGCCTTCCGACAAATCACACTGGTAAATATAATAAGGACGTACCCGGTTTTGAACCAATTTATGCACCAATTTTTTCATAATTCGGGGGCAATCATTCACATTAGCCAATAATACCGACTGATTTCCAAGCGGAAACCCTGCATTGGCCAGCATTGCCAACGCCTCTTTTGAGGAGGCCGTAATTTCACGCGGATGATTAAAATGGGTATTGATCCACAGAGGCTGATACTTCTTTAACACGTCAATCAGACTAGAAGTAATACGATAAGGTAAAACTACCGGCATCCGGGTACCAATACGAACGACCTCTACATGGGGTATTGCCGTAATTTCCGACAGTAACCAATCGAGGTAACTATCCGATAACATCAGCGGATCTCCCCCTGAAAGCAATACATCACGAACCTGTGGTGTATTTTTTATATACTCTATACCATCCAGCAGCTGTGCTTTCCCCGGGATGGAATCAATATCTCCGACCTTCCTTTTACGGGTACAGTGCCGGCAATACATGGAACAAACATTACTCACATGAAATAATACCCTGTCAGGATAACGATGAGTGATCCCGGGAACAGGACTATCAGTATCTTCCGATAAAGGATCCACCATATCGGTCTTCAAAACAGTTAATTCATTAATATCGGCAAACGCCTGCTTAAATACCGGATCATTTTGATAATTATCTGTGTCAATCAATGAAAGATAATAGGGTGTTATGGATAAGGGAAACCGATCAAGCGTCTTGTCAATTAACCGCCTGTCAGCTTCCGAAAATCTTATGCCGGTTAGTGACTCAAACCTCTGAATTGTTTTTACTGAATTTTTTAATTGCCACTTCCAATCCTTCCAGTTTGAAATGTTACTCTCTGGTTTAATCTTTCTGGCAATTTCCTGTTGAACGTCATTAAATATTTGCATCTGTTTTTAATTGTTAATTTTAATGGCAATCCCGACGGTCATCGGGTGAACTTGCATAATTTTAATCATGCTTTTTTATGGCATGAATCGTTATGGTTGTTTCATTAACCTAGTTTCTATGCGAACAAAAATAGTGAAAATAATCGGGTTATCCAATAAACACGGGAAATCAACTACAGATCAAATTACATATAAATAACAGATTATCAAATATTTAATACCAACAACAAGAAATTTTACTCATCTCCTTTAACCAAGAATTAATCTTAAGTGTTTTTTACAGGAACTATATTTCTGTTTTTCAGGAGATGGACAGGATTACTGTATATTTACACATCATCCGGTCAGAAATTTTAAAACGTTACTTAAAATTCAGAAAACTCATGTATCCTTAGTTTCGTATTTATCAGTTCAACAGAACAAAAGCAGATGCATTTGAAATAGGTTTTATGGCCGGATTTTATCTGGAGATACTCCGGGGTTCCTCTGCATGCAGATCGAATGCTTCCAGTTGGCTGATTCCTAACAGATTTACCAGGAGTTCAAGGCTTTCCTGTACTCTACTGGTTGTTAGATCATCCAGTTTGTTCAACTTTTCCGACAGCTGTTCATGAAGTAATGCAGGCATTCCTTCCATGAGCTGGTCACCTTTTGAAGTAAGGGCAATGGTAACCACCCGTTTATCACCTGACTTGGGCAACCGGGCAATCAGCCCTTTTGCTTCCAGCCGGTTGATAATTCCACTGGTGGTGCTTGGGTTCAGATTTAAAAACCGCCGTATCTCGCCCTGGCCTGCCTGAAAATTTTTTGAATCGCGCAAATAATGAAGACATAACACCTGAGGTATACTTACCCCATACTCTTTTTCAATTTTTTTTGATTCAATATTTATTGATCGAACAATTTTTCTGATTTGAATTAAAATTTCCATCGTGTCTATTCTTCCTATCATTGCTACCAAATTTTAAGTTGCCGGATTTTCAAATCCTAGCCAAATATAACAATAAGGGGTAAAGTTCAGAATAAAAACAGAATCACCCTTCATTAAACGCAAAGAATTACTTAATTTTGAAACCTGAAAAGTATAAATTTTTAAAATAAGAAATGATGAAGAAAAGAATGACTGTTAAAATGCTCTTATTCGTTGCAATTACCGCATTATTAACCCAGGTATTTGCAGGATGCAATCCGCCAAAGGAAAAATATATCGGATTGCAGTTGTGGTCAGTTCGTGAGGACATGAAAAAAGATGCTGCGACTACCATAGCCAAAATAGGTGAGATGGGGTATAAATTCGTTGAACCTGCAGGTTATAATGACGGCAAATTTTACGGCCTTTCACCTGCCGATTTCAAACAGCTGTGTGAAACCAACGGGATTCAAATACTGAGTTCACATACCGGTCATCATCTTCCCGATTCAGCCAATTGGGATGCAACCATGGCCTGGTGGGATCAGTGCATAGACGCCCATTTGGCTGCCGGTGCGAAATATATTGTTAAACCTTCCATGGGAAAGACAGGATATAGCAGTCTGGAAGGACTGAAACGTACCTGTGAATATTTTAACCAGGTTGGGGAGAAATGTAATGCTAAAGGAATCCGTTTTGGGTATCACAATCATTCAAACGAATTTACAACAGTTCTGGAAGGGAAACCTGTTTATGACTGGATGCTAGAGCTCACAGATCCTGAAAAAGTCATGTTCCAGCTCGACTTATACTGGATCGTTGTGGGAGGAAAAGACCCGCTGGATTATTTCGACCGCTATCCGGGAAGGTTCGAACTGTGGCACCTGAAAGATGAAAAAGAACTGGGTGAAAGTGGGAAAATGGATTTCGAATCCATATTTGCCCAACGCCAAAAATCAGGAGCAAAATATGGAATTGTTGAGGTAGAAAAATATAATTTTGAACCTCTGGAAAGTTGCAGGATAAGCCTGGAGTTTCTGAAAAATGCTCCCTACGTAGACTTCTACTAATTTTATACCAAGCGAAGCTGTCTGAAACGAACCCAGACAGCTTCGTTTTTTTTAATCTCCCGAACCTTAAAGTCAAGCCAAAGTCTTTTAAGACTTCATCATCGGTCACCGGCAACTCAACTTTCGACAACGTATAACATTTATATGGTTAAATGAAAATTAAAAAAGATACTTGAATGTAAATGCAAAATCATATAAATTAAAGCGTATTCCATCGTGGCTAAAAACATCCATGAAAGGCTTCGCCTCCAGTCCGAGTTTTACCGGGGCATCATAAAAAACATACTCAACACCTATCAAACCATCAATTCCAGCAACCCATGATGTATGTGTTTCAATTTGTTTCCTCCAGCCTACCTCCGTCACTTCATCCCAGTTCTCAAATCCTCCATGCAATCCGGCTCCATAAAAAAACAGGATCTGATTGGAAAAAGAGAACAGGTCGTATTGATAAAACTCAGATAACGCATGAAATTGAAGTCCACGGTCACGAAGGGCTAACAGACCGCGAAGTGAATGCATGTCACTGGTGTAGTACCTGTATTCAAATCCCGGAGAAATCCAGCTTGCACGAATTCCTGCTGCTTGCTTATACCCCTGCGCATTTGAGTACCAGGCAACCAATACAAGTGCTGCAATAATTAATACTTGTTTCATCTCATTCAAATTGTATATTTTCTAGGTTTTCACCTCACTCCACGATTAATCTTTGATGGTGTCCGACAGAATTCGCAAGCTCATTTCGATGGAGCTCATTCGTAATTCATTTTAATAGAACCTCGAAAATATTAATCATGCTCGTTTCATAAATAACCATTTAACGGGCACAATTTACTCATTTTTTAAAAATTAATCTCCCTTCCCCAAAATATCAGGGAAGGCAGGCTCTGCTTTTGGTCATGAAAATGAATTCCTGGAACAAACACACTATACTCCGCTAAAATCTACATTTGAAAACAGAATGGACGGAGTCAGCCACGATGAATTTTTATAAACATCATTTCCCAGCGCGTCAACGCCAGACCAGAGAACCTTCATATTTCCGGTAATATTCATTTCGGAAACTGGCTGAACAATATTTCCCTTCTCAATTAAAAAGCCTTCAATACCATAAGAAAAATCACCAGTAGTGCCGTTACAATTTCCACCATTGAAACCGGTTACCAGGATTCCCTTTTGCACCAGGGCAATTAACTCATCCAGATTGTTTTCACCCGTATTAAATACCAGGTTGGTATTGCTTCCGCTGGTTGGGTTCATTCCCAGCTTTTTCCCGTAGTAAGTATCAATATAATAATTTTTCACCACTCCATTTTCAAAAACAGGACGTTTCCGGGTGGCCATCCCCTCACTGTCGAAGTGCCTGCTTCCCCTGCCCGACGGGATAAATGGATCATCAGTAACGGTCAACTTTTCGGAAAATATTTTTTTCTCTAACTGATCGATTAAAAATGAATTTTTCTGATAAATTGCAGATCCGTTTAATGCTGACATAAGCGGACTGAACAGATTGGATACCAATCTGTTTTCGACAATCATCTGCATTTTCCCTGAGGCTGCTTTTTTCTGACCAATTTTTTTCAAAGCCAGGTCGAGTGCTTTGCTTCCGATTCCTGTCTTTTTCAGTTTTTCAAAAAATATATCTGTTTCTCCCCAGTAAGATGAAGGCCGGGCATCCCCACCTTTAACCGACACCTGTGCGTTCAATCCATAATAAGAGTTGGCACTGTCACCTTCAAAGCCATTACTGGCAACCATCACACGCTCACTCAGTCCGTCGAAATAGCTGGAAGTAACAGAAATAATACGTTCATCTTTCCCTAACACCTCCTTTTCGGTAAGAAAAGCCAGTTCAATTTTTTGCTGTGGATTATGCCCGTCGAATCCACTATCAACTGTTTTTAAATCAGGCCCGCCTCCCTTGTAGTAAAGCTCAGGATCCGGCAATAACCGGAAAGGATCTTCAGAAAGATAACGTGTAGCAACAATCGCTTCATCGATAAACCTGACCAGCTCCTCTTGATTTAACCGGTTGGTGGAATGTGTTGAATACCGGTTATCCACGAATAGGCGTATGGTAAGATTATTCTGAATGGCTTGTTCAAGGGTATCAATTTTTTCTTCACGAACCTCAACACTGCTGCTTCGGCTGTTCGAGATGGTAACACTAACCTGTTGAGCGCCATTCTTAAGGGCATGATTTATTACCCATCGGGCTATATTATATTTTTCTTCTTTAGTCATTTTGCAATCATTTAATAGTTAAACATCGATCAAACAGAACCTCCTACCGTTAATTTCTTAACCAACACAGTAGGCAACCCACAGGTAACCGGAACAGTCTGTCCATCTTTCCCACACGACCACGAACCGTTATCAATCAGATAATCATTGGCAACCATAGAAATATCGGCCAGCGCCTGAGGCCCGTTTCCAATAATATTGATGTCTTTAATTGGACGGGTAAATTTTCCCTTTTCAATCAGATACCCTGACTTAACAAAAAAGGTAAAATCACCAGCTCCAATTTTAACCTCGCCGTTACTAAAATTATCGACATATACACCATAATCTACCCCGGAGATAATTTCCTCCCTGGAATGAGGACCTGGTTCCATATAGGTAGCCCTCATACGTGGGATCGGAATGCTTCTGAACGATTCGCGGCGACCGTTACCAGTGGGTTCAACGCCATAATACAGTGCACTGATCCGGTCGTGCAGGTAACTGTTCAGCACCCCGTCTTTCACCAGGTATGTTTTCTGTACGTCATTCCCTTCATCATCCACATTGATGGATCCCCGGTTGTTCACTAATGTTCCGTCATCAATGATATTCACAAAACTTTCAGCAACTTTTTTTCCCATTTTATCACTAAAAATGGATGTCCCTTTCCGGTTAAAATCAGCTTCAAAAGTATGTCCAATTGCCTCATGCAACAATATTCCGGAGCCACCGGCACCCATCACAACCGGCATCTCACCGGCTTTAGGCCGGGTGGCTTCAAACAAAATATTTGCCCGGTCAACCGCTTCCTGAGCCAGCTCATCAACCAGCTCATCGGTAAGCCACTCAAAACCAACCCGGAATGAACGGGACGAATAGGCATTTTCTATCTGATCCCCTTTTTGCATGATACAAAAAGCTCCAAAATTAACCAGCGGCCTGTAATCATATGTAAGCCTTCCTTCAGAATTATAAAATAATACGTAAGATGTCTCATCCGTTAAAAAAGCATTCACTTTGATCACCTTTTCATCCAAAGAAAAGATCTTATCATTAATTTTCTGAACATAAGGCACTTTTTGCTCTACCGAAACATCATCCCATTTCTCGGAGATCGCGTAATAATTGGCTGGGATCTTCTCAATTATTCTCTCCGATTGAAATCCGTTACCCCGGGTTGCTATATTTGCAGCCATCCTGGCTGCATTCAACAGGGCATCCAACGATACCGATTCAGAATAGGCAAAACCGGTCTGATCGCCTTTTAAAACACGAATCCCAACGCCAAAACCAACATTTGACAAAGCACGATTAACTTTATTGTCTTCCAAAGCAAGACTATTTGATTTCTTATGCTCAAAAAACAGGTCGGCATAATCGCCTCCTTTACTCATAGCTGCAGCCATTACCTGATGTAATATCTCAGCTGTAACTTCAAAATGATCTAAATAATTCTTCACGTTTTCTGTTATTTGTTGTGCTCCAAACGACGGTAAAAATGGAGGCAAGATGATTCCTCCTGCTGTGACCGCCCCACTTGTCTTAATAAATTCCCGCCTGGTTGTTTTCATAATTTCATCTATTTAATATACAAAAGTAGTAAAAGTATAATGTATATCGGTTTATTTATCCGATCTAATAGGACAAAATAAATACTTAATTGTTACAAAAGAACCGCCATTTTGTTTTCTAAACTGAGAAAAAAGCACCTTCACTAAAATTAAGCTTACAATTAAAAACACCCACAAATAACAAAATAACCCCCATAAAAACATAGTCACATTAATAAAATATAAACAAATAAAAATTTTTACCCATAAATTTACAGGGCTGATTAAAAAAATACACTATTTTTGACTCATCAGTTAATTTATAAAAATTTAAAGTTATGGCACATTTCAGATTAAAAGCATTAGAGGAAGTTCTCAACCGGAAACCCGAGCCATTTGTGCGGGAAGACAATTTGGTATCGAACTACTATGGCAGGTTGGTATTTGACCGGCCTAAAATGAAAAAATACCTTTCAAAAGAAGCGTTTAATGCCGTTATGGATGCCATTGAAAACGGAACGACTATTGACCGGAAGATGGCCGATCAAATCGCTCAGGGAATGAAGTCGTGGGCACTGGAAAATGGAGCAACTCATTATACCCATTGGTTTCAGCCGCTTACCGACGGGACAGCTGAAAAGCATGATGCTTTTATCATCCACAACGATCATGGGGTTATTGAGGCTTTTTCAGGGAAACTCCTGGCACAACAGGAACCGGATGCCTCATCTTTTCCAAGCGGAGGAATACGACAAACGTTCGAAGCTCGTGGATACACTGCCTGGGACCCTTCCTCTCCAGCATTTATCAGTGAAACGACCCTTACCATCCCCACCATTTTCATCTCCTTTACAGGGGAAGCACTGGATTATAAAACACCGCTTCTGAGGGCATTAAGTGCAGTTGACAAAGCCGCAACAGCTGTTTGCCAGTACTTCGACAAAAATGTGACTTCCGTTCAGGCTAATCTGGGATGGGAACAGGAATATTTTTTAATTGACGAAGCACTGTATATGGCCAGGCCCGACCTGGTACTGACAGGCCGGACCCTGATGGGCCACTCCTCATCAAAAGACCAGCAGCTCGACGACCATTACTTTTCTTCCATCCCAACCCGGGTTAACCGGTTCATGCAAGATGTGGAAAACGAAGCCTATAAACTTGGAATCCCAGTGAAAACTCGTCACAACGAAGTGGCTCCAAACCAATTTGAGCTGGCTCCCATTTTTGAAGAGGCAAACCTGGCCAACGACCATAACCAGCTTATTATGGATATTATGCAAAAAATTGCCCGCCGCCATAAATTTCGCATCCTTTACCATGAAAAACCATTTGCAGGAATTAATGGCTCGGGAAAACATAACAACTGGTCGCTGTCAACCAACACCGGTGTAAACCTCTATTCACCAGGGAAAAATCCTAAATCGAACATCTTGTTCCTGACCTTCGTCATCAACACCCTTAAGGCTGTTTATGATCATCAAAACCTGCTGCGTGCCAGCATTTATCATGCAGGAAACCAGCATCGGCTGGGAGCAAATGAAGCTCCGCCATCTATCATTTCTGTTTTTCTGGGTACCGAAGTGACAAAAATGCTAGACCTGATGGAAGAATCGGTTACTGACCGAAAAATGACACCCGATGAAAAAACTGCACTGAAATTAAATATCGGCCGCATCCCGGAAATTATCCTTGATAGTACCGACCGAAACCGCACATCACCTTTCGCATTTACTGGCAACCGATTTGAATTCAGAGCCGTTGGTTCATCAGCCAACTGTGCGTCTGCACTCATCGCCCTTAACGCTGTTATGGCCAACCAACTTATTGATTTCAAGGAAAAAGTAGATCAACTGATCGATAAAGGAACTAAAAAAGATGAAGCCATATTTCAAATATTAAAACAATTAATCATCGATTCAAAACCTGTATGTTTTAATGGCGATGGATACAGTGACAATTGGATTAAAGAAGCCAAAAAAAGAGGATTATCCAATGTAAATAATGTCCCTGAAGCACTTTCCGCATATCTGCGCCCAGAAACTATTAAGCTTTTTGAAAAACTGGAAATCCTGGATCAACAGGAATTACATGGCAGAGTAGAAGTTGAATACGAAAAATTTATCATGAAAATCCAGATCGAAGCGCGTGTTCTGGGTGACCTGGCTATTAACCACATCGTGCCTACTGCAGTTCAATACCAAACAACCCTGTTGCAAAATGTAAAATATATGAAGGAAGTTTTCTCAGCAGAAGAGTTTGAACAACTGGCCGGAGCAAGGATGGATCTTATCCGGGAAATTGGAAAGCACATCTCATCCATTAAAGCAAAAAGCAAACAAATGGTTGATGCCCGCAAGAAAGCCAATGTAATACCCGGTGCTATAGAAAAAGCCAAAGCATACGACCAAACCGTAAGGCCTTTTCTACAGGATATACGATACCACATTGATAAGCTCGAACTGATCGTTGACAACGAGTTATGGCCATTACCCAAATACCGTGAATTACTGTTTGTCAGATAAATAAATCCCTGCCAGCCAGGAAATGCAAGAAGGGCTGTCTTTGTCTGAAGACAGCCCTTTATCTTGTCCGGGCATAAAAAATTATCATGCTCGTTATATGGAAGAACTGCTCATTTCCACCTGAATAGTCATTAAAAAACAAGACATAATGAACAGGATAAAACCAGCCTGATTAAAAAAAATCAGGCACATTTTAGAAATTTATACTTTAAATCATATAAACCCGTTATTTTTACAACCAAAAAATATTTCAATCTTGTTGAAACGGCGAGAAGCAATGAATATAAACATCAGGTTACTAGTTATTTTAATTTTTGCACTTTTTCTGACATCCTGTGGTTCAGGAAGATATGGCAGAGATGCGCTCATATCGAGGGAAATTGGGGAGTATTACAAAGCCATTGAAAAATTCAGAAAAGCCAGCCGCAAAGAAAAAGATCGTGTAAAAAGCCGGGAATATACCTATGCTATGGCCCAGTGCTATCACTATATTGGCGATTATGAACGTGCTGCATTGTATTATCGTAATGCTATCCGCCGAGGATATGCTGATCCGGAAGCCCTCTTATTTCTTGCTGAAATGTTACGAAACACCCAGGATTTTGAGGGAGCCATTGAAAATTACAGGATGTACCTTGATTCCATTCCCGGAGATGAACGGGCACAAAATGGTCTGGAGGCAATTCACCTCACCCAGGAATGGATAGCTAATCCAACCCGGCATATCATCAATCCAATCAAAGAAATCAATTCCAGGGAAAGTGACTACGCTCCGGCTTTTGTTGGAGGTCGTGATAACGAAATCATTTTTACCTCAACCCGTAAAGCAGCCACCGGAAAAAAGAACAGTATGATTACCGGTCAGAGTTATGCCGACCTGTTCAGATCATCCTTCAACATACAACGACAAAAATGGGAGCAACCCAAGCTCCTGGAAGAAAACCTGGTGGTTAACACAGAGGATGAGGAAGGAGCGGCTACCCTGTCATTAACCGGAGAACTGATGATATTTACACGCTGCCGCTACGATAAAACAAAATCATTAGGATCTGAATTGTACTCAACCTCCCAATCGCGGGGATCCTGGTCTGAACCCATCAGGCTTCAGCTTATCGGTGATAGTCTGATTGCCGCTCACCCTGCTCTGAGCCCCGACGGATCCATGCTCTATTTTGTATCCGACATGCCGGGAGGAGAAGGAGGTAAAGATATATGGAGAGCAGAAAAAAGAGGGGGTACTTTTACCGATCCGATAAATCTCGGTCCCGAAATCAATACCCCTGGCGATGAAATGTTTCCGTTTGTAAGAGATAACAACGAACTTTACTTTTCTTCCAACTTCCACATGGGAATGGGAGGATTTGACATATTCCGGGCTATAGAAGACGAAGATGGAAACTGGGAAATTGAAAACATGGGGTACCCGATGAACTCCTCATACGACGATTTTGGAATTGCTTTTGTTGAAGGACAAAACAAAGGTATGTTTTCTTCTAACCGCAAAGGTTCTCTAAGCGATGATCTGTATCAATTTGAAGTACCCCCAAAAATATTCAGGGCTGAAGGGGAAGTCTTTGATAAAGAAACCGGAACCCCTATTGATGGAGCTACAGTGCGGATTATTGGGACCGACGGAACAAACCTGCGGCAAAGAACACAAAACGGAAAGTTCCAGGTACCCCTCAAAGAGGAAACAGAATACATATTCGCTGCTTTCAAAGAGGGTTATCTTCGCGATAAAGCCTCAGCATCAACCCTGACCCTGGAAGACAGTAAAACATTCAGATTCGAACTGTTTCTTACACCTACCGACTCACCCATCAACCTGGAAAACATCAATTATGCCTTCGGTAGCTGGGAACTACTTCCCGAATCAAAAACATCGCTCGATACCCTGGTTGCTATATTGATGCTGAATCCAACCATCACCATTGAAATAATGGCTCATACTGATCATGTTGGAAGCGACCAGTTCAACTTCGATCTTTCACAAAAAAGGGCACAAAGCGTTGTAGAATACCTGATCGAAAAAGGAATCAGCCCGCAACGATTGGTGGCAAAAGGTTATGGAGAAACCTGGCCAAAAACCGTTACCCGGAATCTGGCCCGGCAATATGACTTCCTCAAACGGGGAGATGAATTGACTGAAGATTTTATTATTAAGCTGACCGAAGAACAACAGGAAATTGCAAGAGCCATCAACAGAAGAACCGAATTCAGAGTGCTATCAACCGATTTTATCGAACGGTTCGATGCAGAACCGGAAAAATAAATGATGCAACAAACAGCCGGATAGGGCAACCTGGGTTAATACCAGAGAATGGATAAAATTTTTGTTAAACTGTGTTAAAATACTTTAACGCGATTTATTAAATTTTTTAAATTTTTAATTTCGCATCTTCAAAATTCACACGCAAAAAAATGGATATAATTGTTGATGGAATAACGAAGACTTATGGTCTTCAACATGCTGTTGATAACCTGAGCTTCACTGTCAAAACAGGTGAAATACTCGGTTTTCTGGGGCCTAACGGAGCAGGAAAAACGACAACGATGAAAGCCATTACCGGTTACCTGGTGCCAAATACCGGAGATATTCAGGTAGGAGGAATATCAGTTACCCGGAATCCTGCTGAAGTAAAAAAACATATCGGCTACCTCCCCGAACATAATCCGTTATATTATGATATGCCAATCATTGATTATTTAGGATTTGTTGCCGGTCTCCATGGTGTAGATAAAAAGAAAATTGAAAGTCGCGTTTCAGAAATGATTCGGGTTTGCGGATTGAAATCGGAAAAACACAAAAAAATCAGAGAGCTTTCGAAAGGATATAAACAGAGAGTTGGCCTTGCCCAGGCGTTAATTCACGATCCGGAAGTACTCATCCTCGACGAACCGACTACCGGGCTCGACCCGAACCAAATCGTAGAGATCCGTGAACTGATAAAAAATATCGGGAAGGAAAAAACAGTCATCCTGAGTTCACATATTTTAGCAGAAGTAGAAGCTACCTGTGACAGGATTCTTATCATCCATAACGGAAAAATTGTAGCACATGGCACTGCCGAAGAGCTTCGTCGTCAGGCACACGGCGACGAATTACTGCTCATCGGACTGGGAAATACTGAACGCAATGAAGCATTCTTGGCACTGAAAGCGTTGCCGACAGTTTCCCTTGTTGACTTTTCGGATGAGAATAGCTCTACGTTTAAGATACAATCGCAGCCCGGACAAACATCGGCAAAGCATATTTTCAACCTGTGTGTAGAGAAAGGATGGTATATCACCCGCTTAACACCGGTTGAAACCAAGTTGGAAGATATTTTCAGAGAAGTAACAAAAAATTAAAAGATAGAGTGATGATGCAAATCTGGTTAATTACACAACGTGAATTACAATCCTTTTTCGATTCACTGATTGCATATATTATGATTGTTGTCTTTCTTGTCATCAGTGGCATGTTTACATGGCTATACGGATCAGATGTTTTTTTTGTAAACCAGGCCAGTCTGCAGTCTTTCTTTGCTATCGCATTCTGGACACTGTTCTTTTTTATTCCTGCACTCACCATGAAACAAATTGCGGAAGAACGGCGTAGCGGAACCATTGAGATGTTACTCACCAAGCCGGTTTCCGAATGGCAGGTACTCTGGGGCAAATTTCTGGCTACACTCACCCTCATCGGCATTGCCCTGTTGCTAACCTTGCCCTACTACTTTACTGTTTGGTCACTTGGTCCGATCGACCACGGAGCTGTATGGGCAGGATACCTGGGTCTGCTGCTGATGAGCAGTGCCTATATCAGTATTGGACTTTTTGCCAGCAGCATGACCAATAATCAAATTGTAGCCTTTCTACTGGCTTTGTTTATCGGAATTTTTTTTCACCTCCTATTCGGATTTATTTCAGCAAACATCTCCGGACTGGCAGCCACTGTGCTGAACTACCTGAGTCTTTCCACCCACTACGATTCCATAACCAGGGGTGTAATCGACACCAAAGATATCCTATACTTTCTTTCCATTATTTTTATGGGGATCATTAGTGCCGAAGCCATTTTAGTCAAACGATCGGTAAACTAAAGCAGTAAGATTATGAAACAAAAATCGTCTATATTACCATATATCCTGCTGGTAGCCGGCATTATTGTCTTGCTAAACATACTTGCCAGCCGATTTTATCTTCGCCTTGATTTCACTGAAGATAAACGCTATACCCTAAGTAATGCAACGAAAGATATTCTCGAAGATCTAAACAATCCGGTTACAATAACTGCCTATTTTTCAGAAGGATTACCGCCTAACATCGACCAGGCTCGCCGCAGATTCAGAGAACTGTTGGCCGAATACGCTATACGCTCCAAAGGGAATATTGTATACGAATTTATTAATCCCAATGCAGACGAACAGTCGGAACAAGCTGCCCTGCAACAGGGCATCTCCCCGGTAGTTATCAATGTAAGGGAAAAAGATCAGTCGGTACAAAAAAAAGCTTTCCTGGGAGCTGTGCTTCGTTACGGCGATAAAACAGAAGTTATTCCTTTTATACAACCCGGATCAGCGATGGAGTACTCCCTTTCTTCCAGTATCAAAAAAATTACCACAGAAAACAAAAACCTGATCGGTTTTATCCAGGGACACGGCGAACCATCTACCGCCATGATGTGGCAGGCAATGGAAGCTCTGGGAGTATTAAATGAAACGGAAGGTGTTCATTTAACTGACTCTACTTACCTGGATAAATATAAAACACTTGCACTTATTGCCCCTATTGATTCCATCCCTGATGAGCACCTGAGCATGCTGGATGAATACCTCGCCGGTGGCGGAAATATGATTGTTGCCATCAATCGGGTCGACGGAGATTTAAACCAGGGAATAGGCATTGAAATTACGACAGGACTTGAAACCTGGCTGGCGAATAAGGGAATCCAAATAGAAAACAGTTTTATTGTTGATGCAAACTGTGGGGCAGTGAGCGTAGTTCAGCAACAAGGGGTTTTTTCATTTACTTCTCAGGTTGAATTCCCTTATCTTCCTATATTTAACACATTCGAGGATCATCCTGTTACTTCCGGTCTGGAAACAGTTATCATGCAATTTGCAAGTCCTGTTTCCTACTCCGGCGATACTTCTCTGCACTTTAAACCTCTCGTTCTGAGCTCAGAAGTTTCCGGGGTGCAATCCATGCCGGTTTATTTTAATATCCAGCGCAAGTGGGAAAAGAATGACTTCCCTATGAAAAAAATTACAGCCGCGGGAATCCTCGAGGGAAAAATTGCAGGGGAAAACGAAGCAAAACTGATGGTAATCGGGGATGGTGATTTTGCCGTTAACGGACAGGGACAACAGGCACAACAATTGACACCCGACAATGTCAACCTTCTGGTGAACACCATCGACTGGCTGGCCGATGATACCGGATTGATCGACCTGCGCACCCGGGGGGTGACTTCACGTCTGCTAAAACAGGTGGAAGACGGGAAAAAAAGTTTCCTGAAATGGCTCAACCTTTTATTGCCTGTTCTGCTAATCATTCTTTATGGATTATTCCGTATGCAAAAAAATCGTGTTATTCGTGAAAAAAGACGTAGTGAAGATTACAACAAATAATCAGTCAAAATTTTGTTGCCATGTATCGTAAAGCAAATATTAAACAACTCACCGTTATCTTTTTTTCTGTTCTGATACTCGTTGTGCTCGTTGAATGGATCGACTCCCGCAAAGGAAACCGAACGTTTAAAAAAGATCTGGTGAAGGTAGAATCAGGAGAAATTTCAGCCATAGAAATATACCCGAGGGTCGTTCATGGAGAACGAATCAGACTGTTCAGGGAAAACGATCTTTGGATGGTGGAGTCCGGTGGTGAAAAATTTAAAGCTGACAGAACAATTGCCAGTTCACTGGTGAATGATTTGAATCAGGCAACTCCGGAAAACGTTGTGGCCATTGGGAAAGACCGGTGGGATAGCTATGAGGTGACCGACAGCCTGGGAACCAGAGTTAAATTGTTTAAAGGAGAGGATGTAGTGGCCGATTTGATCATCGGAAAATTTAATTTTTCACAACCTCGAAAAATGACCTCCTATATCCGCCTCGCCGGAGAAAAAGAAGTCTATGGTGTAAATGGAATGCTCGGTATGTCTTTCAACCGCAACAGCAATACTTTTCGCGACAAGACTGTAATCAGCTCAAACACGACAGACTGGCGCAGACTTATTTTCAATTACCCGGCTGATAGCTCCTTCATGCTTGGAAAATCCGACAGCAGCTGGACCATAGAAAATCAACCGGCTGACTCAACAGAGGTTGTCAATTATTTCAATGCAATCCGAAACCTGACCGATAGCCGGTTTGCAGAAATGAAACCCGAAATTTCTGCTTCCCATCAATTGAGAATTGAGGGGGACAACCAAATGGAGCCTGTTGAGATTACAGGATTTTACCTGGATGAAGATAACTTTATCCTGGAAAGTAACCAGAATCGTGGCAATTTCTTTAATAGTCCCGATCTGGCAAAAAAAATCTTTGTCCCCCGCTCCAAATTCATTAAGTAATCTGTTCCGCGATTTGTGATACCACACTTCTATTCATTACTTTATACTTAGAGACTGTAAATATGTTCATCCCCCAAATGCATATTATCCTGAAAAATCTGGATGATTTTTATCTGATTTAGCAAAACTGTGTTATTTTAGAAGCTTTAAACACCCGGAAATATCCGGAAAAAACAGATTCAATCATCCCGATAAATGAGATAAAAATGAACACATTCAGAACAAACCTACAAACCAGATCAGAGATGAAAGTATCGTTGATCATTACTTTTCTTTTCAGCCTTCTCTTTTTCACCTCTCAGGCAGGTATTGGAGAAACCGATGAGCACGGCTGGACAGTCTTACTTCCGGCTGCCAATACCCGAATCTATTATGTGGATGCAACACTTGGGAACGATGCAACCGCCCGTTATTACGAGGCGTCATCATTTACTGATGTCCGGAATCCGGGTGAAGTAAATGCCTATAAAACAATTACAGCTGCAACCAACGCAGCCAGAGAAGGTTACCCCGACTGGATTCTGTTAAAACGGGGAGAAGAGTGGAAAAATGAAAGCCTGGGGCGCTTCAGAAGTGGACAGAACGCCAATAACCCAATTATTATCAGCTACTATGGCACAACAGGAGACCGCCCGCTGATCAAAAATACCGAAAACTTTATCGACCATAACGGAAAAACCAAATCGAACTTCGTTTTACATGGATTACACATTTATAACTACAGACATGACCCAAACTCTCCGGATTTCAATCCGGATCAAACCGGCAAAACCCTTCGGCTTGTGGGTAGCGGGGAGAATATTTTAATCGAAGACTGTAAACTGAACTTCAATGAAATTGTAGTGCAGGGGTATGATGGGAAGTATAGAAATGTATCCATCAGAAGAAGTATCATCCTTGATAATTATTACAAGAACAGTGCAAAGGATAACAACTCAAGACCTTCCGGGATTTTTGCTTCAGAGGTTCATGGATTGCGGATTGAACAATGTGTATTTGATCATAATGGATGGAACGAAGATGTTCCGGGTGCCGCAGCTAATATGTATAATCACAACCTGTACCTGACATACAACTGTTCAGGAAAAGAAGTGATCAACAACATCATTACCAGAGGAGCAGCACAGGGACTACAACTACGCGGGTGCGGAATCGTCGAAGAAAACCTCTTTGTACAAAACGCTGTTGCCATGAACCTCGGCTACCACGGACATCAATCTGTTTATGACACCATCGCTATCGCTAAAAATAATGTAATCCTGGAAGGCAGACAAATGGATCCGGAAGGGATCACAGGTGGACTAAGCACGGGAGCTGTCTGGGGCATATGGACAAGCTACGAAAGATTCCTGGTTGAAAATAATATCATCGCCAATAAAATTGCATCGATAAATGGAAATGCTTTTCCAATCGATAATGGCGCGATAACTGATTACGTCAACAATATTGTTTATAAATGGGATAACAACAAGAACATGAACGATCCTCAGTGGATCGATCCCAACCGGTCAGTTGGCTCATACCACGGGTTCCTCGGAAAAACGGAAACCCTGGAGGCATTTCTGAAAGAAGTGCGCAACAGACCCCTGGCGGAATGGCCTGAAGAATATGAAGCGAAAACGGTTAATAACTATATCCGGGAAGGATTTTCTTATGCCGGAAATAATAACCCGGTGGTAACATTTACATCCTCCGGAACCGACACTGATTATGCTCCGGTAACGGTAAACTTCACCTCTGATGCCAGTGACCCCGACAATGACAACCTGAAATATATCTGGAAATTTGAAGACAAGTTTTTCTACAACGATGGAACCAGCAGAAATGTGGATTATGATTTTAGTACCGAAGAAAATCCTTCTTATACTTATACCTACCCGGGCACTTACCGGATAACGCTTACCGTATATGATGGGAAAGGTGGAACCGACACCTACATAGACAGCGTTGAAATTACCGGAAACTTCCGGCCTGTGGGAACCATAAATCCAAGTGCGGTTTCAGGAAACGCACCCCTGATCGTCCAATTCGATGCATCTGGCTCATACGATGAAAATAATGACCAACTGACCTATCACTACGACTTCGGTGACGGTACTACAGCACAAAATACCAGCCCCAGGGTTTCTCATGTTTATGCGCCGGGAACCCACCAGGTTACTTTCTGGGTAAAAGACGGAAGCATGCAATCATTTGAGAAAAAAATTACTATCGAGGTTTCCGACCCGAGAACAGAAACAAGTACCTTCCCGGTAAATGCCGATGCATTCCTGGATGCTGAGTCACCCGATGCCAATTTTGGAGCTGTTCTGAATTCAAGAATCGACAATACTTCCAGACATGGAATTTTCAGAGTGAAATACCCACTGGATGGAAATGAAATCATAAACGCTTCCCTTCATATTGCCAGTAAATACGGAACCAACGCCTGTGCCCTGAAATATGTTGCTGATGACAACTGGGAAGAAACAACCGTGACCTGGAATAACCAACCGGAAAGCACTACCCTGATTGGCACATCTGACTACCAGGACGGCTGGGGAGTATTCGATATTACTGAGGCAGTTAAAAATGAAAAAGATAGTACCATTTCTGCACTGTTGTACGAAACCGATGCCGGCTGGCAGGAATTCAGATACCGGGAAACCTCTTATGCCATTCCTTTCCTGAAAATCAAAAACAAAATCAAAACAGATAACCATTCTCCTATAGCAAATATATCAGCAGATGTTGTACAGGGAAATACTCCTTTAACGGTAAACCTAAACGGTACAGAATCAACTGATGCTGATGGAGATGAAATAACCTATCTGTGGGATTTTGGTGACGGAACCGAAAACAGGACAGGTGAAAATGTACAACACGTATTTCCTGCAGAAGGGAACTATATCATCACCCTGATCGTTGACGATGGAAATCCACTAAAATATGGGAGTAAATCATTTTCTACTATTGAAATTTTCGCCGGAGAACCAGTGAATAATATCAATCAAATTTCTATCAACGAAATCACGATTTTCCCCAATCCGGCAAATTCCGGCAAGCTTAATTATATTGTTCCGGAGGAGAATTCTGCTTATAAAATTCTGGACATCCGGGGAAATGTAGTGGCAGAAAACAGAAGTATATCCAGAACAGGAACCATTGATGTGTCTTCCCTGCGAAGCGGAATCTACCTGTTTGTTGTAAACGATAAAAAAACGATGATCTCAAGGCGCTTTATCGTTCAATAAAAAATGGGCAAACAGGTAGTTCTGTTTTTCATGGACAATAGTTCTGTTTTACGATGTGGCAGGTTAATCCATTGTTCGTTTCATTAGGCCTCCGATTAAGCCCCCCAACATACAAAAATCCGGCTGCAACCACTTGGACTACAGCCGGAAATATGTAAGATGAGGAGGTTCCTGGCGGATTCGAACCGCCGTACACGGTTTTGCAGACCGTTGCCTAGCCACTCGGCCAAGGAACCATTTTTTTATTTTGGACTGCAAATGTACAAAAAATTGCTCTTTAATCCATA
>Ga0172382_10001304_pt1 | contig 44954 bp, 33 predicted proteins | sample Leawel138RmetaG_FD_122245 | JGI IMG/M metagenome (GOLD analysis project Ga0172382, IMG submission 122245) | Leachate microbial communities from a municipal landfill in Southern Ontario, Canada - Leachate well 138R metaG | ecosystem: Engineered > Solid waste > Landfill > Unclassified | place...
TCCCAACCCCTTCAACCCTGAAACCACCATTTCCTACAGCATGAAGGAAGCAGGCTCTGTCAGCATCGACATCTATAACATCAAAGGCCAGTTGGTCAAACACTTGGTCAAAGGTGATATGGCAGCCGGCAACCACACGGTTGTTTGGAATGGAACAGATAATAATAACCGCGCTGTATCCTCAGGCGTTTACTTCTATAAGATGAACTCCGGTAACTACAGCTCGACCAAGAAAATGATCATGATGAAATAAATCATCACATAATCTAAAGAGAGAGGAGCTACGAAAGTGGCTCCTCTTTCGTATTTATGGGGAAAATTAGTCGTCTTTTTCAAAAGTGCATATAAACTCACTGATTACATAGCCTTATCCATGCCTTCCTTATTGGGTTCTGGTCATGATATGGTCATGATGTGGTCATCACCATGACCATATCATGAGCGCAAGCTAAGCTGAATGCAGTAAGGAAGCAGTGGGAAACTGATGTGGAGAAAGAGGATAAGGCAGGATGATTTTGCATCGATAAATCAATCAACATGGGTTTGTATTTCCTAAAGCTTCCACCACCTAAGCTGGGTCAACATTGAAAAATATCCTCAATAATCCTGCGTAATGATCATTATCTTAAAAATATATCTTGACTAATTATGGCATTGAATAACAGTCAATCAAATGCTGTAATCACATAACAGCATAATAATTAACAAGGAGAATAGCTATGAAACAGCTCCGCAGTATTTTACTATCGGTGATGATGTTGCTTGTAATTGGGCAACTATTTGCCGGCGGATTCGCTCTTTCCGGAGTCGGCTCCAAGGCGACGGCTTTGGGTGGTGCATTCCGGGCTCTTGCAGATGATGGCAGCGCAATGTATTGGAACCCTGCAGGTCTTGCTTTTCAAGATGAAAATTCCGTCTCGTTGGGTGGAACTTTCATTTTACCCTCAGCATCATGGGAACCAACTGCAGCTTATGCCGCGGCAAACCCCGGTTATCAAGCCAAAGAGTATGAAGCAGAAAAATCTCTTCGTGCTTTCCCAAACCTCTTGGTGACGATGGCCAAGAACGAGCGCATCAAATATGGCTTGGGCGTTTTTGTGCCATACGGTCTGGGAACGACTTGGAGTGCTTATGAGAATCCGAGTTCAGCTTTGATATATCAAGGCGGCTTTCCCGAAAACGACATGCTCAGTAGCATTCAGGTCATCGACGTTCATCCCACAATTGCTTATAAGCTTTTGGACAATCTCTCATTGGGAGCGGGTTTGAGCCTATATTATGGGAACATCCATATTGCTCAGCTCGAGATCATGCCGACTTCGGTATTTACCCCTGTCACCTTTGATATGGCAGGCAAGGGCATCGGCTTTGGCGCCAATCTCGGCGTGATGTATCAACCTTTGGAAAAGCTCTCACTCGGGCTTTCCGGCAAGATTCCCAGCGATATCCCGCTTAAAGGAGATGCAGAAATCTTGCTTTGGACTCCGGCTCAGGCAGACGGTACACCTCCGGGAAAACTGGGCGGAAAGGAAGATATCAAAGCCACGCTCAAGCTTCCGGGTGAAGTAGGACTCGGCCTTGCATATCAACTGACCCGTGATCTTACCCTTCTTGCAGACTATTCCTACACGATGTGGGAGAGACTGAATGAGGTGGAAATCGAGATGGAAAACGCTATCAATATCATGCCGGGCATGAGCGTTAGCGAAAAAGCATTGGTCTTTAATTGGGAAAATACCCATCGCGTGAGCCTCGGCGGAGAGTATGACCTCTTGGCAAATAAGCTTCGTTTGGGCTTTTTCTTCGACCAAACACCCGTTCCGGAAGAGACGCAACTGCCTACTCTCTCTGATATCAGCAACAAACTCAGCGGAAATATCGGCTGGGGGCGTGACTTTGGTAAGATCGGAGTGGAAGCAAATGTGCAGATGGTGCTCTTTTCCGAGCGTGAGATTGCGGACAGTGCACAAACTGCAAACAACCGCCCCGGTAAATATAACACCAATTCCCTATCGGGAAATATCGGGCTGAATTACAGATTCTAATTGAATTGAATCAAAATAATGGGAGGCTCCTGCTTGCGTGGGAACCTCCCTTTTTAATTGTATCGATGTGGGTGGATTGTGGGTGAAATCCACCTTCTAAAGTGGGGGTTAATCTATATCGAGATCGGCTTCGATGGCTTGGATGTGTTCGATGCTGTCATCTTCGCCAGAGGGGAGTTCCTGCACCTTTTCCAGTCTTTTGGATATCTGGCGACTGCGATGCTCGGCATTACCGAGTTCCTTGCCTGCGGCTTCGATCTTTCTCTGGGTTTTCTCTAAAACATCGCCAAAGAGCCCAAATTGCTTCTTTATCTCCGCGAGGAGTTTCCATACTTCGCTGCTCTTTTTCTGCACTGCAAGCGTTCTGAAGCCCACTCTGAGGCTGTTTAATAATGCAGCGGTGGTGCTGGGACCGCAGATCACGACGCGCATGTCTCGGCGGACTTCGTCAAAGAGTCCGTCGATGCGCAATATCTCGGCATAGAGGCTTTCTACAGGGAGGAAAAGCAGGCCGAAATCGGTGGTGGTGGGGGGATCGATATATTTGTCGCGGATGTCTCGAGCGGAGCTTTTGATCGCGGTGGCGAGCTCTTTGCGTGCTTTTTCGATGGCCTCCTTGCCGCCTTCGTCATAGGCGTCGATGAGGCGATAGTAGCTCTCGATGGGGAATTTGGAGTCGATAGGTAGATAAACTTTGTCGCTTTTGCCGGATTGTCCGGGGAGGATGATGGCGAATTCCACGATCTCATTGCTGCGCGCTTTGGGTTTGAAGTTCTTTTCAAATTGATCCGGGGTGAGCATGTCTTCGAGCAGTGCTTCGAGCTGGATTTCGCCCATTACGCCGCGGGTTTTCACGCCTTCGAGGGCTTTCTTGAGTCCGCCAACGTCGCTGGCGAGAGTGCGCATTTCGCCGAGACCTTTGTGCACTTCTTCGAGGCGTTTGCTCACTTGTTCAAAGGATGCATCGAGGCGTTTTTCAAGGCTTTCGTGCAGCTTTTCGTCAACTGTCTTGCGCATTTCTTCGAGCTTGACTTCGTTGCTGTTGCGGATATGTTCGAGGCGTTCCTCCATGCTCTTTTTGAGTTTTTCGGATTGCTCGCTATTGGCGGTGGTAAGTTCGCTCATCTTGCGTGCGAGGCTCTCGGAGAGGCTTTCTAAGGACTTCTTGAGCTCCTCGCGGTTTTGCGATGCATCGCGGTTTAGCTGTTCGTTTTGTTTGTTCAGATAGTCGCTGAGTTCTTTGCGTTGCTCAGATGCCTGTTTCAATTGGCTTGCGCTGGCTTCAGAGATCAGAGTGCTGAGTTCTATTCGATTGTCTGAGTGGGCTTTATTGAGCTCTGTGCGCAGGTTTGTAAGCTGTTCATTAAAGTTTTTTGAGAGGATTTCCAGCTCTTTGCTGAGGTCTTTGAGCTCTTGATTTGCGCCTTCCGGCTTGCGTCTTAATAGGATAAAAAGCAGGATTAACCCTACTACGATTAGTGCGAGACTAATGTATTCCATCGTTGTTACCTCCAGGTGATAAGTTGTTGTGTTATGTGAATATCCACATGATATGCAAAATGTGGATTCAAGGGTGGCAAGCCGGAGAAAGCGTTTCTCCCCGGCTCGCCTTTATTATCAGATTATAGTTCGGGATAGAGGGGGAATTTTGCGGTCAGAGCGCGAACTTCGGCTTTGATCTTTGCCAATTCCTCTTCGTTTTCATAGTTATCACGCACACGGGCGATCATCTTGGCGATGGTTTTCATCTCTTCGACGCCCATGCCGCGGGTTGTCACGGAAGGGGTGCCCAAGCGGATTCCTGAGGATACAAAGGGGCTGCGGGTATCGAATGGAACGGTGTTTTTGTTTGCCGTGATGCCAGCTAAGTCCATGGCTTCCTCCATCTTCTTGCCGCTGGGTCCGCCTTTCTCTTCGGGACCGAGGTCAATGAGCATGAGGTGGGTGTCTGTTCCCTTGGAAACGAGGTCAAAGCCTTCTGCGATCAGGGCTTCGGCGAGCACAGCAGCGTTCTCTACAACCTTCTTCATATATGTCTTGAATTCCGGCTTGAGAGCTTCGCCAAAAGCAACTGCTTTGGCGGCGATGATGTGCATGAGCGGGCCGCCTTGGATGCCGGGGAACACGTTTCCATCGACGTCTTTGGCATATTCTTCTTTGCAGAGGATGAGTCCGCCGCGAGGGCCGCGTAGGGTCTTGTGCGTCGTGGAAGTCACGATGTCGGCATAAGGCACTGGGTTGTCGTGCAATCCGGCAGCAACCAATCCGGCGATGTGTGCCATATCCACCATGAACTTTGCGCCAACCTTGTCTGCGATCTCACGGAAGCGGGCAAAATTGATCTTTCGGGGATATGCGGAAGCGCCGGTGACGATGAGCTGTGGCTTGTGCTCAAGTGCGAGTCTCTCGATCTGGTCATAGTCCATTTCATGCGTCTTTTCGTCCACGGTGTAGTGCACAACATTGTACATCTGTCCGCTGAATGAGAGCGGGTGTCCGTGGGTGAGGTGTCCGCCGTGCGCGAGTTCGAGAGTGAGGATGGTGTCACCCGGCTTGATCATGCTGAAATATGCTGCCATATTAGCTTGTGATCCGCTGTGGGGCTGCACGTTGGCATGCTCTGCACCGAAGACTTCTTTGAGTCTTTCGATGGCGAGACGCTCGACGTCGTCAACATATTCACAGCCGCCATAATAGCGTCCGTAGAGATTGTAGTTCACTTTTCCGGTCTTTTTGCTAAAGCGATAGGGATAGCCTTCAGCATATTTGTTGGTGAGAATGCTGCCTTGGGCTTCCATAACGGAAAGTGAAGTGAAGTTTTCGCTGGCGATCAGCTCGAGGTTTTCCTGCTGTCTTTTCAGCTCATTTGCAATCGCTTCAAAGACTTCGGTGTCTGTTTGTTTGATTGTTTTCAATTCCTTTCTCCTTGATGTATTTTATTAAGTCTATCTTTATGTCGTCCCTCTTCAAAGGGGGTATTTAACCATGTTTCAACGATTTGCTTAGCATATGAAGGGGTGGTGAAACGGCCTGCTAAGACGAGTATATTTGAATCGTTGTGCATGCGTGCGAGTCGTGCGAAGTCTGTATAATAACACAGTGCTGCACGGATGCCGGGAACCTTGTTTGCAATGATGCTCATTCCTATGCCGCTGCCGCAGATTAGTATTCCTTTGGCGCAATCGCCGTTTGATACTGCTCTTGCTGCGGGATAGCCGGTGTCGGGGTAATCCATGCTATTTTCATCGTGTGTGCCGAAATCTTCAAAGTCAAGCTCGGGAAGAAGCTTCTTGAGTGCTTCTTTGAGGCTGTATCCGGCGTGATCAGACGCTATTGCTATTTTCATGTTTCCTCCGCCATAAGGCAGCTTAGTGCTATGCAATAATACTTTGAATTCTCGCTCTCGCTACGACTCATCACGACAACGGGCTTGGTGGTTCCTTGAATAAGGCCGGCGAGTTCGCCTCCGCCAAAGAGCATGAGTCCTTTATAGAAGGCATTGGCTGTTTCGAGATTGGGGAAGATGAGGATGTCGGCATCGCCGTCGATGGGGGTGGGAACTCCTTTGGTGGCAACTGCTTCTTTGTCGCAGGCGAGGAAGACATCCAGCGGACCGTCTATGGTGCAGCCTTTGATCTGTCCGCGGTCTGCCATCTTGCAAAGCAGGGCATAGTCGAGGGTGTTCGGCATTCCCGGGCTCACCTTTTCTGTGGCTGAGATGAGTGCAACCTTTGGCTTTTCTATGCCTAAGGTGTGTGCCATCTTTACGCTGTAATTGACCATGGCGAGCTTTTGGCTGAAGTCGGGCGTGGGCAAGACGGCGGTGTCTGAGATGATGAGAAGCTTGTGATACTTCGGCAGTTCGAGAGCGCAGGCATAGCTCATCACGGCTTTGGGAGGGAGAAGTCCGCGCTCTTTATTCAAGACCTCACGCAGGAACTGATCGGTGCCCACCAGGCCTTTCATGAGCACATCAGCTTCGCCGTCACGCACCATGCGCACAGCTTCTTTGGTGGCTTGGGCGGGCTCTTTGATGTCTATGATCTCTGTCTCAGAGAGAGGCAAGCCTTGCGCTTCCAACAGACATTCTATGCGATGTTTATCCCCGATGAGAACGGGATGGATGAAGCCTTCTTTGGTGGCGCGGCAGATTGCCCCGATGGTGTTTGCATCCTCGGCAAGAGCCACTGCAATGCGTGTCCTGCGCCCCAAAGACTTGGCTTTCTCGACTATTTCGATGAGTCTTTTCATCTTTAATACGCCATCATTGCGGCGAGTGCAATGGAATAGAGTTTGCTGCGTTCGCTATCACCGCGAGAGGTGAGAACGCAGGGCACACGTGCGCCCATCACGATTGCGCAAAGTTCGCTTTTCACGAGCTTTACGACAGTCTTATAGAAAGTATTTCCCGCTTCGATATTGGCAAAGAGAATGCAATCCGCATCTCCCAAGACCTCGCCTTTCATGCCTTTGATCTTGGCACTTTCGGCATCGATGATGAGGTCAAGACCCAGCGGTCCGTCAACGATTGCGTTCTTGATCTGTCCGCGTTCTGCCATCTTGGAGATGATGGCGGCTTCTGCGCTGGAGCGAACCTTGGGAAGAACCTGCTCACTGGGTGCTTGCAAGCCCACTTTCGGGCGCTCGATTCCGAGGAAATTTGCCACGCGGATGAGGTAGTTTGTGATCTGAATCTTTTGAGCAAGGTCAGGCTCGGGGATGATCGCCACATCGCCAAAGATAATGAGTTTGTGATAGGTGCTGGGCTCGGCGACTGTCACGTGTGAAAGCACCGCGCCGGGATTCATTAAGCCCTTTTCTTTGTTCAAGATAGCGCGCATATAGCGATCCGTGGAAAGCAGGCCTTTCATGAGGAAATCACCCTCTTTATTATTGATCATTTCCACGGCTTTTGCGGCGGCTTCGACGTCGTTATCCACGTCCACGATAGTGAGTTTCTTGCAATCCACACGCTTTTGTGCACAGATTGTTTCGATGGTCTTTTTATCGCCCACCAAGATTCCTTCAACGATGCCCATATTCACAGCGTCATTCACTGCGAGAATGGTGTGTTCATCAACTGCCCAGGCTGCAACCAGGCGTTTCTTTTCTCTTTGTTTTAATACTTCGAACATTTGGTCGAGTTTGCGGATTTCCATTGTTACTCCATTTATTTTTTAAGTTATTGTTTTTTAATAATACCAAGAATAGATCAGCCTCGGAAGCGATCTATCATCTCTTGTTTCAATGTTTTCACTATAGATCATCCTGCCGTTTTGGGAATAATATTGCAGGGTGATCGTTTCATTGTCGCCCAATAAAGGTATCTCGGCGATATATGCTTCTGCGGGAAAGAAATGTGAGATGCGCAGATCGGCATTTTCGCTGAGGAAGACGGCGGCATCGGCAAGGAGATAGATCAGCGATGAAACGAGGTCATTTTGCTGATTTGCCAATTCTTTCTTGATCTTTTCGGCGGCGAGCGCTTTAATCACCGTTCTACTCACGCTTTTGAGGATAATCAGCGGCTCTTTGATCTCGAAGCTACGCCGCGCGACCCTGCCCAAGTCTTCCAGTTTCTGCAGTTCAAAGCGGCGTCCATCCTGTGTTTTAGCAACGATACGCGCCACGCTTTTGGGTCTATCCTCGAGATAAGGGAGGGCAAATTTGAAATAGTAGCCTTCGGCAATTCCTTCCCAGCGAATGTTTTGAATCGCCACCTCGCGACCGGAACTTGCCAGCATGAGGTTATTTGGCGAACTGTGGATATGCATCTCGTAAGCATCTTTATAGGGGCCTCGATTGACGAAGCAGATAACACGCGTAAGCCCTTTTGCTTCCTCGCTATGCGGATGGATAATATCCGGCATTGCAAAGGGATAGAGCTCCGGCTGACTGCGAAAAGCAAAGCCGAGATTATCCCAATCAATGCGCGCATCGTCAAATTCGCCGCTATTTTCATAGAGAATCATGCTCAGATAGCTCGCCAAGGCAGAGGAATGGAAGCGTCCTGAGCCGGCTTTGAAGCTTATCCGTGCATCGGATTCTTCATTCATCTCTTTTGCCATGCGAGCATATTTTTCTTCGAGGAAATAGAGCTTATCATTCACGCGCCTGATCTCCACGAAGGCATTGTCTATCTCACCCATTGCCAAGAAGTTCAGTGCCTTGAACACATTGATATAGATATCCTCATAATCCTCGCCGGAATATTCGAGACTGCTATCGCCCAAGACTGCAGAAGCCGCACCATGTAGGATGCTTTTGGTATGCAAACGTTCAATTTCATCTTCAGCACGATGCAAAAGCTCGTTACTTTCCTGCCATTCACCATTGAGATGGCGCAAGATGCCGGCATCAAGATAATAGAGCAAACGCTCTTTTTTCTTGTAGAGTCCCGGCTTTTCAACGATGTCGATGACCTTGCCCAAATCCCGCTTATCCAGAGCTTTATCCATTTTACGGATAGTGTGCGGCGAATTGATATTAGCAGTGCATGCCGAGAGCAAAAAGCCCAAGACAAGCACTGCCAAGAGCGGGAGTTTCCGCATTCTCAGAGCAAAGGCAAGGCTCCTAACTATCATAAAAGATTATTTAAAGCGACTCTTTTCAACGATTTTCATGATTTCTTTGCTACCGATCCAGACCATCTCGGTGCTCTCCATATCAATCAATTGCAGATCAACCTGATAGAACTTCGCCTTGGTGCGGTCGATTTCATCCATGATCGTCTTCACCGAACCTTGGAGCATGAAGTCTGCACCGGTCTCGTATGCAAGGCGTTTAGCCGTTTCTTCCGACGCCCAATATTGCTGATCCTGCCGCTCTTCGCGAATTTCGTCTCGATCATCGCGTGCGGCGACAAAGCGAACGCTGCCGCTATTGATCAATTCACGAGAAAGATCGGCGACGATGGTGCGCATTTCGATGTGTTCACTGGAAAGATTGCGCATTGAACCCACGATGACCACGGGTGCTTTGCCGTGTTTTTCCACAAAGCGAGAGAGCCAAGGACGGCTGAGCACGTCGCGGATCATCTCATCTGCAACGAGGCGGCTGTCCGTGCTATTCCACTTACCGCTGAGATCGGCGGTTGTATCCGGAGACACACGCTGAACCTTGACGCTTGGCCCACAGGCCGAGACCAAAAGCGCAAGGCTTAGAAGGATGAAGAAAAATACTCTTTTCATTGTTTTCACTCCTCTGTTTTTAAAGTTATATCGTATATATTCTACAGTATATTACCAAATCTTTAGCGTAATCCTGCAACGTTATATTAAAGGCTCTAAAACGTTGATTTTTGTCAAGCGCAAAATCACCTTGTGCGAGATATCTGCAAATATTACGGCTTAATACCAGGATTATACGCTATTTATGAGTATATTTTCACAAAGGAAAATCGGTGTATTCTCAGCTTGAAAACACTGACCCATACACAATTTCACTAAAAATTATCACCTAAAACCCACTTTTTTGAATATTTTCCTTGCCAAATATCTTAACTTTCAGTTTCATGTAAAAAAGCAAATACATGGAGGTAATCATGTTCTCTTTATACCTTGTTTTAGCTTTTGCCTTTCTCGTCGTGATCTTCATAGCCCGCGGGATCATCGTGGTGCGCCAGGCAGAAGTTGTAATTATCGAAAGACTCGGTAAATATCACCGCACTCTGCCCAGCGGATTGCACCTCATTATTCCTATTTTCGACAAAACGCGTCCCGTTCACTGGCGCTATAACAAGAGCGATTATCGCGGCAATGTCATTGTTGTGCAAAAGATTGAAAACCGCATTGACTTGAGAGAAACCGTCTATGATTTCCCGCGTCAAAACGTGATCACAGCTGATAACGTCTCCATGAATATCAACGCACTTTTATATTTCCAGATCACCGACCCCTACAAATCTGTTTATGAGATCGGAAATCTGCCCGAAGCGATCGAAAAGCTGACCCAAACCTCGCTGAGAAACGTGATGGGCGAGCTTACTTTAGACCACACTTTCACCTCCAGAGATTCGATTAATGCAAAGCTTCGCGACATCCTCGATGAGGCGACCGACAAGTGGGGCGTGAAGGTCAACCGCGTGGAATTGCAAGAGATCCAGCCTCCGGAAGAGATTCGCAACGCCATGGAAAAACAGATGCGTGCCGAGCGCGACAGACGTGCTAAGATTCTCACAGCCGATGGCGAGAAAGAATATCAAATCAGAGTTGCCGAGGGTGAGAGAGATGCCCGGATTGCGCGCGCCGATGGTGAAGCCCAGTCCAAACTCTTGGTCGCCGACGCCGAGCGCAAGTCCATCCTGCTCGTTGCCGAAGCCCTCAAGGAAACCGGAGTTGACCCCGCACAATATCAGTTAGCCCTCAAATATATCACAGCCTTCGAAGAAATAGTCCAAAAAGGCGACAAAACCGTGGTTCTGCCCTACGAAAGCTCTGCGCTTTTGGGCTCAATCAAGACGTTGTCCAACATTTTCAACAAATAATATCAAAGCAAGATTGTCGTTATTTCCCCGTGGAATCTGAGTTTTCCCGCTCGTTTTCCACGGGAAAGGCGACAGATTTCAAACAACAAACAAATAAGTGTTCCGCTGCTTCCTTATTAGGTTCAGCCTATATTGCGCTTATGATGTGGTCATGCCCATGACCATATCATGACCATATCATGACCAGAACCCAATAAGGAAGAGGCGGGAAAGAACCTGGCGAGAAGTGCCTTAACGATTATTAAACAACAAGTTGCGCTTCCGTCACCATGTAATAAGCACAAAGAGGAGGCTTATCATGAAAAAACACATATTAATAATAGCCTTTTTACTGGCGCTAACGTTGAGTGCCACAATAGTCGCAGAGCTGAATCAGACTGCATGCGTTGACACGGATTTTATTCACAGACAGGTCTATTTAGACTCACAAAATATCATCAATCTATATAATTGGGACCCATCGTCAGGTCAGCCAATACAAAAGCTTTGGGTAAAACGCATTCACCCCGACGGCACCGAAGAAGAGCCTTACCTGCTTTTTGACTTTGACGATCCCGTCAATTTAGGAAGTGGATTTCACCGAGTGTTACATAGGATACAAGTAGAGGATAGCATGCTTTTTGTATTCGCGAGCTCAACTCACATGGTTGCCTTAACTGTTCATGGACTTGAGGTTCAACCCTATGTTATTGCCGGCTCTGAGATAGCTCATTTCAACGGCTGGTATAGCTTTCCACTCTCCGGCGGGAACTTTTTGATCTTTGCAGGAACTGAAGGTTACGGACACCGCGTTTGGAAATGGAACTATCAAAGCGGGGAGTGTAACCATTATTACGATGTCCCTGATCTCTTTGATTCCATTTGGGTTACAATGCTTGGTGACACCATGGTGCTAAGTGAATGGCGCCAAGATGCTACTGATGAAATAGTGCCTGTTTTGGTGGTGGATAGTGATCTGAATGCCACACAGCATCAAGCATATCAATATTCCATACGCGTGCTATATATGCTTGATGATGAAACCTGTTATGCATATTGGGAGGAAGATGGAGAATACTATCACGGTATAATTTATATTGGCAATGGCGACTTCGTTGCAGATCATTGGACATCTACTGCAGACCCCGATGGATCAGCAGGGACTGATAGCTTTTCTTTAGCATTGCCAAATTCAATTTATGGTGCGTGGAATTATAAATTACTTCCAATCGGAGAAAATCCATACGAACTATACCAAGAAGTTAACACATTTAGACTCTATCAGCGTATGCCAAATGGAATAGTGACGGACTATAGCGGTTTTCCGAATATCAACACAGATGATGATAACTATTTAGGAGCTTTGAAAATAAAGGGCAAACTGCTGTTGATTCATGATGATGAAGAGACATATTCTTTTGAATTGGCAGATATGGAAACTCTTCAATACATTGATTTTGTGGAAGATACATGGCAGCCGGACTTGGGAGAAAATGGCTCCTTGCAGACTGATATCTATAACACCGACGAATATATAGTATTCAAAATGCTGATGTCAGATGTGCATACAGGCGTGCTTTGGCGCTACTATTTTCTGAGTTTCAACGAAAAAGTGTCCACGAGCGACTTGGTTGAGCCCGTGCCTACTCTCAGTGCATATCCCAATCCCTTCACCGAGAGCGTGCAGATATCCTCTTCAAAGAAGCAAGGTGAGGCCACACTGGATATCTATAACCTGAAAGGACAGAAGGTTAAGAGCATTAGAACCAGAGATGCAAAGTATGTCTGGGATGGAAAGGATGAAAAGGGGAACAGCCTCGGTGCGGGGATATATTTCCTCAGAGAAGACAATCATGCAAAGCCTGTAAAGATCATCAAGTTGAAGCCCTAAAAAATAACGGAGTTGATCCTGAATATCAGTTAGCTGTCATTTTCCCGTGGAAGCTGAGTTTTGCTCCTTTTCCACGGGAAAGGGCGGTAAAGAACCTGGCGAGAAGTGCCTTAACGATTATTAAACAACAAGTTGCGCTTCCGTCACCATGTAATAAGCACAAAGAGGAGGCTTATCATGAAAAAACACATATTAATAGTGATATTTTTACTGGCACTATCACTGAGTGCCACAATAGTCGCAGAGCTGAATCAAACTGCATGCGTTGACACGGATTTTCTCATCCGAAAGACTTATTTGGATTCACAAAACGTCATCAATCTATATAACTATCATTATTCATTGGGCTCTAATGATGCGCAAGAGCTTTGGGTGAAACGCATTCACCCGGACGGCACCGAGGAAGAGCCTTATCTGCTTTTTGACTTTAACGATCCCGTCAGTTTTGGAAGTAAATTTCACCATATAACGCATGAGATACACACAGAAGATAGAATGCTTTTTGTATTTTGGAGTTTAACTCATATAGTTGTGTTATCTATTCAAGATGCTGAGGTTGAGCCTTACGTTATTGCTAAATCAGAAATAGGTAATCCCGCGAGCTGGTATAGCTTGCCGTTCCCCGACGGAAACTTCTTGATCGTGGCAAAAAGTGAAGAGGGGGAACACAGCATTTGGAAATGGAACTATCAAAGCGGGGAGTGTAACCATTATTACGATGTCCCCGATCTCTTTGATGTTACTTGGATTACGATGTTTAACGATACCATGGTGATAAGTGAAGGTCGCGAAAATGATACTCACGAAATGGTTCCGGTTTTGGTGGTGGATAGCGATCTGAATACTACACAGCATCAAACATATCAATATCGCATTGAAGCGCAATATATGTTTGATGATGAAACCTTTTACGTACGTTGGACGGAAGATGATGGAGACCATCTCGGCTTAGTCCATATTGGCGATGATGACTTCGCTTGTGAATCTTGGACATCTACTGCAGACCCCGATGGAATGCTTGGGTCTGCCAACTTTAGCATGACTTTGCCAAATTCAATTTATGGTGCGTGGCATTATACAAGAGATACAGACGGAGATGATCCATACCAACAAATTAGCACATTTAGCTTATATGAGCTTCTGCCAAATGGAACCGTGACAGACTACAGCGGTTTCCCGAATATCAACACTGATGATAATAATTACCTTGGAGCTTTGAAAATTGATGACAAATTGCTGTTGATTCAAAATGATGAAGACACATATACCTTTGAATTGGCAGATATAGAGGCTGCTCAACATATTGAGTTCGTGGAAGATACATGGCAGCCGGACTTAGGGGGGAATAGCTGTTTGCAGACCCTTGTCTATAATACTGACGACTATATAGTTCTCAAGATGTTTATGTCTGATGCGAATAAAAGCCTGTTTTGGCGATTCTGTTTCCTGAGTCTCACTCAAAGGGTGTCCACGAGTGACTTGGTTGAGCCCGTGCCCACTCTCAGCGCATATCCAAATCCATTTGCTGAAAGCGTGCAGATATCCTCTTCAAAGAAGCAAGGTGAGGCCACACTGGATATCTATAACCTGAAAGGACAGAAGGTTAAGAGCATTAGAACCAGAGATGCAAAATATGTCTGGGATGGAAAGGATGAAAAGGGGAACAGCCTCGGTGCGGGGATATATTTCCTCAGAGAAGACAATCATGCAAAGCCTGTAAAGATCATCAAGTTGAAGCCCTAAAAGGATGTATATAGCTTTAATAAGCTGATAATTAAATCAATTGCCTCGGTTTGAAAAGAGCAAAGTTAAAGGAACTCTATTTCAAGCCGAGGCACTTTTATTTGGGCGCATAAAAACGGGGATATCAAACTTGGTAAGCTATGTCGTGGAAAGCGTGCAGAGCCTGTTTTGGAGATTTGAGAGCTAAGAGTGCTTGCGTTGTTAAATTAAGTCTTGACTGATAATCGCCCTCAGTAGATTGTAGAATGAATTAGAGTTTTGCTCTAAAATCTATAATAGTGACTGGACAAAAATTATGTTTAAGCGTATGATAGTTATAGCGATCCTGCTAATGACGGGGATGCTATTTGCCCTTAATCAGACCATTGTGCTTGATTTTGGAAACAAGCAACTTGGCAGTGAAGAATTGCCTATTCTCATCGAAGTTGGCAAGCCAAAATTGCCTTTTTATCCCTTGGCTGTTCTTTTGCCTTTTGGCGAGGAATATGTCAGCGCCGAATCAAATCAAACTGCTCCCGAGATCGTGGGAGAAAAAGTATATATAGACTTTGCCCGCCAGCAGATCCCGATCAGCCAGCCCATGGCATATAGCCCCACTTTGGCGGATCCGGCGGTCTATGAAAACGACGCCCTTTTCCCCGGTAAAGACTGGGAGTATCTGGGAACACAATTCTTTCGCGGCTATGGCATTGCATATTTTAATGTCTATCCTTTCCAATATAACCCCGTGAAGGGATATGTCCAGCGAAACAATCACTTTACGCTGGAAGTAAATAGCGTTTATAACGAAGAATTGGCGCAGGATAAGGCGCGCTTTGTGAGTTTGCACGCTCAAACCCAAGAAGACTTGGCGAGATTGGTGCACAATCCCGAGCTGGCAAGCGATTATCAGAAAGCAAGCATGATCAAGACGGGCGGCAAACTTCCGCTCAGCGATGCCAAAAAGATGATCATCATCACCGGTCAGCAACAGGCAGATTGGTTTGAAGACTATGCCACTTGGCGGACTTCAAAAGGAATCAGCACGGGTATCTATACCACAAGCTACATCTATGCAAACTATGATGGAGTAGATAATGCCGATAAGGTGCGCAACTTTATCATCGACGCCTATACATCTTGGACGGATGCGACGGAACTCTTTGAATATGTGATCCTTGGCGGCGATGACGAGATTATCCCCGAGCGCGGAGTCTATGGCAGAGTGTGGAACACCATTGATAGGCGCATGCCTTCAGACATATATTATTCGAACCTTGACGGGGACTGGAACGCCAACGGAAACAACATCTATGGCGAGATGGAGGACGAGGTTGATATGATCTCCGAAGTGCATATAGGGCGCTTCACGGCAGAGACTCAGGCGGAATTTGGCAACATCATGCGCAAGACCAAGCACTATGTGGAAAACAGCACTTTTAGCAATAATATCGTCACCTTCTTCGGCGAAAACCTCAATAACAATCCCGTCACCTGGGGCGGAGATTATAAAGACGAGGTCTATGGTTTTGTGCCGAACGACTATGCCTTTTACACTCAATATGAAAGAGATGAAACCTATGGTTCTTTGAACGTCTGGGATGCGATACAGCGCGGTGTGGGCGTGATGAATCACATGGGTCACGCCAATGAAAACTTCCTGATGGGACAGGGTGCGGGAACGGTGCAGCAATGGAGAAACACGGAATATGGCTTCCTCTATACGCAAGGTTGCTATCCTGCTGCCTTTGACGAACGCACTTCCAAGGAATTGGAATCGGTGGGCGAGCATATGGTCATGGCGCAGGGTGGACTCTTTGCCTTCATCGGTAACACGCGCTATGGCTGGTATATGCCCGGAAGCACGGACGGTGCATCACAGTATTTTGACAGGCAATTCTTCCGTGGACTCTATCAACAGGGACGCCCTGAACTGGGCAAGGCACTGACTTTTTCACGCGAGCAAAACCTCAACAATGCGCTGGTTTCGGATGTAATGCGCTGGTGTTTCATGGAGGTTGTGCTCTTTGGTGATCCATCGGTCGCGGTGAAATTGCCGGATCATGATTTGCCTATGTTGGAATGTGATAGCTATGTTTTTGACGATATATTGGGCGATCAAGATGGGGTTCTCAATCCCGGTGATGTCGTCCGCTTTTTCCCTAATATCGAGAACTTGGAAGGCTGGGCAACGGCTTATGATGTTCGCATCGTGGTCACGAGCATGCCGGAAGGGATGGAGATGCAGGAAGATACGATAATCATTCCCAGCGTCCTTCCCGGACAGAGCAATAATGATGTCTTTTTCACTTTTGAAATCCCGCTGGATACCGGCTTTGGAGTGCAAAAGCTGACTTTTGAGATCGATTCTACTCATCCTACGACGGGGCTGACAACCGGAAGCAAGAGTTATGATGCCTATTTCGATATCACGCTGGTGGATAGTCGCTTCCCGTGGGAGACCGATCAGCTCATCAAATCAGCTCCGATGGTCTTGCCTATCCTCGATGACGGCGCTAATGCCATCGTTTTGTCGGATACCTATGGTAAGGTCAATTTCATCTCAAGTGCCGGAGAGTCTTTTAATTCTTTCGAAGCGCCTTTGGAAGACCAAAACATCATGCAGAGTGCAGCTTATGCCGAGCTTGAGCCGGGTGGTGAGGGCGTGATCGTCTTTGCCGGCAGAACCGGCGATGTCTATGGTCAAACCTTGGATGGTGAGCTGGTTTTTGAATATCAGGCGACTACTTCTTTCCCCAATACGCCGGTGATTGCAGATATCGATGGCGATGGATATTGCGATGTGATCGTTGCGGGTTTGGATAAAAAGCTGTATGTGATTGATCGCAATGGCGATGACCTTCCGGGCTTCCCCCTTGATCTCGGCTCTGTGACACGCTGTAACCTTGCCGTGGGTGAGCTTGAAGAAGGCGGCGGGATGAAGATCATCGTGGGCACCTCCGATGGTGATATCTTTGTGGTCGGCGCAGGCGGGATCATCGATAGTTCGCTCAGTCTCAATGTGGCGGAATCAATCAGTGGAGAGCCGGTCATCCTGCCCAATGGAGTCTTTGCAATTGCTTCAAATAGCAAGCTCTACATCATTCAAAATGGTGAGATCATCGCAGAGACGGCGATAGATAGCAAAATTGCGGGTGGCCTAACTTGTGCAGATATCAATAGGGATGGCGAGATTGATCTCGTGTTTAATAGTATGGGTGGAAGGACTTGGGTGGTGTCTCAAAGCGGAGAAACTCTGCCCGGCTTCCCTGTCTTGCTCAATACCAGCATTTCTACTCCGCCGCTCATTGCAGACCTCGATGGCGACGGCTATCCGGACATCCTGGCAATTGATTCACATAACAGCGTTTTTGCCCTTACGCGCTTTGGTGAGAGCCTTCCCGGATTCCCCTTTACCACAGCCTATATGGGCTCGACGCCGGCGACCTTGATAGACTTCGAGCGCGACGGCAATTTCAAGCTGATCAATGGCTATTCCGGCGGTGTTTTGGTGATTAATATCAGGAGACCGAGCTCTGCTATTGCGCCATGGACAACCTATCGCGGTGCACTGAATCGTCAGGCTTCCTATGCCGCAACTGGATATGTCAGTATCGATGACGAGACGAATGCTCCGCAGGTCAATAGACTGCTCGGCAACTATCCTAATCCTTTTAATCCCCAGACTACGCTCACATATACTATGGCGAAGCCCGGCGAGGTGGAGATTGATGTCTATAACCTTAAAGGACAGCACGTTAAGAAGCTCGTCAATCGCCGAGTTGATGCCGGCACTCATAGTGTGGTTTGGGACGGTCGCGATAACGGCGGCAGGTCGGTCTCAAGCGGAGTGTATCTCTATAGAATGAAGACAGATAAGGGCAATGAAAGCAAAAAGATGCTCCTAATGAAATAAGGAAATAATCAATGCAAAATATACAGTCGAATATAGATAATTTGAAGGCTGAGATAAGTGCGGAATTGAAGCGTATCGGGCGTGAGAATGAAGAGATAACGCTGGTTGCGGTCTCTAAGACTCACCCCGTTGACGCCATCGATGAGGCGCTGAAACATGGGATCAAGCACATCGGAGAAAACAAGGTGCAAGAAGCCATGCGCAAAGTGCCGATGATCTCGCAAGCTCTTGAAGGCTTTCACTTTATCGGCAGATTGCAGACAAATAAGATAAATCAATTGCTCACGCTCAAGCCTTTTCTCATCCATAGCATAGATTCGTTCTATCTCGCGGAGAAACTGCATCGGGCTTTGGGCAGAACAAATCGCACGCAAGACATTCTCATTCAAGTCAATACCACCGGTGAGACTCAGAAGAATGGGGTGGATTTTGAGAATGCTGAAAAGCTCATCAAAAGGATTGCGGGCTTTTCTTGTTTGAGAGTGCGCGGACTGATGACAATCGGGATGATGGACCCTGATCCCGAGGTAAGTCGCAAGTATTTCAAGCAGTTGAAGTCCATCTATGACAAGGTGCGGGCAGATGATACTCAAGGTTTTGACTATCTCTCCATGGGCATGAGTCACGATTGGAAGATCGCTCTCGAAGAGGGGTCAAACATGCTTCGCATCGGCAGTGCCATCTTTGGCGCACGAGATTATCAGGAGGAAAGATGATCTACCTCATTGCAATACTAATCTTTCTCTTGGCATATCTTTATGGCTGTTTTTCCACTGCCAGAGTGGTAGCCAAGACCTCTCGCTCCCTCAATGTCTATAAGGTGGGAACAGGGCTTCCGGATACGGAAAACATCTTTATGAACATCAGCAGATCCATGGGAATACTCGTGGGTACGCTGGACGCCACCAAGGCTTACTTCTTCCTTTTTGCGGTGGAGATACTGTTGAGATTGGTCGATACCCATCTTTTGTATTTTGATATCGGCATGCTTTATAGCAAAAAGCTCCTGTTCTTTTATGGATCAGGAATGCTGGTGGGACACTGTTTGCCTGCCACAAACAAGCTCCGCGGCGGGCGAGGGATACTCACCTATGTGGGTTTCACCTTCTTCTTTGTTCCGATACCCACTTTTGTGACGGCTGTCATGGCGCTTATTCTCGTTGCAAAGTATAAACAATCTCGTTTTGCGCAATATGTTATCGTTATCTTGCCCGCGGTTTTGCATCAGCTTGCTTATTATGTTGTGCCCCGTATCAGAGATTTGTTGCCCAGCTCTTTTGGCCGTTTCTTGATGGGCAGCGCACTACCCAGCTATTTCGGCATTTTATTGATGGGCAGTGCGGTCTTTATGGGCGTCTTGAATATCATGGTATCCAAAAAATTAGGAGAAATATAAGGAGGAAGTTATGATCGAGATTATTCCCGTATTACACAAGAAGGATTTAAAGCGTTTTATCATGCTTCCCTTCAATCTTTACAAAAATGATCCGGCATGGGTGCCGCCCTTGATTGCAGATCAATTTGCCTTCTTCAATCCAGCAAAAAACCCATATTATTTCCACTCAGAAGTGCAGCTCTTTCTCGCTGTGGATGGCGATAAGGTGGTGGGACGCATCTCTGCCCACACGAACACTCAACACGAGTTGGAGCACGATGAACACATCGGTTTCTTTGGTTTCTTCGAATGCATAGACGATCTCAAAGTGGCACAAGCTCTCTTTGACGCTGCCGGGACTTGGAACAAAAACAAGGGATATGACTCCATGCGCGGGCCGATGAACTTCTCCGTGAATCAGGAATGTGGCTTGCTCATTGATGGTTTTGAGGATCCCCCTATGGTTATGATGCTTCACGGAATGCCCTACTATCAAAGGCTTTTTGATGAATGCGGCATGAAAAAGACCATGGACCTCTATGCCTATCTTAGCGACAGAGACGTGATCCCCGAACGCATAGAGAAAATGGCTACCTTGATAGAAAAGCGCGCCGGAGTGGAGATTCACACCTTGAGAACCAAAAAGAAAGAGCTCAGGGAAGATATCGAAACCGTCTTTGAGGTCTATACCAAAGCTTGGCAATATAACTGGGGAAACGTTCCCATGACCAAGGCTGAGTTTGACCACTTAGTCGATGAACTCATGCCTTTAGCTGAGACCGATCTCGTCTTTATTGCCCTTAAAAATGGCGAACCTGTGGGCTTTTCGCTCACTCTGCCGAACTATAATGAAGTGCTCAAAGCCATGGGCGGGCGCATCAATCCCATCACGATGATTAAGGCATTGATCGCTAAAAGCAAGATCAAAAGCGCACGCGTGGTCACCATGGGCGTCTTGAAAGAATATCAAGGACGCGGCATAGACACGCTTTTTTATTATCATTCCTATAAGAATGGCTTACCCAAGGGCTATCACAGAGGTGAGTTCTCTTGGGTTTTGGAAAACAATACTATGATGATCCGCGTGGCAGAGATGCTTGACGCAACGATATATAAAACATATAGGTTATATGACAAAGAGATATGATAAGCTCTTCTCTGCCATAGATATCATCACTCTGGTATATTCCGGCTGGATCACGCTGTATCTTGCCTTTGGCTTCAGCCGTGCAACTGACGCCGGGCTTCACTTTGCGGCGCATCTCAGCATATTTACAGCAGTGTTATTTCTGGCATGGTGGCACAAAAGCTTGGATGAAAGCAAGTCTCCGAAACTCTATAAAGTGCTTGGCTTTGTGCGTTCGCTCTATCCCGTCGCGCTCTTCGGCTATTTCTTTACCTCGGGATATAGCTACAATCGCATCATCTTCGGTGATTGGTTAGACCCCTTTTTCATGAATATAGACCTGCGGCTTTTCGACTATCTGCCATCGCTTGAATGGGGAAAACAGTTTGCCGGCTTCTGGACAAATGAGCTGTTCCACTTCGCCTATTTTTGCTACTATCCCATGATCGCCGGCTTGCCGCTGTATCTCTATTTCAAGAAGCCGAAAGCCTTTGGCGAGCTGATATTTATCCTCAGCTTCGTCTTTTATATGTGCTATTTTATCTATAGCATTGTGCCGGTGATCGGTGGACGCTACATTGAAGAAGCCATGGCGATTACGCAGCAATATAGAGCGGGAGTGTTCACTCATATCATGGTGTTTATCTACCGCAATTCAGGCCACTTGGGCGGTGCATTTCCTTCCTCTCATGTGGCGGTGACGCTTGTACTCACCATCTCGGCGCTGCAAAACCTAAGCAAGATGGGCTATGTCTTTTTGCTCATTGCGTTCTTTCTCACAATTGCCACGGTTTATTGCCATTACCACTGGTTTATCGATTCGGTCTTTGGCGTTTTTACCGGAGTAGGGGGCTATTTTCTGGCAAAGTATGCATATCGTAAATTGCAAGGAGCAAGATAATGAAATATAGATTGAGCCTACTCATGTGGCTGATCGTCATAACATTGGCGGCAAATGGAAGTCTGCCGATAGATTCTTTTGACTATGCCGTGCCGGAGAACAATGTTTCGGCGATTGCTCTCGGGATCGGCGGGATGAACCTTACTGATTATAGCGATCCTTTTGCCTCCTATGGCAATCCCGCTCTTTTGGGCTTCAACAATCAGACGAACTTCTATGTTGCCTACCGTCTTTCAGATAAGAAGGACTATGATTTCGGCGAGATTGTCAGCGTGAGCAACGTGCTCAAAGCAAACCAATTCAAATATTTCACGCTCAATGCCGGACAATTTGCCTTTTCCTATCAACCCATGGCGTCGATCAATATCAGTGAATTAGACAATACCACAAACAGGTCACTCTATCACGACTATAAGCTTGATAAGATGCAGTTTAGCGCAGGGATAACAGACAAGAATCTCCCGAATATGACAGCGGGAATAAACCTGAAATACCTTACGGGGCGTCTGGTTTATCTCACCGAACGGTTGGAAGGATCGAACTTGATTCGCGAGCGTTTCATCGACGACAAAGTGAAGGGAATCTCCGGCGACATAGGACTTTATGCCCAACACAGCGGCGGTAGTTATGGCATTTCTTTCTATGATGTTCTCTCGCGCATGTGGTGGGAAAACTACCCCTCCGAGAGCATACAGCGTCGTGTTGCCGCCGGCGCACAATATGGCGCAGGCTCATCCAAGACCTATGTGGGCGTGCAGAGCAAGATCGCCAAAAAGCCGGAAACAACCTACCATGTGGGCTATAGTTATGGCATGGAGACCGAGACTCGTAGCATCGGTGACGATGATTCCAGCACGCAAGGCTTTGACCTGCGCATCGGAGTCTATAGCCACGATTTCTATGGTGCAAACAACATCAATCTCACCCTCGGCGGCGGCTATTATTATCGAATATTCCGCTTTGACTTTTCCCTAAACAGCAAAGGCCTCAAGCTTGCGGATAGCGAGCTGCTCTTTTCGATCGGACTCGGAATGTAAGTAAATGTTTCAGCTCTCCTTTTTGAATGCCGGACTTTTGATCTTCGCAAGTGCGACGATTATCCCCTTATTAATCTGGCTTTTTGCCAAAAAGAAGCCGCCGAAAGTGATATTCCCGTCCCTTCGCTTCATCAAAATAAGCCACGAACAGGAGCGCAGTCGCAGCAAATTTAGCAGCATCCTACTTCTGATCATTCGCATGCTAATCATCTTATTTGTAGTGCTTTCCTTAGCGCGCCCGCTCCTCAATTCCACTCTCCTCAAGAAGAGCAAGAAACACGCTCCCACCGCAGTCGCAGTGATTTTGGACAATTCTTACAGCATGGACGCAAGCACCGGACTAAAAACGAGGCTGGAGCGTGCAAAAGAAGTGCTTACTGTGATAAATGAGCGCGCAAATGCCGATGACAGACTAATCTTCCTCAGCCGAGATATGGATTTCAACCGTCTTAATTCTCAGATACACGTAGGCGAGATCCCTTCCGAACTCTTTGAAAAACATCCTCTTAGCCTGCAAGCGGCGAACTGGCAAGAGCTGATTGACTATGCCCAAAGCCGTCTCTCCCAGACTCGCATGCCCAATCGTGAAATCTATATCATCAGCGACTTGGTGGAGCCAAGGATGGAGTTCAAGAGCGAGATCCCCGTGAGTATCATCGAGATCGACCCCGAAAAGAGCGCGCAAAACCTCTCTATCAGCAGAGCTATGCCCGAGCCGCGCATCCTTGACCGTAGCAAACATCAAAGCATCAGTTTCCGCCTTAATAACCACGGCGACAGGGACATGGACGAAGTCTTGGTACAAGCGGTGGTGGATGACATCAAGCTCGCCGAGAAGTTCCTCAGCGTGAAAGCGCGTGAAAGCCTAAGCGAAACCATTGAATTTGAGCTGCGGCACGAGGGCTGGCAAGCCGGATACATCGAGGTTTTGGACGAAAACCTCGAGGCGGACAACCGCAGCTATTTTGCCTTTGAATATGAGGAGTTTCCCCGCATTGCCGTGATTTCAAACAGTACCCTCCCCGCTCATTTAGCGAATATCATTAAAATCTTTGGCGGCGGCAAAGCAGCGACAACCATCTCACCACAGAGCTTGAATCGCCAGCTCATCGATGATTATAAACTCTTTGTGTTCTATGACTTTGGAGAAGTGAGTCCTCGCCTGCGAGACTTCCTTGCACGGCTCGACGAAGAGGATAAAGGCAGCCTTTTTTGCCTTGGTTCAAAGCTCAGCGCAGAGCAAAAGAGCTTCCTCTCATCCCGCTTTGATACCCGTATCGGCGAGCTCAATCAGAGCGGAAGCCGGCTCGATTTCATCCTAAATAGCCACCCCTCCGGCGCACTTATTGCCGATAAAGAACTCAAGTTCAACGAGATCACGGCATTTTGGCAAACCGAAGGCAAGGGCGCACAGACCTTAGGCAGCAGAGGCTATCCCCTTGCGCTTGAGAAGGATAACAGCGCACTATGGCTCTGGGATGCCGCAGCCTTCTCACCCTTTTTTTCAGACCCCGCCTATGTGGTTTTTGCTTACTCACAGATGCGTTTACTAAGTAGCGGCGTGAGATCGGGCGCACTCTTTGAGCTTGGCGACAGCATTCGCAGCAGTGCCATGATCCTGCCTTCCTTGGAGGCTATCACCTTGGCAGATAGGTCTTTCACGCTTAATCAGCCTGGGATATATACGCTGAATCCTCAGAATGCTGATGCCGCCAAGATTGCGGTGAATATCCAGCTTAATGACAGCGATCCTTTCCTCGCTGAGTTGCCCAAAAAGGCACGCAAACTTTCCGAAGACTATGCCTCTGAGCTCTTTATCAATAGATTTGGCCGAGAGCTTTCCAGGCTCTTGCTCCTCATTGCGCTCGCCCTTTTAGCACTTGAAATAGCACTTGTTAAAATACTCGAAAAAGGTTCTCAACAAAGGAGAAGCTCATGATTTTAGATAAGATAGACGATCCCAAACGTATCCGTCGCCTCTCCAATGAGGAGCTGGATACCCTCGCCGCCGAACTCCGTGAGATGATCATCGAGACCGTTCTCAAAACCGGCGGACACCTCGCTCCCAGCTTGGGATCGGTGGACTTAACTCTCGCCCTTCTAAACGTTTTTGATCCCCTGAAAGACCGAATCGTTTGGGATGTGGGACACCAGAGTTATGCCTACAAAATTCTCACAGACCGCAAGGATAAGTTTCACACATTGCGTCAATTAGACGGCATCAGCGGCTTTAGCAATCTCAGAGAAAGCAAGTATGACGCCTTTAGCACAGGGCATAGCAGCACCTCGGTTTCAGCCGCATTAGGCATCGCCACGGCGCGTGATCTGCTTGGAGAAAAGGGACATGCGATAGCCGTGATCGGAGACGGAGCACTCACCGGCGGCATCTCTTTTGAAGCACTAAACCACAGCGGACACCTTCAACCAAACAAGTTTATCGTGGTGCTAAACGACAACGCTATGAGCATCTCCAAAAACGTCGGCGGACTCCAAAAGTATATGGCACAAATGTATGCGTCTCGCAGTTATAACGCGCTCAAACAACAGGTTTGGGACCTCAGCGCCAGCCTGCCTTCCAGCATCCGCCGCCGCTTTATCTATGGTGCGCAAAAATTAGAAGAATCGATGATGAACATCCTCGTGCCAAACATAATCTTCGAAGACCTTGGCTTTAAATATGTTGGGCCTATCGATGGACATGATATTCCGCATTTGATCTCCATCCTCAGAAGAGTGAAAAACAACATGGTTGGGCCAGTTTTGATCCATGTCGTCACACAAAAAGGACGCGGTTATGCTCCTGCAGAGATCAATGCCTCCGCTTTTCACGGAGTGGGACCATATTCCCCGAAAAAGAAGACAAAATCTTGCACTGACAAGGATTACAGCAAAGTTTTTGGGGATAAACTCTGCGAGATTGCCGAGAGAAATGACAAGATTGTGGCGATATCAGCAGCGATGGCTGTGGGAACTGGACTTGCCGACTTTGAACAGCTTTATCCTGAGCGTTTCTTTGATGTGGGCATTGCCGAGCAGCATGCACTCACCCTCGCCGCAGGTATGTCAACTAAGGGGATAAAGCCTTTTGTGGCAATATATTCCACCTTCGTGCAACGCGCTTTGGATCAGCTCATTCATGACATTGCCCTGCCCAAACTGCCCGTTGTGCTTTGCTTGGATAGAGCGGGCTTGGTGGGCGAAGATGGAGCCACTCACCACGGCGCCTTTGACCTTGCCTATCTCAGTTATATCCCTAATCTTACGATACTTGCACCGTCTTGTGCGGAAGAGTTGGAGATGATGTTGGATTGGGCGGCGGATTTTCAGGATGGTCCTGTCGCAATCCGCTATCCGCGCGGCATTGCTCCTTGTCGAAGTGATGCCATGCCAGATTTTGAGATCAGCAAGGCGGAGATCGTTGGCAAAGAAGTAGATAAGCCCAAGATTGCCTTCGTTAGTGCAGGCGATGCGCTTAGCGTTGCTCTTGACTGCTATCATCTCCTCAAAGATGAGATTGCTTCGATACAAGTTGTTAACTTACGCGCTATCAAACCACTGGACACTAGGCTCCTGCAAGATTTAGCTCAAACATGCAGCCATATCTTCACCTTTGAAAATGGCTCCATCATCGGCGGAGTAGGCTCGGAAATCAACCGCCTACTCAACCTCAGCGAGACAAAAGTAATCAACTTCGGCTATCCGGATAAGTTTATCCCTCATGGAGATACGGCATTACTAAAAGAGCGCATCGGCTTCACGGGCAAAGAGCTGAGCAAGCAGATTCGGAGCTATCTGTGAACGATGTGATTTGTGCCCAAATCAGCGCGCCCGGCATGGCGGCGGTCAGCCTGATTCGCATCAGCGGCAAGGGCGCAATTGAGCTCGCTTCAGACTTTTTTTCCAGACCAAATAAGCTGAAAAATAGCCCCGGCGGAGTCATCCTCTTTGGTGATTTCCTCGATCCCGAAGGGCGTGTTTTAGACGAAGTCCTGCTCAGCGTGTTCCGCGCTCCTAATAGCTATACAGGAGAAGACCTTATCGAGCTTGGTTGTCATGGCAGCGTCAGCCTCACTCAGCGCATTTTACAGAGTCTTCTCACCCGCTGTCGCCTCGCCAATCCCGGTGAATTCACCCTGCGCGCTTTCATGAATGGCAAGATGGACCTCAGCCGTGCCGAAGCCGTAAACGACATCATCCAAGCCTCTGCCTCCAGAGCGGAAACGGCGGCGCTTATGCAAGTTAAGGGCTACTTGAGTCAACACTTACAGATGATGCAGAAGAAGATCAACGATACTCGTTTGCGCTGTGAACTCGCCATCGATTTCGTCGACCAAGACCTGCCTCAGATCGACATGGATGATCTTGCTACCCGCATCGACGAAATCATTGTTTTGGCGAGAAATCTCTATGACGAAGGCAGTCACGGCATCAAGCTCAGGGATGGACTTCGCATCTGTCTCGCGGGTTCGCCGAACGTCGGTAAGTCTTCACTGTTTAATGCATTACTAAAGCAAAACCGTGCCATCGTGACCGATATTCCCGGCACCACGAGAGACTATCTTGAAGAGAGTTTTTCCCTGAAAGGCAATCCCATTGTGCTCATCGATACCGCCGGCATCAGAGAAAGCGAGGACAGCATTGAGCGCGAAGGAATAGCACGTTCTCATGACCTGATGAAAAGTGCTGACATCATCCTTTATCTCTATGAAACAGATAAGTTTATCCATCCCGATGAACTAAGCGAATTCAGATATAAAACACTCTATTTAGCCAGCAAAATCGATCTTTATCCGGCGCGTGTAATAGAGGCGGGGCACATCCCCATATCAGTTGTCACGCAGGATGGCCTCAAAGCCTTGACTGATCGAATATTAGAGCACCTAAATCTGCCGGAAGAACTGGCAAATTATCCGCTGATTACAAACACTCGCCATTTGGCGGCACTCAAGGCTGCACTAAGCGCTTTAGAAGACGCAAAAGACGCTCTCATAAACGATTCCGGCTTCGAATTTATCGCCTCCGACCTAATCCTTGCCGCTTCCAAACTCGAAGACATCTTAGGTGCAGTTCCCACCGACGAGCTTTTAACGCAGATCTTCGAGAACTTCTGCATCGGCAAATAAAACTCCCCAAATCTCGCCACAAAATCCTGAAAAACCCAAGCCAAAATCCACTAAACTGGATGTCAATTCACTCCAAAAAGCACTGAAAAACCATAATTCAAAGAAAACCAAGAAAATCACCCTCGCAACACAGCTCTAAACACCTGCACACCCATGCCTTACCTATATATATCAGCTTATCATCCGCTCATGGTATGCTCATGCCCATGACCACATCATGACCATATCATGACCAGAACCCAGTAAGGAAGCAGTGAGAAAAACAGCAAAACGCACAAAAAAAAGCCCTCAAAAGAGGGCTTCAGATTTACAGATTATTCTATGATTAGCTAAGCTGTTTAATCACGGATTTCCCGGGATATACTGCAGCTTCGCCAAGCTCTTCTTCGATGCGCATGAGTTGGTTATACTTATCCACTCTTTCGCTGCGGGAGACTGATCCCGTCTTGATCTGGCCGGTGTTCATTGCCACCACGAGGTCAGCGATGAAGGTATCTCCGGTTTCTCCGCTGCGATGGGAGACCACAGCCGTCCAGCCTGCTTTGTGAGCGGTGTTGATGGCATCGATGGTCTCGGTAACGCTACCGATTTGGTTGAGTTTGATCAACACGGAATTAGCGGCTTTTTCAGCGATTCCTTTGCGGATGAGCTTGGGATTGGTGACCAAGAGGTCGTCGCCAACGAGCTGAATCTTGTCGCCAAGGCGCTGTGTGAGGAGCTTCCAGCCTGCCCAGTCGTTCTCGGCGAGTCCGTCTTCGATGGAACAAACAGGATATTTTTTGACCAATTCTTCATAATATCCGATGAGTTCTTCGGAGCTATGCTTCTTGCCATCAATGATATAGCTGCCATCTTCTTGCACGAAGGATGAGGCGGCGCAGTCGAGTGCGATATAGATTTCTTCGCCAGGTTTGTAGCCGGCTTTCTCGATCGCTTCAACGATGACCACCAAAGCTTCTTCGTTTGAGCTGAGGTTCGGGGCAAATCCGCCTTCGTCGCCAACGGAAGTGGCGAGTCCGCGTCCTTTCAAGATGCTCTTAAGAGCGTGGAAAATCTCGGCATTCATGCGGATAGCTTCTCTGAAGCTGGTTGCGCCCAAGGGCATGATCATAAACTCTTGAATATCAACGTTGTTATCGGCATGTTCGCCGCCGTTGATGATGTTGCTCATGGGAACGGGGAGGGTGAAGGCATTGACGCCGCCGAGGTAGCGATAGAGCGGGATATCCAGCTCGATCGAGGTGGCGCGTGCAACTGCCATGGATACGGCTAAGATGGCGTTTGCGCCGAGTTTGCCTTTGTTATCAGTGCCGTCGAGATCAATCATGATCTTATCGACATTGGCTTGGCTAAGTGATTCTTCACCAAGAAGTTCGGGTGCAATAAGCTCGTTGACATTTTGAACGGCTTTGAGCACGCCTTTGCCGAGATAACGGCTCTTGTCTCCATCGCGGAGTTCGATAGCTTCACGCTGTCCCGTGGATGCGCCGCTGGGCACTCCGGCACGGGCTAACACACCGCTCTCGAGCTGTACGTCTGCTTCAACGGTGGGGTTTCCACGAGAATCTAATATTTCGCGTCCCTTGATATATATTATTTCGGACATTTTATTCCTCCTAAGGTAATATTCTCTATAATTTATATAATGCCATTATTTTAGAGGGGCGTTTTCTTGCAACATATTTTCTGCCAGCGAGACGGCGAAGAGAACGCAATCCACGCAACGCTGGCGTAGGATAGCGTCGATCTCCTCTTGTGGCAAGTCTTTAAGCTCTGGTTCGTGCGGGTTTTTGATCTCGCGGCAGTCCATGCTTTCAAAGCGCTTTGAAAAGCGACAAACATACTCTTCGGTGAGGTTTGCGAAGCTTTCCTTGGTTTCCGGGTCATATTCGTCAAAACCGAGGATGAGTCCCAAAGCCATGAGTCCGCCGGTGAGCGCGCCACAGGCAGAGCCCACGCTCATTCCTCCGCCAAAAGTGGAAGAAATCTTCAGCGCATGTTGCAAAGGAATGCCATGTTCCTCAGCGAAAACGGCAAATACGCTTTGTGCACAATTCAGCCTGCTTTCAAAGAGGGCAAGCGCTTTTTCTTGAAGTTTTGATAGTTCTATAGTCATCGTATAATCAATATCTTACGTTGATGTTTAGCTCCGTCTTTAGTTTCGATGCGCAGCATATATACGCCGCTGCCGAGGCTCTTTCCTTGTTGATTGAGTCCGTTCCATCTGTAGTTCTCGTCTGAGATGATGTCGCTGAAAACAAGCTGTCCGCGCAGGTTATAGACCTTCATCTTTGCTTGCGTAAGCTCTTTGCTTTCAATCTTTAATAGCTCGCCGCCGGCAAATCTGACGGGGTTGGGATAGAGCCTGAGCTCCGGCTTTTGAACGAGGTCTTCATTGGAAACGGAGTATTCTAAAATGATGGTGTTTGCGGGGTCGGAATGCTCTTCTCCGGCAAATGCGGTGAGGGTGATCGTGGTTATCCCTTGAGAGAAGAGCCGAGTTTCAACACAATTTTGCTCAAAGGCGATGTCCTGATCATGGGTAGGAACGCTAAAATGAGGGGATGTTGAAAGCAGATTATATCCTTCATAATCAAGAGATTGGCTTCTTGCAGGAGCTTGCCACCAAAAGAGAATATCGCGCGAGAATATATAGACGTCGGGATCTACTTGTCCTTCTTCATTGAGAATACGGTATCGGAAATTGCTGGGATAATCCACGTTATCTCTCTTATGGAAGCGTCTTTCAGTCGGGCTGTGTTGAACGATCTCAAGATAGTTATCTGCATAGTGTTCAGCGTCATAGAGATACATCCTGTGCTCGTCTTGGTCTATAAATTCCTGAGCGGCTATGTTCTCATCAATTGTGTAAACAAAGCTGGGCTTGTCATATTCATCGATGAAGGTCTCCACCTCTCTATTGATCAGCTGAGTTCCCACATAAAAGCTTTGTTCCCAGATTTCGCCATGTTCAAAGTCTCCAGTTTTGTCGAACAAAATGTTGTTTCGGAAAAGGTGCGTTTCATATTCGCCGTTCAACAAGACATCCTGACGATAGAGATAGCGCTGATGCCCTTCTATGTGAAAGTATTTGATGTCATAGGGTCGATATACCAAGAATCTCATACAAACGCGCGTGTTATTGGGCTCGTAGTCAGGATAGGGGTCAATTGTAAGCTCCTTCTCATAATGCCTGTCTTTTTGGATTAATATCTCGCCGATTTGGATAGTTTCTCCGAATGTGGGCTCAAAAACCGTGGGATCATCGAGTCCGCCGGCGGCTGCCCAAATCTCGTCTTCAGGGTTAATCGCACAGAGTATGATGTAGAATGGCTCATCTATTTGCGTCTCGACAGAGAAGGGGTTAGATTCAAGCTCATATTCATCGAGCACTAAGCCGTTTTCAACGGTTACGAGCTGCAGTTTGAGTTCTTCGGGCAGGATGTTGTCATAATCATCGCTGTCCCAAGCAAATGAGCCGGTGATAGTAGTGCCGGACGAAGGCTCCAGCCAAGGCTCGAAGATCACTGTGGGGAAGGATGGGTTCGTGCTGTGATCCGTGATCCCGATCATGATTTCATCTGCCGTATATACACCCCAGTCATTGTTTTGCGCCATGATGATGTTGCTTCCTGCGGTATAGCTTGCGCAGGCGATGGAGTGCAAGGTGCCGCTTTCATCGATATTGTTTTGAATGATGTTTTCGCCATAGGCAAAGGGGTGGTTGAGGGAAAGATCGCCGAGGATGGGAACGGCGTTTTGAGTGATGTAGAAGGCTGTAAAGTTGCCGGTTAGGGTGTTTCCCGCGATGTATGGAGCAGATGTCGCACCGCCGATCATCATCCCTGCGCCGCTGTTGGCATCACCGGGTATGAAGTTATTGATGATGAGATTGTCGTGGACAAGTCCCGATGCATTAAGCAGATAGATTCCCGTGAGGTTGGATTCAATATGGTTATAGCGGATGGTTGGGTGTATGGCATTTGCTCCCACAACGTCCCATGCGGTGATCCCTTGTTTGAGGTTGTCGTGAATATAGTTATGCTCGATGATGGGGCTGTTTTGTCCGCCCGTTGACTGGTTTGAAAGCTGTATTGCGCCATAATATGAGGGTGATGTGCCGTTATAGCGCACCTCATTGTGATGAATCCAGGCGTTGCTATTCTGCGGGATGAGTATGCCGTTTTGCACGGAATGTTCCACGATGTTGTGGTGCACGTTCACGACAGCGGGATTGAGATTTCCTATGCCATAGAGGTGTATCCCGCGGGTGTTGTAGCTGAATCTGCAATACGAAATCTCGGCGGGGCTATCCACGGAGTTCAGCCCATAATCGGCATATTCAAAGATGCAGTGTTTGAAATTACTTTGCAAGAAGTTGTTGGCGAGTCTCACGCCTTTCCAGACGGTCGTGGGCGGGGTTTGTCCATTCTCAAAGCGGATGCTATCAGTCTCGGTGCCAACGGCTTGAATCTCGCCTTCCACATTGAGGCGGAAGTTGCCCATGGCACGGACGGTGACGCCGGGTTCGATGAAGAGCATGGTTCCTTCGGGCACTTCCACATCGCCTGTGAGAAGATAGGGGCTGTTGTCCAAGCTCCATAAGCCGTATTGCTCGCCGCTGACGTCGAGAGCAAAAAGAGAAAGTCCAAAGATGAGAGAAAGGATGATAAGCAGTGTCTTTTTCATGATTACTCCTTAAAAGAAAAGGTGGAGACAATGGTCGATATGACCCCGCTCCACCTAATGCTTGGTTTGGGTTGTTTTTACTCGCTAATGGCTGAAGTAGGGCATACGGCTATGCAAGCACCACAGTCAATGCAGGTGCCTTCATCACATTGTGCTTTGTCATCAACCATGCTAAGCGCGCTAACCGGGCATGTATCTACGCATGCGCCGCAGCCGATGCAGGTATCTTTATCAATCTTGACCGCCATGATGGGACTCCTTGTATATATTTTATTCAAGCTAAAAAGGCTGCGGTTATTAGTCAAGCAAAATCGTGAATTTAAAGGCTTTGAAAAAAAGAAAGGTCAAAAGAGAACTCTTCTGACCTTTGATAAATTGAGGATTATCGGGCTTATTTAGCTTTGCCTTGCTTGGCGACTGCTTCGGCGGCAGCGCGCACTTCTTCCTCATCAGCGAGGTAATATTTCTTTAGAACTTTGAGGTCTTTGTCAAATTCATAGACCAAGGGCATGCCGGTGGGGATGTTTACCCCAAGGATGTCTTGATCCGAGATGCCGTCGAGGTTTTTGACAATCGCACGGAGGCTGTTGCCATGCGCCACGATGACCATCTTGCGTCCTGCGACGAGGCGCGGGATAATCACTTCATTCCAGAAAGGCATGGTGCGAGCGACGGTGTCCTTAAGCGACTCATTTAAGGGGATTTGATCCTCATCGAGATTACGATAGCGCGGGTCGTGTCCGGCATAACGCTCGTCGTCTCTGGTGAGCGGCGGCGGCGGGGTATCGAAGCTACGACGCCAGATGAGAACCTGTTCTTCGCCATATTTAGCTGCTGTTTCAGCTTTGTCTAAGCCTTGAAGAGCACCATAATGCCTCTCGTTGAGACGCCAGTCGTGATGGATTGGGGTGTACATTAAGTCCATCTCATCCAAGGCGAGCCACAGTGTTCTGATGGCACGCTTGAGCAGGGAGGTATGGGCTTCGTCAAAGGTGAAACCAGCTTCTTTGAGACGTTTGCCGGCTTCCTTTGCCTCATCTATGCCTTGTGGGGAAAGGTCAACATCTGTCCAGCCGGTGAATAGATTGGCTTTGTTCCACTCACTCTCACCGTGTCTGATCAACACTATTTTATACATAATTATACTCCTTATATCAATCTAAATAATCTGTCTATAGAAAATATAGTCAACAAAACGGCATGAGCAAAGAACTTATGCTACTTCGGTTTGATTTGGGCTATTATTTGTAGGTGATGACGCCTTTTTCGAGCTCTATTTTGCGGGCGAGGATGAAGAAGAAGTCTGAGAGCCGGTTGATATATTTCAGCAGGCAATCGCGGACGGGAGCACTCTCAGAGAGGGCGAGTACGCGACGTTCTGCTCTGCGGGCAACACTGCGACAAAGGTCCATCCATGCGCTTTCTTTGCAAGCGCCGGGGACTACAAATCCTTCTAACTTGAGCTTTGCTTCGATGTCGCGGATTTGCTGGGTGAGCTTTTCCACATCCTGTTCACCAATTATCGTTGAAGGCAGCTTCGTGATGCTGGCAAGTTCGCCCATGATCTTATGCAGATTGCGCTGCAAGAGCGTCAAGAGCGCACAGTCTGACTCATCTTCGAGATAGTGCTTCGAGAGTCCGATCAGACTGTCCAATTCATCGAGACTGCCATAGGCTTCCACGCGAGAGTCCGTTTTGGGCACTCTTTCTCCGCTAAACAGAGAGGTCTCGCCTTTGTCTCCACCTTTTGTGACGATGCTCACATTTGCCTCATCTCATTGCAATTACAGAGATTTCAACGAGTCCGCCCTTAGGCAGGCGTGCCACTTGGATGGCTTCACGGGCAGGATATGGAGAGCTGAAGTTGCGGGCATATATCTCATTCAGTTGAGCAAAATCGTTCATATCTTGCAGGAAAACCGAGACTTTCACCACGTGAGACATTCCCATTCCAGCAGCTGCGAGGATGGATTTAATATGTTGAAACACGAGATTTGCTTGTGCTTCAAAACCTTCTGCGAGTTCGCCTGTATTTGGCTCTATGCCAAGCTGTCCGCTGATGAAGAGCGTATCGTTCATCAAAGCTGCTTGTGAATATGGACCGATCGCTGCGGGAGCACTGTGGGTCATGATTGATTTCATCTTATTTCTCCTTGATAATTATTCTTTGTTCAAAGCTTTACGGGCTATGAGGGTTGAGGAAAGGATGCCATTTAGGCTAACATAATCTTGATGATCTTTGGAAAGATTGCGGATGAGAATCTTGCCATCGCGGACGTTTTCTTCACGCACGGTGAGCATGAGGTCGCAATTTGCACGTCTTGCAGCAAGCTCGTCCTCCTGCATGCTGCGCGTGTTTGTGCTGAGCACTGTTTTGATGTTATTTTCATGAAACTCGTGCGCGATCTGCAAGACCATCATCTCGAGTTCCTTGCTTTGCGAGACGATATAGACGCAAAAGCTTTTGTCCTGAGGGATGAAAAGCCCGCGCCTATCCATGATCTCAAACAGCGTATCGACATCGATATAGAATCCCACTGCGGGGATGTTTTTGCCCGTGATCTTGCGCGAGAGATTGTCATATCGTCCGCCACCGCCGATCAGTCGCTCCTCGCCACCGCTGTTGATCACGAGATCGAAGACAACATCATTGTAATAGGCGTAATTCTTATAAAGCTTGGGGTTTACGACATACTGATGGGCGAGATTTGCCTGTATCTTTTTCACGCTATTAAAGCGCGAAGTGCAATCATCGCAGAGATAATTCAGCATCACCGGCGCATCGTCCAAGACCTTCAGACAAGCCGGCTCATTGCATCGCGTATCCGCAAAAGGATTGCTGTTGAGTTTTTCAAAGCAATTCTTACAAAGATCGCTCTTTTTTTTGCTCAGGAAATTCTCCATATCAGCGATGAAAGCAGGACGGCAAGTCTCACAGCCAAAGTTATTTAGCTTCAGCGAGACATCTTTGAGCCCGAGGCTTTGGCAGATCTTCACGCTCATCGAGATGATCTCATTCACGGAGATGATGCTATCGCTGCCGAGCAATTCTGCGCCCAATTGATGGAATTCACGCGGACTTTGCCCTGCATCACGGCGGAACATAGCACCGAAATAGTAGAATCTTTGCACCTCGCCGTCAACGTGCGTTGGAGCCGCATGATGGAGCACGCTGATGGTTCCTTCCGGCCTGAGTGCGAGATTGGGTTCATCTTTCGAAAGGCGCGGGAGTTTGATGATAGTATCACCGTTTTCTTTTGCCTCTTCTTTTTCGAGCAACACGGTGAGACCTTCTTTGATAACGTCATAATTTTGCAGGATAGAGAGGCGTATCTCCTGATAATCGTGCAAATAGAGGTGCTGTCCTATCTTCTTTTCAAGGATCTTCCATTTCCAGATTTTGTCCGGCATAAATTGGTGAATTCCAATCTCTTGATTTTGCATTGTCTTTCCTTCTATTTGCATGTTCTATAATCTAATATAAGCCTAAACCGAGGCTTTGCCAGATAAACTATCACCGCGGCAATCTTTCCCAGATGCCGTCATAGATTTTCCAACCATCGGCGTCTTTGAGAAGCGTGAAAGTGCTCTTTTGATAGCTGCTATCTTCATTGATAAGATGATGCCACTCAGAGAGATAGCGATAGTTCTTGTGTGAGTTTGCGCCTGCTACGAAGGCACCAAAGAAGACATAATCATGCTCGCTATCCTGTATCTTTGTCAGCACTCTGAGGGTGTTTTCCTGATCGGGATTACCCAAGAGGATAAGGCTTTGCTTTTCAAGAGTTTCCTCATCAAAGAGGGCAAGAATCTCTTTCGGTGCCGGCTTCCACGAGCGCGGATATGAATATGCCGTGAGCTTCAATTCATCCATATCGGGCGTGATCTTGCGGACAATCGCAGCTGTCTGAGAGTCAGAGACACGATAGCCGTAATTCAGATACAGCTCCTCAGCACCGAGACTAAGCTCATATTCACCCGCAGCAAGCGTTTCAAAAGAATGATTTAAGCTATAGAAGATGCCATCGATGAGGCGATTGACGCTGATCTGTTCCATGCTTACTTTGACGGGAGCACCCTGCTCGTCCATGACCTTGAGTTTGAGGAGACGCTGTGCACCTTCCTTGCCTTCTTCGGCAAAGCGATTTTTGCTTACATCATAATAGCTCCATTCATCATCAGCATGGATAAGGATTTGATTTGGCAGCCGCGTGAAATCAGCCGGAATGCCGTTTGCGCGGAGCATGTTGACCGCAAGCATCCGATATTGCAGAGGTGTAAGATGCTTCGTCTTGGCGGCGATATCCATGCGCAGGATGCCGTTAATACTCTTTTTTGGCTTGATTTTATGCTTCTTTTTCAGATGAGAAAAGACCTTCTTGATCTTCGCTTTATCGCTATCTCCCTTTTGGATGAAGCTCTTAGGATAGAACTGATACTCACCTTTTTCAAGATAGGGACGAGGCAATTCCTCAAAATATTGCACAGGCGAAAGGAGCTGAGCCACTCCTTTTTCATCCTGCGAGAGCCAAAAACGGTAGTGCGCCTCGAGGAGATTTGCCTCCGCTTGCCAGATGAACTTCGGATCAGAGCCGAGCAGATAGTCAAGATAGTCCTCCTCAATCTCTTCAAATCGGGAGAAAAACTCGCGCATTGCAGGATAATTTCCCAAGCTTTGCTTCAGCAGCTCTGCGCGCTTGCCTTCTTCCCCGTCGATGGCGGCGACTTCCCAATCTTTAAGCTGATTTTGCCAGATTTCCTTGCGGCGGGCGATGTCCTCTTTATATTCATCCGGCGCATTTTGCCAGACCATCTCATTTGAGGGATAAAAAAGCATTTCTTGTAGCTCGAGATCAAAGTCTTTTTTAAGCACGATTTCAAGAGAAGGTTCCTCAATAGCCGAGGCATTCACCAAGCTAAGTGCCATCATATCATCTTTATAGGCAGAGATATAGAAGTCTCCGCGCCCGGTGGTGAAGCTGAGTTTTCCCTCTTTATCGCTTTGCAGGATAAGCAGCGGACGCAAGGCTCCCCAATTGAAAACCATGACGCCTATCTGCACATTGTTCAGCGGATTACCTTCTTCATCGATGCAAGATAGACTGACCCTGCGAGTGCGCTCCTTGGAATAGTTCTGTGTGGAATTAATCACGCTGTCATAGCGTCCCGAAAACAAGACTTCCTCATCCGTGTCGCCCATACTTCCATCGGCTAAAATCATCACGGTCTTATCCACCATTCCGCTAAACCATGTCTGATTCGGGAAATAGGCGGCGTCCATATCACCGGTGTAAATCCATTCCCCATCGAGATATACCTCTGCCCAAGCGTGGTTATTATCCATGTGAGCCCACCATGGCGTGCTTGCTGCACGAGAGGGAAGCCCAACCGTGCGTGCGGCGGCAACAAAGAGGATTTGCATCTCTTCACAGCGCCCATAGAGCGATTTCTGAGTGATATCCAAGGGCGTCTGATCGCGTCCGCTGGTTTGCTTGAAATAGAGCTTTTCCACGCACCATGAAGCCGTTTCACGATAGCGCTCGGTGAGGTCTTCAATCTCCAGAGCTTGAGCCAGTCCATCTTCGAGCAAGGCAGCGCGATATGCCTCGATCCGCTCATCGGACACGCTTTGTTTGGCGATGTAAGAGAGGAAGAACTCAGGCGGATAGCGCAGTCCTTCTTTCTCCAAAAGAGCGGTGATCTCGCGATAGTTGGACAGCAAATCGGCGGGATCTGCCTCAGAGAGTTTGGAGTCCATCTCATAGGCAATCAGATACGCCATCAACGAGTTATCGTGATTTTTCAAAAGCTTCTTAAACGCCTTTGTTTGAGCTTTTGGCAGGTTGCGGATGTTTTCTGCTGCGAGCTTTTTGAGCTTTCCATAGAGCGCAGGATTACCCTTTTTGCTGAATTCATTCGGAAGCGCCGCTTGCAGGCTTATTGCCGCCAAAAGTAGAAATATCATCAGTGATTTTCGCATCACATTCTCCTCTATATCTGTCTGAATTTATATTATCTTGAGGGTTCTTGGGCAAACAAGTGATTTACCAAGCTTCGATCATATCCCGATTAGCCCAAGCCTGTTACCTTTATTATATATCTTTGGATTTTGGCAAGACTTTTTTGATATTTGTGCTCTCTGAACTGTTTTTTTGAAGGATTTTCCGAGCCTTCCTTACTGGGTTCTGGTCATGATATGGTCATGATGTGGTCATCACCATGAGCATATCATAAGCGCAAACTGAGCTGAACCCAATAGGGAAGGAGTGGCTTATATCTTTGAAAGTCAGAATGATATGGCGCTGAATCTATGCCATAAAACAGAGCATCACAAGAATTTCGAACAAAAAAGAGGCTCCCACATCAGCAGGAGCCTCATATCATGATTTATTGTTGATTTATTTATCTTCGCTAAGTTTCTTATATTGATCGTAGCGATCTTTGAAGAACACTGCGCTTTCTGCATCGAATTTCTCCGCTCTTTCGGGGAAAATTCTGTGCAGGCGGCTGTAGCGGTTTTCTGTTTTGGTGAAGTCTGTCACGCTCATGGTGGGCTCTTTGCTATCGAGGATAAGAGGGTTCTTTCCTTCTTGTGCAAGCAGCGGGTTATAGCGATAGAGCAGCCAATAACCGGCGTCAACAGCGGCTTTTTCCTGTTTTTGGCTCAGGGACATATCGATGCCGTGGTTGATGCAAGGTGCATAGGCGATGACGATTGCGGGTCCGGGATATTCCTCAGCTTCTTTGATGGCTTGGAGGGCTTGGTTTTTGTTTGCGCCCATTGCGATGGAGGCAACATAGACGTAGCCATAGCTCATCATCATCATTCCGAGGTCTTTCTTATTGGTTCCCTTTCCGGCTTCGGCAAAGCGAGCGATGGAACCCAGCGGGGTTGCCTTGGAAGCCTGACCGCCGGTGTTTGAATATACTTCGGTATCCAAAACAAGGACTTTGATCTTCTGATTTGAAGCCAAAACGTGATCCAATCCGCCATAGCCGATGTCATAAGCCCAGCCGTCTCCACCGATTGCCCAGATGGATTTCTCGATGAAGTAGTCTTTGAGCTCGTTCACTCTGCGGAGCAGCTTCTTGCAGCCTTCGCATGCGTTTTCAGTTGCTTTCGGCAGGAGTGCCTTGATCTTGTTAACGTTTTCAATGGCGTCTTCGTCTGTCTTATCCCAATTCTCAAGAGCTTTGCCCAATGCATCTTTCAGAGCAGCATCAATGTCTTTCTCCATAAGCTGATTCACGGCGAGCTTGAGCAATTTGCGGTGGGACCTCACAGCCAAACGCATACCGAAGCTATATTCGGCGTTGTCTTCGAAGAGGCTGTTTGCCCATGCGGGGCCTTTACCATCTTTGTTTTTGGTGTAGGGGATGGTGGGGAAGGTTCCTGCCCAAATGGAGGAGCATCCCGTGGCGTTGGCGATGATCATGCGATCGCCATAGAGCTGGGTGAGCAGCTTGACATAGGGCGTTTCGCCGCAACCTGCACAGGCGCCGGAGAACTCAAGCAAGGGCTGCTTGAACTGGCTGCCTTTGACGGTGGTTGCTTTGAAATTGGCAAGCACGTCTTCGGGAAGATTCTCAAAGAACTCATAGTTGGCTTGCTGACCGGCATCACGCTCGTCGTCGATGGGGCTCATCACGAGTGCCTGTTTGGGGCATTCGTTCACGCAAACGCGGCAGCCCTGACAGTCGTCGATATAGACTTGGATTTTATAGAAATAGCCTTCTGCGCCCATTGCTTTGAGGGTGTTAAAGCTTTCGGGAGCACCTTCAAGGTCTTCGGCTTTGATCAGTTTTGGACGGATCGCAGCGTGAGGGCAAACGAAGGAGCATTGGTTACATTGGATACAGCTTTCGGCGATCCACTTGGGAACGCTGGGAGCCACTCTGCGCTTTTCGAGCTTTGCAGTTCCGCTATCCACATATCCATCAACGGTCATCTGAGAGACTTTGATGGTGTCACCTTGCTCGCGCATGATGGGCTCGATGACTTCTTTGACGAAGCCGGTGGAGCCTTCGGGAACGAGCTGTTTGAGTTCGCTATATTCAGCGGGGAGGCTGGCGGGAACTTCGATCTCGACGAGGGCGTCGTTCACTTTATCCACTGCATCGAGGTTCATTTTCACGACATTTTCGCCTCTGCTGCCATAGGTTTTGCGAATGGAATCTTTGATGAGAGTGATGGCTTCGCTTCTCTCCAAAACGCCGGAGATGAGGAAGAAAGCGGTCTGCATGGTGGTGTTGATTCTTCCGCCGAGACCAACTTCTTCAGCGATCTTGAGTCCATCGATGTTATAGAATTTGATCTTGCGATCGATGATGGTTTTCTGCATGTCGCGGGTGAGGCGGGTGAAGGCTTCTTCACGGCTCCAATTGGAGTTCAAGAGGAATACGCCGTTTTCCTTTATGCCGCCGAGGAGGTCAAATCTGCCGATGAAAGCAGGGTTGTGACAGGCAACAAAGTCTTCCTGGCTAACCAGATACTGGCTGTGGATGGGCTTTTTGCCAAAGCGCAAGTGGCTACGAGTGATTCCGCCGCTCTTCTTGCTGTCATATTGGAAATATCCTTGAGCATACATTTCGGTGTTGTCGCCGATGATGATGATACTATTCTTGTTTGCGCCGACTGTTCCGTCTGAACCTAAGCCCCAGAATTTGCAGGAGATGGTGCCTTCAGGAACGGTGTTGATCTCTTCTTCGATGGGAAGTGAGAGATTGCTGACGTCGTCTTCGATTCCCACTGTGAAGCCGTGGAAACCACCCTTTTGGAGGTGTTTGTAAACGGCAAATACCATGCTGGGAGTGAATTCTTTGCTGGAGAGACCATAGCGGCCGCCGATGATCTTGATGTCTTTGCCTTTAAGGGCGGAAACAACATCGAGATAGAGGGGTTCGCCGATTGAACCCGGCTCTTTGGTTCTGTCGAGCACAGCGATGCGCTTCACGCTCTTGGGCAGAGCCTTATTAAAGCGTTCGACGTCGAAGGGGCGATATACGCGAACTTTGAGAAGTCCGAGCTTCATGTCGCGTTCTTTGTTCAAATAGTCGATGGTTTCTTTGATGGTTTCGCATCCGCTACCCATTGCAACGATGATGTCTTCAGCATCGGGATCGCCGTCATAATCAAAGGCGTTATAGCTTCTGCCGATCTTTGCGCCAACTTCTTTCATCACGTCTTCGATGATGGCTGTGGCGTTTTGATATTGGAGGTTGGTGGTCTCGCGACCTTGGAAATAGACGTCCGGACCGTGCTGTCCAACCTTCACGCGGGGGGAATCCGGGGTGAGGGCACGCGCGCGGAAGTCTTCCACAAGCTTGTGGTCTAAAAGTTCGTTCATCGTTTCATAGTCAACGACGTTTATCTTCTGCAATTCATGGGAAGTGCGGAAGCCGTCGAAGAAAAGCACGAAGGGGATAGAGGTCTTGAGCGTGGCAATCTGGCTCACAATCGCGAGGTCCATAACTTCTTGGACGCTGTTTGCTGCGACGAGGGCAAAGCCTGTGTTGCGTGCGCTCATAACGTCTGAATGATCGCCAAAAATTGAGAGGGATTGAGCGGCAAGAGAGCGTGCGGTCACGTAGAAAACGGTGGGCAGCATCTCGCCGGCAATTTTGTGCATATTGGGCAACATCAGCATGAGCCCTTGAGAGGCGGTGAAAGTGGTGGTCAGTGCGCCTGCTGAAAGGGATCCGTGAACTGCGCCGGCAGCTCCTGCTTCAGATTGCATTTCCATAACGTCCACGGTGCTTCCGTAGATGTTCTTAAGTCCCTCCGAAGCCCAAGCGTCGGAAAGTTCCCCCATTCCTGAGGACGGAGTAATCGGATAGATTGCTGCAACTTCGTTAAATGCGTATGCAACGTGCGAGGCTGCGTGGTTTCCATCCATGGTAGCTCGAGTCTGTTTAGCCATGTGGTAAACTCCTTGTTTTTTATATTTATACATGATTTTTAGCAATTAACGGCAAGGTAAAAAATATTGCTGTTTATGTCAATGAAAATATGTGCTTTTAGGGTAATATATGGAGGGCTGGGTTTTAGAGGGTATTTCGGGGTGGGGCAAGTGGGGATTTTCTGGACAATTTGAGGCAAAGCGAGAGCGGTAACAATTAAGTAAGCAATATCTTGTTGCCTAAGAAAACGCAGCTTTCTATCGAGTTTGATTTTAGACCAAGTTTGTGGCAACAAGGACGTTCCCACCCCGCCTGCTGTACAGACAACGATTTCCCTCCCAACAAAAAAGAGGCTGCACTCGGCAACCTCTTTGATATTATCCAAAAGACAATCAGGCAGTTTCTTACACTTCCATGATCTCTTTTTCTTTCACCTTTTCCGCTTCATCGATCTTTTTGACCCATTCATCGGTGAGGTCTTGAATTTCTTTTAATTGTTTGGTCTCGTCGTCCTCGCTGATCTCGCCATCTTTCTTCATCTTTTTGATGGCTTCATTGCTGTCTCTACGCGCATTGCGCACGGAGATGCGAGTATCTTCAGAGATCTTTTTGAGCCCTTTGACGATATCTTTACGCTTGTCTTCCGTGAGGGGTTGGAAGGGCAGGCGGACTACGTTGCCGTCATTCTCCGGGTTGATTCCGATATTTGCGGCCAAGATGGCTTTTTCGATATCGGGCAAAGTGGTCTTATCCCAGGGTTGGATGACGATGGTACGCGGTTCGGGGATGGAGATATTGCAAAGCTGTTTGATTGGTGTGGGCTGACCATAGTAGTTGATTTTGATATCATCTAAGATCGAGGCACTGGCTCTGCCTGTGCGCACGCGAGCATATTGGTTCAGCATGGAATCAAAAGACTTTTGCATTTTCTCTTTACTAAGGCTAATTATTTCTTGCATATCTTCCTCTGTTTTAGGGGTGAATATAGGTGCCGTAAGTGGCATCCTGCAAAGCTTTTTTCAGGTTTCCTTGTTGGGTGATATTAAATATCTTGATGGGCATATGATTATCTGCTGCCAAAGAAAAGGCAGTGAGGTCCATCACTCCCAAACGTTCTTCGAGACATCTTTGAAAGCTTGCTTCAGAGATGAACTTGGCATTAGGGTCTTTTTTGGGATCGGCGCTATAGAGTCCATCCACTTTTGTTGCCTTGAGAACCAGATCAAGCTTGAGCTCGATGGCTCTTAGGACGGCTGCGGTATCGGTGGTGAAATAAGGATTCCCCGTCCCGCCTGCGAGGAAGCAAATCTTCCCTTGTGCAAGCGCTTGCGAGACCTTTGGCTGGCTATAGTGTCCGGCAACTTTGTCCAAGATAAAGCTGGAAAAGACTTCTGCAGCACAGCCTTTGCTGAGGAGAATCTCACAAAGATACAGCGCATTTTGGATGGTTGCGAGCATGCCGATATTATCCAGCGTGACGCGATTGAGTTCTTTTTGGCTCCAACTGCCGCCGCGGAAGATATTGCCTCCGCCCAAGACGATAGCTATGCCATAACCCAAGTTTTTGAGTTCGATGAGCTCATCGGTCAGCCTGTCGCAAACTTCAGCGTCAAAGCCAAATCCGGCTTTTCCGGCAAGGATCTCGCCGCTGAGTTTGAGCATCACCCGCGTCATTTTCTCCGGTTGGAAAGTGCTTTTGTCAGTCATCCTATTAATCGGGTTTTATTCACCCAGTGCATAGCGCACAAAGCGGGAGATTTGAATGTTTTCACCGGTCTTAGCGATTGAATCGGTGAGCAGGTCTTTGATCGTGCGCTTTTCGTCGCTGAGCAGTTCTTGATCCAGAAGTGCGTTTTCGCTTCTGAATTTCTTGATCGAGCCTTCAACGATTCTATCTACGAGCTCCGGCTTTTTGCCATCGTTGATAGCTTTATTGCGGGCGATTTCGGCTTCACGAGCGATGATTTCTTCATCGATATCGTCGCCGGATACTGCCAGTGGATTGGATGCAACGATTTGCATGGCAATCTCTTCGGCGAGTGCTTTAAATTCATCGGTGCGAGCCACAAAGTCGGATTCGCAATTAAGTTCCAGGAGAACTCCGAGTTTTCCATTAAAGTGGATGTAGGAGAAGATGAGTCCTTCTTTCGTTGTGCGACTGCTACGGGATTCGGCTTTGCTGATTCCCCTTTCGCGCAAGAATTTGATTGCCTGATCCACGTCGCCATTGGCTTCGACGAGAGCCTTGCGGCATTCCATCATGCCTACTCCGGTTCTGTCGCGCAGCTCTTTTACCATTGTTGCGGTTACTTCTGCCATTTTATATTCTCCTTATTATATTTTGATTATTAGCGCGGTGTCGGATTGCAAAAGCCTTGCCGACACCGCTTTAAATGTAGTTTTATTACTCGCTGACAGCAGCTTCTTCGGCTGCTTCTTCAACTGGGGTTTCTTCGACTGCGGCTGCTTCCGGCATTTCTGCGGTTTCAGCGCCCACGTCTGCACCTTCGCTGCTGATGCCACGACCTTCGAGCACGGCGTTTGCCATGATATCGGTGATCAATGTGATAGCGCGGGTTGCGTCGTCGTTTGAGGGGATCACATAGTCGATGAGATCGGGATCACAATTCGTATCTACCATTGCGACGATCGGGATGCCCAAGATGCGAGCTTCGTTTATGGCGATGCCTTCATATTGGGTGTCAACGATGAAGATTGCGCCGGGAAGCGTGTTCATCTCGCGGATTCCGCCGAGAGAATATTCA
>Ga0172382_10001305_pt1 | contig 44951 bp, 42 predicted proteins | sample Leawel138RmetaG_FD_122245 | JGI IMG/M metagenome (GOLD analysis project Ga0172382, IMG submission 122245) | Leachate microbial communities from a municipal landfill in Southern Ontario, Canada - Leachate well 138R metaG | ecosystem: Engineered > Solid waste > Landfill > Unclassified | place...
ATGTCGATATGATCGAGCCCCACGCCGAACGGCTTCCGTTCAGCTACGAGGCGGGCGAGATACCGGATCTGGCGCGCTGTAACGAGCGCCAGTATGCGGACCCTGAACACCGCGTTGACGCCTGGGTGCGCCAGGTTTGTGCCGACGCCGGAACGGACCGCACGCTGGATGTGCTGATCGCCATTACCAACGCCATCAAGGCGCAGTTTGCCTACGAGTCTCGCGACGAAGAAGGTACCCGGACACCGATTGAAACCCTCAATCAGGGTAGCGGCAGCTGTCGCGATTTCGCCCTGTTCATGATGGAGGCGGTACGCAGTCTGGGGCTGGCGGCGCGCTTCGTGTCGGGCTACCTCTACGACGAGTCGCTGCTGGGGGCCGAGAGCGGCATGGTCGGCGGCGGCGCGTCGCATGCCTGGGTGCATGTCTATCTGCCGGGCGCGGGCTGGCTGCCGTTCGATCCGACCAACGCAATCGTCGGCGGAAGAAACCTGATCCGGGTCGCTGTGGTCCGTGATCCTTCACAGGCCGCGCCGCTGACCGGCAGCTACATTGGTTCGCCGGATGCGTTCCTGGGGATGACGGTCGAGGTCAAGGTCACCGTAGAGGCGGCGGCCGAACTCACGTCCTGAACCCGGCGACCGTCAGGCCTTATTTGGCCATGCCAAGGCCGCCGTACCCGAGCGGCCTTCCGCTTTCGTCGACGACGGTGGTCAGGGCGCGATAGGCCTTGGCCTGCACCCTGTCGGGAAGGCGCACGAAAGCGCTGCGGGCCAGGAGCTCGTCGCCGTGAAGGAAGGCCCAGGTGAAGAACGCAACCACCTGGCGGGTCTGCTCGGGGCGGGTGGTCTGGCGCGGGAGCATCACGAATGTTCCCATTGTGATGGGCCAGCTTCGCGCCCCTGGCATGTCCGTCAGGCTGGTCGAGAAGTCGCCACTGCTCGGCCACGGGCTCGCAGCCAGCGCGGCGGCGAACCCGTCCGGGCTCGCACGGACGTCGTTCCCGTCGCGGTTGCGCAGCGTCACGCTACGCAGCTTGCGCGACTCGACATAGCTGAAGTCCACGTATCCGATGGCGCCACTTGTCTGCTGCACCTGGCGAGCCATCTCGCCGCTGCCCTTGGCCTGGACGACTTCGCCCTCCCAGTCGAACCTCGCGGCGACGCCGTAACGGCTCTGCCAGGATTTGCTCACCCGCGACAGATAGTCGGAGAAGTTGTGTGTGGTGCCGGAACCGTCGCGCCTCACGACGCGGACGATCGGCAGATCGGGCAGGGTCAGGCCCGGATTGAGTGCCTTCAGTTGTGCCGCATTCCAGCGCTGGATCCTGCCGAGGAAAACATCGGCAAGTGTGGCGCCATCCATGCGCAGTTCGCTCCCTGGGGGCAGGGGAAGATTGAACACGGGGACGGCGCCGGTGACGACGGTAGGAAACACGACCAGTGCGCCAGCGGGGTTTCGGGTCTCGTCAGGTACAACGTCCGCGGCACCGAAGTCGACGCTCCCTTCCTTGATCCGTGCGAGTCCGGCTGTTGAACCCACCGGGTCGTAACGCACGGCATTTCCGGTCGCGCCGGCATAGGCATCCGCCCAGCTGGCATAGACAAGCGTGGCCGCAGACGAACCCGCGCCTTGAATCTCCGACGGGTTGGCGGCGCTGCTGAGCAAGGGCTGGCAAGCGGATGCGGCAGCCAGCAGAAGGCTTACAAAATGGACGGACAGTGAGCGCATCGAGAATCGAGATTGGATTTGAGGAAGCATTGGATTTTAGTCCGAAAGGAATGCAATCCGAAGACACTCCGGAAGCAGTTGCTGCCCGGCAATCGACCATATCCGGTCCTGAAAAGGAGATGTTGCCGTGGTGGCGATCTATCTCCAGAGCGATAGAGATTCGGGTGCCCCCGCACAAACCGTGCTTCGTGTCAGGAAATGTTATGGCGCCGAACGATTCTTTTCACGGACGCTCTCAGTGGACTGATGTACCGTGATGAAGCGACGGGCGGGCGCGTTGGCGCCGCTTTCGGTGCATCGTCCGGATAAGGGGAGAGATCGTGTATTACGGCGAAAGATTCAACAGCTACAGTCACCTCGCAGGCACCGTGCTTGCGCTGGCCGGTGCTGTGGTGCTTATCGTGATCGGTGCGATGAGCGGCGACCCGTGGAAGATCGTCAGCTTTGCCATCTACGGCGCCACGCTGGTCATGCTTTACGGCTTTTCCACCGCCTATCACAGCACAAAGGGTGATTTGAAGCGCTTCTTCCGCAAGCTCGATCACAATGCCATTTACCTGCTGATAGCAGGCACATACACGCCCTTCACCCTGGTCAGCCTGCGTGGGTCATGGGGCTGGTCGCTGTTCGGGGTGATCTGGGGCCTGGCGCTGGTGGGCATCGTCCAGGAGTTCGTGCTCGGGAAGCGCACACGTGTGCTGTCTCTGGTGCTGTATGTGCTGATGGGCTGGGCGGCCCTGGCCGCGATCTTCCCGCTGATGGAAGCCCTTTCACCCGAGGGCTTCGCCTGGGTGGCTGCGGGGGGCCTCATCTATACGCTGGGGATCGTGTTCTACGTCTTCGACGAGAAGTTCGCCCACTGGCACGGCATCTGGCACCTGTTCGTGATCGGTGGCAGCGCGGCGCATTATTTTGCGATTCTGCGCTACGTGGCTTGAGGGGGGCGGGGTTGGCGCAGGCGACCTGGTGCCGATGGAGTGGTGGACTGCTTCCTCGTTGACGCGCCAAGGCTGCGCATTGATTTTCCGCAGAGGTCTGTTTTTTGCACCTGATCCGGGCGCGGCCGCGCATCGCTCAGGCACTGTCCCTGTTGCCCGGGTGCGAAATATGTTGTGATGCAGCATGAAGCTGCCGCCCATGGCAATCCACCTCAAAGCAGATTGGAAGGCTGGCCGATTCTTCAATTGTCCGTCACGCGATGTGTCGGCCACAGCGCTTGGTTGCGCAGTTGACGATTGTCAATGCTGCGGCGCAATATTGGTCTATGCTGTAATTCACATTCACCGTGAGTCGCTGGCGCGTTCGCCGTGACCGAACCGACGGTGTCTATCCGCTCAGTGCGCTCGGCACCAACTTGTCCCGTTCTTTCATGTAGCAAGAGCCGCACTTCGGTAATTTTTTCGAATCTGGCTTCAACGCCCCATTTCCTGCGCCTCCCCCGAGGCCTGCTGAAACGTAACCCACGGTGGTGTATCCGGATTCGCTGACGATCTGGAGGTGCAACATGTCTGTTGGCCCTGATTCAAAGGGGGTCCGGAATGGCCAGGGGCTTTCGTCTGCGCAAGCGGCAAAACTGCTGGCGACGAATGGTCCGAACGAGATTGTTCAAAAGCGGGTGAATCCGCTTCTCAAGTTGCTCTCATACGTTTGGGGGCCCATCCCGTTCATGATCGAAGCCGCGGCGATTCTGTCCGCCATCGCCCGTGACTGGCCGGATTTTTTCATCATCCTTCTGATGCTCGTGGTCAATGCGGGTGTCGCGTTCTGGCAAGAGCGCAAGGCCGATGACGCAATTGCGCTGCTCAAGAAGAAACTCGCCACCCGCGCACGTGTGCTGAGGGATGGCGTCTGGCGCGATGCGCCTGCGCGTGAGCTTGTTGCTGGCGATGTGGTCCATATCAAGGCTGGCGATGTCGTGCCTGCGGACGTCTTGCTGCTCGACGGCAGTGATCTGTCGGTGGATCAGTCGGCGCTGACCGGGGAGTCGCTCCCGAGCGACAAGAAGGCAGGAGAGACTGCCTACTCCGGATCCATCGTTCGGCTCGGTGAGATGACGGCGCGCGTGACCGCTACCGGCATGCAGAGCTATTTCGGGAAAACCGCTGCACTGGTTGAAGGTGCGGGGGCGCCATCTCACTTTCAACAAGCGGTTCTGCAGATCGGTAATGCCCTGATCGTGGCGACGCTGGCATTGATTGCAGTTGTTCTGGTCGTGGCCTGGTTGCGGGACGAGTCGCTCCTCGCCGGGCTCAAGTTTTCGTTGATTCTGACGGTTGCCGCCATCCCGGTCGCGTTGCCCGCGGTACTCTCGGTCACCCTGGCCGTCGGCGCAACAGCGCTGAGTCGCGGAGGGGCGATCGTGTCGCGCCTTGCCGCCATCGAAGAACTGGCAGGGATGGACATCCTGTGTTCGGACAAGACCGGTACGCTGACCCAGAATCACCTCACGGTTGGAACCGCGGCCTGTATCGAGGCGACCTCGGCTGATCAGGTTCTTCTTGCCGCAGCCCTTGCCAGTGAGCGGGAAAGCAACGACCCGATCGATCTTTCGATTTTCGCGGCTTTACCCCATGCCGAGGTGCTTGATGTTGCACATGTCACCGGATTCAAGCCTTTCGACCCGGTGCGAAAACTGGCAGAGGCGCTTGCCACCGTAAACGGAAGCTCACGGCGCGTCTGCAAGGGCGCACCGCAGGCTGTCCTGCAATGGGCCGATGCGTCGCCCGATGTTCGCAAACAGGTCGATAAGACGGTGGAGGCGTTGGCAACGGAAGGTTATCGCGCCCTTGCAGTAGCGGAGCAGACCGGTTCCGGCCCGGCGAAGGTGCTCGGCCTGTTGCCGCTTTTCGATCCACCCAGAGAAGACAGTGCGGCAACCATCACCGCACTTCAGCGCCTGGGGGTGGCGGTCCGCATGGTCACGGGTGATCACATTGCGATCGCTCGGCAGATTGCCGGACGGCTTGGCCTGGGCAACAGGTTTGTGACGGCGGAAGAGGTCTTTGCCGGGGCGCACCGGCCGGATTCCCGTGAAATTCTGAGCCAGGATGGCTTTGCGCAGGTTTTTCCGGAACACAAATACAAGATCGTCCAGACCTTGCAGGCGGATGGTCATCTGGTCGGCATGACCGGGGACGGTGTGAATGATGCGCCAGCGTTGCGTCAGGCCGATGTCGGGATCGCCGTGAGCGGGGCGACCGATGCCGCGCGTGCTGCGGCCGATCTGGTCTTGACCGAGCCCGGCCTCGGGGTGATCCGAAGTGCCATCGAAGAGGCTCGTCGCATCTTCCAGCGCATGAACGCCTATGCGGTGTTCCGGATCAGTGAAACCGTGCGCGTCATGTTGTTCATGACCTTGTCGATCATCGTTTTCAAGTTCTATCCGGTTACTGCGGTAATGATCGTATTGCTGGCGCTGCTCAACGATTTTCCGATCATGATGATCGCCTATGACAATGCGTCGCCGTCACCGTCGCCGGTCCGTTGGGACATGCGCCAGGTCATGCTCCTCTCGCTCGTACTCGGTGGTCTTGGCGTGGTTTCGAGCTTCGGGCTGTTCTGGATTGCTGAAACGGTCTGGCACTTGCCGCGTCCGACCATTCAAACGCTCATCTTCCTCAAGCTGCTTGTGGCAGGGCATCTGACCCTGTACCTGGCACGGAACGAAGGGCACTTCTGGGATGCGCCGCTACCCAGCCTGAAGCTCTTCCTGACCACAGAAGCCACGCAGCTGATCGGGACCTTGAGTGCGGTTTATGGCTGGTTCATCGAACCGATCGGATGGCCCATGGCCTTGATGGTATGGGCCTACGCACTGGCGTGGTTCCTTATCAACAATATGGTCAAACGTCTGGTGTTGAAAGTGAGCCGGCACAGGGGCGTCAAGGCCGCGCCCGGTCATGCTGTCATCACCACACCGACAGCGTAAAGCCCTGCTGATCGCAGGTATTCGCAACGAATCTGACAAGGATTGAGATCATGACAGAAAACCAGAAAAACCTTGGCGGCAAGCCCGCGCTTGCGCCGCAGACCCAGAACACCGTGCCGTGGTTCTGGCCGCTGGAGCTCTTCAATGCGGTGGCCAAAGAGGAGTTTCATGAATTCCATCGCAGCCTGGCAACAGTGATGGAGGCGGAAAAGCTGGAGCATGGGCTGGAGCCACGTTTTGCAACGCGGAACACAATCGCGCTGGATCTTCATACGATGCGTTTTCGTGATTTCACGACACAGGCGGCGCCTGATGAAATCCCGACGATCATCGACGCACCTTACGCCGGGCATACGTCAGTGATCGCAGACTATACCGAAGGGCAGAGCCTCGTGCAGACCTTGCTAGAGAACGGTCTGACCCGTGTTTATGTCACCGACTGGAAATCGGCTACGGAGGACATGAAGAACTACGATATCGACAACTACCTTGCGGAGATCAACGTCGCCGTGGACGAGGTCGGCGGGTGCGTCAATCTCGTCGGTTTGTGTCAGGGAGGGTGGATGTCGGCGATGTACGCAGCGCGCTATCCCGCAAAGGTACGCAGTCTGGTTCTGGCCGGTTCGCCCATGGACACCGATGCGGGCAGTGGTCCGATCCGGACTATGGCCCATGCGACCGCCATGAGCGAGTTCGAAGAGCTGGTGCGACTCGGCGGTGGTTTCATGCGCGGCAAGTTCATGCTCGCGGCGTGGAAGAACATGCATCCGGGCGCGCAATACTTCGGCAAATATGTGGATCTGTTCGAGCATATCGATGATCCGGCTTACGTCAGAAAACAGGAGGCTTTTGAAGCCTGGTATGAAAATCCGCTTGATCTGCCGGGGCGCTGGTACCTGCAGGCGGTCAAGGATCTGTTCAAGGAGAACCGCCTGTCCAAGGGGACGTTCGTCGGACTTGGCCGTACCCTGTCGCTCAAGGACATCACCTGCCCGGTGACCTTGTTGGCAGGTGAGTCCGACGACATCACCACCAAGGAGCAGGTCTTCAACGCGGAGAACTACCTCGGTACGCCAAAGGCGCAGATCGTGAAAACCCTGGTTCCGGGCGGGCACATCGGCCTGTTCATGGGCAGCCACACCCTGAAGGAACACTGGCCGCAGATCGCACGCTGGATCGCTGCCGTTGGCGGTGACGCTCGGCGGTGACGCGAAGGGGCGTCATTGATTGAAGTCCGTGCCGCGAGAGGCGACAGTTGGGCAGACAGGCGGCGCGGGCCGCTCCAGCCGCTCAGGCGCGCACGGTTCTTCTGACAACGCCGGCAATCGTGAGCCCCTGGGCGAGAATGGACCACACCACCACGCAGTAGGTGAGGGAGACGAGGATTTCGCGTTCAGGTCCGGCCGGCAGCGAGAGCGCGAGGGCGACCGAGATGCCGCCCCGCAGTCCGCCCCAGGTCAGGACCTGCGCGGCGCCCTGGGGAAGGCCGAAGCGCGAGTGAAGTGCTGCAACCGGAAAGCCGACGGTGAGCGTGCGCGCCAGCAGCGTCACGATGATGGCCGCCACTGCGGCGGCGGCGATGCCGGCATTGAACTGAAGCAGAATGACTTCGAGGCCGATCAGCACGAAGAGCACGGCGTTGAGGATTTCGTCCAGTAACTCCCAGAACAGATCCACGTGATGGCGCGTGGTATCAGACATGGCGAGTGCGCGACCGTGGTTGCCGATCATGAGGCCGGCGACCACCATGGCCAGCGGGCCGGAGACGTGCAGGCGGCTTGCCAGCGCATAGCCGCCCATGACCGCCGCCAGCGTGATCAGCACTTCAACCTGGTAGTTGTCGATGCTGCGCAGCAGGCGGAAGGTGGTGTAGCCCAGCACGAGGCCGAACAGCAGGCCGCCGCCAGCTTCATGCGCGAGCAGTTCGGCACCGTGGGCAAAGGTCGGCGCTTCGCCGCTGGCGAGCGTGCCGAGCAGCAGCGAAAAGATGACCACGCCGACGCCGTCGTTGAACAGCGACTCACCGGAGATCACCAGTTCGAGATTCTTCGGCGCCCCGGCGGACTTGAGAATGCCCATTACCGCGATCGGATCGGTGGGCGAGATGAGTGCGCCGAACAGCAGGCAATAGATGAGCGGAATGGGCAGGCCGACCCAGGGTAGCACCCACCACATCGCCACGCCGACCACGAGCGTCGACAGCACGGTGCCAACAACGGCCAGCAGGCCGATCTGCCAGCGGTAGGCACGCAGTTCGCTCAAGTCCACATGCAGGGCGCCGGCAAACAGCAGCAGGGACAGCATGCCCTGCATCAGGACGTTGGAGAAGTCGATCGAGCGCAGAAAGGATTCTTCGTAGTTGCGCAGCCCATGCACCAGGTCGAAGGCATCGAGCCCGACCAGCAGCAGCGAAAAACCGAGCGCCGTGACCATGACCCCGATCGAGGTCGGCAGGCCGACAAAGCGGTAGTTCAGATAGGCGAGCAGGGCGGTGACGACGAGACAGATTGCGGCAATATCCAGCATGGGTTTTCTTGAAGGTAGACGTCCGCATAGTGTACGCCCCGAATACGCAGCCCGACTGTGATCTGGTCAAAGTGGCGGTCCATTTTCAGTGGCGGCAGGCCCTGCTGGGTGCGCCGCAGCAGTAAAATGCCGTGATGACTGAAATTTCAAGCAGCGAGTCCGACGGACTCGACGAATCTGCGCCGATCAAAGAGGCGCGACTGTGGTGCGATGACGGCTGGACCGCGCGCGTGATCAAGAACGAGGATGACGAGGGCTGGGCCGTGTCGATGACCATCGACGGCGAGCCCGAACCTGCTCTGGTCGGCCCATGGACGATGGGGCGCGACAAGAAGAATCCGAAGCCACTCGACGCCAATGCCTTCAATACACTGGTCAAGACCGCGTCCGAGTTCAGGCGTCGGCATGAGCAGCAGTTGCACGCGATGTTTCACAAGAGGGTCACGGTGAACACCGACGACGGGCGCATCGACGTCACCCTCGACATCGAACCCGACGAGTACGATCCTTACGCGATGCTTGCCGCATTTGATGCAAATGGCGAAGAGCTGGCCCGGCTCAAGGTGTCGGCCGGATTCAAGCTTACGACCAGCAGCGCGAACGCCTGGGTCGCGAACGAATTCCGCAAACCGGCCTGACGGGACGCCGATGACACAGCGCGGGCAGGATTCTGCGAAGGGGGCGCGGCGGCTTTCGGTGCTGCGCGGGCTGTGGCCTTTCCTGCGCCCCTACCGGGCACGCATTGCGTTGGCTCTCGTCTTGCTGTGCGTCGCCTCGGGTACGATCCTGCTGGTGCCGCTGGCGTTTCGCGATCTCATCGATTTCGGCTTCGGCGCGCAGAGCCGGGAGGCAGCCGGAACCGGCCTGTTGGGTGCCCTGAGCCTGAATGGCCATTTTCTGGCCTTGTTCGGTCTCGCCAGCCTGTGGGCGCTGGCGGTGGCGATGCGCTATTACACCGTGTCCTGGGTGGGGGAACGGGCAACGGCCGACTTGCGTAACGCAGTGTATGCCCGGGTGTTGTCGCAGTCGCCGCAGTTCTTCGAGACCTTGCAGACGGGCGAGGTGCTGTCGCGTCTGACCGGCGATACCACGCTGATCCAGACCGTGGTCGGCAGCTCTATCTCGATGGGGCTGCGCAGCCTGTTTCAGTTCCTCGGCGGCATGATCATGCTGGCCGTCACCAGCCTCTACCTGTTCTCGCTCAACCTGGTGCTGATGGTCCTGCTGGTGCTGCCCATCATGGTGATCGGACGCAAGGTGCGGCGCCTGTCGCGGGAGTCGCAGGACCGCATCGCCGACACCTCTGCGCTGGCTGGCGAGATTCTCAATGCCATGCCCACGGTGCAGGCCTGTACCCAGGAACGGCAGGAAGCGAAGCGTTTTTCCGATCGTACCGAAATCAGTTTCGTCACCGCGATCCAGCGCACGCGGGTGCGTGCGGCCTTGACCGCGCTGATCATCACCGCCGTAATGGGGACGATCATTTTCGTGCTGTGGATTGGCGCGCGTCAGGTGCATGACGGCGTGATGACCGGCGGTGAGCTGGCCTCTTTCGTTCTGTATGCGGCGCTGGTCGCAGGCGGCGTTGGGACGATGGCGGAGGTGTGGGGCGACGTGATGCGCGCGGCCGGTGCGACCGAGCGTTTGCTCGATCTGCTGCATGCCGAGTCCGCCATCCGGGAACAGGCCGAAACCCTGAAGCCGGCGCCCGCCGCGCAAGTCGGCATCCGGCTTGACCATGTCGTCTTCGCCTACCCCGGCCGCCCGCAGGTGCGTGCGCTGGACGACATCAGCCTGGAGATCCGGCCCGGCGAACGTGTTGCGCTGGTGGGGCCGTCGGGTGCGGGCAAGACCAGCCTGTTTCAGCTTCTGCTGCGCTACTACGACGTGACTGGCGGCAGCGTATTCATCAACGGTCAGGACATCCGGCAACTCAGCCTGCACGATCTGCGCAAGGGCATCGCCATCGTGCCGCAGGACCCGGTGATCTTCTCCGCCAATGCGCTGGAAAACATCCGTTACGGGCGCATGGATGCGACCGACGAAGAAGTCATGCAGGCCGCACGCGCGGCGCTGGTGGACGAGTTCATCGGTCGCTTGCCCGAGGGCTACCAGACCTTTCTTGGCGAGCGCGGCACGCGGCTGTCGGGTGGGCAGCGTCAGCGCATCGCCATTGCGCGGGCGATCCTCATGCACGCACGCCTGCTGCTGCTGGACGAGGCTACCAGTGCGCTCGACGCCGAATCCGAGATCCTGGTGCAGCAGGGGCTGAATGCCGCGATGGAGGGGCGCACGACACTGATCATCGCGCATCGGCTTGCCACCGTGCAGAAAGTCGATCGCATCGTGGTCATGGAGAGGGGGCGCGTCGTCGAAACCGGCACGCCGGAGGACTTGCGCAGACAGGGTGGGCTGTATTCGAGACTGGCGGCGCTGCAGCTGGACCTCTGAGTCGGATGCGCCGTGATCGGCGCGACGTGGGTCAGGGTTCCCGGCTGCCAAGGCTCGACAGCAGGATGATCTCGATTTCCTCGGTGATCTCTTCCTGGCGTGCGCGATTGCTGCGCCGGCCAAGGTCCTCGAGCTGCTCGTCGATACGGTGGCCAGCCTGCTCCATGTGTTCGAGACGGAGCTGGTTCTCGTGCAGCAGCGCGTCGTACAGCGCGCCGCTGAGCGCGGTCTCGAGAAACTGGTCGATCAGCCCCGCATGAAACGCCTGCGGTGACAGATTGAGCTGCAGCGCATGGCTGCGCTGCGGGCCACCTCGCCGTGGCGCCGGCGCTGGCAGCAGCGCATGATGAATGACGCCGGCGTCGCCGAGATAGAGCAGGCTGAGCGCGGGCAGGCCGAGCTGGCGCGACCCCTGAAGCAAGGGGGTGAGGGTAGCGACGAGGTTCGCGAGCACGTTCTGCACCTCATCGGCAAACCCGGCGCCGGGGATGCTCGCCGCGAAATCGCGGGTCCATGCATCGGCCAGGCGGCTGCCGACGAGGACGATCTGCGCACCCTTCGTCATGCCTTCGGTTGCGGCGATCAGGCGCTGGTTGAGATCACCGCAGAACCCGCGCTCGGATCCGATCAGGCACAGCACCTCGCCATGGGGAGGTGCAGACACAATGTGCGCTGAATAGTCCGCAATGAAATCTGCAAGCGTGTGCTCCACGATGCTGGCGGCAGCTCGCTGGGCATCGATGAAGGTGTTGATGCGGCGGCTTTCGACGAGGGCGAGATTCTTCATTGCGCCGAGCAGCTCGCCGATGTCGGCGAGGCTGTCGATATGGTTTTCCAGCTCGCGGCGCTTGCTCATGCTTCGTCAGCGGGGGCGACAGTTGCCGCGCCTGGTTCGGCTGGGGCCGGCGGCTCCGTCGCTGCATGCAGCCAGCCGCGCACGGCTGTCAGCCATTCGGCGCGCGGGCTGTCGAGTGTGAGCCCGCTGCCTGCAACACCTTTGCGCAGACGGCGCAGTGCGGTGTCGAGGGCGCCGTCGTCGACACCGTCGAGCAGGTTCTCGTTGCAGGCGGTGAGCCAGGCGAGCTGATCCAGGGCGGTGTGCGGGTCAAGGCGATCCTGGGCGAGGATGCCGCGCAACAGCCGGCCGCGCCGGATGCGGGCTTCCATTGATGCTTCGAGCTTTGCGCCGAAACGGGTGAAGACTTCGAGCTCGAGAAACTGCAGGTAGTCCAGCTTCATGCGCCCGGCTTCGCGCTTGATCGCCTCGTGCTGAGCCTTGCCGCCGATGCGCGAGACCGAGCGCGTGATGTCGATCGCGGGCAGCACGCCGCGGGCAAACTGCTTGCTGTCGAAATGGATCTGGCCGTCGGTGATCGAGATCAGGTTGGTCGGGATGTAGGCCGCAATCTCGCCTTGCTCGGTTTCGGCGATCGGCAGTGCGGTCATGCTGCCGCCGCCGTTGGCCGCGCTGAGGCGGGTTGAGCGTTCAAGCAGGCGTGCGTGCAGGTAGAAGATGTCGGCGGGGTAGGCTTCGCGGCCTGGCGGGCGCCGCAACAGCAGTGACAGCTCGCGGTAGGCGCGAGCATGGGTGGTGAGGTCGTCATACACGATCAGGGCGTCGTGACCTGCGTTCATCCAGTCTTCTGCAATCGCACAGCCGGCGAAAGGGGCGAGGTAACGGATGCCGGTGCTCGCCGTCGCCTCGGCCACGACCAGGGTGGTGTAGGCCTGTGCGTCGTGAGCACGAAGTGTCTCGATGGTCTGCACCACCGACGAACGCTTTTGCCCGATCATGACGTACAGGCAGCGCACGTTCTGACCACGCTGGCTGATGACGGCGTCGAGGGCGAGGGTGCTCTTGCCGGTACCGTTGTCGCCAATCAGCAGCTGGCGTTGGCCGCGGCCGATCGGGATCAGCGTGTCGACGATCTTGCTGCCCGTGTAGAGCGGACGGTCGACGAAATCGCGTGCGACGATGGGAGGCGAGTCGCCCTCCATCGGGCGGCGACCACTGCAGTCGGGTGCTGGGCCTCCGTCGAGCGGCGTGCCCAGCGGATCGATGACCCTGCCGAGCAGGCCATCACCTGTCGGCGTGGTGAGGACCTCGCCGGACTGCCGCGCTTCGCAGCCGGGCATGAGCGCGGGAGTGGTGGTCAGCAGAATGGCGCCGATCCGGTCGGGAGCGAGGTGAAAGACCAGCGCCTCGCTGCCGTCCGAGATCCTGATGATGCCGTCCATCCGCGCCGAAGGCAGGCCTTCAATCCACACCACGCCATCGCCCACCGAGCTCACCTTGCCACGCTCGACAAAGCGCAGGCGCGGGCTGTAGTCGGCGCTGGCCGCCGTGGCGGGCGGATCGAAATGCTCAGCACGCACGGCGGGCTCCCGAGCGAAAGAACGCCAGCTCGTCGGCAAGGCTTGCGGCAAGCATCCACGGGCCGATGCCAACGCGCAGGCCCGACTGCATGGACGGATCGATCTGCTTCGTCATTGGCAGGCTGTGCCCAAGGGCGTTGCTGAGTGCGCTCAGCAGGCGGGTCTGGTCGGCTTCGCTCAGCGCCCGGGCAGTGGTGAGCTGCAGGCTGGCGTCGGGCGCCGCGGCTGCATCGTTCAAGGCTTCGAGTTGCTCGGCGGGAAGCGTGGCGAGATCCTCGATGAGCATGTCGAGCAGGCGGCGGTCGAGCTCTGCGCCCGAGAGCCGGCCAAGCAGGCGGCTGACGAAACTCAGGGCAGCCGCACGTGCGGCATCGCCTGCCTTGCGGCCGGCATCGGCGGTCTGCTTCTCGACCAGCGCCGCCTGACGCTCACGTTCCGTGGCGAGTTCCGCGTCGAGCTTTGCCATGCGCCGGCTGCGTTCAGCCGCTATTTCGTCGGCCAGCCTGGCCATGCTGGCAGCCTGCGCGCTGTCCTGCTCGGCGAGCTTGCGTTCATAGTCCTGACGCAAGGTTTCGGCGCGCGCCTCTGCGTCGCGGGCGTCATTCAGGGCTTTCTCGATCCCCTCGCGGCGACGGGCGATAACGTCGAGCACCGGCCGGTAGAGAAAGCGCTTGAGCAGCCACACCAGCACCAGAAAATTGACGATCTGGAGCAGGAAAGTCGTCCAGTCCAGTTGCATGATCGGTCGTCCTTACTTGAGCAGGTATTCGAGCAACGGGTTGCGAAACAGCACGATGAGCACCACCACCAGCACGTAGATGGCCAGTGATTCGATCATCGCCAGGCCGATGAAGAGCAGACGCGAGATGGATTTTTCGGCTTCGGGCTGACGCGCAATCGCATCAAGCGCCTGGCTGATGGCGCGGCCCATGGCCATCGCCGGAAAGAACACGCCGAGCGCGATGGCAAACAGTGCGCCAACGGTGGACAGCGTGGTGAAGTAGGTCATGTCGTTCATGAAGAGGCTCCTGCCTTGATACGGGAAGATCGGGATTGCTGCGACTGTATGCCGCCTGAGATGTATACCAGCGCCAGCATGCCGAAGATGTAGGCCTGCACCAGTGCTTCGACGATGTGCAGGGCGAGCACCGGCACAGGCACCAGAAAGCCGGCGACCAGCAGCACGAGGATCGCGGCGGTCTCCAGGCTCATGACGTTGCCGAAGAGGCGCACCGCCAGTGCCACGGTGCGTGAGATCTCGCTGATGATGTGGAAGGGCAGCATGATCGGGCTGGGCTGCACATAGTGCGAGAGATAGGCGCGCACCCCTTCGCCACGGATGCCGAACCAATGCACCGACAGGAAGACCAGTATGGCCAGTGCTGCAGTGGTGGAGAGATCGCCCGTCGGCGAACTCGCGCCGGGCAGCACGCCCACCAGGTTGGCAATGGCAATGAAGATCCATAGCGTGCCGATGAAGGGCAGCAGACGCACGCCGTAGTCGGGCAGGGTGTCGTCGATGGCGTCGTGGATGGTGCCAACGATGCCTTCGAGCATGGTCTGGAAGGGGCCGGGATCGAGCTTCAGGCGCCGGGTCGCAATCGCGCACAACAGGGTGAGACCCAGCATCACTGCCCAGGTCGTGACCACCGGGCGGGTGATCGCCAGCGGGCCGATGGTGAAGATGATCGATTCAGTGTCCATGATCGGCTCAAGCTGTCCGTTCCGGATGTCGGTGGCTCATGGATGCTCCTCCAGATAGCGATAGACATTTACCCCGCCGATAATGACACCGAGCAGGATCAGGCTCACCGTCCAGCGCACGGAATAGCCGTCGGCGAGTCCGTCCAGCCAGCGGCCAAGGTAGGCGCCACCGACCACCGGCAGCACGAACAGGCCGGCGATGGTGCCCATGAATACGGTATAGCCGAGCACGCTGCGGCGCTCGCGTTCACCTTTCTCGATGCGGGCGACATCCTTGTCCACCGCGTCGTTGAGCGCTTCTTGACGGAATTCTGCAGGCTTGTTCTCGGGCGCGTTTCTGGGCGAAGAGGGGGGCATCATCACCGCTCCAGGTTCCACAGTCGCTGTGCGAGTGCGGACTCCAGCTGATCGAGGTTGTGTCGCAGATCGGTCTGCTGCCTGGTTTCGCGCGCCAGCGCTTCATCCAGTTCGGCCCGCACCTTGGTCAGTTCATCGCCGACCACGAAGCTGCGGGTGGCAATGGCGAGGACATTGTCGGCAAATCGCAGGGTGCCGCCGGGCAAGGCGATGTAGCGCCACGGGGCGCCATCCGGTTCGCGGAAACGGGCCAGGCCGGGTTGCAGTACTGTGGCCATCGGTACATGGCCAGACATGAGCCCGAACTGCCCGGATGCATCGCTGCCGACGAAGCTGGCGATTGCGTCGAAGCGGGTCTGCCGGGTGGCACTGGCAATGTGCAGGGTGAAGGTGCTCATTTGCCTTGCCCCTTCATGGTGCCGCGCATGTAACAGTCGGCTTCGGGTACTGCGTCATGGTCACCGCGCAAAAAGGCTTCACAGTCGTCCAGTGTGTCGCTGAGCGCAACCGACACGCCGGCAATGCCTGTGTGCGGACTGACGACGTGGAAGGGCTGGGTCAGGTAGCGCTGAAGTCGGCGCGCGCGGCCGACGATGCGGCGGTCCGTCTCCGAAAGCGACTCCACGCCAAGCATGGCAATGATGTCTTCCAGTTCGCGATAGCGGGCGAGGTGTTCGCGCACGTTCTCGGCCACCCGGTAATGACGTTCGCCGAGAAAGTGGCGATCCATCATCTTGCTGTTCGACAGCAGCGGGTCGACCGCGGGGTAGATGCCTTTGGCGGCCTGGTTGCGCGACAGCACCACCATGGTGTCAAGATGGCTGTAGATGGCGTTGACCGCAGGGTCGGTCATGTCGTCGGCGGGAACGTACACAGCCTGCACCGAGGTGATGTTGCCAGCCGTGCTGGACGAGATGCGCTCTTCGAGTTCGGCCACTTCGGACAACAGTGTCGGCTGGTAGCCGACGGTGGCTGGCATGCGGCCGAGCAGGCCGGAGATCTCGCTGCCAGCCTGGACAAAGCGGAACACGTTGTCGATCAGCAGCAACACGTCCTTGCCCACGGTGTCGCGCAGGTATTCGGCGTAGGTGAGGCCGGTGAGGCCTACGCGGAAGCGCACGCCGGGCGATTCGTCCATCTGTCCGAACACCATGATCGTGCGTGGCATGACGCCGGCCTCGCGCATGTCGTGCCACAGTTCGTGACCTTCGCGGATACGCTCGCCGATACCCGCAAATACCGACACACCTGAGTGCAACTGGATCACTGCATTCATGAACTCGGTGATGAGCACGGTCTTGCCCACGCCGGCACCGCCGAACAGGCCGGTTTTTCCGCCGCGGACGAAAGGACACAGCAGATCGATGACCTTGATACCGGTTTCCAGCACGCTCTCGGCGGCGCGAGCCTCTGCCAGCGGACCGGGCGGGCTGACCAGTGGGCGATAGTCTGAGGCCTCAATGGGTGCTTCACCGTCGAGCGGATTGCCGAACACGTCGAGCAGGCGCCCAAGGCACGCTGGCCCGACCGGAATCTGCAGCGGACCTCCCGTATCCATCACCGCCTGGCCGCGTGCCAGACCCGCCGTCCGGTGCAATGCGATGGCCCGCACGTGTCCTTCGCCCAGTTCGCGAAACACTTCGAGGATGCAGCGCTCGCCATTGGGCTGGGCATAAAGCGCCCGGTGCAGGGGAGGGGGATGCTCGCAGATGATGTCGACCACCGGGCCTTTTACTGCCTCGATGGTACCGATTTTGAGCGCGGGTGCTACGGGGGCCATGGAGCCGTCAGATGGTGTCGCCATTGGCATTATCCTACGCCGCTTGACCCCTCGATTGAACAGGATGGCGGGCCGGGGACGCGTTAAATGTCCAAATCGTTGATCAGTGAGGGTGCGGCAGAAGCGTCATCACTGATCAACGCGATTTTTTGTCAGGACTGATTGCAGGCGGCATCGATCAACTGGCGCGCAATGCTCAGCGGGCCGGGAAGCAAGGGCAGAGCGTCGGGCAGAAACCAGTCGGCGGCCTCGATCTCCGACGGGTCGGGTGTGATCTTGCCGCCCGCGTAGTCGGCGAAAAAGGCGAGCATCAGTGAATTCGGAAATGGCCAGGACTGGCTGCGGAAGTAGCGCAGCCCGGTGATCTCGATCCCGACCTCTTCGCGCACCTCTCGCGCCGCACATTCTTCAAGGCTTTCTCCCGCTTCGACAAAGCCTGCCAGCGCGCTGAAAACGCCGGGTGCGAAGTGCGGGCTGCGGGCCAGCAGAAGCGCTTCTCCACGGCGGATGAGCACCATGACTGCGGGGGAAATGCGTGGGTAGGCCACCAGGCCGCAGGCACTGCAGGACATTGCGCGTTCGCCAGTCGCCATCGTCGTTGGGGTGCCGCAGCGGCCACAAAAGCGGTGGTTCCTCTGCCAGTCCAGCAGTTGCGTGGCGCGACCGGCCAGCGCAAACGCTTCGGCGCCAGCAAGGCCGAAAATGGCGCGCACAGGCGTCAGTTCGGCGTCGAGACCACAGGGAAGGGTGTCGACATCGGCCGCATGACATGGGGCGCCCTGCCATTCCCCGATCAGCAAGGCATCAGCCGGCGCGTCAAAGTCTGCAGCCGTGCCGAACGGGAACGCAGTGACGCCGGCAGGGTCTTTGACCGTCAGGAGCTGATTTTCGTGACGCAACAGCCAGTAGCTCGAAGTGCCCATGGTATGACTCGTGAGATCGGGGTCGAATCGGGGATTGTCGCATTGCGAGTTGCATTGTGCATGCTGAGAAATGGCAGGGCTGCATGCTTCCTAGGCTTCACGCACAAGGGTTCCATCACGGGCGTGCGAGCGTGACAGGGCGCGTGAAAGCGCAGCAGTGCTGGCGTAGCCACTTTCGCGCGCGGCCTGCTTGAGTCCGGCGCCGGCACGAACCGCCTGGTTCGCGATCGACAGCCTGAGCTGCGCCAGATACTTGCCGGGTGGCTGGTGCATCAGTTCGCGAAAGCGGGTTGTAAAGGAGGTGCGTGACATGCCGGCTTCGTCGGCCAGCATCTCCAGCGTCCATTGTGTCTGGGGGGCGGCGTGAATCGCGACGAGGGCGCGAGAAATGCGAGGGTCTCCAAGGCCGTTGAACAAACCGCTGCTTGTCTGCGGCTGGGCAACGAGGTGGCGCAGGAGACCGATGAAAAGGATGTCGCCCGCACGATTGAGCAGTGCAGGTTGTCCGCAGCGCGGGTTGCTCAATTCGGAGGCGATAAGGCGCACGACATGACCGAGGGCCGCGTCGGACTCATTGAGTGCGAGCACCAGCGCTTGCGGGAATTCGCTCAACAGCAGGGAGGCGGCTGGTCCTTCCAGTACGGCCTCGGCACACATGAGTGCATCGGGCGCCGAAACCGTGATCGTGTGCGCGATGTCGGCGCGACAGACGACGATCGCGGGCGCATTCGCCGCACTCGTCTGCCCCGATTGCGCGTGCAGCAGGATCTCGCCCCGGGCGATCAGATGCAGGTGCAGGCGTGCGCCCTGAGCGGCGCCAAAGTTGAGCGTTGATACGCCGCTGTGGGGGCGCATGACGGAGACCCGCGGTGCGAGACCCTCGAGCAAGGCAGAGAGGCGGTCAAGTCGATTTGGCATAGTGATTGTACGATCTGCAATCAAATTCGTATTTTATGTTGCGTAAAGTACATCACAATGAAGCCGTTGGATCAAGCACGACAAGGTGGCAGCAATGGCATGTCGCGCGCTGATTCTTTTCCTGGCGCCGCCTGAGGGTAGCGCCGCACACAGAATTCGAGGATGAAAGACAATGACCGTAAATGCACTGATTCCCCGCCAGCCGGTACCTGCCCTTAACGTTTCGCTGACCGATGGTGGACGGTTCGTTCTGGGGGCTGCGCCAGGTGAGCGCTTCGATCTGATCGTGTTCTACCGCGGCCTGCATTGCCCGATCTGCGCCAAGTACCTGATCGAACTCGAGCGTCTGGCATCTCAGTTCGCTGAACGTGGCGTCAATCTCATTGCCGTTAGCAGCGACGACGAGGAGCGTGGCAAGCTGATGGCCGAGAAGGTCAAGGCCAGCGGCGTCAAGTTCGGTTATGGTCTGAGCCTGCATGCCGCGCGCCAATGGGGGTTGTATATCAGCACCTCGCGCGGCAAGACGTCGATCGGCCTCGAGGAGCCGGCACTCTTCAGCGAACCGGGGGTCTTTCTCGTTCGTCCCGACGGTACGCTGTACTACGGCGCCGTACAGACCATGCCGTTCGCACGTCCCCTGTTCCAGGACCTGCTGGGAGCCATCGACTTCGCGATCAAGGCAGACTATCCGGCGCGTGGGGAATACACCGGCGCGCTCTGAGCGCCGCGACGACCGCCGTCGTCACATAACGTATCCGGGCCTGGCGTCGCATTGCGGCGTCAGGCCCGGTTGTTTTTCACTGCGTCAATGTGGCTCAACGCATGTCGAAGAGTTCCTGATGAAAATCATCTGCGCTCAGGCCGTTGGAAGCGAAATCCTTGCGCAGCGCGCTGCCGAAGCCGGAAGGGCCACAGAACCAGATGTCACTGCGCTTCCAGTCCGGCACCTGCTTGCGTATCCGTTCGGCATCGAGGCGCCCGTCCTTGTCGGCCACCAGTACGTGCAGGCGAATCTTGGCTGCGTCCGCAATCTGCCTGACGTGGTCAATGAAGCGTTCGTCGGGTGCGCTGGTGCTGTAGAAGAGGTCGACCGCCGGTGCATCCGGTTTGTCGATCAGGCTCTGCATGCGGGCAATGAAGGGCGTGATGCCGATCCCGCCAGCGACCCAGATCTGCCCCGGTTTGTCGCTTTCGAATTCGAATCGGCCATAAGGTCCTTCAATGACCACGGCATCGCCCGCTTTCAGCCTTGACGGCAGGCTGCGGGTGTAATCGCCGATGCCCTTGATCAGGAAGAACAGCTTGCCATCACCTTGCCATGCCGAGGAGATGGTGAAGGGGTGAGGGCCTTCCGCGGGGTCGAAGGTAACGAAGGCAAACTGACCCGCCTTGTGTCCGGCCCAGGGACCGGCGAGCTTGACGGAAACCTTCAGTACCCGGTTCTCCGGGTGGTACTCGAGTTCTTCAATCGTGCCCCGCGCCTTGCGCTGGCTACCGACCTTCCGGGTCAGCGAAATGACCGCGGAAACGCTGCCCGCAACCATCAGCACGGCCATCAGCGGGCCGATGATTTCACCCCAGTAGTCGAACTTCATCAGCACGACGGCGTGAGCGACCAAGGCCAGGTAGGCGATGGCGAGAATGCGGTGGGTCTTGAAGAAATAGCGGTAGGGAAACCACTTCACCAGTGCCAGCACCATCAGCACGACGGCACCGTAGAAGGCCCATTCGCCGATGGACTCGGCGAGATGGCGCTGACTGTCGAAGAAGGCAAATACGGCATTGGTCTGTTCAACGTGCGGGCCGCGCTGAGGGCGTTCCATCCAGCCCCAGCCGACCATCCATTTGGGACCGTTGGCCAGCAGCCAGTGCAGCACCGAGACCACCAGGCCGGTGATGCCCAGCCATTTGTGCAGGCGGTAGCCCTTGTCGAGACCGCCGAGCAGGGGTTCCATCGCGGCCGGACGCATGGCGAGGATCATGCCGACACTCATGACCCCGATGCCGATGATGCCGCTGTAATTGATCAGTGACGCGCGGTAAGCGAAGAAGTCGTAGGGTATCGAGAGGATGTTGTCCGCAAGCAGCCATAAGGCTGTCAGGCCTGCGATCAGGAGCAGGTAAGCCAGTTTGATGTTTTTCATGATGAAACTCTTTATTGAGCGGGATGAGTGCTGGCCCGGAACCCGATCTCGTCTCGGGCGAAGTCGGTCAGGCGGCAGAAACCATTCTAGGCGTGCAGGATACCTTGGTTTGTACCGAAGCGTATATATCCGGGATGGTGGGAGCCGGGGGGCTGACGTGAGAGAATTCGCCCCCCGAAACGCCCCCGAGTCCTTCGCATGAAGCCGAATCAGTCCAGCCAGATCCAGCACACCATCACCGACCTTGTCGTCCATCGCCTGATCAAGGATGCACAGGCCCCGGCTGCGATCGAGTTGCGCGCAGCGGGCTGTCCGCTCGACGATGCTGCGGTGCGCCTCGTCGAACGTCTGTGTACTCACTACGCCGACCGCTCAAGCAAGGGCTTCGGTTGCTTCGAGGAGGACGAGGAGAACTTTCCGATGTCGCGGCTCCTGCGTGAGCACGTGGTCGAGCGCAGCACCGACTTCATCACGCTTTCCCGGCACATGATGGAGCAGTTGCAGCTTTGCGCGCATGACGAGGAACTCGACGTCAGCGCGTTCGTGGTGATCGCCCGCATCTCCGAAGGTGGCACTGACTGCCTGTGGGTGGCGCTGGTGGGCGAGAGCATTGGCTCTGCGATCAGCGGTGCGCTCGACATCGTCGACTGCAGCTATCTGGATTTCTCCAGTCTGCGTGCGGCCGGGCGCATCGACCTGGCCGGCTGGCAGCGCGGCGACGAGCGTTACATCAGTTTTCTGAAAGGGCGTGGTGATGTCGCGGCGTGGTTCAAGCGCTTCCTCGGTTGCAGCGACATCGTGATCGCGCTCAAGGAGACCAAGAAGCTGGTGCTGGCGCTCAACCAGTTCGTCGAGACCGAGAGGCTTGAGGCGCCGGCGCGCGATGCGCTGCTGGAGCGCGCCCACGGCTATCTGGATGAACTGGGTGAGACGGGCGAGCCGGTCGCGCTGGACGAAATCGCGCGCCAGGTGTGGCCTGAGCAGCCCGAGCGTCTGGATACGGCGCTCAATTCCGAAGCCATCAAGCTGAGCAGCGGCTTCGTGCCTGATCGGCGTGCCATTCGCCCGCTGGTGCGCTTTCGCGCCAGTGGCGAACAATGGAAGCTGGAGTTCGATCGCAGCGGATTGCGTTCGGGCGCGATCCAGTACGACCGCGCCTCCGATACGCTGGTGCTCTCCGGCCTGCCGGACTACCTGAAGAAGATGCTGCTGGAAGAGTAATCAGCCTGCCATGCCAATGGCAGAGGCCTGCGGCACAATGCCGCCTCAGCGGCCAGGAACGAGCGGCTTGACGTCCGATTCGTGTTTTTTGGCCTGTTTGGCCGCCTTTTTTTCCTTCGGGCTCAACGCAGGTTGTTTTCGTGTTTCCTTGTTGCTGTGTTGTGACTTGGTCATGACGAATCTCCTGATGGGCGTCTGAAGATGCAGACGCTCACTCAGTATAGGCCGCAGGGGCCGGGGAAACCGTCAGTCTTAAAATAAGCCTTTCGAGGCGCTGCTCGGACCCGCCTGATTTTCTGTCAGGGTAAGCAGGATGTCTGCATACCAGGCGCAGTTCAGGCCCAGGGCCTCGTCAACCTGCTGGTCGCGGGAGCCGACGTCGAGGCGCGCCGAATGGATGCCGAGCAGCATCCACGGCAGCTCGGTATGCTCGTCCTCCGGCGTCTGGATTCGCATGACCACCGGGGCACCGCTGGTTCCGCGGTGGGTGCGTGCATCGGTGAGGAAGTAACCGTTGCCCTGAAAGCGCAAGCCGAATGAGGACGCAATGATGGCGTGGCGCACCACCGGCATGTGGCTGAGCGTGTCGTGAAAACCGAGTGGAAAACCGACAACCAGCAATGAAGTGCCAACTTCGACCTGGTCGAGATGGCCAAGCAGGTGCTGCGGCGTGAAGGCGCGATAAACCGCTTTCCCGGGAAGCGCTTCGCGGTCGATCTCGAGTACGGCAACGTCGATGTTGCCCGCCGTGTCGAGCCCTTCGCGCCAGACGCCCTTGCCGTTGCGGTAAAGGGGCATCGAAAAACCGGTCGATTCGGTGAGATTGTCGGCGTCCATGTGCACCTCGATCTCAATCCGGTTGGGCTGGTGCTGGTTGGCAAGGTCACACACGACATGTCGGCTGGTGACCAGAAACAGGCGCTCATCGCGTTCAAAAAAGAAGCCGCTTGCGTTGGTCAATAGCTGCTGATTGAAGAAGGTGACAATCCGCGCAGAGGTCAGGAGCAGGGGTTCGATCATGTCCGGGTCGAAGTGAGGTGGGCGGCGCGGCAAGACCTGAGGAAGCGCGGAGCCGGAGGCCGGCCCCGCCGTTGCCACTGCGATTATTGTGCGCCTCTGTCATGCTGGCGTCACCCGCTGGAAGTATGTGCTTCGCCGTGAGCGGTGCCGTCGCAAGCGGGCGGTCTAGTCCCGGCGGTCGTCGTCCCGCCGGTGGGCATCGCGCGACTCGCTGCGGTCGCGGCTGCGCTCGCTTGCCCGAGCGTCGTCACGGCTGCGCTCACTCCGGTCTGGCCTGTCGGGCTCGGCTTGGCGGGGTTCCTGGCGCTCGGTGCGTGGCTGGTCCCGTTCCCGCGCCTGATCTCGTCGCGACTGCTCGGAGCGATCTCTTGTTCTTGTTGCCTGCTCGCGCTGCGCTTGTTCGGCTGCGCGGGCCCGTTGCGCGCGTTCGCGTTCTATTGCCAGTGACTGGCGCTGCTGGTGGACCCGCATGCGTTCGAGTTCAATCATGCGCTCCCGCCGCTGAACTTCGTAGGCGCGCCGAGAGGGGGGTGCCCAGCGCCCCGGAACCCATTCGTGGCGATGTCCGCCCCAGATCCAGTTGCCTTCTATCCAGATGTAGCCTGCCGCCGGTGGGTAGCCGCGGTATTCGACGCGGGGCTGCGGCGTGATGTAGATCGTGTCGCCACTATCGTAATAGGGTTCGGCCGGTGCAACCACGCAGGCGCTCACCGACAACGCAAGGATCAATGACAGGGTCAGGCGGCCTGCGTGCTTCGCGATGTGAATTTTCATGACCTGGCTGCTCCCGGGAATACTGAAAATGCTCTGCATCGAGTCCTGCAGCGACAGCCCGACGGTAGGCCATCCTTTGCATAAGGGCTGTTACGTAAGGTAATTACTTGTAAAGGTGTATGTCTTACGGCGTAGTCGAGCGGCGCATCCGGCAACGGACCTGTGTCGAACACAGGGTGCGATCTGGCGCTGCAAACGCGCTATCCTTTTTGGGAAAACCATTTGCCCCGGGGTGAGCCGTTGCCGGGCGCGCTCCCTATGACTGAAGAGGATACACAGGATGGACTTGTCCAGGCTTGAACCCGCTGCCGTATGGCGGCATTTCTCCACACTGTGCCGCATTCCCCGGGCCTCTGGCCATGAACAGGCTGTTCGGGATGAACTGATGGGCTGGGCGAAGGCGCGTGGGTTCGGCGCCCAGGTCGATGAGTGCGGCAACCTGGTGCTGTCCAAGCCCGCTACCGCAGGATACGAGAACCGACCCGGCGTGGTGCTGCAGGGGCATCTCGACATGGTTTGCCAGAAAAACAGCGGCAGCAAGCACGACTTTGAACACGATTCAATCGAAGCGGAACTGCGCGATGGCTGGCTGGTGGCCGATGAGACCACGCTGGGGGCGGATAACGGCATCGGCGTCGCGCTCGCGCTGGCCGTGCTTGAATCCGGCGACGTGGCGCATCCGGCACTCGAAGTCCTGCTGACTCTCGACGAGGAGTCTGGCATGAGTGGCGCACATGGGCTGAGGCCCGATGCCGTGCGCGGGCGCTTGCTGATCAACATCGATACCGAGGACTGGGGCGAGTTTTACCTTGGCTGTGCGGGCGGCGCGGATGTCGTGGTCGAGTCGGCGCTGGCGTCTGTGCCCGTGCCGGGCGGATATCAGGCCGTGCGCATCGTGGTGGACGGGCTCAGAGGCGGGCACTCCGGGGTCGATATTCATCTGCAGCGCGGAAACGCGATCAAGTTGCTGGTGCGCGCGCTGCAGGCGCTGGTGGCGGGCGGTGTGGATTTCCGGGTCGCGAGGCTGGAAGGCGGGACGGCGCGCAATGCACTGGCGCGAGAAGCGCAGGCCGTGATCGTGGTGGCGGATGCCAGCGCAGAGACGCTGCAGGCGGCGCTGGGGCGGGTCGGGGAAGACATCGCGGAAGAACTTGGCGGCGTGGACGCAGGGTTTCGGCTGCGTCTGCTGCCGGAGTCTGCCGTGCCGCTGCGAGTGCTCGACGATGACGCGTGCCGGCGCGTGCTGGGCGCACTTCACGTTGCGCCGCACGGTGTCAGACGCATGAGTGCACGCGTGCCCGGTGTGGTCGAAACGTCGAGTAATCTCGGCGTGCTGCGCGTGAGTGCGGAGGCCATCGAGGCCACGCTCATGGTGCGTTCGCTGCTCGATGCGGGAACCCGCGAACTGGCGGCCGAGATCGTCAGCCTGTTTTCACTTGCGGGCATGTCCGCCGAGGTGCGCGAGCCCTATCCCGGTTGGGCGCCGAATCCGCATTCCGGCCTGCTGGCATTGTTCCAGTCGGTGTATCGGTGCGAGTTCGGCGGCGATGCGGCGGTGAAAGTGATCCACGCCGGGCTCGAATGCGGGATCCTGACCGCGATCTGGCCCGATATGGACATGATCTCCTTCGGGCCAACCATCCGCGGTGCACATGCGCCGGGTGAGCGGGTCGAGGTCGCGAGCGTGGAGAAAGCCTGGCGCCTGCTGGTTGCGGTGCTGGGCTCGATTCCGCCGTGCGCTTCCGATCCGGTCTGAGCGGGCAAACCTGAACGGGCGGGGACGCTGCATCAGGCGGAATTTCGAAACGGGGTGAAGGCCGCAGGTCCATGCCGGATATGTTGCGCTGGCTTGCTGCCTCGACCACGGCCCTGAGCTGTGCTTCGATGGTTTTGAGGCCAGGCAGATCGGTCCGGGCAATGGCAGATGGCTGCGGATGGGTTATATTGCGGTGCAAAATACCGGTCGGTTTCGACGCCCGCGCACCCGGCGCGAGGACGCATCTTGCCTCTGCAACTGCGATTCGACGATCCGCCAGCTCACCCCATGATCCAGGAGCGCCCGCATGACTGATTCAAACCCCTCATTGCTCGGCCGTATTTCGCTCGCCTTCGGCACCTTCTTCGCGATTATCGGCAATGCCCAACTGGCAGCAGGCATTCGCCGCCTGCGCGCAGGCGAGGCAGAACCCAAACCGACAGCCGCAGCCGCCCCTGAACCGGCAGCCGCCCCGGTAAGCGCCTTGCGTCAGACGTCGCCTGAGTCTGCGCTGCAACTGCTCGGCCTGCTGCAGCGCGAGGCGCGCCTGGTCGATTTCGTCGAGGAAGACATCACCGCCTACTCTGATGCCGACATCGGCGCTGCCGCGCGCCTGGTGCATGAGGGCTGCCGCAAGACGCTGCGTGAGCACTTCAGCCTGCAGCCGGTGCGTGCAGAAAACGAAGGCGATCGCATCACCCTGGCTGCTGGTTTCGACGCTGCGGCGATTCGGCTCAGTGGCAACGTGGTGGGTCAGCCGCCCTTCAGCGGGCAGCTGACCCATCGGGGCTGGCGGGTCAGCGAAACGCGTCTGCCCAGCCTGTCCGACAGTCACGATCCGGCCATCATCGCGCCGGCGGAGGTCGAGCTATGAGCGACAACACTGAAGCCCTGAGTGACACTGCGGATACGGCGGCACGCTATACGATCGGCATCGATCTCGGGACGACCCATTGTGCGATGTCCTATGTCGATACCGAGGCCAGTGATGGTGAGAAGGCGACGCTGGACGTGTTTGCCATTCCGCAGCTGACCGGGCCGGGTGCAGTCGAGGCTTTGCCGTTGCTGCCGTCCTTCGTCTACCTGCCGCATGCCAGCGAGCTGGCAGCGGGCGATCTCGCTCTGCCGTGGAATGCGGATCAGGATTTCGCGGTGGGTGAGTTTGCACGGGCGCGTGGCGCAGGCACCCCGATCCGCATGGTGGCCAGCGCCAAGAGCTGGCTGTGCCATCCCGGAGTGGATCGGCGCGGGCCCATCCTGCCCGCCGATGCGCCCGAAGAGGTTGCGCGCATCTCGCCCTTCGACGCATCGGTGCGCTACCTTGAACACCTGCGCGAGGCCTGGAATGCCGCGCACCCCGAGGCGCCGTTTGCCGAACAGGATGTCACCGTCACGATTCCGGCGTCCTTCGACCCGGCAGCGCGCGAGCTGACCGCCGAGGCCGCCGCCGCAGCCGGCTATACCCGTCTGACCCTGCTCGAAGAGCCCCAAGCTGCGCTCTACAGCTGGATTCAGAGCAGTGAGGGGCGCTGGCGCAAGGAGGTGCAACCGGGTGACATCATCCTGGTGGTCGACATCGGCGGCGGTACGACCGACCTGTCACTGATCGCCGTGGTCGAGCGTGACGGCAAGCTCGAGCCGCATCGTGTGGCAGTGGGCGACCACATCCTGCTTGGCGGCGACAACATGGATCTGGCGCTGGCCTATGCCGTGGTGCGCAAGCTGGCGGAACAGGGCACGCGGCTCGACGCATGGCAGACCCGTGCGCTTGCCTATGCTTGCCGAAGCGCCAAGGAAAAGCTGCTGTCCGAACCCGATGCAGACACGGTCGCGCTGGTGGTGCCCAGTCGCGGCGCCAAGCTCATTGGCGGTTCGGTACGTACCGAGCTTACCCGCAGCGAGCTGGATGCCGTGCTGCTCAAGGGCTTCTTCCCCGATGTGGCAGTGTCCGACCACCCACAGACCCGTGCCCGGGCGGCGCTCACCCAGCTGGGCCTGCCCTATGCGCAGGACGCGGCGATCACCCGCCATCTGGCGGCTTTCCTGAGCCGGCAGCGCGAGGCCACAGCGAGTCTTGAAGGCTTCCAGACGGCGCAATCGCCCAACGCGAGCTTTCTCCATCCCACCGCAGTGCTGTTCAACGGCGGGGTGCTGAAATCCGGCCTGCTCGCGGACCGCCTGCTGGCCACGCTAGCGTCCTGGCTGGCGGCCGAAGGCGCACCGCCGGCGCGATTGCTTGGTGGCGCCGATCTGGATCTGGCTGTCGCTCGCGGTGCGGCCTACTACGGCTACGTGCGCCGCGGCCGCGGAGTGCGGATTCGTGGTGGCACGGCGCGGGCCTACTATGTGGCGGTCGAGTCGAGCATGCCGGCGGTGCCGGGCATGGAACCTCCGATCGAGGCCTTGTGTCTGGCGCCTTTTGGCATGGAAGAGGGCACAGAAGCTGCGCTGCCGGCGCAGGAGTTCGGCCTGGTGGTGGGAGAACCGGTGCGTTTTCGTTTCTTCGGCTCTTCGGTGCGGCGGACGGATCAGGTCGGCACCTTGCTCGACATGTGGACGGTCGACGAATTGCAGGAGCTCGACGAGATTGAGGCCACGCTGCCGGCCGAAGGCCGCGCTGCAGGCGAGATCGTGCGGGTGCGGCTGCACGCACGGGTGACGGAGGCCGGCACGCTGGAGCTCGAAGCCTTGCCGGTCGACGGCACCGAGCGCTGGAAGGTCGAATTCGAGGTGCGTGCAGAGGCGTCCGTCTGACGTGAGCAAGCGTTCCAGCGATGTCGGCTCCGTGCGCTCGATGCGTTACCGCGTCGGTATCGACCTTGGTACCAGCAACACGGTCGTAGCTTACGCCGAGCCAGGCAGCGACGAGATTCATCTGCTGCCCATCGCCCAGCTCGTGGCGCCCGGTGCGGTGGGCGAGCGGTCGATGCTGCCCTCCTTGCGCTATCACCCGGCAAAGGGGGAGCTGGCGGCGGGGGATACGGCCTTGCCGTGGCTTGCGCCCGATCTCGCCGGCGTCGAACAGGCCGTGGTCGGCGCCCTTGCACGTGATCTTGGTGCTCAGGTGCCGGGGCGGGCGGTGGCGAGCGCCAAGAGCTGGCTGTCACATGCAGGCGTCGACCGGCTCGCGCCCATCTTGCCGTGGGGCGCGGGCGATGATGTAGCCAAGGTGTCGCCGCTGGCGGCAAGCGCGAGCTATCTTGCCCATGTGCGCGCGGCGTGGCTGCAGCTTTTTCCTCAGGCACCGCTGGAGGCGCAGGAGATCGTGCTCACGGTGCCGGCCTCATTCGATGAGGGCGCGCGTGCGCTGACTGTCGAGGCGGCGCGCCTGGCAGGCCTGTCCACGCTGCGTCTGCTCGAAGAGCCCCAGGCCGCCTGCTACGACTGGCTGTTTCGCAACCGCGCCAGCCTCGCCTCCGAACTGCAGCATACCCGTCTGCTGCTGGTGTGCGATGTCGGCGGCGGTACGACCGATCTCACCCTGATCCGGGCCGAGCCGGGGGCTGACATGCCGCAACTCACCCGTATCGGGGTGGGAGATCACCTGATGCTGGGTGGCGACAATATGGATCTGGCGCTGGCCCACCTGCTGGAACCGCGCCTGAGTGCAGGGGGGCAGCGGCTGACCGCGGCGCGCTTCTCGCAGCTCGTGCAGCAGTGCCGCACAGCCAAGGAGCACCTGCTCGCCGACGACGCACCGGCACAGCTGACGGTCACGCTGCTCGGTGCCGGGTCCAGGCTGGTGGGCGGCGCACGCTCAGCCGAACTTGGCCGCGACGAAGTCCTGCATCTCGTCGCCGACGGTTTCTTTCCGATGGTGGCGGCTGACGAACAACCGCGCCGGCGCCGCGCAGGGATCGTCGAGTTTGGTTTGCCTTATCCCGCCGATGCTGCGATCACGCGCCATCTTGCGGCCTTTCTCGGACGGCACGCCGGCGCGTCGCGCGCCGCGCTTGGTGAGTCTGCGCCCGGCGCGGAGGCACTTCCCGTGCCGGATACCGTGTTGCTCAATGGCGGCGTTTTTCGCGCCACCACGCTGGCCGCACGCCTGGTGGATACGCTCGCACAGTGGCGCGGCAGCGCACCGCGTGTGCTTGCCAACGACGCCGAAGTGGCCGTGGCGCGTGGGGCCGTGGCCTATGCGCTGGTCCGTGACGGTCTGGCGCCGGCCATTGGTGGTGGCTCGGCGCGAAGCTACTTTCTCGTGCTGGATGACCAGGACGATGAGGATGGCGGCGGTGCGCGGGGCATCTGCGTGCTGCCGCGCGGCACGGTGGAGGACTGCGAAATTCATCTGGCCCGGCGCCGCTTCACTCTGCGTCTGGGGCAGCCGGTGCGGTTTCATCTGGTCGCCTCAAGTGCTGATCAGGCGTATCTGCCGGGTGACGTGGTCGCGCTCTCCGGCGATGGCTTCGTGCGCCTGCCGCCGATCGCGACGGTGGTCGGCAAGCGGGGTGAGGGCGACGGGCGCGGAGAGGTGATGGTCGAGCTCATCAGTACGATCACCGAGGTGGGCTCTTTGCAGATGCATTGTGTCAGTGCGGACGACCCCGGCCGGCGCTGGCTGCTTGAGTTCCAGCTGCGTGGTGGCGAGCCCGTGGCGGCCGCAGGCGCACAAGCGCAGGCAGGTTTGCCGTCCGGTTTCGGCGCAGCGGTTGCGTGCATCGACCGGGTGTTCGGCAGCGCGTCCCCAGGTGGGCAGACGAAAGCCGGCGCGGACAAGCCGGTGCGAAAATTGCGCGGCGAACTCGAGGCCTTGCTCGGGAAACGCGAAAACTGGGACATGGCGCTTGCCCGTGCCTTGTACGACGCCCTGTGGGAACGTGCCAAACGCAGGCGGCGTTCGCCGGAGCATGAGCGGGTGTGGCTCAACCTGGCCGGTTTTTGCCTGCGCCCCGGATATGGGGCGCCGCTCGACGACTGGCGTGTGGAGCAGCTGTGGCCGCTGTTTGAACAAGGGCTGCAGTACGTGAATGAGCGCCAGAACTGGTCGGAGTGGTGGACGTTCTGGCGGCGTGCAGCAGCCGGTCTGGCCGAGCCGGCGCAGCTGGTGTTGCTCGAGGCCCTGGCCAACCAGCTCGAAGCGCTGGTGGCGGCTCCGCGGCGCAGCCAGAATCAGAATCCGGCCTTCGCCGCCTACGATGACATGGTGCGCCTGGCGGCTTCGCTCGAACGCGTGCCGCTGGAGCACAAGGTCGAGGTGGGGCGCTGGCTGCTCGAACGCCTGGCCCTGCCGGCCGAGAAGGCGCAGGCGTGGTGGGCGCTGGGGCGGGTGGGTGCGCGTGAGCCGCTGTATGCGAGCGCCCACACCGCGGTGCCGGCTGAAGTGGCCGGCGCGTGGCTGGATGCGGTCCTTGCGCTGGACTGGAAAAAGGTCGAGCCTGCCGCCTTCGCTGCGGCGCAGCTGGCGCGTTTCACCGGCGACCGTGCGCGCGATCTGAATCCGGAGGTGCGTGAGGAGGTTGCACGCCGGCTGGCACAGATCAACGCACCGGAGAGCTGGATTCTGCAGGTCAGCAAGGTGGTGGCGTTGGACGAGTCCGACCGGCGCCGTGCCTTTGGCGAGTCACTGCCGCAAGGGCTGACGCTCATCGAGCACTGAGACAGGACCTTTCCGGAAACGGCGGAAGGGGTGAATTCAATTCAAATTGCAGGAGTTGGGGAAAGGGCTATGGCCGAACGCGTGTTGCATCTTGAAATATTGGGTCGCGTCCAGGGCGTTTATTACCGCGTTTCGATGGTCGAGCGGGCAACTGCGCTCGGTGTGAAAGGCTGGGTGCGTAACCGGCCGGATGGCTCGGTTCAGGCCATGATCGCCGGTGAGGAGGCAGTGCTGCAGGCGCTGGTCGAGTGGGCCAGAATTGGCCCGGAGAATGCGGTGGTCCACGATGTCGTGGTCACCGACGGAGAAGGTTTCTTCGAGATTTTCGAGCAGCGACAGACGGGCTGAGTGCAGGCCGAAGCGGGGCAGGAGGCGAAACGTTGAAGGGGGCGAACCCCTTCAACGACGGCACTGACTGAACAGCTTAGCTGCGGCTGGTGACTTCGAGCAGGTGATAGCCGAACTGGGTCTTCACCGGACCTTGCACGACATTGATCGGTGCGCTGAACACGACGGTGTCGAATTCCTTGACCATCTGACCGGGGCCGAAGGAGCCGAGGTCGCCGCCCTGACGGCCGGACGGGCAGGTCGAGTTCTCTTTGGCGACTTGCGCAAAGTCGGCGCCGGCTTCGATGGCGGCTTTGAGTTCGTTGCACTTGGCTTCGCTGGCGACCAGAATGTGACGTGCAGTGGCTTTTGCCATGTGGATTGCTCCTTTTGAGAAAGCGGAGAGCCTACCGTAATCTGGCAATGAGTCAAACGCCGCAGCGAAAAACGTCGATGACGGACAGCAATGTTTTTCGGACTTTTGCGCGTTGGGAGTGCTGCATTTCGGCACCGGCCACTACGCCGGCATGTGCCCGGAGGCAATGAAGGCGTTCGTGGCCGCGAGCGCGGGTCACGCTGGCCGGTTCATGAAGCCTGGCGCACGTTGACGACGCGGATGCCGGGAATCCGGTGCAGATCGTCGGCCGAGAGGCGAAACACCGTGTTCGGCGTACCCGCGGCGGCCCAGATCGGGTCGAGCGCCCACAGCGCGGCGTCGACCAGCACCGTCACCTCGCCGGTGTGGCCAACCGGCGCCACGCCGCCAATGACGAACCCGGTGTGAGCCCGCACGAAATCGGCATCGGCGCGTTTGACGCCTTCCCCTAGCTCTTCCTTCAGCTTCTTTTCGTCGATCCGGTCGGCTCCGCTGGCCACGACCAGTATGCAGCGTGCCGACTGTTTGCTCTGGAAGACGATCGACTTGGCGATCTGCTCCACACCGCAACCGATCGCCGCAGCGGCTTCGGCGCTGGTGCGGGTGGGGACGGCAAATTCGACAATGTCCGACGGCATGCCGAGGGCGCGCAGGGCGAGTTCGACGCGTGTGCGGGATGCCGATACGCTGGCGGGCGGCTGGAGTGTGGTTTCCGACATGGTGTGCAATGGGTGACTGAAGGGTGGCTACACGAGAACCGCAAGTCTAGCTTCAGCCCGCTTTTTTGCCACACGCTCCTTATTCGGGCAGCGGGATGAATTCGACCTCGTCGCCGGGCACCTTGGGAAAGCGTCCGGCCTTCCAGTCCTGACGGGCTTGTTCGATGCGCTCCTTGCGGCTGGAAACGAAATTCCAGTCGATGAAACGCCTGCCGAGGCGTTCACCCCCGATGATTGCGATGCGCGATTCCGCGGTCGCCTGGAGCACGACCCCGTCCTCATTTGTCAGCACCGCCATCGAATGCTCGGGTATCGCCGCGCCCTGCGCTTCCAGGCTGCCCTGGGCTACGTACACCGCACGCTCTTCGGCGGGCGGTAGCGCCAGGGTCTGACCCGGATGCAAATGGGCCTCGAGGTAAAGGGTGTGGGCAAAGACCTTTACCGGCGAGGTGACGCCGAAAGCAGCGCCCATCATGACCCGCACGGGTACGCCATCGACGGTGACCGACGGGATAGCCGCCGCCGGATAGTGATGGAAGGCGGCATCGACTTCCTCGTCCTTCTCCGGCAAGGCAAGCCAGAGTTGCAGGCCGTGCAGACGGTGGGCGACGGCAGTCAGTTCCGGTCGCTCGCGTTCCGAATGCACGATGCCGCTGCCGGCCACCATCAGGTTGATGTCGCCGGGGCGTATGGTCTGCAGACTGCCGAGCGAGTCCCGGTGCAGGATCTCGCCTTCAAAAAGATAGGTAACGGTGGCGATATTGACGTGCGGGTGAGGCCGGACATTGATGCCCTCGCCGGCAGGGAATTCTGCCGGCCCCATGTGATCGAAGAAAATCCACGGGCCCACCATCTTGCGCTGTGCGGTCGGCAGCGTGCGTCGCACCGAGAAACCGCCAAGATCCTTGTCGCGGGGCTGGATGATGAGTTCGATCGCACCGCAGCCTTGCTCTGCGGCGCAGTCGTGTTCCACTTGCCGGGTCGGGTTGCTCATGGCTTGCCTCGGGTCGGGGTTTGAGTCTGCACACGCTCGGTGTTGGCTGCGTCAGCGTGATTCCGGTTCGTCTGTTCGTGTTCCTGCATTACGGCCGAGGAACGCGCCGGAGTCAATAAGGTTTGACGCCCGCCTGATCAGCTCTGTGTGCCCGGTGTCCTGAACTCGCTTGCCAGTTTTTCCACCAGGAAGTCGATCCAGACGCGCAGCTTCGCCGGCAGGAAGCGGTTTGACGGATAGAGTAGCCAAACGGTGCCGGCATAGGCGGTCTTGTGCTCCCAGTCCGGGAGCACTTCGATCAGTGCGCCGCTGCTCAAGGCCGTCCGGGCGGTGAATTCGGGCAGGCTGGCGATGCCGAGGTGCTGCAATGCGCCTTCAAGCCGGATCTCGCTGTGATTGGCAACATAGCGGCCGCTCACCTTGACGCTGGCATTCTCTCCCGCGCGCTGAAAGCGCCAGTGGCGGTCGCGTTCATCTTCGCCGAGGTACAGGCAGCGGTGTTGCGCCAGATCAAGCGGATGGGTGGGTATGCCGGCGGCTTCCAGATATTGCGGGCTGGCACAGACGATGTGCCGGATGTGCATCAAGGGCCGGCCCGCGAGCCCCGGCGGCGGCGCGTCGGTGACGCGGATGGCAAGGTCGATGGCCTCTTCAAACAGGTCAACGGTACGGTCAGTCACCACCATCTGTACGTCCACCTCCGGATAGCGGCGCAGGAATTCGGGCATCAAGGGATGGATGACCAGACGCCCCACCGCCTTGGCCATGCTCACGCGTACCAGGCCGCGAGGCTCGGCAGTGTGGGTATCGCTCAGTGCCAGCACTTCGCGCGCAGCCGACACCATGTCCTGACATCGCGCATAGGCGGCAGTCCCGGCGTCCGTCAGGCGCAACTTGCGTGTTGTGCGCTCAAGCAGTCGCACCTGCAGCACGGCTTCCAGGCGCGCCACCTGACGACTGACTGCCGAGGGCGTGAGGCCCATGCGCCGCGCCGCAGCCGAGAAGCTTCCGCTGTCGACCACGCAGGCAAAGGCCGCCATGTCTGGCAAGCAGTCAGGGTGATTATTAGTGCGCATGGGGAACAAGTGTTGTTCAAGATTGCAGGATTATCACAATCAGTGCGCTAATTGACAATTGAGGCCTCGAGTTCGTCTGCGTCGTGCCTGTCATGTCGATACCTGCTACATCCGCGCCCCAAAGTCTGCTCCGTGCATCCGACACCGCCATGATTCTGGTGGCGATCGTCTGGGGGAGCAGTTACGGGGTTGCCAAGAGCGCGCTGGCTTTCTATCCCGTGCTGGGTTTTCTTGCCGTCCGCTTCATTCTGACTTTTGGCCTTTTGCTGCCGTCCTTGCTCCGTGCGTCACCCCGGCAGCAGCGCGACGCGCTTCGCACCGGGCTGCCGCTCGGTGTTCTGATGCTGGCGATCTTTCTGTGTGAAACCTTTGGGGTGGCGAACACGCAAGCCAGCAACGCCGCGTTTCTGATCAGCCTGTGCGTGGTATTCACGCCATTTGTCGAGTGGGCGATGGAGCGGGTCCGACCGCCACGGGCGATGTTTCTGTTTGCCGGGGTGTCGCTGGCGGGCGCACTGCTGCTTAGTGGCGGACTGTCCGGTGCGCTCGGATTCGGGGACTGTCTGATGCTTGCGGCCGCCCTGTTGCGTGCGCTCACCGTGTGCCAGACGAGCAGGCTCACCCGTGGCAGCACTGCGCCCGCGCTGGTGCTGACGGCAGTCCAGGCTGCAATCGTTGGCTTTGGTTGCCTGGTACTGGCCGTCCTTGCATTCGATGGTTTGCCCACGCTTCCCGTGGAAGCCGCGTTCTGGCAGTCCACCGCCTATCTGGTCCTCGGCTGCACCCTGTTCGCCTTCTACGCCCAGAACTGGGCGCTCAGGCACAGTTCGCCGAGCCGGGTTGCCTTGCTGACCAGCAGCGAACCGGTGTTCGGCGCGCTCTTCGCCGTGGTCTGGCTTGGAGAAAGCCTCACCACGGTCGGCTGGCTGGGAGGAGGGATGATGGTCGTTGCCGCACTGTGGGCGTGTGCGAGATGAAAGCCATGATTAGTTCGATAGCCAGCAGCAGGCAGATCAGAGCCAGCGCCGGGCCTTTGCCTTGTAGCTTTCGTACTCGGCGCCAAACATCGAGGCGAGGATTCGCTCCTCGGGCAGGATCTGGAAGTGGTGGATGTAGAGCGCGAAGGCTGGTGGGCCGAGGAGCGCTGGCGACAAGGGCAGATGAACCGCCCAGCCGGCCAGGGTAATCACCAGTCCCAGATACATCGGATTGCGGCTCAAGCGGAAAACGCCTGAGGTGATGAGCGACGATGATCTTTCCGGATGCATCGGGTTGATGGTCGTGCGCGCAAGCCAGAAGGTGAGGATTCCACTTGCGCTGACGAGGCCGCCAACCAGCGCAATCGGCCCGCCTATGGCCAGTTGCAGCGGAGTGGACTGGGCTGCAGGGGGCAGGGTGGCAACAAACCACATCACCAGCGCGACAACCGCGGCGGCGATGGGGGGCGGAAATTTAAGTTGCAGGGTTGGCATGTACGAATGACGGGTATCTGACATCGATCCAGGGACACGATGCCGCGTAGCGAAAAGGGCTGCTCAAGGAGCGAACCGGAATGTAACAGCCTGCCATTCAATGGAAAAGTGCCAACCGGTCACTTTCCGGGGCGCTGAAGATTGGGGCCTCATTCAGGCTCAAACGGACGGCAGCATTTCTTGCACCAGAGACCGTTGGATGACGAAAAGCAGAGAGAGCCTGAATGTTGCACTGGCGGTGCGTTGTGCACATTACAAGGGGCGCACCGTGCTGGTCGTCGGCACGACCGAGCCGGGCACGGCCACCGCGGTGGCCGTCACCCCGCCTGCACATCCACGAACAGTCGACTCCGAAAAGCCCTGGTTCCGTGCCCGCGGCGAGGGCAACGTCTTTTTGCCGTGGTGGGGACTGCGTTACGAGGATCGTACGCGTTACATGCAGGGAACTCGGAGCAGGGCTGCGCCTCAGCCCGCCAGCGCCTCACGTACCCAGGCATTGGCCTGCTTGGCATCGAAGTTGGTGCCGTACTTTGCCTTCAGCGCACCCATCACGGTCCCCATGGACTTCGGGCTGCGATCGGCGAGACCCGCGACGGTTTCCGCGATGAAAGCCTTCACTTCGGCTTCCGATGCCATGGCCGGCAGGTAGCTCGCGAGGATGTCGGATTCAGTGCGCAGAATGGCAAGGCGGGTCTCGTCCTTGATCACCGCCAGCGCTTCCTGGTTGTTCTTCAGAAACTTGCGGATGGTCTGCTGTACTTCGTCGTCACTGCTTTCACGATTGCCGGCGTTCTTGCCCACCATCTCGGCCTCGCCGATCAGGGTGCTCATCAGCGTGGCGCGAACGCTGTCTGCCGCTTTGCGCGCCAGCAGCGAATCCTTTTTCAGTTGTGCAAGAAGGCTCATTGATTTACTCCGGAGTGTGTTTGGGGTCTGCTGCGGTTCGGGCTTGCTTGCGTCTGATCTTGCGCGGCCGCGCGCAGCGAGGAGGGGGCTGATTTTACCCGACTTCCAGTTTGCTCCGGCGAGTTGATCGTTTGTAATTCAATGCGAAAGTGGCAAATCGATGCTATGACAAATGAGGCGTCTGTGGGGTGGTAAAAAATTTGAACAAAACAAGTTTGCTAGAATATATATTCTTTGATTAAGTGGAAATGCCATATGTGTGGAATTGCGGGTGAGGTGAGATTCGACGGGCAGACGCCCGATCTTGGCGCCATTGCGCGGATGAACGAGCATCAGCGGCGGCGCGGTCCGGACAACGGCGGCATGTTTGCGCAGGGCGCACAAGCCTGGGGCCACCGGCGTCTCAAGATCATGGATCTCTCCGAATCTGCGCAGCAACCGATGGTTGATCCGCAACTCGGTCTGGGTATCGTGTTCAACGGGGCAATCTACAATCACCACGAACTGCGTCGCGAGCTGGAAGGCAAGGGTTATCAGTTTTTCTCGCATGGCGACACCGAGGTGCTGCTCAAGGCCTATCACGCCTGGGGGCCGGATTTCGTGCAGCGGCTCAATGGCATGTTCGCCTTTGCGATCTGGGAGCGTGACAGTGGCAAGGTGCTGCTCGGACGCGATCGACTGGGCATCAAGCCCCTGTACTACGCCGAGGTGGCGGGCGGTCTGCGCTTTGCATCCAGCCTGCCGGCTCTGCTTGAGGCGGGTGGGGTGGATACCAGCATCGATCCGGCTGCGCTCAACTTCTATCTGTCCTTCCATGCGGTGGTGCCGGCGCCCTACACGCTGCTGACGGGTGTCCGCAAGCTGCCGCCGGGCACCCTGATGAGTATCGAGGCCGATGGACGGCGCACCGAACGCAGCTTCTGGTCGCTGGTTTATCCGCAGGATGCGGCTGACGAGAACCGCAGCTTCGAAGAGTGGACCGAGATCCTGCTCGACAGTCTGCGAGGCGCGGTAAAGCGCAGGCTGGTCGCGGATGTGCCGGTGGGCGCCTTGCTCTCCGGCGGGGTTGATTCAAGCCTGATCGTGGGTCTGATGTCCGAGGCCGGGGTGAAGGATCTGCGTACCTACAACGTCGGCTTCGAGGATGTGGGCGGCGAGAAGGGTAACGAGTTCGAGTATGCGGACATCGTCGCGCGTGAGTTCGGCACCATTCACGAGCGCATTTTCGTGCCCGAGTCCGAATTGCTCACCCGCCTGCCCGAAGCGGTCGGTGCGATGAACGAGCCCATGGTGAGCCACGACTGCATCGGCTTCTATCTGCTTTCCGAAGCGGTGTCGCGCCACAGCAAGGTCGTACAGAGCGGGCAGGGCGCCGACGAGGTGTTCGGTGGCTATCACTGGTACCCGAAGGTGGCCAACAGCAATGATCCGGTGGCAGATTATCTCGCAGCCTTCCGCGATCGCGATTTTGAAGAGTACAGCCGTGTCGTGAGTCCGGCCTATCAAGGTGTGGACTGCAGCGGCGCCTTTGTTGCCGCCAGCTTCAATGCACCTGGTGCGCATGATCCGGTGGACAAGGCCTTGCGCCTTGATACCACGATCATGCTGGTGGACGATCCGGTGAAACGGGTCGATAACATGACGATGGCGTTCGGGCTTGAGGCGAGGGTGCCCTTCCTCGATCACGAACTGGTCGAACTCGCTGCACGCATTCCCGCCCGGCACAAGCTGTCGCATGGGGGCAAGGGCGTGCTCAAGGAGGCGGCGCGCAAGCTCATTCCATCCGCTGTCATCGACCGTCCCAAAGGCTACTTTCCGGTCCCGGCGCTCAAGTATCTTCAGGGGCCGGTGCTGGAGCGGGTACGCGATTCGCTGAGCAGCCGCTCGGCGCGTGAGCGCGGACTGTTCCGCAAGGATTACGTCGACACCCTGTTGGCCGATCCGATGGCGCACATCACCCCGTTGCGAGGCTCCAAACTGTGGCAGCTGGGCCTGCTGGAATGGTGGTTGCAGACGCATGTTTCCTGAGGAGCGGATGATGATCCGCAAACAACTCGCGCGCGTCAGGCGCGCTGGAAACCAGACACTGCACCTTCCCGCCGGTCAGCCCGAAGCCGCGGCCATGCCGGAAAACGTCATTGTCGAGTGCGGTTGGGGGCGCTGGATTCCCGCGCAGACCTGGCGTGATCCGGCGGCGCTTGCCAGCCAGCTGCTGCTCGAGCGCGCAGGTCAGCGCGACATTGCCTTCTATGTCGAGAAGCCGCAGGTGGTGGTGGGCTCTGCGCCACAACAGCTCTTCCTTGACCCCTCTGATGCCTTCCGCCTGCAACTGTGCGCCTACCGCGCCCAGCGCGCTGCGCGACGCGGTTTCAATCTGCGGCGTTTGCGCACGCGGGCGGACGTGGCTGCAATCAATGCCCTCTACCGGATGCGACGCATGGTGCCGGTTGACCCGCAGCGGGTATGGCGTGAGCGCGCCAGCCGGGTGATCACTTATGCCTTGGCCGAGGATCGCAGCACCGGCGAGGTGATCGGCGTGGCAATGGGCATGGATCACGTCGAAGCCTTTTCCGACCCCCAGGCCGGGGCCAGCCTGTGGGCGCTGGCGGTGGCGCCACAGGCGACCTATCCCGGTGTCGGTGAGGCGCTGGTGCGCTATCTTGCCGAACATTATCTTGCCCGCGGACGGGCATGGATGGATGTGTCTGTGATGCACGACAACGCTCAGGCGATCGCGCTGTACGAAAAGCTTGGCTTTCAGCGCATCCCCGCGTTTGCGGTCAAGCGCCGGAATGCGATCAACGAGGCGCTGTTTACGGCCCCCTCGGAAGGTCTGGACGGGCTCAATCCCTATGCGCGGCTGATCGTCGACGAAGCCGCAAGGCGTGGCATCCATGCCGAGGTGCTCGATGCCGAGGGCGGCTACTTCCGCCTGACGCTGGGTGGGCGCAGCATCGTCTGTCGCGAGTCGCTGTCCGAACTCACTTCGGCCATTGCGATGAGCCGGTGCCAGGACAAGCGCGTGACCCTGAAGCTGCTGGCGGCCGAGGGGATCAGCGTGCCAGCCCAGATCGATGCCGACGACCCCGCCGCGCGCGCAGCCTTCCTCGCCAGGCATGCTGCCGTGGTGGTCAAGCCGGTGGAGGGTGAGCAGGGCAAGGGCATCAGCGTCAATCTCACAGCAGAGGACGAAGTCGCGGCGGCGGTGGAGCGTGCGCATGGGTACTGCGATCGGGTCATCGTCGAGCAATTCTGCCGCGGCGAGGACCTGCGCATCGTCGTCATCGATTTTCGGGTTGTGGCCGCTGCGGTGAGGCGCCCACCGGTGGTGGTCGGCGACGGCGAGAGTTCGGTGCGGACCCTGATCGAGAAGCAGAGCCGACGTCGAGCAGCCGCTACCGGGGGGGAGTCGCGCATTCCCCTCGATGGGGAAACCGAGCGCTGTGTTCGTTCGCAAGGCTGGTCGCTGTCTTCCGTTCTGCCGGCCGAAACCCGTCTGCGGGTGCGCAACACTGCCAATCTGCATACCGGCGGCACCATACATGATGTGACCGCAGACTTGCACCCGACCTTGCGCACGGCCGCCGAGAAGGCGGCCAAGGTGCTCGATATCCCCGTGACCGGGCTCGACTTTCTGGTGCCGGCGGTCGATGGCCCGGATTACGTCATCATCGAGGCCAACGAGCGTCCGGGGCTCGCAAACCATGAACCTCAGCCCACCGCGGAGCGTTTTGTCGACCTGCTGTTTCCGCGCAGTCGACAGCTCTCAGGAGAAATTCATACATGACGCAGAAAATACCGCCGATCGATTACGAGTACCTCGAGGAAACCATGCTGCAACTGCTGGCCATCCCCAGCCCGGTCGGGCTCACGGATGCCGTGGTCCGTTATGCTGCAGGGCGGCTGGAAGCGCTCGAGATTTCCTATGAGCTGACCCGGCGTGGTGCAATTCGCGGCACCTTGCGTGGACGCGAAGCACAGCCTGCACGTGCCATCGTTGCCCACCTGGACACACTTGGTGGCATGGTGCGCAGTCTCAAGTCCAATGGGCGGCTCGAGATCGTGCCGATCGGACACTGGTCTTCGCGCTTCTCCGAAGGATCGCGGCTGACCATTTTTACCGATGCCGGTCATGTGCGCGGAACCTGCCTCCCGCTCAAGACATCCGGTCACGCCTTTGGTGGCGAGGTTGATACTCAACCCGTCGGTTGGGAGTATGTCGAGGTCAGGGTCGATCTGCCCGTCACGGATCGCGCCAGTCTGGAGCAGGCTGGCATCAATGTCGGTGACTGGATCGCTTTCGACCCCGAGCCCGAACTCCTGCCCAACGGCTATATCAACTCGCGCTATCTTGATGACAAGGCTGCGGTGGCAGCGCTGCTCACTGCATGCAAGGCGGTGCGGGATCACAAGCTGAAGTTGCCGGTCGATGTGTATCCGCTGCTGACGATCACCGAAGAGGTTGGCTCGGGTGCTTCGGCCGCGTTGCACGGCGATGTGGCCGAGATGCTCAGCCTCGACATCGCCATTGCGGCGCCGGGGCAGAATACCTCTGAGCACGCGGCAACCATCTGCATGCAGGACATGTCCGGCCCCTTCGACTATCACTTGACGCACAAACTGATCAGTCTGGCGCAGGAAAACGACATCGCCTTCCGGCGCGACATCTTCCGCTACTATCGCTCCGACTCGGCTGCAGCGGTAGAGGCCGGAAACGACATTCGCACCGCGCTGATCGGATTTGGCGCAGATGCCTCGCATGGGCAGGAACGCACCCACCGCGACGCGCTGGTGGCGCTGACGCAGTTGGTGATCGCCTACATGATCAGCGAACCGGTTGCGCGTCGTGATAGCAACACGATGGGTTCGCTCGAGGGCTTTACGGAGCAGTTGCGTCCGCAAGACATGGTGCTTCCCTCCACACCGCTGCCGACACCCGAGGAGTTTCTCGATACGCAGTTGTCCGTGACGCCTTCAGAGCGGCTTTGAAACGATCACACTCTGGATGTTCGCGTGCGTTCAAACGGTTCCACTGTGCGGTACGCCGCGGCCGGTTCTCCCTCTGTCAGAGCCTGAGGCAGCGGGGTGCCATTCAGTCTGGCCGAGACCGCAGGTCGGGGAGCAGGTTGGAGTATCCCCGTCGAGCTGCTCCGCGCAGGGGCCAAGGTTGTTCTGACGGTTCAGGCACAGGCAGAAGTAACCGCGCGGGAACGAATTCATTCCCGGATCGGGCTCGGCAAGGTTGAAAGAATCAATCTGCACGATGTGCAGAAAGCGTTCGACAGCGGGGCGCCCGCGAAATGTCGTGAGCTGGCCGTTGCTTGCACACAAGTGACGGCCATCCATCGAGATGGCAAAGCACTGGTCGTCCCTTGCTCCGATCGGGTGCACGCACACATTCATCGTCTTGCGTCGCCACTCGGGCGCAACCGCCAGTTCGAGCCAGGTTGCCACTCGTCCGTTCCTGTCCATTGGCTGTCTCCTCTCGTACCGCCTTATATCCGGAAGCATAGAGGAGTTGCGGACGAAATTCCATATGGATCAGTGTGGCGATGAATGCCTTTAAACTGAAGGAAAAACAAAGGGCCGTCGCCGTGGCCCGAAGACCACGGCGACGGCCCCTGTGACCGAACTGTGTGACGCTTACTTGAACGTCGAATCGAATGGCAGACCGACGTAGTTCTCGGCGATCGTGGTTTTGCCTGCAGTCGAGCTCATCAGGTAATCGAGTTCGGCGAGCTGGATCTTGTGTTCGATCGGATCATCGTTGAACTTGTGCGAGATCGACGTGAACCACCACGAGAAGCGCACAGCCGCCCAGACACGGCGCAGCGCGGTTTCGGAGTAGCGGTCGAGGAGGTCGGTGCGTCCGCCCTCGTTGTAGAAGGCGATCAGCGCCGTCGACAGGTAGTACATGTCGGACGCGGCGAGGTTCAGCCCCTTGGCGCCGGTCGGCGGCACGATGTGCGCGGCATCGCCAACGAGGAACATGTTGCCGAAGCGCATCGGCTCGGTAACGAAGCTGCGCAGCGGGGCGATGCTCTTTTCGATCGACGGTCCGGTGACCATGTCCTTGGCGATATGCTCGGGCAGGCGGCGGCGGATCTCGTCCCAGAAACGCTCGTCGGACCAGTCCTCGACCTTTTCGTCGAGTCCGACCTGGATGTAGTAGCGGCTGCGGGTAGGAGAGCGCATCGAGCACAGCGCAAAGCCACGCTTGTGGTTGGCATAGATCAGCTCTTCGTGCACCGGAGGGGTGTCGGACAGCAGGCCAAGCCAGCCGAAGGGGTAGATGCGTTCGAATTCGGTGAGCTTTTCGCGCGGAATCGAAGCACGCGAGGCGCCGTGGTATCCATCGCAACCGGCGATGTAGTCACAGTCGACGGTGATCTGCTTGCCTTCCTTGACGTATTCGAGCTTCGGCTTGCCCTCGAGGTATCCCGTCGGCTGAACGTCGCGGGCTTCGAAGACGACCGTGATGTTCTCATCCTGAAGCACGGCGTCGTAGAGGTCCTTGGTGAGTTCGGTCTGGCCGTACACCATGACCTGCTGCCCACCTGTGAGTGAGGCCATGTCGATGCGTTCTTCGCGGCCGTTGAAGGTGAGCACGATACCGTCGTGCACCAGCCCTTCACGATCCATGCGCTCGCTGACCTTGGCGCGACGCATCAGGTCGACCATGCCTTGCTCAAGGATGCCGGCGCGGATCCGGGCCTCGACGTACTCACGGTTCTGGCGTTCGAGGATCACACTCTTGATGCCGCTCAGGCTGAGCAGGCGGGCGAGGCAGAGGCCGGAAGGACCGCCGCCGATGATGCCGATTTGAGTTTTCATGTCTCTCTCCTTCTGGATGTGTCTGACGCGAATGCAGGGGACCAACTATAGGGATTGACGGCAACGGATGCTTGAACTCGGCAAGGGGGATGCTTGTACTTTTCGAAAGTATGGATAAACATCTGGTCATCTGTAAGACAAACTACATGGGTCACGCATGAACAAGGCTGCAGTTCCAACATACAAGCTGTTTGGCGAGAAGGATCTGTGGTCTACGCCCGAACCACTGCATCATGAGACGATTGCGGCTCGCAGTGCCCTGTACGATTGGGAAATTACGCCACATGCGCACGACACGCTTGTACAAGTGGTCTTCCTGCGCTCGGGCAGCGCCGAAATGAGCTTCGAAACCCGGCCGGCCGTGCTCGAATTGCCCTGCGTGCTGATGGTGCCTGCGCGACGGATTCATGGCTTTCGGTTTTCACCTGACATCCAGGGGCAGATCATCACTTTGCCGCAAACGCTGTTCGGCGAACTGTTCGTGCTTTCGGGAGAGCTGCGCGGGGCCTTCGACGGATTCAGCTACCTGCCGCTGGGCGGGAAGAGCGACACCCTGGCCTTGATGTGTCTCCACTTCGAACAGTTCGCACGCGAGTACGCAGGCCATCAGCCTGGGCGCCTGACCACGCTCATGGCAATTCTGGGGCTGGTGCTGGTGCAGCTTGCGCGTGCAGGCAGCCTCGCCGACGACGAGCGCAGACACAGCCGGATCAGGGGACGGGTAGAGCGCTTTGTCGCGCTGATCGACGAACATTACCGGGCGTGGCAGCCTTTGTCGTTCTATGCGCAGCGCCTCGGCGTGTCGACCGCACAGCTCAACAACAACTGTCGCCGCGAGGCTGGCGTGAGCGCGCAGGAAATGATCCACCAGCGCCTGCTGCTCGAAGCACGTCGCCTGCTGGCCTATTCCGACCTCGATGTGACCGGTATCGGCTATTCGCTCGGGTTTCGCGACCCCGCCTATTTCTCGCGCTTCTTCACCCGTCTGGCGGGAATGTCACCGTCGGTGTTCCGGCAGACTCATGTCCGCCGGAAC